>Ga0307374_10002349_pt1 | contig 33743 bp, 25 predicted proteins | sample OX3MG_FD_202532 | JGI IMG/M metagenome (GOLD analysis project Ga0307374, IMG submission 202532) | Soil microbial communities from Risofladan, Vaasa, Finland - OX-3 | ecosystem: Environmental > Terrestrial > Soil > Coastal area > Acid sulfate soil | place: Finland: Risofladan, Vaasa | collected... | reverse complement strand
CGCGGCCCGTGAGCTGGACGGCACCGGGGCGCCGACTCGGGAGCGAAGGGCCTCGGCCGCCGCGTAGAGACGGCCGGCTCGCGCCGGGTCACTGCTCGTGCCCAGCACGTCGGCAATCCCCTCCAGGCTCTCGGCAATCCCCTCCTTGTGCTCCAGGTCGCGCCACAGCTGAAGCGCCTCGCGGTAGTGGCGGGCGGCCGATTCGACGTCGCCTTGCTCCCGCGCGATGCGCCCGAGGCCATTGAGCGTCGTGGCGACGAGCCTCCGGTCGTCGAGCTCCTGTGCGGTACGCAGGCCCTCGTTGAGGAGGGATGCGGCCTCGATGGCGTCGCCGCGCTCGAGCATGGCAAGGCCCAGTGTGTAGAGGCCGAGCACCAGCCCGTTGTGATCCTGGAGCTCGCGTCGCAGCTCAAGGCTCATCCGGGTCAGCTCCCAGGCACGCTCGACGTCGCCCTGCTGCAGCGCGGTGCGTCCCAGGTTGCCGAGAGCGACGGCCATGCCCCAGCCGTCATTCAGAGTCTCCCAGGTTGCGCGGCTCTCCTCGAAGTACCGCTGTGCCAGATCGTAGGCCGCCTGCTGGCGAGCCACCAGGCCCAGCGCGTTGAGCGCGGTGGCGGTGACGTCGGTGTATCGACCGTGTCGTCCGATCTCGAGGCTCTGTTTCAGCCGGGAGGTAGCCTCATCGTAGTCGCCCTGGATCCACGCGAGCACCCCGGCTCCCACCAGCAGTTGCGCGTGGCTCCGGCGCTCCAGAGATGCCCCGCGAGCGCCGATCTCGCCCAACCAGCGACGACCCTCGCTGACGTGGTTGCGTACGCTCCAGAAGCGCCACAGGGCAGCGCCGAGGCGCCCGGCGAGCTCGTCCTGGCCGTGATTCAGCACCCACCGCAGGGCGGCGCGGAGGTTGTCGTGCTCGGTCTCGAGCCGATCGAGCCAGAGCTCCTGTACGCCGTGGCGCAGCTCCGGCTCGGCCGTCTCGGCCACGGACAGGTAGTAACGGGCATGCCGGTGGGCGACCTCGAACAGCGCGCCCACAGCCTCGAGCCGGTCCAGCCCGTAGTCCCGGATGGTATCGAGCATGGAGTAGCGCCGGTCGCCGCGGGGGAGGATCTCTCGCCGAATGAGACTCTTGTCCACCAGCCTGGCCAGACAATCCGGGATGGACTGCTCGTCCTGGTCATCGGAACCGACCACCGCGGCCGCCGCATCCGGTGACCAGCCGCCCGAGAAGATCGCGAGGTCGCGGAAGGTCTGCCGATCCTCGGGCGACAGACGCTCGTAGCTCCAGTCGATCGCGGCGCGCAGGGTCTGCTGGCGGGCGGGGAGATCCCGCGGCCCGTCGCTCAGCAACGCCAGGCGATCGTTGAGCTGGGACCGCAGCTCGGCGACGGTGAATTCCGCGGTGCGGGCGGCGGCGAGCTCGATGGCCAGCGGCAGCCCATCGAGCCCCGCGCAGAGTTCGGCGACCTGCCGGGCGTTCTCGCCGGTGAGTTCGAACTCCGGGTAGATCGCCTGAGCCCGTGCCGTGAAGAGCGCGACCGCCGGATTGACTGCCAGAGCCGCGGCGTCCGGCAGGAGCCCGAGGTCCGGGACAGCCAGCGGCGGGACCGGGTAAAGCTGCTCGCCGTAGACGTGGAGGCGCTCGCGGCTGGTGACCAGCGCGGTCACTCCCGGGGCGGCCGCCAGGAGCTCCGTGACCAGGGGCGCGGCGTCAGTGAGCTGCTCGAAATTGTCCAGTACCAGCAGCATGTGGCGGTCCGCTAGCGCTTCCATCAGGCGCTGCTGGAGCGGCAGATCGGGAGACTCGACGATGCCCAGACTCTGGGCGATGGTCGCGACCACGAGATCCGGGTCCTGGACCGCGGCGAGCGGGACGAACCACGCACCGTCGGGGAACTCTCCGGCGAGCGACCAGGCTACCCGCAGCGAGAGGCGGGTCTTGCCGATGCCCCCCGGCCCGACCAGCGTGACCAGGCGCCGGCGAACCAGGAGCTGCCGAACCGCCTCGGTCTCAGCGTCGCGACCGATGACCTCGGTGAGCGGGCGCGGAAGGGCGCCGGCGGGAGACCCTGCTCGGGGAGTAGCCGTGGAGACCTGCGCCGAGGGGAGGGCGCGGCCCTCGATGGCCCATCCGCCGGTGGTCGTCGGGCGCAGGACGCCCCGCTCGACCAGCCCGGTCAGCGACATGTGTAGCCGGGCGGGCAGCCCGTGGGTATCGTCGTATACCTCCTGAAGGAAGTCGGCCGGTGGCTCGGTGCGCAGCACGCTCCGAAGCCAGACCTGCACGCCGGTGCGCGAGAGCGGCCGAAGCTCCAGCCGCTCGCAAAACCCCGAGGTGATCGGCAGCGGCTGCGGGGCCTCGACCGCGGTCGTATAGACCAGCGCGAGGGACGCCACGCCCGTCGACTCGAAAACCTCGCGTACCCGGGCGAGGTGCGCCGCCTCGAAGCGTTCCAGGTCGTCGATGGCGATGACCGCACCCATCTGGGCCGGGTCCTGGCAAATCTGCTCGAGCGTCTGCGCCAGGGTGGCGAGCTGCGTAACGCGGGCCGCGGGTACCGACCACACCCCGCCGGGCCCGGCCGGATCGGTCAAACGGTTAGTATCGCCCGAGCCCCGGAGCGCGAGGACCGCGTAGCCGCGGAGGTAGGCCGCCTGCATCGCCGCCGTCAGCAGCTGCGTGCGGCCGACTCCCGCCGGCCCCGAGATGGCGACTATCCCCCGCCGCTGGGACGGGAGTTCGGACAGAAAGCCGTGGACACGATCGAGCTCGCCCTCTCGCTCGATGAGGCGTGACGGGCCGTCGAGCATCCGCCGGTGACCGACCACGGTCGTCTGCCCGACGGCGCGATTGCGTCCGCCGCGTTTGCCCTCATACAGCCGACGATCTGCCTGCTCGAAAAGCTGGCGGGGCTCCGCGGCGTCGACCGGGAACGTCGCCGTGCCGATGGTCGCGGTGAGCCACAGCGGCGGATCGTCGCCGAACGGGGTGTTGCCCACGGATTCGAGCAGGCGCCGCACGATAGTCAGCGCCTCGCCACCGTGGGGGCGCGGCAGGAGCAGGACAAACTCGTCGCCGCCGTACCGGTAGAGCTGGTCGGCTCCGCGGATCTGACGGCGTATCCGATCGGCGAACTCGGTCAGTACCCGGTCGCCGCGCAGATGGCCGTACGCATCGTTGACGCTCTTGAAGTAATCCAGGTCCACCACGCAGAGCGTGAGCGACTCGCGGCGCTGACCGGCCGCCCCGAGGGCCGCGGGCAGGTGGGCGTCGAACGACGCCCGTCCGTGGGACCCGGTGAGGGCGTCGCGGTCGACCGCAGGCGTACTCCGCCCGCTCGGGGTGTCGCGGTCGTCCGACAACCGCGGCCTGCGGGCTTCGTGTCGCCCGGCGACGCTCATGGCTGCACCCGACGGCCAGGCTGTACGCCGGCATGTACGCGGCGGCGGACCGACATCGATAGTCGCTGGGTTCCCGACCAGGGGACGAAGCCCGTCCCTGCACATCGCTGCAGTGGCTGCGGTGATCGAAGCGACCACGAGACGAGAAGGTGAACGCCCACGACCATACGCCTCGCATTCTCGGGGGATCCATGCGACGCCTACCCCGACGAGTTTGAGCGTAGCGTGTACTCACGGAGACAAACAGGGCCATAGGTCGTAATCATGACTGAGAAACGGACGCGTACTGCCGCTCGGGACGACTCATCGGATTCCCCGGTATTGGTCGGCTGAGGTGCGGAGTTGGATGCGCGTCACACGGCGCGCGCCTCAGCCTCCGGCCAACCCGGCACGCACGTGTGGCACCATGTCCGGGAGGGCCGGCCAGCCGCGATAGGCGAGCGCGGGCCATCCGGCCGTGATGGCCTCGGCGAGATCGTCGGGCCAGCTCCGCTGTCGGTGGCGGTAGTCGCGGTACCAGGCGGCGTAGGCAGCCTCGAGCTCGTCGAAACGCTCGGGCCGCGACCGTCGGAAGGCCAGCGCGAAGTGCCACGCCTGGACCTCGCGCGCGTCGGCGCCTCCCAGTCGCAGCGCACGCGGGTCGACGCCGCGGTGGTCGTGCGCGGCGTGCCCGAGCTCATGGAGGAACCAGAGGGTTACCGCCTCGGTGTAGCGCCGCACCGCGCGCTCCAGCGCGTCCCGATACCATTCGCCGCCACGCGTGTTCACGTAGATCGCCCGCGCGGCGGGATGATGGTAGCTAGACGGCAGCTGACGATCATCGACCAACCAGACGGCGGTAACGCCGTACGCGGCGGCGTCGACGCGCCATGGTTCCGGCGCGCGTCCCTTGCGGAGAAGATCGAAGCTCACCACGTGCAGCGGCATTACCGGCACTTAGCCGCGCAGCGACTGCACGGTCGCCGACAGCGCGACGGCCGCGCGCTCCACGTCGTCGGGCGTAGTCAGCCGGCCGAGGCTGAGGCGAATCGCGCCAACTGCCTCTGACGGTGGGACGCCCATGGCGAGCAGGACCGGTGAGGGGTCCGACTGCCCGGCATGGCAGGCCGACCCCGTGCTCGCGGCCACGGTCGGAGTCGCCGCCAGGACCGCATTGCCGTCGACGCCGGCGAAGCGCACGTTCAGCGTGTTGGGCAGCCGGTCGACGGGGTGGCCGTTGAGGGTGACCTGCCCGGCGTTATCCTCGAACGCGCGGTGCAGCCGTTCACGCAGCGCGCGCTGTCGGGCGCGCTCGCTCGACATGGTGCGGCGCGCCAGGTCCGCGGCGGCGCCGAGTCCGATCATCCAGGCGACGTTCTCGGTGCCGGCACGCCGTCCGCCCTCGTGGCCCGCCCCGTGGATCAGCGGCTCCAGCGCGGTTCCGCGCCGGACGTAGAGGACGCCGATGCCTTTTGGGGCGTAGAGCTTGTGCCCCGCGATGGTCAGCAGGTCCACGCCCAGATCGTCCACCCGGGTCGGGATCTTGCCGACACTCTGCGCCGCGTCGGTGTGCAGCGGCACGCCCGCCTCGCGGCACGTGCTTGCGATCTCGGCAATCGGCTGGATCGTGCCGACCTCGTTGTTGGCGTGCATCACGGAGACGAGCACGGTGCTCGGACGGAGCGCGCGACGGACGTCGTCCGGATCGACCCGCCCGGTGGCGTCGACCGGCAGGTAGGTCACCACTGCTCCCCGGCGTTCGAGGAAGCGGCAGGTCGCCAGGATCGCGGGGTGCTCAATACCGGTGGTGACCAGATGGGGTGAGTCGATCCCGGCCGCCCAGACACGCCCGAGCAGTGCCCAGTTGTCGGATTCGCTACCGCCGCTGGTGAACACGACCTCGTCCGGCTGCGCGTCGAGCAGATCCGCGACCTGCTGACGGGCGAGCTGGACGCCCTCAGCGGCCGCCCGCCCGAAAGCGTGGTCGCTCGACGGGTTGCCGAAGCGCTCGTCGATGTACGGCCGGAGTGCGTCGGCAATCTCCGGCAGGACCGGGGTCGTGGCGTTGTAGTCGAGGTAGATCGGAGTCCCGTGGGTGCCGGCCGGCATCGTCGTGCTCCTCGCGCTCTGTCGACGGATCCTACCATGGCGCCGGGCCACCATCGCGGAGCCGTGCTACCATCGAACGCGCGATCGCGCGGAGCAGATTCCCGCCAGAGAGGACCCGAGGCATGGAGGACCGTCAGACGAGCCCCGCGGAGGTCGTGAGTGCGTCTATCGCGGCGCTCAACCGGGGTGACGTGGACGACGCGCTGGCCTATTGCGCGGACGACATCGTCCTCTGGGCGCCGGGAAACGAACTCGCCGGGCAGGAGATCCAGGGGAAAGCGATGTTGCGGCTGGTGCTCGAGCACAGCGAGGCGCGCTGGCCCGACCTCTGGACCGCCGTGCGCGCGGTGATCGCAGACGGGGAGCGGGTCGCCGTCGAGATGACGATCGTGGCCACGGAGGCGGGCATCCACCTGAGCCAGCCGGCCGCGGCCTTCTACGTGGTGCGCGACGGGATGATCGTCGAGCAGTCGACCTACTACGACCTGGGCGCCCTGAGCCGGATGCTGCTCCGCTGACCCCTTAACCCTTGTGGTCGGCGAGAGCGTTGAGGGCCGCGACGGCGCCGGCCGCCAGGTGGTCGCGCGAGGTTGCCGTGGACACGCCGGCGATGTGTGGGGTCAGCACGACGTTGTCGAACCCGAGCAGCGGGCTATCCGCCGCGAGGGGCTCGTAGGCGAACACGTCCAGCCCCGCACCGTCGATCGCGTCCAGCCGCAGGGCGCGGATCAGCGCGCCCTCGTCGATCAGCCGGCCGTCGGCGGTGTTGACCAGGATCGCCCCCGGCTTCATCAACGCGAGCTCCGGAGCGTCGATGATCCGGTTCGTGTCCCCGGTCAGGGGCAGGTGGAGCGTGACGATGTCCGACTCGCGCAACAGCTGATCGAAGCGTCGTCGCTCGGCGCCGTAGCGCAGCTCGACGTCCTGGCGCGCGACGAGGTCATGGTAGATCACCCGCATCCCGAAGGCGACCGCCCGGACCGCGACCGCCTCTCCGACCCGGCCCAGTCCCAGGATGCCGAGCGTCCGCCCCCAGAGCCAGCCCGGCTCAGCCATGCCGACCCAGTTGGGTGTCGAGGGCCCACGATCGGTCGGGCGCGACGCGATGTCCCGCCGGCGGGAGCCGGCGACGAGCTCCGAGTAGGCCGGCAGCAGGCGCCGGACGGTCGCGAGCAGGAGCAGGAAGGTATGCTCCGCCGCCACCAGCGTGTCGAGCGTGGGCACGACGACGAGACGGCCTGCGCGGCGCCCAGCGAACGCCTGCGTGGCGCGCAGGCGTTCGGGCGTCGTTGAGTCGAGCAGGACCGCCAGCCGGGCCTGGCGCAGCGTAGCGTTCGGCACCGGTTCGAGTTGGTCGCGCGTGGCGACGATCGCCTGGTGCTCGGCAGACGGGTCCGCGGGTTTGGTCGAGGCGTTCGGGAGGTCGCGGGCCAGCGCGTCGGCGAGCCACGGCTCCGCGGCGACGAGCGCGGTGTGGGTGCCGTAGCGGTCCTGCCAGGCTACCGACCTCATCGACGCGCGTGCTCATCGAGCCGCCCGGCAGCGCGGCTCGTCCCGCGTCGGCCAACGGCGGTGGGGCGGTGGATCCGCCGGCCGGGCTGCACGTCGCGAGCCGCCCGGAGCTAAGCGGGACGCGCCGACGGCACGTCGAGCTTGGGAAACATCGGCGCTGGGTCGCCGACCCGGGTGCGCGGAGCGAGCGCACCCCAGCCCAGCGCCTCGGTCCAGGGCGTGGCCGCGAGGTCTGCCCCGAGCTGGGCGGCGATGCGCTCGGCGGTGTTAGGCAGGAACGGCCGAAGCGCCTGGGCGATCAGGCGCAGCGACTCGGCGAGGTGGTAGAGCGCACCGTCGAGCCGCGCGCCGGCCTCGCCCTCGCCGGCCCGCTCTCGGCGCGAGAGAGCCCAGGGCGCGGTCTCCTCCACGTAGCGGTTGGCGCGCACGACCAGGTCCCAGATGGCCGCCAGCGCGGTCTGTGGGTCGTAGTCCTGCCCCATGGCCGTCGCCAGACGGCCCGCAATCGCCGACGCGACCAGTTCGAGATCCTGGTCGACGGCGTCCGGCGCGGCCGGAGCGGGCACGGTCCCGTCGCGGTAGCGCCGAATCATGGTGACGGTGCGGTTGAGCAGGTTGCCGAGGTCGTTGGCCAGATCGGCGTTGTAGCGGCGCTCCAGCTTCTCCGCGGTGTAGTCCGCGTCGCCGGACGGCGGCACCTCGCGCAGCAGCCAGTAGCGCACGGCGTCGGTGCCGTAGCGATCGACGAGCTCCGCCGGGTCGACCACGTTACCGAGCGACTTGCTCATCTTCTCCCCGGCGATCGTCAGGTAGCCGTGGACGAAGACGGTCGTGGGGACCGGCTCGCCGGCCGACAGCAGCATGGCCGGCCAGTAGACGGCGTGGAAGCGGAGGATGCCCTTGCCGATGACATGAACTCGATGGGGGTTCTCCAGCCAGTAGTGTCGATAGAGGTCCGCGTCGTTGACATAACCAAGTGCCGTAACGTAATTCGCCAGCGCGTCGAACCAGACGTACATGACCTGGTCGGGATCGCCCGGCACCGGGATGCCCCAGTTGCGCGCGCGCGAACGCGAGCGTGAGACGCTGAAGTCCTCGAGCCCGCGGGCGATGAAGGAGCGCACCTCGTTGCGACGCGAGTCCGGGATGATGCGCAACTGGCCGGAATCGATCAGGCGTGCCAGCTGGTCGCCATAGCGCGAGAGGCGGAAGAAGTAGTTCTCCTCCTCGACGATCTCGAGCGGGATATGGTGCTCCGGACACAGCCCATTGTCGAGCTCGTCCTCGGTGTAGAACTGCTCGCACCGGACGCAGTAGAGCCCACGGTAGTGGCGCGGATAGATGTCGCCGTTGCGGTCGCAGGCCTCCCACAACCGGCGGCAGCCAGCGAGGTGGCGCTCCTCGGCGGCGGTTCTGATGAAGTCGTCGTTGGAGATGTCGAGGAGCTCGGTGAGCTTGAGGAAGGCCCCGGCGTTGCGCTCGACCAACTCCGCCACCGGGACGCCCTCGCGCTCGGCGGCCAACACGTTGGTCAGGCTGTTCTCGTCGGTGCCGCTCAGAAACCGCGCGTCGTTGCCGATCAGGCGGTGGTAGCGCGCGAAGGCGTCGGTCTGGGCGAACTCGAGCGCGTGGCCGATGTGCGGGACGGCGTTCACGTACGGGATCGATGTCGTGATGTAGTAGCGGTAGTCGCTGCCGTTCGTGCTCACGGTATCCCTCGCTGCTTGCCGGGCGCCGGTACGTCTGCTTCGACTCGGCCGGTTGCCGGCGGGTGCCGACCATCGTGGAAAGGACCGCGCCCGGCAGTGCCCGCTGCCGACGGTGGCAACGTTCATACCACAACAGCCGCCGGAGCGGCCACGGGCGAGCAGGGTGGATGACGCTAGAACTCCTTGAGCCGTGCCTCGACGTTGGACCAGCGATCGAGGCGCGGGTTGAGGACGCGCGGTCCCTCGGCCTCGACGACCACGGTCTCGCTGTTCCGGGTGCCGGTGCGACCGGGGACGAAGATCCCCGGCCGATTCGCGAGGACCATCCCCACCTGGAGCGGCGTCTGCTGCGAGCGGGTCAGCCAGGGCGCCTCGCATCGAGCGAGGCCGATCCCCTGCCCGGTGCGGTGCCGCACGTTGCTGATCAGGCCCAGCCGGTCGAACACCTTGCGTGCCGCCTGGTCCACGCCCTCCGCCGGCATGCCGGGCGTCATCGCGGCGCGCGCCGCATCCTGAGCGACCATGGCGGCCTCCACCCAGCGGACCACGTCACGCAGCGGATCGCCGACGAAGAACGTGGCACCGGCGCGGGCGTGATAGCCGCCCACGTTGGTCACGAACTCGGTCACGACGCTGTCGCCGCGGGTGAGCCGGCGGGCGCTGGTGGGGGCGTGCGGCAGCGCGGCGCGGGTGCCGCTCTGGAGGGAGCCGGTTATGCCCGGTCCGGGATCGTCGTAGAGGTCGCCGAGCTCAGCACGCATCATCCCGTCGACGACGGTGAGGATCTCGGCGAGCACCTCCCGCTCAGCACTGCCGGTGGTCAGGCGGGCGTAGGTGCGCTCGAGCGCCAGATCGGCATAGTCGGCGGCACGCTCGATCAGGTCGATCTCGGCGGGGGTCTTGACCTGGCGGAGCTCGCGGACGGGATCGAGCAGCGCGACGTCCGCGACCTCTGCCTGCAGCTGCGTCCAGGCGTCGGCGCCCAGGCTGTCGACGAGGAGGGGGCTGCCGGCCTCGCGAGCCATCCAGCGGACGGGTGCCTCCTCGGCGGGGTACTCCGCGTACCAGCGGATATCCCGTACCCAGCCGGAGGCCAGGTGCTCTGCCTCGAGGTGAGGCACGAAGAGGGCCGTTCGCCCGTCTGCCCAGACGCAGGCTGCCAGGGGGCGATCGGTCGGCCGGACGGCGAGGCCGGTGAGGTAGCGCACGTTGTCCGGGTCGAAGATCAGCACCGCCGCCTTCTCGAGCACGTCCAGTCGCGCGGCGACGTCCTTGGTCGTCCGGCGATGGAACGCCTCCCCGAGCACCATCTCAGGCTCCTCCCGCTGCGTGCCCGTCCGGCCGCCCACCCACCGCCGGCGCGCTAATCATCGCCGCAGCCGGGCGAAAATGCCACGACGCGGCGGCCGAAAGCTCGAGGGTCCGGCGTGGGAACGGCAAATTGACGCGGTCGAGGGGGTAGACAAATGCGTGGTTACGAGAGACAATGGACACATCCGGAGAGCGGACGGTACGTTCGACATCTCGGCGATCTGACGATCTCCGGTGTCTTGTTCGCACACCAGACTCATCTCCTCCTCACGTGCGGGGCAGCCGTCCACCAGCGGCTGCCTCGTGCGGTTAAGGCCGGCGCTTCCACGTGACGCATTCGGTGAGGAAGACAGCGGCGCCCTGCCTCGGTACAATGCAGGTGGCGGCCGGCATCGCTGGTGCGATCGCGCTGGCGCCGACGTCTCGGCGGGTTGGGCGATCCCCAATCGGCGAGACGGCCTGTCTGTTTGAGGAAGGTACAACCCGCCGATGAGAGATCCCACCAATCGAGAGGGTCCGCCCGGTCCAGGCGGTCCACGCGTGCCCAACACCCAGCGCTCGCGCTTCCCGGGCTGGATCCTGTGGGTCGCGTTGATCGCCCTCGCCGTCTGGAACCTCTACGTCTTCTTCTGGCCCTCAACGGCGAGCCGGCTGTCGGTGCCGTACTCGATCGTCGTGCAGCAGATCAACGCCAACAACGTCAAGGACGCGACGATCCAGGGCCAGGACCTCAAGGGTGACTTCAACACCGAACTTCGGCTGCTGAACAGCCAGGTGCTGGGACCGAACGAGCCGCTGCCGACCGGCACGACCCAGGCTGATGTCAAGAGCGGCACCGCCTTCGACACCACGATTCCGGAGAACAGTCAGACCGACGTGGTGACGCTGCTGCAGCAGCACAACGCGACCGTTGCGATCCAGACGGCCGGCGGATCGATCCTGCCAACGCTGCTCGGATACCTGCTGCCGCTGCTTCTGTTCGTCGGCCTGATGGTCTACCTGGGCCGGAACATGTCGCGCGGCCAGCAGAACGTGTTCAGCTTCGGGCGCTCGAAGGCCCGAGTCTACGACGCCGAGCGGCCGCGCGTGACCTTCGCCGACGTCGCGGGTGAGGAGGAGGCCAAGAGCGAGCTATCCGAGGTCGTCGACTTCCTGCGCAACCCATTGAAGTACCACGCCATCGGCGCGCGCCTGCCGCGGGGCATACTGCTGGTCGGGCCGCCGGGCACCGGTAAGACGCTGCTGGCGCGGGCCGTCGCCGGCGAAGCGGGCGTGCCCTTCTTCAGCGTCAGTGCGTCGGAGTTCGTCGAGATGTTCGTGGGCGTCGGTGCGAGCCGAGTGCGTGACCTGTTCGAGCGCGCCAAGGCGTCGTCCCCCGCAATCATCTTCGTCGACGAACTCGACGCGGTCGGCCGCCAGCGCTTCGCCGGGCTGGGTGGCGGCAACGACGAGCGCGAGCAGACGCTGAACCAGCTCCTGGTCGAGATGGACGGCTTCGACGTACACCAGGACGTCATCGTCGTCGCCGCCACCAACCGGCCGGACGTGCTCGACCCTGCACTGCTGCGCCCCGGCCGCTTCGACCGTCAGGTGACAGTCGGGTTGCCGGACCGCCGTGGCCGGGAGGCGATCCTGCGCATTCACTCACGGGGCATCCCGATCGCGCCGGGGCTCGACCTCGAGAACCTCGCTGCCGCCACGCCCGGTTTCTCCGGCGCCGACCTGGCGAACCTCGTCAACGAGGCCGCGCTGATGGCCGCGCGCAAGAACAAGAAGGTGGTCGAGCGGAGCGACTTCGACGAGGCGCTCGACAAGATCGTCCTCGGGACCGAGCGGTCGATGCTCATGAGCGAGCACGAGCGACGCGTGGTGGCCTACCACGAGGCCGGCCACGCGATCTGCGCCCATTTCTCGGCGGGCACGGATCCACTGCGCAAGATCAGCATCGTGCCGCGCGGGCAGTCGCTGGGTGTCACTATTCAGGCGCCGGACGAGGATCGGTTCAACTACAGTCGGACCTACCTGGTCGCGCGCCTGACGGTCATGATGGGCGGCCGCGCGGCCGAGCGGCTCACCTTCAACGAGGTGACGACCGGGGCCCAGAACGACCTCAAGGAGGCCACGTTACTGGCGCGGCGGATGGTCGGTCTGTGGGGCATGAGCGACGAGGTCGGACCGGTCTTCCTCGGCATGGGCGAGCAGCACGTCTTCCTCGGACGGGAGATCACGCAGGAGCGGGATATCTCGGAAGAGACGCTCGACCGCGCCGATGCGGCAACTCAGCGCCTGCTGCGGGAGTCGATGGACCGGGCGGAGGCGCTGCTGACGACGCAGCGGCACAAGCTCGACGAGCTGGCCGACGTGCTATTGACCGATGAGACGATCGGCCAGGAGAAGATCACCGAGGTACTGGGCGTGCCGCCGGTTCCGGCCGCGCCGCCGGCAGCCGTCGCGGACGGCGCCAATCCGTAGTCCGGTGGAATGCCGGCGTGGGTCGCGCGGCGATCCGCGCCGGTTTCATGTGCGGTGGGGGAGATCGACGTGGGTTCGAGGCTCCGGGACGAGCGCCTGAGCCCGCTGTTCGTGCTGATCGCGGGCCTCTTCGTGACCGCGTTGATCACGGCGAACATCGTCGCGGTCAAGCTGGTGGACGTGGGCGGTCTGATCGTGCCGGCCGGAACGGTCACGCTGTTCCCGCTGAGCTACCTGTTCGGTGACATTCTGACCGAGGTGTACGGGTTCCGCCGGGCGCGGCTCGTGATCTGGCTGGGTTTCCTCTGCAATCTCATCGCGGTGGTGGCGATCTACGCGACGCAGGTGCTGCCCGCCGCCAGCTTTTGGGACGGGCAGGCGGCCTACGAGCGCATTCTGGGCTACACCCCGCGCCTGCTGCTTGGCTCGTTCGCGGCGTACCTGGTGGGCGAGTTCGCCAACTCCTTCGTGCTGGCCAAGCTGAAGATCCTGACCCGCGGACGCTGGCTGTGGACCCGAACGATCGGATCCACGCTGGTCGGCGAGGGGCTGGACTCGCTGATCTTCATCACGCTCGCATTCGTGGGCACCATCACGACCGGCGACCTGTTACGCACGATGGTGACGGCGTGGCTGTTGAAGTCCGCTTACGAGGTGGTCGCGACGCCGCTGACCTATGTGGTCGTCGGCTACCTGAAGCACAGTGAGGGCGTGGACGCCTATGACTACGCGACCAACTTCTCACCGCTGCGTCTGGACTGAAGATTGCGTAACGAATCGCGGTCTGAGGCTGAAGAGGGTCTGCTGAGGCATGGTAAGATTCACGAGGTTCGGCACCAATCGTGCGCGGTGGTCAAAGGAGGCGGCGGAAAGCGATGGACCTCGGGAGCGTGATCTCCAAGCGGATCGCGTTCGTGTTCCCCGGGCAGGGAAGCCAGTACGTCGGCATGGGCAAGGGGATCTACGATGTCTCCGCCGCGGCGCGGCGTGTGTTCCACCAGGCCGACGAGATTCTCGGGTTCTCGCTCTCCTCGCTCTGCTTCGACGGGCCTGCCGACCTGTTGGGCGACACACTCAACGCGCAACCGGCGATCTTCACCGTGAGCATGGCCTACCTGGAGGCGCTGCGCGAGCGCTGGCACCAGCTGGGTGAGAACGTGGCTCCCGCCTTCGTGGCCGGTCACAGCCTTGGGGAGTTCTCGGCGCTGGTGGCTGCCGGGGTGCTCGAGTTCGGCGACGCGCTGCAGATCGTGCGCGAGCGAGCGCGGCTGATGAAGGAGTGCGGCGACCGCCGACCGGGCGGCATGGCCGCGGTGGTGGGGTTGGAGCGCGAAGTCCTCGAGGAGGTCTGCGCGACGGCCGGTGACGTCGGCACGGTGGTGCTGGCCAACGACAATTGCCCGGGTCAGTCGGTGATCTCCGGTGAGGTGGTGGCGCTGGAGCGGGCCATGGGCCTGGCGCGGGAGCGCGGAGCTCGGCGCGTCGTCCGCCTGGATATCTCGATCGCGTCACACTCGCCGCTCATGGAGCGAGTAGGCCAGCAACTCGGCGAATTCCTGAACCACGTCCCACTGCGCGATCCGCAGGTGCCGGTGGTAGCCAACATCACCGGGCGGATCATGACGACGGTCGATGACGTTCGTAAGGAGATCGCGAGCCACACGGTGCGACCGGTACTGTGGACCAACTCTGTCCGGGAGATGGTCAACGAGGGCGCGGGCACGTTCCTGGAGATCGGGCCGGGGCAGGTGCTCGGGGGTCTGATCCGGCGCATTCGGAACGACGTCGAGATCATCAGCGCGAAGGACTTTGGTATCGCGGGCTGAGGCGCGTCGGGACCTGGGGAGGGACCGGGAGGAGTGAGCGTGCATCGTGTGGTCGTCACCGGTCTGGGTGCGCTCACGCCGGTCGGGATGTGCTACCCCGACTTCTGGCGTAATCTGCTTGCCGGCGTGTCGGGGATCGCTCGGATCACCGCCTTCGATCCGACGCCGCTCGAGGTCCAGATCGGCGGCGAGGTCAAGGACTTCGACCCGAAGAACTTCATGGACTTCAAGGCGGCGCGGCGCATGGACCGCTACTCGCAGTTCGGGGTCGCCGCGGCCGGCGAGGCGCTGCGTGACTCCGGCTTGCGCATCACCCCCGCGAACACCGATCGCATCGGAGTGATGCTCAACACCGGCGGGGGCGGCATCAAGACGCTGACCCATGAGGTGATGGTCCACCACGAGAAGGGGCCCAACCGGGTAAGCCCGTTCTTCATCCCGATGTTCGCGCCGAACATGGCGGCCTGCCAGGTGTCGATCACCTACGGTATCCACGGGCCGGTGATGGCCTCGGTGGCCGCGTGCGCGGCTGGGACACAGGCCTACGTGGACGCGCTACGGATGCTCCGGCTGGGCGAGGCCGACGCGATGATCACCGGGGGCACCGAGGCCGGTATGGATCCGGTAGCGGTGGCGGCCTTCGGCAACATGGGAGCGCTCTCCAAGCGGAACGCCGAGCCGACGCGTGCCAGCCGGCCGTTCGACAAGGGCCGCGATGGATTCGTCTTCGGCGAGGGCGCGGGGGTCATGGTCCTCGAGACCGAGGAGCACGCCCGGGCCCGCGACGCGCGGATCTACTGCGAGGTGGTGGGAGGCGCCCTCACGGCCGACGCCTACCACATCAGCGCGCCGGTCCCCGGCGGCGAGGGCGCGACGCGTGCCATGCGCATGGCGCTGCGCAGCTCAGGAGTGCAGCCGGACGACATCGACTACATCTGCGCGCACGGTACAAGCACCCCACTGAACGACGTGTCCGAGACGGAGGCAATCAAGGCGGCCTTCGGCGACGCCGCCTACCGGATTCCGATCAGCTCGCCCAAGAGCATGATCGGTCACCTGGTGGGGGCGGCCGGAGCCGTGTCCGGCATCGTCTGTGCCCTGGCGATACGCGATAACATCGTCCCCCCGACGATCAACCTCGATGAGCCGGACCCACTGTGCGACCTGGACTACGTGCCGCACACGCCGCGGAAGGTGCAGGTCGACACGGCCATGGCCAACGCGTTCGGCTTCGGCGGCCAGAACGCGGTGGCCGTATTCCGCCGCTACGTCGAATAGCCGGCTCCGCCTCTCTCAGCACAAGACGCGGTGCGGGCGCCCTCGAGGGCGCCCGCCATCGTTTCGAAGTTCATTGGCACGCGGTCGCGAACGGCCCGGGCGGCTCAATCGCCGACGGTGGCGGCCGTCACGCGGGAAGATGGCGAGCGGTGGAGGAGGAGCCAGCCCAGCGCCGCCACCGACGCAACCAGGGCCAAGAGCGAGATGACCTGTGCCTCCTGCAGTCCCCAGAACCAGACGCTCTCCTGCCGCAGGTAGGTGATGAAGAACCGCCCGACCGCGTAGATGGCGGCGAAGGCGGCGAACTCCGTGCCCGCCGGCAGCCTGAGCTTGCTCAGGCGCCAGATGACGACGACGATCGCCAGGTTCATCAATGCGTCGTAGACGGGGTAGGGGGCGGTCGGCACGCCCAGCAGTTGTGGAGGAATCAAGTCCTTGGCGTTGGTGTAGACGAGGGCGAAGGGGCCGGAGGTTGGCGCGCCCCAGGCGTCGCCGTTGATCAGGCAGCCGAGGCGTCCGAAGGCCTGTGCCAGCAGCAGTCCGGGCGCGATCGCGTCGATCACCGTCCCGAACGAGAAGTGGTAGACACGGGTCAGAATCGCCACGGCGACGAAGCCGCCGACGACCGCGCCGTAGATTGCCAGGCCGCCCTGCTGGATGGCCAGGGCCTCGAGCGGATGCTGGACCATGTACCCCAAATGGTCGATCACATAGAAGAGTCGGGCGCCTAGAATGCCGCCGACGACGGTCCAGAATGCCAGCGAGTCGAACCGATCGACCGGCAAACCGCGCGCGACGAACTGGCGGTAGATCACCGCGACCGCGACGACGATGGCGAGCGCGATGGCGATGCCGTGCCAGGCAAGCGTGAACGTGCCGACCTGGAAGATATTCGGGTCCATCCCGATGGTAATGCGCACGTCGGTTCCCTCCATCGATCCGACCGGAAGTGTGCCACACCATCAACCGGCAACCGCCGGGACCGGTGAAGCGGGTCTAGTAGTACACGACGGCCTGCTCGATCAGCTCCCACGGCGCCGAGCCGGTCTGGCCGGTCGGGGACAGGTTGGCGATCGTCAGCGTGTTGTTCCCGGGCTTGAGCAGCGCGTGGTCGGTCACCAGCCAGGCCTGATCCCCGGCCGTCCCGTCCGGGAATGGGCTCGGTCCCTCCCAGATGACGGTTCCGTTGAGCACGATGCGCAGTGGGACCTTGCCCGAATTCGGATCGTCCATGGCTTTGAGCTCGATAAATAGCAGCCGATTCTGTGTCTGCTTCGCCGAGAAGGTGGCGGTACCGGTGTGAAACTGGCTACCGCCCCCGAAGAGGAAGGCAGAGTTTGCCGGCAGGTTGGACTGCTGCCCGGTCTGCTTGACCGGATCGAACGCGCCGGTGAAGTCGTTCCCGTTGATGGTAGCCTGCTGGTCGTTGGCGATAAACGGACGGATCAGGACGGGATTGAGCGGCACGCCGGCCTGGGGGACGTCCGGCGGCAGGGTCGGCGTAGGTGTGGGCGGAATCGGCGTCGGCGTAGCCGGCACCGGTGTCGGAGTTGGCGTGGCGGTCGGCGCCGGGGTTGGCGTAGCGGTCGGCGCCGGGGTTGGCGTAGCGGTCGGTACCGGAGTGGGGGTCGGCGTGGGAGTTGGCGTCGCGGTGGCCGTGGGGCGCGGCGTGGCTGGCTGCTCGACCACGGCCGCGAGCGTTGGCGTGGGTGGCGGAGCGCCTCCGCCCCACTTTGCCAAAACGGCGAGACCGCCCAGTCCGAGCAGGATGACGAGCGCGACTCCCAGTACCAGCGGCCAGCTTGGGCCGGACCGGCCGCCAGCGGCCGCGGCGGGCGGTCGTGGTGGAGGTGGTCCGCCGCCACCGGGGCGAATGCGCGGCGTCGCCAGGGTCGGCGTGCTCGCCGCGGCCATGATGCGGGTCGCCTGGCCCGGATCCGGCGAATCGACCAGCGCCTGGGCCATGGCGTCGGCGGTGGGAAACCGGGCCGCCGGGTCTTTGGCCAGCGCCTGCATGATCACCAGCTCCAGCGCGGCCGGGATGGCCGGGTTGATGGAGCGCGGGAGCACCGGCGGATCGTTGACGTGCTGGTACATGACCTGGACCGGGTTGTCCCCGGGGAACGGGAGGCGGCCGGTGAGCATCTCGAACAGGATGACACCGGCGGCGTAGATGTCGGCGGCCGGCGTGAGGGGGGCACCGGTGGCCTGCTCCGGCGCCATGTAGGCGGCAGTGCCGAGCGCCATCCCGGTATCGGTCAGCCCGCTGTCGACGGACCCACGGGCGATGCCGAAGTCAGTCAGCTTGGCCGTGCCCGAGCGAGCGATGAGCACGTTCTGAGACTTGACGTCGCGATGGATGATCCCGGCGGCATGGATGGAGCCGAGCCCGGCGAGGATCTCGCGCATGAGTCGGGACGCCTCCGCGACCGGCAGCGGCGCGTTGTGGCGGAGGAACTCCTTGAGATCGGTGCCGTCAACCCACTCCATGACGATGAAGAGGGTGTCGCCCTCACGACCGTAGTCGAAGACGTCGACGACGTTGGGATGGCTGACGGAAGCGGCGGCGCGAGCCTCCCGCTCGAAGCGCGCGGCAACTCGTGGATCGCGCGCGTACTGGTCACGCAGGATCTTGATCGCGACCTCGCGTCCCAGCGCGGTATCCGTGGCGAGGAAGGTCTCGGCGAAGTTGCCCTCGCCAATGCGCCGAGTAATCTCGTAGCGACTCGCCAACGTGAACGGGAGTGACAGGGACACGAATTCTCCTTGCCGACCTCAACCCACCCGGCCCCACCTCACCCTCGGCGCGTGATTGTACGGTGCCCGGCGGGGACGGAGCGAATCGCGTGCGTTCGGATCAGGGCTTGACCGGCTTGGCGATGACGATGAGCCGATGGTCGTCCACCCCGTACGGCCAGCAGGTCACCAGCGTGACGCGCTCCTCCGGCATCGGCGCCAGGTACGTCCCCGTGGCCAGTTGGTCGGAGAGTGAGACGCCCACGACCTTGCGGTAAACGATCTCGGTGACGGCGTAGCGGACCTGCCGGTCAGCGGTCGTGAGGATGACCTGATCGCCGACTTTGGCGAGGTCGAGATTGCGGAAGACCTCTCCCCTCCAGTCGTCGTGCCCGCTGATCACGACGTTTCCACCCTCACCCGGGTTAGCGGAGAGGGAGTTGTGCCCGGCTGCGTAGTCGGCGACGCGCCACTGGATGAGTTGCTGGCCCTGGATGGTCACTACGTCGAAGCCGACGTTCACCACCTGTGTGTCGATGCCCACGGCCGGTATCTGAATCCGGGTCGCGGGTGCGTGCGCGACCGGCGGTGCCGGCGTGGAGACCGTCACCGACGTCGCGGCAGACGGAGCGGCGGCCGGTGTGACGGTCACCGGGGTGGCCGAAGGTGTGGCTATGGACGCCGCGAGGACCGGGGTTCCGGCTGGGGTCGCCTCGGGCGGCGGGAACGGCGTGGCCGTCAGGGACGCGGGCAGGGCGGAGATCAGCGGCGGAGCCGTCGCATCCGAAGCCGCCCGGACGAGCGACACGCCTCCGACGGATGTCGTGGTAAGGCTGAGCGCGCTCCCCAGGAGGGCTATGCCCAAGACGATGAGCAGGTTGCCGAGCGTTCCCGCGCGTCGTTCGCGCCCGCGTCGGTCCGCCCGCCGGGGCAGGTCATGGCTCATGCCGTCTCCCGTGAGTGCCGTCAATCCGTCCCTAAAGATAACGCACGGGGCTTTCGTCCGGTTAACCTCGCTGGGGCGACGGGACTGGGATAATGCGGTGGCATCTCGGGTGCACGACCAGGAAACCGACGGTGCCAAGCTGGACAGTGTGAGGAGCGCACGATGGCGGACGACCGTGGGCTGCAGGCGCCAAACGACTCGGTGGACGAGGAGGAGATCATCCGGACCCTTGCCCACGAACTCGAGGAGTCGTTCATCGCCTTCCTGCATGAGGAGATCGGCTTCGACGACCTGACGTTCGGGGTGTTCGACACGCTGCAGGCGGTGCACGCGGTACAGAGTGGTAGCTACAGCGTGGAGTACGTCGACGATGAGACGCCGACCCAGATGCAGGAAGAGCTGGCGCAGAAACCGGCGCGAACCGGCAGCAAGGCTCGTCGGGGAGGTCCGCACCGGAAGTAGAAGGTCCGTTCAACTCCGGAGCGATATCGTGCCGGCGCTCGCCTCGGGGCTACGGTGAGTGCAGTGGGACCTGCACGGTGCGTGTGCCGGCGGCGTCGGTAATCGAGTACCAGATGTCGTTCGCGCCCACCCACAGCGGATCGTCGGCGCCGATGCCGGTGGGGCTCAGCGGAATGCTCGTGCTCCCGTCGTCCGCGAGCAGTACGACCCTACCTCCGATGCCGGTGGCCAGCCAGCGCCCGTCCGGCGACCAGGCGAGACCCTCTCCGGGGTCGGCGCGCTCGATCTCCAGTGGTGCCGCCGCGCCCGTTAGCGACGCGACGTCGATCGTGTCATAGCGTCCGGATGTCGCGTCCGGTCCGGTCAGGTGCCGCACGCGCCAGGCCAGGTAGGACCCATCCGGGCTCAGTGCCAGGTCGGTGAGCTCGATGCCCCGGTCGGCCCCGTGAGCTCGCACGACCGCGACCGTGGCAGGGGAGCTCGCGCCACCGGCGTCGACGACCACCCGCTGGATGTCCACGGCCTGGGGCAGCCCGCGCTGCCAGTCTGCCGGCTCCGCATACAGCAGCACGTCGGTGGTGGCCCATGCGGCGACCGGCGCGGTGACGGAGAGCGCCGTCGAGCCGGTCGTCCAGCGCGCGACCATACGGGGCTCACCGTACCAGCCGCTCACCCAGAGCTCCGCCGCATGATGGGCGGTGTCCGTGACGAAGACGCTCACCGCGACTCCGCCGGGTGCGACCAGCGGCCGGGCGTAGGAGCGACCCGGGGCGCTCCCGATTCCGGCGGGGTCAAAATGCCGGAAGTCGAGCACCGGCGCCCCGGCGAGACCGCCGGCGTAGAGGGTGACCCGACTGGCGCCCGCGACCTCACTGACCCCGATCAGCGTCTGCGTGCCCGGTACCCAGGACAGATCCGCGGCCCCGCGGAGCTGCCGCGCCTCGCTGCCGGACCCGGAGTCCCAGATCACGCTGCCGGGCAGACGGGGGTCGGTGAGGACGACCAACCGTCCATCCGGGCTGGAACTGCTCCCGGCATCCAGCCCCGCCCCTGAGTGCGCGACCACCTCGGGAGCGCCGGGAACCGGCTGCCTTGCCGCCAGGTTGGACGACAAGGCCGGTAGCGCATCGGCCGGCTCCCAGCCGAGCCAGCCCACGCCGTCGGCCGCGGTGGGCGAGGCAGCGGCGGGTTGCATGACGCCGTCCTGAGAAACCTGGAGCAGCACCGGCCAGGTGACTGTCCCTTGCGCCTGCTCCGCTGGATCGGCAGGGAGGTAGAACGGAAGATCGTCGCGAATCAACGCGCTACCGTCTGGCAGCCAGGCCACGTTTAGCCCGGTGGGCACGGCGGTCTTGGCGACGGATACCGGCTGGGACCCATCCAGACGGGCGAGCCACACCTGCCCGGTCATATCGGCCGGAGCGGGTCCCTGCTGAACGTAGACGAGTCGGGTGTCGCCGGGTGAGGCTGAGACGGGGTATGCGAGCCGGTTCGTCGTCGCGGGGACAGCCGGGGTTTCATGTCCGTCGCGGTCGAATGCGTCGATCTCGCTCGTCGACGGGCCGGCGCGGACGAGGGCCGGTTCGGTGGCCGCGGCGTCGGTGATCCGAGCCAGATAGACCCGACTGCTGTCGGGTGCCCAGACGACCGCCGAGTCCGGTGCGAGCTGGTGGTCGACCGTGGCCAGGGGTGGGCCCAGGCCCTGGGAGCCGAGGGCGCGCAAGTCCGCGGTCAGACCTCGCCAGTGCTGATCGTAGGCCTGGATCAGGACCACCCGCGTGCCGTCGGGTGAGGCGCTGGCCGACGAGATCGATCCCTGGAAGAGCACGCGACTGACGCCGGTGTTCACGTCGAGCGCGACCAGCTGTGACTGGCTCGCGGCGTTGGTGAGGTTGACCTGTGACTGCCACGGTGGCGCCTGCGCGATCAGGACGGATGAGCTGCCGAGCCAGCCGATGAGACTGCCCGCACCGGGACCCGGCCCGCCACCAAGACCCCAGCTGCGAACCGCCGTGCCGTCGAGGTGGCTGACCGTGATCGTTCCGGTCGGCTCCGGCCCGTTGGGGCCGTATGGGGGTGTCCAGCTCGCGATCAGGCGGCCATCCGGGGAGAGAAGGCGCCGCACGTAGCGCCCGCTCGGCCCGCTCGGAGCCACGGCCCGGATCGCGCCGGTCCGCAGATCCAGGGCGGTCACTGCGCCGTCACTCGAGCTGGTGAGCAGCCAACCCGAGAGACGCGTGGGAGACGGCTGACCCATCGCCACGGCGGGTGAGGACGTCGGGCCCCGCATCCCCGCGGCGAGCACAGCCAGCGCGGCGCCGAGTACGACGATCAGGATCAGGAGGGCGACCACCGGCACCGCGCGTTCGACCGGTGAGCGCCGGGCGCGCAAGGGCGGGAAATCTGGCCCGAACGCCTGAGCGCGCTGCAGCAGTTCGGCATCGACCGTCTCGCACGCCGCAATGGCGGCGGCGCAGGCGCCGCACTCGCGGGCGTGTCGGAAGAGGGCGGCGCGGGCGCCGATGTCGAGCGCGCGATCACGGTGGCGACCGATCGCGGACGTGAACTCCGGGCAGGCCGTCTCGGGACCTCGAGTGATCGCGCGGCGGGCCTGAAGCAGCAGCTCACCGACGCGCTCCGGTGTGTCGCCGGTCAGGTCGGCCAGCGTCTCACCGTCGAGGCCGAGCCCCAGGTGGAGCGCGAGGTCGACTGCACCGCGCGCGCGGGCGCCAGTGTGGGGACCCAACGGCGGGTCGACGGACCGGGGTTCGCTACGGAGTGTGAGTCGTCGCAGCACGCGGACGGACGTGTAGCGACGCTCGGCAGCCTGCGCCGCGGCCACCAGGCCGCGATCGCCGTCGTCGTCGGCCACGGCCAGGATGGCCAGCCGATCCGCGTGTTCGGGGTTGAACACCAGCCGAAGCGCGACTCGCAGCCGCCGACCGTCGGCGTCGGAGAGTCGGGTCGTGGAGGGGAACGGCGGGGTCCGGTTTCCGCCGGCTTCGGCGCGCATGGCCTGTCACCTCGCCAGTTGCCGCGACGCGGCGACTACCGGAGCAAACCGGCGGCCGCGGCACCGATCCACGGATCCTACCGCACGTCACCGCGCGGCGGGCAAGGCTCCTCAGGCCGGTGCCGCAGACGTGGGGGATCGAGTGTCCAGTTGGACAGGAGCTCCGGCGACGGGCGGACAGTGTCGCGCCGGTCGCGCACCGGTAAGCTTTGGGGACCGGGGAAGATGCGCCCCCCGGGCACGTGGGGACCATAGGCGGGAAGGAGGGACGGACGTGTCGCCGGTCGAAGGCCAATCCTGGCCGTCTGCAGCCCGTATCCCGATTCGGCCGCCGTCCCGGCGCGTTGGTTGACGCGTCGGTTGCACTGGCCTCGGCGGCCCGGATCGATTGGATCGATCCGGGCCTTTCATTTGCTGCCGAGGTTGGAAACGGCGGCCCTGGAAGGGTGGTTCGAGTCACCGCGCAGCGGTGGCCCGTGTGGAGAGGTGGGGACACCATGTTTCAGGTCGACATCCTGGTAGCTCAGGCGATCGTCCGTGAGCGCGAGCAGTCGCTGGGGCGACGCGCCGAGCAGAAGCGCCAGTTGGCGGAGGCCGGGCAGGCGGCCGGACTGGGCGTGGGCGCGCGGCGCAGCGTGGGGATGGCCGTCATCCGTCTGGGCGAGGCGCTGGCCGGGCAGGCCGGCGAGGAGTTCGGCGTGGCCCGCGGCCGGCTGTCATCGGCTGGATAGGGCTCGTGAGATGATCGGTCGGCATCACGTCGCAAGAGTCGGGGCACGGATGACGTGCCCCGACTTCGTGTCTGGGGCCGGGCGCACCGCGCGGTACGTGCCTGGCGGTCACGGCGTGCCTGGACGCTCCGACGCGCCTCTGCTATTATGGGAGCGTTATGTACGTACACTGCGGAGCGGGGGAACTCCTATGGCGCCGATCGTCGCCTTCTTCAATCAGAAGGGTGGGACCGCCAAGACGACGAGCACGCTGAACGTGGGCGCCGCCCTGGCCGAGCGCGGCCGCCGCGTCCTGGCGCTGGACATGGACCCCCAGGCAAGCCTGACCATGGCGCTGGGCGTCGACGTGCAGCACCTCGCCCTGTCGGTCTACGACCTGCTGTCGGACGAACATCTCTCCCTGGCCGAGGTCGCTAGGCCGACGACCGTGGCGGGCCTCGACCTGGTGCCCAGCCATCCCGACCTGGCGGCGGCCGAGCTCGAGCTGCTGAACGTGCTCGAGCGCGAGCGCCGCCTCGACGACAAGCTCTCCGCCTCGCAACCGCTGCCGTACGACTTCGTGCTGGTCGACAGCCCACCGGCGCTGAACATCCTCAGCATCAACATCCTGGTGGCCGCGGACGCGCTGGTGGTGCCGATCGAGCCGCATCCCCTGTCGTTGATGGTCTTGCGGCGGCTGTTCGAGACGGTCACCCGGGTGCGGCGGCTCAACCCGCGGCTGGAGGTCATCGGCTTCCTGCCGACCAAGGTCCATCACTCGTCGCGGCTGGCGTCTGACATGCTAGAGACGCTGCGCGAGCAGTTCCCCGAAGTTCCGCTGCTGCCGCCGGTGCCGCTGTCGGTCAAGGGCGCGGAGTCGATCGCTGAGCACACGTCCATTCTGCAGTACATGCCGCGCTCCCCGCTCTCCGTCTCCTACCGCAAGGTGGCGGAGATCGTCGAGGGGCGCGTGGGGAGTCTGGCTCATGTCTGAGCTCGCGCGGGTTGACGCATCGGGAGATACCCGACCCGGCCGGCGGCGGCGGTTCACGGTCGACGCGTTGTTCGCCGACACCACACCTCGCGCCGTCGGCGTGAGCGACCTGGTCGACGCGAAGGAGATTCGACTCGATCGGATCGCGCCCGATCCGCGCCAGCCGCGCCAGAGCTTCGACGAGGAGCGCCTGCGGGAGCTGGCGGCTTCGATCCGACTGGAGGGTGTGCTCCAGCCGATCGCGGTGCGCTATCTGCGCGACGAGGATCGCTACGTCATCCTCCACGGGGAGCGCCGCTGGCGTGCGGCCGCCGTCGCCGGTCTGACCAGTATCCCGGCGGTCGTGCGCGAGGTCCCAGAGGAGCGGCGGCTCATCCAGCAGCTGATGGAGAATGTGGTCCGCGAGGATCTGAACGCGGTGGATCGCGCGGCCGCGCTGCGGGCGTTGAAGGCGCAGATGGGCGATGCTTCCTGGGAAGCGGTCGCCGAGGCGGTCGGAATCCGACGCAGCCGGCTGTTCCAACTGCTGGGAACCGAGAAGCTGCCCGACACGGTGCAGGACGCCATCCGCTCCGGTCGACTGTCGGAGAAGCAGAGCCGGGTGCTGCAGGGTCTCGCCTCCGGACCGCAGGAGGCGCTGGCGCACCTGATCGTGGACGAGGGGCTGGGCCCGGAGGAGGCGCGCCGCCTGGCGCGCGCGATGCGCGACGACCCCGATTTCATCGACCTGAAGCCGCACGACCTTGCCGAGCGCCTGCGCGGCATGCGGCGGATCATCGAGCCGGATGCGAAAGCGGACGCGGCGCCGGACGAGGACCAGTTCTCGCGGGCGCTGCGGGCGGTCCTCGGTGACGACGCCGACGCCGAGCCGGGCGAGCCGCCGGCCGACGACGCGCTGGACACTCAGGTCCAGGCGCTGGCCCGCTCACTGTCGGCGCTGTCGGCGGCGCCGCTGCCGCGAGGGCGGCGTGCGGCGGCGCAGACTCGGTTGCGCAGCCTGCGCAGGCTGATCGACGCCGCGATCACCCGGCTGGACTGAGGTCCACTGGGACAATCCGGTGCCCCACGCCGTCGTTCGCCGGTGGATCTGTGATGTCGCGCTGGGCTCCGGGCCGGGCATTTCCGGCGACGCCAGGGTGGGCGCTGTCGAACAGGAACCAGGTGTCGGGGTCGACGTCGACTCGGGCGATCAGCAGCGCCACCTGAAGCTCCTGCAGGGCGCGATTGAACCGGGCTGCGGCGCCCGAGCCCTCGAACCCCGCCTCCGCCCGCAACTCGCGGTTCGTGATCGGACGCGCGCCGATGACGTGCAGCAGGCGCTGAGCGTCACGGCTCACCTCGTCCGGCGCGACGTGCTGGCGGCGATACAGCTCGCCGAGGCGGTCGAGCGTACAGAGCATCGCTCGACCGCCTCGCAGCTTGCCGTAGAAGATCTCGTCGGGATAGCTCATCGGCAGCTCGTCTTTAAGGCGCCAGACCAGTGACACGCGCTCGCCGAAGCCGCGCTCCCCTGGCTGCCGGTCCGGGGCGTCGACCACGTCCCACAGCGACGGCAGCCGCACGCGCCCGGTTTCGTTGAAGATCAGGCAGAGACCGACCTGCTCGACGAACCGGCGCGCGTCGTCGACCGAGCGCACCCAGCCCCCGGCGACGGCGGGCTCAGTCGAGGGAGTCGAGGGCATCGGCGAAGACGTCCAGCGTCCGCTCGACGTCCTCCGTGGTATGCGCCAGCGAGACATAGTATTTCTCGCCGGGGTTGACGAAGAGGCCGCGCGCCATGCAGGCCAGGCCGAAGCGGTGGCTGCGGGCGCGGTCGGTCGCCAGGACGCCCGGGTAGTCGGTCACGTCGTCGCGGCTGAAGAAGACCTGGAAGAGCGGGCCATCGCCGGGGACGCGCAGCGCGACGCCGCGCTCTTGGGCCAGCTCCCGCAGCCCAGACTTCAGGCGCTCGGTGGTGCCGTAGAGCCGGTCGTAGGTGCCGGGGCGCGACAGCACGTCGAGGGTTGCCAGCCCGGCGGCGGCGGCGATCGGGTTGCCGTTGAGGGTGCCGCCGAGGAGTGCCACCGGGGCCTGGCCGCGACGCGACGAGTCGGTGACCTTGAGGATCTCACGCGACCCGGCGATGGCGGCCATCGGGTAGCCGCCGCTCATGGCCTTGCCGTAAGTGGCGAGGTCGGGCACGACCCCGTAGCGCTCCTGCGCCCCGCCGTAGGCGAGGCGGAACCCGGTCACCACCTCGTCGAAGATGAGCAGGATGCCGTACTCGCTCGCCAGGGAGCGCAGCGCTGCCAGGAAGCCCGGCGCCGGCGCCAGCGAGCGCTGCAGCGGCTCGCAGATGATGGCCGCCAGCTCGTGCGCGTGCTCGGCGACGATGCCCCGGGTCAGCTCGACGTCGTTCCAGCGTGAGACGAGCACGTCGGCCTCGACCTCCTGCGGGATGCCGGCGGAGTCGGGGATGGGCGTGGGGTACTCGGTCTGGCGGCTGGCGTGGGCGCTCATGAGGGCGTAGTCGTTGACCCCGTGGAAGCCCCCCTCGAACTTGAGCACCCGCGGCCTGCCGGTGTAGGCCCGGGCGATGCGCATGGCGTGGAAGGTCGCCTCGGAGCCGCTGCTGACGAACTTCACCTGCTCGGCGCAGGGGATGGCCGCCACCATGCGCTCGGCGAGCTCGATGATCGGCACGTTCAGGGTGTAGTAAGTCGAGCCGAGCGTGGCCTGCCGCTGCACGGCGGCCACCACCTCCGGGTGAGCGTGGCCGATGAGGAGCGGACCGGAGCCCAGGACGTAGTCGATGTACTCCCGCCCGTCGGTGTCCCAAACATGGCTGCCCTCGGCGCGCGCCACGACGATGGCGAGATCGGCCGGCAGCTTGTAGCTGCCGAGTGTGCCCCCAAGGACCGCCTCCGCTCGCTCCAGGAGGTCGTGCTGCTGTGCGCTGCGTGGCTCCATGGTCGTTCCTCCCGTCAGGTGTCGCTATCCGCGCCGCCGCGATGCCGCGCCCGGACCCACCGGCTCGGTCGGGTAGCCCTCGCCCGGCAGATAGCTTGGCAACGCCCACTGATAAATGCTCTTGATAACCCGGGGGATCACGAAAGTCCGCGCACGGACCACCCCTGGGATGTGGTTGAGCTTCTCGGTCACGAAGTCGTAGAGCACGTCGACCGATGGGGCGAAGACCTGCAGGCCGATATCCCGATCACCGGTCGTCAGGCCCACGTAGCCGACCTCCTCGATGGCCGCGACTTCGCGGGCCACCTCCTGTACCCGGCCGACCTCGACCTCGAGGAAGACGTCGGCGACCACGCTGTAGCCCAGCGCGCGGGGGTTGATAACGGCGACGAGGCGGATGACGTCGTCCTGAGCAAGGCGATCGATCCGCGCCCGTACGGTGCGCTCAGCGACGCCAACAGTCCGGGCGATCTCGGCGCTCGGCGTGCGACTATCCTGCTGCAGGCAGGCGATGATCGCGCGGTCGACGTCATCAATCGGTCTGCCCATCTCCGTACCACGCCCTTCATTGAGCTACTCATCGGGGTTGACGCATTGTAGAGCCGAGCAGGGATGATGTGAAGGGGAGAGCGAAATCAGGCAGGATCGCGACGACAGGTCGGCGCACCGGGGACGGGTCCGAACCGTGCGAGCCGGCCGGGTGGACGTATTCGGCAGCCAGTCAGGCGTCGGCGGAGATCAGTGGGAGGCTGAAGAGCACGCGGGTGCCGCCGTGGGGCGGCCGCTCGATCCAGATCCTGCCGCCGTGCGCTTCGACGAGGTGCTTGGAGAGGTAGAGGCCGAGGCCCATCCCGGCGGTACTGGTGCGTGCCGCGCGGGATCCGCGGCGGAAGCGGTCGAAAACGAAGGGGAGGTCTTCCTCGGCGATGCCCGGACCGTGGTCGCGCACCGCCACGACGACCATGCCGTCCTGTTGCGAGGCTTTGACCTCGACCGGGAAACTGGACGGCGCGTACTTGACGGCGTTGTGCAGCAGATTGCGCACGACCTGGTCGACGCGACCGGCGTCGCCGATGGCCAGCAGATCGCGGTCGACGTTGACGACGAAGGGCTGGTCGGGCGCCAGCTCGCGCACCGACTTGACCGCCCGCTCGATCACGGCGCCGACGTGGATCGGCTCGGTGTCCATGCCGAGCCGCCCGGCCCGGATACTGGCGAGCTGTACCATGTTCTCTACCAGGTCGGCCAGCCGGCGGCTCTCACTGGCCATGTCCCCGAGCAGCAACTGGCGCGTCTCGGCGTCGATCTGGTCCCCGTGCTGCAGCAGCAGCATGGCGCCGCCCTGGATGGTCGTCAGCGGGGTGCGCAGCTCGTGGGAGATCAGCGACAGGAAGTCGTCCTTGAGCTGCTCGGCGTCCTTGATTTGGGTGATGTCCTGGAAGACGGCAATGGCGGCGCTGATCTTGCCGCCGGGGTCGCGCAGCGGAGCGGAGTTGACGAGGATGGCGATCATCCGTCCGTCGGGCCGCAGCACGCGTACCTCGCTGCGGCCGGCGTTACCCTCTCGCAGCGCCCGAACCATCGGGACCGCCAGGTAGGGCATCGGCTCGTTGTCGAGCCCATAGCGCGGATTGTGAGCCAGGAACTCCTCGATCGGGAGCGGCGGCCGGATGTCCCAGCCGAGCAGGCCGGAGGCTTGGGTGTTCGCCAGCGTGACCCGGTCGGGATTGGCCTCGAGGATGATGACCGCCTCCGGCAGCTGGTCGATGATCGTCTGCAGGCGGACCTGCTGCAGCTCGGCGTGGCGGTAGAGCTCGGCGTTCTCCATGGCAACCGCGGCGTAGCGGGCGAGCAGTTCCACCAGGCGCGCGTCCTCGTCGGTGAACTCCCGAGCAAAACGCTTGTCGGTCAGGTAGAGGTTTCCCAGCACGCGGCCGTGGGAGAAGATCGGCACGCCGAGGAAGCTGGACATCGGCGGGTGGCCCGAGGGGAAGCCGACGGACGCCGGGTGCTCGCGCAGGTTCGGGAGCCGGATGGTCTTGCGCTCCTGGACCAGCAGGCCGATGACCCCCTTACCGTGCGGGGACTCGGGGATGAGCGCCTCCTCCTCCGGGGTCATGCCGGAGGTGAGGAAGCTGGTGAGATACCCCTGCGAGTCGGCCACGCCGAGCGCGGCGTACTTGGCGCCCACGACCTCGCGCGCTAGGTCGACGATGCGGCGCAGGACGGTCTCGAGGGTCAACTCGCCGGTGATCGCGATGGCGGCGCTGTTGATCAGCTCGAGCTGGCTGCTCAGCTCCAGACGCTCGGTGCGATCGGTCACGACCTGGCCGAATCCGATGGCTGCCGGTTCGAGCGCGGTCCGGGCGCGCTCCTCCATGACGCAGTCGAGCGTGGCGATCTCCGCCGGCGGGTCTGCCGAACGCCGGTAGGGACCCAGCACGAGCACGGCGGTGCGATGGCGATGGTAGCGTTTCGCGAGATAGCGTGCCCCATCCACCTCGAAGGCCACCACGTCGTCGCTCGTGCTGCCGACGAACTGGAGCGCCGCGCGTCGGACTGCCGGCGGCGCCTCCAGCAGCGTGGAGATCGGAGCGCCGATGGTCGTTGCCAGCGCTCCGATCAGCGGATGGATGATCTCTCGGGGCATCTAGGCTTCCTCGCCGGGCGGCTCCAGCCGGTAGCCGAGGCCCGGGAAGGTGGTGATGAGCGCCGGATGCTCGCGGTCATCCTCGAGCTTGGCGCGCAACCGGCTGACCCAGGTGCGGAGGTAGTAGGTCTCGTCGCGGAACTCCGGGCCCCAGATGCGCGACAGGAGCTCACTGTGCATCATGACGCGGCCGGCATTGCTGGCGAGCTGGTAGAGGAGCTCCCACTCAGTCCGGCTCAGCCGCACCTCGCGACCGTCGACCGTCACCTGCCGGTTGGCGAGGTCGATGGAGACGTGGTCGTACTCGAGCATCTGGCTGGTCGGAGTGGCGCCGCCCTTGGCGCGGCGCAGGACCGCGGAGACGCGGGCCGAGAGCTCGTCAGGACTGAAGGGCTTGGTGACATAGTCGTCCGCGCCGAGGTCGAGCCCGCGGATCTTGTCGGTCTGTCCGGAGCGCGCGGTGAGCATGATGACCGGAGCGTTCGAGAGCTGTCGGATGCGCTGCATGGCCTCAAACCCGTCGATCACGGGCATCATCAAATCGAGGATCACGATGTCGGGGCGCTCCTTCTCGAAGACGTCGATCGCCTCCTGACCGTTCATCGCGGTGACCACGCTGTAGCCGTCGGCCTGGAGCTTGGTGCGTACCAAACGCAGGATGGGAGCGTCGTCGTCGGCCACCAGGATCAGGTTCTTTCGCATCTTCATCTCCTGCCAGCGACCGCTGGTTGTAACGGTCGTTGATCCAACCCGACTGAAGCATAGCGGGATTTCCGCACCCTCACCATCAAATCGCACAAACTGATACGGGTTTGTAACGCCCGCGGCGGGCGTCCGTGCGGGTCTGTGACGACCCGGCTGCTAGGCTTGCGCAGGTGGGTGACGCGGCACCGCCGCGGCGCTCCGGGCTCGGAGAGAGTGAAATGCAGACGATACTGGTGCCGCTCGACGGCTCGATTCTCGCGGAGCAGGCACTCGGCACCGCGCTGCTGCTGGCAGGAGCGCTGGGGGCGGAGGTCGAGCTCGTCCAGGTGCTCGATCGCGGGCCGGGAGGCCATGCATTGGTTCCCGACGGCGCCGACGCGGAGCGCTATCTCGCCGCGACGGCCCGGCGCATCGGCGACGCCGTGCCCGTGCGCGCTCGACGTCTGTGGGGGAGCGCGGTCGAGGAGCTCCTGCGGGCCTCAGTCGAGCGCCCCGGCAGACTGCTGGTCATGTCGACGCACGGGCGCAGCGGGATGGAGCGTCTGATCTTCGGCAGCGTCACCGACCGTATCGTGCGGACCTCGACGGTGCCGGTGGTCGTGGTGCGCCAGGCGGCGGTGCGTCCCACGGCGAGTCTCAAGCACCTGCTGGTGCCGCTGGATGGCTCGGAAACGGCGGAGGGAGCACTGGCGCTCGCACTCGAGCTCGCGCAGTCCAGCGGGGCGACCGTGGGGCTCGTGAGGGTCGCCGAGGTCTATCCAGTCTCGCCCTACGGCTTCGGAGCGGAAGGGCTGCCGGTCGACGACGACCTGCTGGCGGAGATGACGGAGCAGGTGCGGGACGAGGCGCGCCTCTACATGGACGAGGTGGTGAAGCAGGCGCGCGATCGCGGCGTGCGAGTGCTGTGGGAGGTCCGGGTCGGGCGCCCGGCGGATGAGATCATCCGCGCGGCCGAGACGACCGCGGCGGACCTGGTGCTGATGTCGACCCACGGGCGCGGTGGCATTCGGCGCTGGGCCTTCGGTAGCGTGACCGACGAGGTCCTCCGGGCGAGCCCGGTGCCCGTGCTCGTCCTGCCGCCGCGCTACGAGTCCTCGCCGCCGGGCGCCGCGGCAGCCACGCCGGTGCGCGCACCGGGGTGAGCCGCGACGGGCTCAGGACTCGCCGCGCCGCAAGCCGGGCAACCCCTGGTGCATCTCGTCGCGACTCAGCAGCAGCAGCAGCAGGCTCACGCCGTCGGCGGTGAGCGGCAGAATCAACGTCGGCGTCGCCGCCAGGGCCAGCGCGTTGGCCACCCCGGTGCCGATGCTGATCGCGGCGATGGCCGCGCCCAGCGGCACGGCCAGGCGCAGCCGGCCCAGGATGGCCGCGCCGAGTAGCAGGTGGACCGCGCCGAGCGCCAGATCCAGTGTCGTCAGGATGGTCGTCCCGTGGACAGCCTGGGCGAAGCTGAAAAGGAACCAGACCGTCGATGACACGATAAAGCCGGCGCCAGCCAGCAGCACTTTGCCGGGCAGGATCGCCGGAGATGCCTGAGCCCGTTGGCTCCGGTCCATGGTCGCCGCTTCCTCTCGCATTGCGGACTACGTCGCTCGGATTCTACCCGCTCGCGCCGCTGATTCTACCGCAGCCGCGCGCCGCGTCGTGCCCCGCCCGACCGACCCAGGGGGCGATGCGGATAGAATGACGCGCGTCGGTACGAGGCGCGGGCCGGGACCCGCGGCGCCGCGAATGACGGAAGGGGTCGGAGTATGGGTAGCGAGGAAGCCAAGCGCCGCGTGGCCGAGGAGATCGACCGGCGGGCCGACATGCTAATCCAGGTCGGGGAAGACATCTTCCGCGACCCCGAACTGGGCTTCAAGGAGTTCCGCACCGAGCGGATCGTGACGGAGGTGCTGCGAAGCCTGGACCTGCAGGTGCGCTCCAGCCTGGCGATCACCGGGGTCAAGACCGTGGTGGAGGGCGGGCAGCCGGGGCCGACGGTCGCGGTACTGGGTGAGCTCGACTCGGTCCTGGTCGCCGACCACCAGTTCTGCAACCCGCAGACCGGAGCCGCGCACTGCTGCGGGCACAACGCGCAGATCGCGACCATGCTGGGCACGGCGATGGGCATCCTCGGGGCGGGGGTGCTGCCCGAGCTGGCCGGCCGGATCGCGTTCTTCGCCGTCCCGGCCGAAGAGTACGTGGAGATCGACTACCGTAACGGCCTGCGCAAGGCGGGTAAGATCGAGTTCCTCGGTGGCAAGAGCGAGCTGATCGCGCGGGGTGAGTTCGACGACGTCGACATGGCCATGATGGTGCATGGCGCCAGCAGCCAGAACACCACGGGGATCGCCAGCGTCGCCGCCTCGAACAACGGCTTCGTCGGCAAGCAGGCGCGCTTCGTGGGCACGGCCGCCCACGCGGGCGGCGCGCCGGACCGGGGCATCAACGCGCTCTACGCCGCCCAGATCGCGCTGGCCTCGATCAACGCCCAGCGCGAGACCTTCCGCGACGAGGATGCTATCCGCGTCCACCCGATCCTGACCCGGGGCGGCGACCTGGTCAACGTGATCCCCAATGACGTGCGGCTCGAGAGCTACGTGCGCGGCAAGACCACCGGGGCGATCGAGGGGGCGTCGAAGAAGGTCGACCGGGCGCTGCGGGCCGGCGCGGTGGCGCTCGGGGCCCGGGTCGAAATCGAGACTCTGCCCGGCTACATGCCACTGTTCAACAACCGGGCGATGGCCGACGCATTCAAGGGCAACTTCCTGCGCTTCTACGGAGCAGAGGAGTGGGAGGAGACGGGGCACCGCACCGGCTCGACCGACATGGGGGACATCGCGCACATCATGCCGGCACTGCACCCTCACGTGAGCGGGTTCTCGGGCACCGGGCACGGCAGCGACTGGGCGATCGCGGACAAATACCTGGCCTACGTGCTGCCGGCCAAGCTCATGGCGCTGACGGTGATCGACCTGCTGAGCGACGGGGCAGCCCA
>Ga0307374_10002348_pt1 | contig 33746 bp, 28 predicted proteins | sample OX3MG_FD_202532 | JGI IMG/M metagenome (GOLD analysis project Ga0307374, IMG submission 202532) | Soil microbial communities from Risofladan, Vaasa, Finland - OX-3 | ecosystem: Environmental > Terrestrial > Soil > Coastal area > Acid sulfate soil | place: Finland: Risofladan, Vaasa | collected... | reverse complement strand
TCTCCTCGGCCGAGTCCCCCGGCACCAGGCTGGTCGTGGCCAGCGCGCCGGCATTCACCATCGGGTTCATGGTGCGGTCCTCGTTGAGCTCGACGCCCATGACCGAGTCGAACGGCAGCCCGGTGCAGTTGACCCCGAGCCGGCGGCGGGCCTCGTCCGGACCGAAGAGATCGCAGACCGCGGCGAACACGAACAGTTTGGAGATGCTCTGGATGGTGAATTCCTGCTCGGCGTCGCCGATTTCGAAGACGCGCCCCCGCACACCCACGACGCACACGCCGAAGGCGTCGGGCGGGGCCTCGGCCAAGGCGGGGATGTAATCGGCCACCTCCCCTTCGCTCACGTCGCGAAAGCGCTCGTAGCCAGCTTCGACGATGGCGCGGACATCCTCGTCGGACGGGAGGCTCCCGGTCGAGACCCATTCGGTGACCGGGTCTTCGGCCCCAGCGTTGCCGTCGTCCATGGGGTTCCTCCTCTTTCGACCTGCGACGGACCTGCGACGGGCCCGGCCGGGCTACGCCGTCGGGTCCTCGACCTCGATCAGGTCGTCCTGCGTGATCGCCGGCAGCTTGGCGATGCCGTCGAGGAGATGGCGCTCCCACACCTTCTGCAGCTTCTGGAGCAGCTGGGAGTCGTTGTCGATGCGGAACTGGCTCAGCGCCCGCGTGTCATTGAAGTAGAAGCCGATGTCGTAGGGCGGCCCCACGGACAGGTTGGCCGCCGCCGTGCTCAGCATGGAGCCCAGCGCGATCTTCGCCGCCGTGACGAGGTCGACGTGCGCCTCGACCGCCAGCTCCAGCATGAACTTGCCGTACTTGCTCTCACCGACCTGCAGGAAGGGGCGCTCGTCCGAGGCGCGGATGTAGTTGCCCTCGGGATAGACGAGCAGGATGTCGGGGTCCTCGTCGCCCACGTGCCCCCCGAGAATGAAGGTCGCCGTGCCGTCGGCCCCGACCTGCCCCAGCGCCTCCTTGTGCTCGCTCGCCACCTCGCGGCTGACCCGCCCGAGGTAGAGCGCCGCCTCGAAGAGATGCCCGACCGTGGCCAGGCTCTCCGTCGCCTCGCCGGCGGCCAAGTCCTTGGCCATGCGGTCGAGTACCTGCTGCGTGGTGGCCAGGCTGCCGGCGGACTCGATCACGAAGAGGCGGTCCTCGGCGGGTTGGAGCACGTGCATCTTCCGGTAGGTGCCGACGTTGTCGACGCCCGCGTTCGTGCGTGTGTCGGACAGGAAGAGCATGCCCTCGTGGAGCCGCAAGGCCAGGCAATAGGTCAACGCCGCCGTCCTCAGTTGGTATGGCCCGGGTCGGGAGCTCCGACGGCCTCCAGGCGAACATACCCTCCGCCGCAGAAGAGCCGCAGAAGAGATGCGCCGCTTGTCCCGTCCGGCCCGTGCGGCGGGTCAGCCCACCTTGACCGGCTTCGCCCTGCCCCCTCGCCCCGGCGACGGGCATGCCGAGGACGCCCGGTTCGGTCTGGCGGTGGCACGACGGACGCCGTGCCTATGATCACTGACACACGTTCTAGAAATAGCCTCAAAAGGGCAGGCACCGGTCGGCTGGGGTGGGTCGCCGTCGTGCGCGAAAGGGGGGGCCTTGAGCCTCGAGGAGATCGACCTCATCGACGGGCGCAACTTCGTGGCCGGCGTGCCCTACGAGTGGTTCGCCGAGCTCCGCCGGGAGGCTCCCGCCTTCTGGCACCCCCAAGAGGGCGCCCCCCGGGGAGGGTTCTGGGCCATCACCCGCTACGACGACTGCGTCCAGGTCAACCGGGACTGGGAGAGCTTCTCGTCGGCCCGGCGCGGCTCGCTCTTCCCCGACATGGACGACGACCAGCTGGCCCAGCAGCAGCTGATGATGGTCAACATGGACCCGACCATGCACACGCGCTACCGCCGCCTGGTCAACAAGGGCTTCACGCCCAAAATGGTGCGGGACCTCGAAGAGCAGATCGTCGGGTACGCCGACGGCATCATCGACGCCGTGTGCGAGCGCGGCACGGCCGACTTCGTCGAGGAGATCTCCGCCGAGCTCCCGCTCCTCGTCATCGCCGAGCTGCTCGGCGTGCCCCAGGGGGACCGGCGCATGGTCTTCGACTGGTCGAACCGCATGATCGGCGCCGAAGACCCCGAGTACCAGGTCGAGGGAGCCGACTCGGGCGAATCGGCCATGCAGGTGTACGCCTACGCCGAGGAGCTGGCCACGGCGCGCCGGCTCCAGCCCAAGGAGGACCTCGTCTCGGTGCTCCTCAACGCCGAGGTGGAGGGCGAGAAGCTCAACGACCTGGAGCTCGACCTCTTCTTCCTGCTGCTGATCGTGGCGGGGAACGAGACGACGCGGAATCTGATGTCGGGCGCCATGACGGCCTTCTTCGACCACCCCGACCAGTGGGAGCTGCTCCGCCAGGACCGCTCCCTCCTGCCGGGCGCGGTCGAGGAGATGCTGCGCTATGTGACGCCCGTCATGCACTTCCGCCGCACGGCGACCGCCGACATGGAACTGCACGGTCAGGAGATCAAGGAGGGCGACAAGGTCGTCTTCTGGCACAGCTCGGCCAATCGCGACGAGTCGGCCTTCGAGAACCCCGACACCTTCGACATCACCCGCTCCCCCAACAACCACATCGCGTTCGGCGGGGGCGGGCCGCACTTCTGCCTCGGCGCCAACCTGGCCCGCATGGAGATCATGGTGATGTTCGACCGGTTGCTCGACCGCATACCCGACATGCGGCTCGACGGCGACGTGCAACGGCTGCAGTCGAACTTCATCAACGGGACCAAGCACATCCCGATCGCCTTCGCCCCGTCCGCTCCGGTCGGGGGCACACCGCTGCCCGCCCGGGCCCGCTGAGCTCCGCCATGGCCGACCGCGAAGTCCGATTCCACCAGGCTGTCGCCTTCCTCCCGACCAGCCAGATCCTCCCGATGGCCAAGGCCTGCGACGGACTGGGCTACGGGGGCCTCTACGTGTCCGACCACCTCTTCAACCCACGCCAACGCACCTCGCGCTACACCTACTCGAAGGCCGAGGACGGCGCACCGGGTTGGGAGGATCACACCTCGTGGCCCGACCCCATGTCCGTCATTTCCGCCTGCGCCGGCGCCACGGAGAACCTGCTCTTCACCACCGGCATCTACATCGCCCCGCTGCGCGATCTGATGACGGTGGCCAAGTCCGTCGGCACGACCGCGGTGTTGTCGGGCAATCGGCTGCGGCTCGGCATCGGTGTCGGCTGGAGCAAGGAGGAGTTCGACCTGACCGGACAGGACTTCGCCAACCGCGGCAAGCGCCTCGACGAAATGATCGTGGCGCTGCGCGCGCTCTGGAGCGGTGGCTGGGTCGAGTTCCACGGCGACTACTACGACGTCCCCGAGTGCCAGATGGAGCCTTCCCCCTCCGAGCCGGTGCCGTTCATCTGCGGCGGACACTCCCCTGTGGCCCTGCGCCGCACTGCCGAGTTGTGCGACGGCTGGATCGCGGCGGGCGCCTACAGCGAGGAGGAGGCCTGGATGCACCTCGCCGAGCTGCACGATGCCCTGGACAAGGCCGGGCGCGACAAGGACGACTTCACGATCTACCTGTCGTTGAACGAGCGGCCCAGCGTCGACCTCTACCGCCGCTTCGTGGAGGCGGGCGTCACCGACTTCGTGTGCGCGCCATGGATGTTCGTGAACGTCGCCCCGGGCACGCCCGACGACGAGGCGCTGGCGGCCCGGATGGGCCCGGTCCACTGGTTCGCCGAGGAGATCGTCGCCAAGGTCTGACACACTGCCGGCACGCGGCGGGACGCGCCGGTGAGCCGAGAGGAGTCACACGTGAAGACGATGAAGATCGGCCTGCAGCTGGGGTACTGGGGTGCGGGACCGCCGCCCAACGCCGTCGAGCTCGTGATGGAGGCTGACCGCCTCGGCTATGACTCCGTCTGGACGGCGGAGTCCTACGGTTCCGATGCCCTGACCCCGTTGGCCTGGTGGGGCTCGCAGACGGAGCGCGTCCGCCTCGGGACGTCACTGTGCCAACTGTCGGCGCGCACGCCGACGGCGATGGCGATGGCGGCCCAGACCCTGGACCATCTCTCCGGCGGCCGCTTCGTGCTCGGCCTCGGGGTCTCGGGCCCGCAGGTGGTCGAGGGCTGGTACGGCCAGTCCTTCCCCGCTCCCCTGGCCCGCACCCGCGAGTACGTGGACATCGTGCGCCAGGTCCTCGCCCGCGAGAAGCCGGTGACCAACGACGGGCCGCACTACCCGCTGCCGTATCCGGGGGGCACGGGCCTGGGCAAGCCGTTGAAGTCGATCGTGCACCCGCTCCGGGCCGACATCCCGATCATTCTGGGAGCGGAGGGACCGAAGAACATCGCCCTGGCGGCGGAGATCGCGGACGGCTGGTTTCCCATCTTCTTCTCCCCACGTGCGATGTCCTCCTTCGAGGCGTCGCTCGACGAGGGGTTCGCCCGGCCGGGGGCGCGTCGCCGTGTCGACGATTTCGAGGTACTGGCCTTCGCGCCGACCGTGATCAGCGAGGACACCGACGCCGCGGCCGACGGCTTCCGCCCGTATCTCGCCCTCTACATCGGCGGCATGGGCGCCAAGGAGATGAACTTCCACTTCGACGTCTTCGCCCGCATGGGCTACGAGGAGGCGGCCACGAAAATTCAGGATGCCTACCTCGACGGCCGCAAGGACGACGCCGCAGCTGCCGTCCCCACCAGCCTGGTGGAGGAGATCGCCCTGGTCGGTCCCGTGGAGAAGATCCGTGACGACCTCGAAGCTTGGCGCGAGTCGCGTGCGACCACCATGCTCGTCAACGGCGACCTCGCCACGCTCCGCACCATGGCCGAACTCGTCCTCGGCTAGGTCGGGTGGCGGCCACCTCCACGCTGGAGGGTCAGACCACCTTGTTCGGCCCAGCCGATGGACCGAGATAACGGGCATCACCGAAGCCCAATATCGGGAAGAAGATGAACGACAAGAAGATCAGCCCAACCGTGAACCCGCCGCCCTTCCCGTAGGACTTCGACAATTCGTAGAGCACGATGATGCCGATGACGATGTTCACCACGGGGATGAAGTACAGGATCAGCCACCATCCCGGGCGTCCCACGATCTTCAGGATCACGTAATAGTTGTAGATAGGGATGATCCCTTCCCATCCCGGCCGACCGGCCTTGGCGACGATGTGCCAAAGGGCGACGAAGACCAGCACGATGACCGCCAGATAGACGATCGTCACGAAGCCGGACCCACCCGACGCCAACAGAACCCCCATAGCCCACCTCCCGGTCGTGCCGCCTGCGAGGAAGGCGGCCGGGAACAGCGTAGGCAGGCTGCACCTCCCGATGCAGGGATGCTGACCAGACGACTATCGCTGCCTCCTCGACGCGGTGCGAATCAGCCGCGGAGCAGTGACGGGCGATGTCGCAACGACTCGCTCAACCTCTCATCGACCCAACGCGGGCCGGTGTGTCGCAGTCCAGAATGCAGTGGAGCGGGTGTCACGACGAGGGTGGCGCAGGCATTGCCGGAGAAAAGTAACGGCCGGGAGCGGATGTTCCAGCTGTGCCGTGGGCACCCCGCCCCTCCAGCGGCTCTAGCGCAGCAGGGAGACGTTGATGCCCGGGCTCGTCGCGCTGTTCGCCGCGGTGCGCGCCGGCTGCACGCCCCCATGGTCGAGCGGCCCGACGGTGTTGCCGGTCGAACCGGAGTTGAACAAATTACCGGTGTTGCCCGTGTTCGTGTTGATGCCGCAGGGGTTGTTCGGATTGTTGGCCTGGTTGAAGCAGTCGTGGATGCTGTTCGTCACGGCGATGGCGAGAATGATCCAGAGGATCAACCCGGCGACGCCGACGAAACCCAGGACGATGCCGGCGATCGCCATGCCCCCGCCGCCTTGGCGACCACCGCTCTCGCGGATCTGTTTCCGGGCGACAAACCCGAAGATCACCGCCAGGATCGAACCGATACCGAGCACCCACACGATCCCGAGGACGAGCGACGCAATGGCGAGTCCGTTCGTCGACTGACCGACCGGCGGCTGCCCGTAGCCCGGGGGATGTTGTCCGTATCCCGGAGGCGGCGGCATGGAGCCGGGGGTCACGTAAGGAGCCGCGGGCGGCGGTGGTGCCGCCGAGGCAGCGACCGGCTCGGATGGTCGGACCGCCGAGCCGGCGGGTGACGGCGTCACTGCCCCGACCGGAGTGCCGCACTTGTCGCAGAACTGGCTGTTCGGGCCGAGCAGGTTCCCACAGCTCTCACAGAAGCTCGCCGTTGACGTCATCGGTTGCACCGCCTCTCTCCCGCCGCCACCGTGATGACCGGACTCATGTCGATCACCCCAGTTGCGGCGCGGAACCCCCGCCCGACCGACGATCCGCCGCGCTTGCCACCACGTGTCCTCCCGCCGGTCCACCACGCTGCGCCTCTTCTTGAGAAGCGGCTGTGAGACGATAACCCAGGCACCCGGCCGGGCAGGCGAACCATTCATTGTCTGGACACACGCCTCGGCCACAATGCGACTATGACGCTTTTCGACCTCTCCGAATTGACCCGGCCCGGGGCGAGCCCGGAGGCCCGCACACCGGGGACGGTCCACGACCCCGATATCACGCCGGCCCTCGACGCACCCGAGCCCACGCACGAAGAGGCGTCAGAGGGCGCTGTCGAGAAGGCGCCGGAGGTCGAGGTCCGCGTCAGCAAGCGTCGCAAGAAGACGTCCGAGGCGAAGTGGGTCGCCGGGCGCATCGTCGTCTCGGTCCCCGCTCATCTCAATGCCGAGAACCGGCAGAAGACCGTCGACTGGTTGGTGGAGCGTCTCCTCACGCGGCACCGCCTGCAATCGGGCCTCGACAACGACGGGCTGCTCGCCCGCGCCATTGAGTTGAGCGACCGCTACCTCGTCGGCACACGTCCAGCCTCGGTCCGCTGGGTCACCAATCAGACCGCTCGTTGGGGCTCCTGCTCGCACTACTCGGGCGATATCCGCCTGTCGCACCGCTTGCGCATGGTGCCCGAGTGGGTGCTGGACTCGGTCCTCGTACATGAAGTGGCGCACCTGACCCACGCCGACCATTCCGCGGCCTTTCACAAGCTGGCCGGCGGATACCCGCGCCACAAGGAGGCGGGCATCTTCCTGGCCGGCTACGGCCTCGGGCTCTCGAACCCCCTTCCGCCGAGCCCTCCCGGCTGAGCAGCGCGGGCCACCGAACGGGGGGGGCCGCTTGCCGGTCAGACGGGCTCGTCCGCCAGGATTCGACCCAGACGACGCAGGCTCTCGTTCGCTCCCCCGAGGGTCAGTTCGATCTGCTCCGTCAGCAGGAAGAAGCGGTGCAACGGGTAATCGCGGTCGACGCCCACGCCGCCGTGCAGGTGCGAGGCGGCATGCACCACCCGCTGGCCGCCCTCGGCGGCCCAGTACTTGGCGATCGCCACTTCTGACGAGGCCGGCAGGCCCACGGCGAGGCGAGCCGCCGCCTGCCACGCGGTCAGGCGGATGGCCTCCGTGTCGACATAGGCGTCGGCGGCGCGTTGGCCCACCGCCTGGAAGGTGGCGATCGGCTTCTCGAACTGCACCCGCGTCTTGGTGTATTCGGCCGTCAGCTCCAAGGCGGTGGCGCAGACACCGGCCTCTTCGATGCACAGGGCGGTGGTGGCGAACTCCGTGATGCAGTCGATGACCGCGGCGCCGGCCGCGCCTTCTCCCACGAGCCGGTCCACGCCGACGCGCACGCCGTCGAGCTCCACGATCGCCTCGGGCCGTCCTGTCGTGGTCGTCTGCCGCGTGAGCGTGACACCCTCTGCGTTGCGCTCGACGATGAAGACACCCGGGCCGGTGGTCGTGCCGTCGACGGTCCGGCAGGTGGCGGGCACCAGGATGGCGTCGGCCACCAGCGCCGCCGGCACGCAGGCCTTGGTACCCGAGAGCACCCACGAGCCATCGGCCTCGGCCGTGGCAGTGGTGGCGGGCTCGGTCCCACCGGGCAGGACCACCTCGCCGACCAGCTCGGCCATGGCGGCGGTGAGGATCGTCTCGCCGCTGGCCACGCCCGAGAGCCAGGTCTTGCGCTGCGCGTCGGTGCCGAAACGGTCGAGGGGCAGCGCGCCGTAGACCATCGTCTCGACGACGGGGACATAGGCCGCAGTCCGGCCGGCCGCCTCGACGACCAGACACGCTGCGACGAAGTCGAGCCCGGCTCCCCCGACGTCCTCACCGAGGTGGATGCCGAGCAGGCCGGCGTCGGCCAGCTCCTTCCAGAGCTCACGGTCGAAGGGCCCGTCGTCGCCGGCGGCCGTCTCGACCTGCTTCAGGCGCTCGTGCGTCGACCGCTCGCCGAAGATCTGCCCGGCCAGTTGGCGGACAGCCTCTTGCTCTTCGCTGTAGTTGAAGTCCATTGCAGTCTCCTGGCTCTCGGCGGGCTCAGCGCAGCGACCGCGGCATGCCGAGGCCGAAGATCGCGATGAGGTCCCGCTGGATCTCGTTGGTGCCGCCACCGAAGGTGAGGATGATCATGGAACGGGCGTACATCTCGAGTCGCCCCGCGATCACCGCGGCGGGCGAGCCGCGCGTGAGATAGCCGGCCTGCCCGATGATCTCCATGAGGGAGCGGAAGGCCCGCAGGTAGAACTCGGTGCCGAACACCTTGATCGAAGAGGCATCCGCCACGTCGAGCTGCCCCTGCGTCGCCTGCCACGCCACCTTCCAGTTGATGAGGCGGAGGAACTCGAGCTCGGCGTGCACGCGGGCCAGATGCTCCTGCACCCACTCCTGGTCGACGACGCGGCGGCCGTCGGGCAGCTTCGTGTTCTGGGCCCAGGCGCGGACGTCGGTCAGGACGCGCTCGATGATCCCCGGCGAGCACAGGGTGACCCGCTCGTGGTTGAGCTGGTTGGTGATGAGATTCCAGCCCTGGTTCTCGCCGCCGACCAATGCGGTTGCCGGGACGCGCACGTCTTCGTAGAACGTGTAGTTGATGTTGTGGTCACCGAGCAGCTTCATCGGAACCACCCGGATGCCAGGCGTGTCCATCGGGATCAAGAACATGGAGATGCCCTTGTGCTTGGCCACGTTCGGATCGGTCCGGGTGGCCAGCCAGATGTAGTCCGCGTCTCCGGCCAGGCTGGTGAAGATCTTGGCGCCGTTGATCACGTACTCGTCGCCGTCGCGCACGGCCAGTGTGGTCAGCGACGCCAGGTCGGTGCCCGAGTTCGGCTCCGTGTAGCCGATGCAGAAGTGGATCTCGCCCGCCAGGATCTTCGGGAGGAAGTACTCCTTCTGCTCCTGGGTGCCGAAGTTCATGATGGTCGGGCCGACGGTGTTGATCGTGAGCATGGGAACCGGCGCTCCGCTGCGCATCGACTCGTCGAAGAAGATGAACTGCTCAATGGCCGAACGGCCCTGGCCGCCCCATTCGGTGGGCCACCCGATGCCGAGCCAACCGTCGGTCCCCATCTGCTTGACCACCTTGCGCACCACCGGGCCGATGCCGCCTGCGTGGGAGAGCTCCTGCTCGAGTTCTGGGGTCAAGAGGTTCTGGTAGTAGGCGCGCAGTTCGCTCTTCAGCGTCTGTTGCTCCTCGGTCAAGGCAATTTCCATCATGTCCCTCCCGGGTGGCCGGGCTGCATCAGCCCACGTCAGCGCCATGTCGTCGCCTGCCCGGCCCTGTGGGCTCGGCGCGATAGAACACGTTACAGTCCACCCCGCTCAGGCAGCCAATGGGACCGGAGAGCGCTCTGCTACCGCCGAGTAACCTGCAATCCGCCCCGGGGCAGGTTCCCCAAGGCACAAGATCGAGCCCGCATCGAAACCCGAGGAGCCATCACCATGCCTGAAGCCGTCATTGTCGCCACCGGCCGCACCCCGATCGGACGGGCCAACAAGGGCTCATTGGTCGAGTGCCGGCCCGACGACCTGAGCGCGCTGGTCCTCCGCACCGTTCTGGAGCAGGTACCGCAGCTGAACCCCTCCGAGGTGGAGGACGTCCTACTCGGCTGCGGGCAGCCTGCCGGTGAGGCCGGTTACAACGTGGCCCGGGTCGCCGCCATTCTGGCCGGGCTGGACAACGTGCCCGGCGTCACGGTCAACCGCTACTGCTCGTCGTCCCTGCAGACCATTCGCATGGCGGCGCACGCCATCCGCGCCGGTGAGGGCGACGTCTTCATCGCCGCCGGCGTCGAGACGGTGAGCCGCTACGCGCACGGTGCGTCGGACACCGGTCCCCACAACGACGCGTTCGCCCCGGCCGAGGAGCGGACGAAGGTCCGCGCACCCGCTGTCACCGAGCCGTGGAGCCCGGGGGCCGGACTGCCCGACGTCTACATCGCCATGGGTCAGACGGCAGAGAACGTGGCCGAGTTCGAGAAGGTGACCCGGGAAGAGATGGACGAGTTCGCTCTGCTCTCGCAGACGCGGGCCGTCGAGTCGCAGCAGAACGGGTTCTTCGAGCGCGAGATCATCCCGGTCACGCTGGCCGACGGCACGGTTGTCACCAAGGACGACGGACCGCGGGCCGGGACGACCCTGGAGGGTCTGTCCAACCTCAAGCCGGTCTTCCGAGAGGGTGGGACCGTGACGGCCGGCAACGCCTGCCCGCTCAACGACGGCGCGGCCGCCGTGATCGTCATGAGCGACACGAAGGCCAAGGCGCTCGGCATCACGCCCTTGGCCCGCATCGTGGCGAGCGGTGTGACGGGGCTCAACCCCGAGATCATGGGCCTGGGCCCGGTGGACGCCTGCCGCCAGGTCCTGGCCCGGGCGAACATGACCATCGACGACATCGACCTGGTCGAGATCAACGAGGCCTTCGCGGCCCAGGTGATCCCCTCGGCCAAGCACCTCGGCATCAGCTGGGACAAGCTCAACGTCAAGGGCGGCGCCATCGCGCTCGGCCACCCGTTCGGCCAGACCGGTGCCCGCATCATGACCACGCTCCTCAACGCGCTGGAGGACACGGGCAAGACGTTCGGGCTGGAGTCGATGTGCGTCGGCGGCGGCCAGGGCATGGCCATGATCGTGGAGCGCCTCAACTAGTACCTTCGAGCCCGAGCTTCGAGCCCGAGCCGGAGCGCGGTCGCCCCGAGGTGACGACCGCCCACAATCGACTTCAGAACCTGAGGGTGCCGGCCTGCGCCTCGTCGACGGTCGGAACCGGACCGGGATCCACGCCCTCGCGGGCGGCCAGGTGCAGCGAGACGAGCGAACCCACGAGCGTCAGGTCGAAGAAACGCGCCAGGTCGTCGTCGCCTTCGGCCAGCACGTCGAACACGTCGGCCATCACTTCGTCCGTCGCTGCCCGCACCGCGTCGAACTGGGCGGCGGTGTGCGGCGCCTCTCCAGCGTGGCGCAGGAGCACCAGCGACATCGTCTGACGCGTCACGTCGCCGCTCTGACCCCAGCCGGCCAGCTCGTCATGGATGAGATCCGGCAGCGTCGCCGCGAAGGCGGGCGCCTTGGCGTTGAGGTTGACCTGGGCCTTCCACCAATGAGCCGCCACCGCGGCGGGCCCAGCGGAGCCGTAGACGAGCGGGATCGTCCGGCCGAGCCGGCGCGCCAACAGGGCCGGCGCAGCGCTCCCACCGAGGAGGGCGTCCCGCCGACGGGCCAGGGCGGTGGCGGCCGCGGCTATCGGTTGCGAGTCGTCCGGCCGCAGGCCGACGCGGGACAACGCGACGAGCAACGACACCGTCGTCGCCCCCAACGCGGCGCGAGCGGTGGCGCCCCCAGGCGCCACGGGGCACCAAGGCAGCCCGGCGCGCGCCGCCAGGCCGGCGAGCCCGCCGCCTTCGTCACCGCCGACAGCGACCACGCGGGCGCCCCGCTCAATCGCCTTCTCGGCGGCGGTCAGCGTCTCTTCGGTGCGGCCCGAGGACGACACCGCCAGCACCAACGTCGACTCGTCGACGAAGGCGGGCAGAGCAGAGCCGCGGCCCACCCAGAAAGGAACGGTCAGGTCAGGTGCCGTGAGGGCGGCCGCGGCGGCGCAGGCCGCCCCGCCCGTGCCCAGGCCGAGGGCGGCAACGCTGCGCACGGTGGCGCCGGTTTCGGTGGCCAGGCCGGCGAACGCGTCATTCGCCGCCCCCAGCGCCCCGGACAGCTGCTCGGGCAGGGCGACGGTGGCCTCCCACATCCCGAGCGTGTCGAGGGGGGCCGCCCCGTTCACGCAGACGTCGGACCGGTGGCCCGCACCTGGTTGGTCTCAGCCTTGGTCATCAGGCGCTGGTGCTCGGACTCACCCACTGTCACAGCATCATCGATCAACAACACAGGCACGCCGTCCACCACGCTGTAGCTCTTGTGCAGCCGCGGGTTGTAGAGGACGTCCTCGTCGTCGAACCACAGCAGTGGTCCCTTGTCCTCGGGGCAGGCCAGGACGTCGAGCAGGAGGGGGTCGAGGCTCATGGGGAGCTCCTCAGTTCGGGCCGGCCGCGAGGCCGGCGTTGGTGGCAATCAGTTGCTTCACCTGTGCCACATGGGCAGCACAGCGTTCGGCTGTCTTCGCCTCGACGTTGAGGCGCAGCAACGGCTCGGTATTGGAGGGGCGGACGTTGTACCACCAATCACCGTGCTCGACGGTGAGCCCGTCCAGCATGTCGACCGAGGCGCCGGCCTTGCGCTCGTGCTCGGCGATGGCGGCCACGGTGGCGGCTGGGCTGGTCACGGTGGTGTTGATCTCTCCCGAGTCGACGTAGCGCTGGTACGGCTGCAGCATCTCGGAGAGCGGCCGCCCGCTCTGACAGAGCAACTCCAGGACGAGGAGGGCGGTGATGATGCCCGAGTCGGCCCGGAAGTTGTCGCGGTAGTAGTAGTGCCCGGAATGCTCCCCGCCGAAAACGGCCCCGGTCTCGGCCATCACCTCCTTGATGATGGAGTGACCGACCTGGGTGCGGATGGGCCGGCCACCGAGCTCGGTCACGACCTCGGGCACCACGTGGGAGCAGATGAGGTTGTAGAGGATCGTCTCGCCCGGGTGTTTGGCCAGCATGGAGGCGGCGACCAGCGCCGTGGTCAGTGAGCCCGAGACGGGCTCGGCCTTCTCGTCGACGAGGAAGACACGGTCCGCGTCCCCGTCGAAGGCCAGCCCGATGTCCGCTTTGTGCTCGAGGACGGCGGCCTTCAGGGCCACGAGGTTCTCGGGCTGGATCGGGTCGGCCGGATGGTTCGGGAAGTTGCCGTCGAGCTCGGGGAAGAGGATGTCCACCGTGAAGGGCAGCCGCTCGAACACGATCGGCACGACCAGGCCGCCCATGCCGTTGGCGGTATCGGCTACGACCTTGAGCGGGCGCAGCGAACCGACGTCGACGAAGGACACGACGTGGTCGGCCCACTCGTCGAGCAGGTTCTGCTCGCGCCAGCTCCCCTTCAGGGGCGGGAGGGGTTCACCGAGCAATTCCTCCGCGCCGGCCGCGATGTCGGCCAGGCCGGTGTCACGCCCGATCGGACGCGCCCCGGACAGGCAGAGCTTGAGCCCGTTGTACTGCGCCGGATTGTGCGACGCCGTGAACATGGCGCCGGGCGAATCGAGATGGCCCGACGCGAAGTAGAGGAAATCAGTGGAGGCCATGCCGAGGTCGACGATGTCGACACCCTCTGCCCGCGCACCGTCGGAGAAGGCGGCCGCCAGCTCCACGCCGCTCTCGCGCATGTCACGGACCACCAGGATCTGCGGCGTGCCGACGAAACGGGCCATGGCACGTCCGATGGCGCGGCACATGTCGGCGTCGAGCTGATCGGGCACTGTGCCGCGGACGTCGTACGCCTTGAAGACCTGGTCCATGCGGCTCTCGGGGGTGCTCACGGGCCCCACCATAGGGGGCGCCCACGCGGCGCTTCGCACTGCAGCATCAGTGGAAGATCACGCTCCCGTTGATTGCGATGGCGATGATGGCGACCAGGTTGAAGCTGGCATGGGCGACCATGTTCATGCCCAGGCGGCCGGTGCGGTACGAGACGGCGGCGAGAATGGCCCCGAACGTGGCCAGACCGGCCAGCTGAATCCATTCACCGTGGGCGAGGCCGAAGAGGAGCCCGTCGACGATCACGGCCAGGATGACTCCGGCGGCCCGGGCGCCCCCGACTGCCCCCAACTTCGTGAACAGGCGGACGAGCGCCTTCAACAGCAGTCCCCGGAAGAAGAGTTCCTCCATGGCCGGCGCCAGCAACACCGTGGCGATGGCGATGACGACGAAGCCGGCGCCGTGCGAGGCGCCGGTCAGCCGCTGTGACGGGCCGTTGAAATTCTTGATGTCGTGCTGGAAGGGCGCGTACATGATGGCGACGAGGATCTGGCCGCCGACGCCGATGGCGATGCCGACGAGGTCGATGAGCCGGAAGCGGACGCCGAGGTCACGGAAGAAGTGCCGCGTGCCCTGGGTCCGGCTGGCCAGCCACGGCGCACCGATGAAGCCGATCCAGAGGCCGAGCAACGTCGTGACGACGTACCACTCGGGCGGCACCGACGCCTGGGCGATGGCCGTCATCTGCGCGCTCGTCTTCCCGGCGATGGCGCCGGCGATGTAGCCGAGGATGAGGGCGCCCAGCTGGCCGACGACGAAGCCGATGACGGCGTACAGGAGCCACATCCAGCCCTGGCGCCTCGTCTGCGGAGGGACCCACGGCGTATCGAGGAAGGGGACGTCGGCCTCCGGCAGCACCGAGGGCGGTGGCGGCAGGAACGTGAACGTCGGGTCGTAGGGCGGTGGCGGTGGCGGCATGGGCGAGGGCATGGACGACGGGGGCGGGGCCGGTAGCGGTGGTGGTGGCGCATCCGCTGAAATGCCACGCTGGAACCACTCGCGGGGCACGTACCCCTCCGGGGCGGGCCCGGGCGGGCGCGCCGGTGCGTCCTCCGGGCCGGCAGCCGCCCCGCCGGGCTCGGATTCGGTCACGGACAGACGATACCGGTGCCCGCAGCGCCCCTACCTGCAGGGAGACACCCCGGGCGCCACGTGACGAGGCGGTCACCACAACCCAGGGTCGGCGCATAGCATGGACGGCGTGAGCCCCCAGCGTGCGGACAAGCCGGCCGGCAAGCCGAACGCGCCAGCCGGCGGGGACGGGACCCCTCAGCAGGGACAACCCTCTGGACAGAACTGGCGCTGGCTCTGGGGCGTCCTGGCCATCGGCATTGTGGCCATCCTGCTCGCCGTGGGCACGATCAAGACGAACAACGCCAAGTCTGTCTCGTACACCAAGTTCCTCCAGGACGTGACCTCCAAACAGGTCACGACGGCCCAGATCTCCAACTCCACCGGGGAGATCACCGGCAAGCTCAAGGACGGCACGACCTACACGGTCCAGGGCCCCAGCCCCTCCCTGCCCAACGACGTCACCGAAATGCGAAACAACGGCGTCGCCGTCAGTTTCCCGACCCCGTCGTCGAACCTCTTCACCGCCCTCCTCCCCTATCTGTTCATCATCGCCATCGGCGCCGCCTTCATCTATTTCATCGGGCGCCAGACCCGGGGCCAGATGTCGGGGATCATGTCCATCGGCCGCTCCAAGGCCAAGACCTTCAGCAGTGACAGGCCCTCGACGACCTTCGAGGACGTGGCGGGCTACACCGGGGTGAAGCAGGAGATCAGCGAGGTGGTGGACTTCCTCAAGACACCCGCCCGCTTCAAGGAGATCGGGGCCAAAATCCCCAAGGGCGTCCTGCTGGTGGGCCCGCCCGGGACCGGCAAGACGCTCATCGCCCGCGCCGTGGCCGGCGAGGCCGGCGTGCCCTTCATGTCGGTCAGCGGCTCGGACTTCATGGAGATGTTCGTGGGTGTCGGGGCCAGCCGGGTCCGCGACCTGTTCCAGACGGCCCGCAAGCAGGCGCCGGCCATCGTCTTCGTCGACGAGATCGACTCCATCGGGCGCAAGCGTGGTGCCGGTCTCGGGGGCGGGCACGACGAGCGCGAGCAGACCCTCAACCAGATGCTCTCGGAGATGGACGGCTTCGACACCGCCGAGGGCGTGGTCATGATCGCGGCGACCAACCGGCCCGACATTCTCGACCCCGCCCTGCTGCGGCCGGGTCGCTTCGACCGTCAGATCGTGGTGCCGCTCCCCGACCTCGAGGAGCGCCTGCCTATTCTGCAGGTGCACTGCAAGGGCAAGCGGATGGCGTCGGACGTCGACCTGACCGTGGTGGCCCGCGGCACGCCGGGCATGAGCGGCGCCGACCTGGCCAACCTGGTCAACGAGGCCGCCCTGCACGCCGTGCGCCGGGGCAGTCTCGACATCGCCATGGCCGACTTCGAGACGGCGCGTGACCGGGTCCTGCTCGGCCAGCGGCGCGACTCCATGGTCCTCTCCGAGGCCGAGAAGGAGCGCGTCGCCTACCACGAGGGCGGCCACGCCCTGCTGGCCTACGTGCTCGAGCACGCCGACCCGGTGCACAAGGTCACCATCCTCCCCACGGGCATGGCCCTCGGCGTCACCCACCAGCTCCCGATGGAGGAGCGCCACATCCACCCCCGCGACTACATCGAGGATTCGCTCTGCGTCCGCATGGGTGGCCGCGTGGCCGAGTTGCTCGTCTACGGCGATCTCTCGACGGGCGCCGCCAACGACCTCGTCGGCAACACCGAGCTCGCCCGGAAGATGGTGCGCGAGTGGGGCATGAGCGACGCCATCGGCCCCATGGCTTGGGGCTCGGCCGGCCAGGTCTTCCTGGGTGAGGACCTCATGCACACGCGTGACTACTCGGAAGACACCTCCAAGATCATCGACGACGAGGTCGAGCGGATCCTGCGGGCCGAGGAGGCGCGCGCCATGGATGTGGTGAGCAAGCACCGCGGTGGCCTCAACGCCATCGCCCGGGCGCTGCTCGACAACGAGATCATCGACGGCGCCGAAGTGGCCCGCCTGGTCGACGAGGCCCACGGCTCGCCCGTGCACACCGAGGGCGCCAAATCGGTCCCGCACTTCCACGAAGCGGCAATCACCGCACCGGTGGCCAACGGGGCCAACGGCAGCGCGAGCGGCAACGGGCAACATGCCGTCACGGACGGCTCTGCTGGCCACGAGCACGCTCACGAGCACGGCCAGCACCCGGTCACGGACGGCTCTCCAGCCGCCGACCAGGGACCGGTGGCGGTGCCCGGCCATTCTTCCGACCCCGAGACGTGGGCTCCCCCACCTTGGCCTCCGCCCGCCAACCCGGCTACCGGAGCACCGGAGGGACCAGCCGCCCGCTAGGCCTGGCGCACCGGTTCGACCAGGATGGGTCGGACGGGGACGGATCGAACCGATCCGGGTGACGCAGCGTCATGAAGGGGGATGGTGGAACACCAGCTCGCGGACTGGCTCGAGGACGGCTACGTGGCGTCCTTCCGCACCGCCTGTCTGATCCTGGGCAACCGGGCCGACGCCGAGGAGGCCGTGCAGGACGCCTACCTGCGGGCCTGGCGCTTCCGCGACTCGCTCTCGGGCCTTCCGAGCATCCGGCCCTGGCTCTACCGCGTGGTGGTCAACTCCTGCTACTCCAAGCTGCGCCGCGAGATCCCCCACCGCGACCGCCGCTCCGGTGACGAGCCGCTGGCCCACGTCCCGGCGCCGGGGACCGACCCCGAGGAGAAAGCCGAGCAGGGCGAGGTGGCCGAGACGGTCCTGGCCGCACTACAGCAGCTGCCCCTGTCGCTGCGGGTCCCGGTCGTCCTGCGCTACTACGCCGACCTGAGCGAGCGCGACATCGCCCTCGCCATCGGCCGCCGCCCGGGCACCGTCAAGTCCCGCCTGCACGAAGCCCGCCGCCGCCTGGCGGCCGACCCCGCCCTGTGCGCCCTGGCCGGCGCCGGGGAGGCACCTCGTACCGAGGAGACCGCCCGATGACCATGCTCGACGACGACCGCCTGACCTCGCTCCTGGCCGGTGCCGCGGCCACCTTCGAGGTGCCGGGCACCGGCGCCGCGGACATTCTCGAACGGGCCCAGCAGCGCGGGCCCGGGGGCGACGACGCGAACGACCGTGGCGACGACGACCCGGTGCTCCCCGGCACGCCCGGCACGCCCGGCCGCGTACACCGAGTGGTGCGTGTCGCCGGCCGCCACCGCGTGCTCTCGGTCGCCGCCGCCCTCGTCGTCCTGCTCGTCGTGGCCGGGGCGGTCGGCGGCTCCGTGCGCAGCCCGGCGCGCCCGACGGTCGCGATTGGGCCGGCGCACCGACCCGCCACGGCGCCTGCTCGCTCCGCCCCCGCCTCCACGACGACGGTGCCCGCCGGCGCGGCCGGCGATGCACCGCAGGCCAGCGCCGCCGCCCCCTTCAGCACCAATTCGGGGACGCAAGGTCTGGCGCGCAACAACGCACCGACCGTGACGCCCACCACGGGCGCGCCGGGCCTGCCCAACGGCGCGGTCGGCCAGTCGGCCAAAATCGAACAGACCGGCGCAGTGACGTTGACGGTCGCCCGCGGCAAGCTGAGCCGGACGGTCACCCAGTTGACCGCGCTGGCGGGCGCCTACGGCGGCTTCGTGGCCAACTCGCAAACGCAATCAGGCCCCGCGAGCGGCGGCACCCCGTCGGGCAGCGTGACACTCCAGGTGCCGGTACAGAACTTCGCCACGGTTCTCACACACGCCGAGTCCCTCGGGCGGGTGTCGGACCTGACGACCAAGGCGACTGACGTGACCGGCCAGTACGTCGACCTCCAATCGCGGATCACGGCGCTGCAGGCCAGTCGCCAGCAGTACCTCACCATTTTGGCCAAGGCTTCCACCGTGGGTGACGTGCTGGCGGTGCAGGACCAGCTGAATACCATTCAGTCCCAGATCGAACAGCTGCAGGGTCAGCTGCAGCTGCTGACGAGCCAGACGTCGTATTCGACGCTCACCGTGGCGGTCGACGAGCGGTCGCCGGCACCCGCACCGGGCCAGCTCCCCGAGTCCGGCGTGGTGCGGGCGTGGCACGCCAGCGTCGGGGGCTTCGTGACCGGCGTCGAGGGCGTGATCCGCATTGCCGGACCACTGCTCTTCGCCCTGTTGCTGTTGGGCGTCGTGACCGCCGCTGGCCGCGCCCTCTGGCGGCGCTACCAGCGCCACAACCTCTGAGCCGGCCGCTCAGGCGCCGATGGAGGCGGCCAGGGGGATGGCGGGCATCGACACCACGCCGAAGCCCGAGCTGGGGCCCGCGTCCTCGCTCACGGCCATCGGACCCGAGGAACGCACGACAATGGGGTTCAGCCCGGCCGCGGCGAGCGGGGATCCGGACACGACGAAGGAGGCCCCCGGCGCCACGGTGCCCGTGGCGACGACCTTGCCCCCGGAGGCGGTCGTGGCCGCCGCGCGGTAGGACTCGGTGGACGTCGAAGCATTGAACAGCGCGAGGTACGCCGGCGCGGCGCCGGTCACGGCCGGGCTGTCGCTCGTGCCCGGCGGCGGCACCACCCACTCACCACTGGGCGAGTCGGTGCTCGAACCTCCCACGGCCGCCACCATGCCCGCCTGCGGCGGCGGGACGGCGCCGTTGGGAAGGCTCACCGTCCGACTGACCACGACGCCGGAACCCCCGGTGGCTTCGATGGCGGTGGCGTACGTCTCGTTGGCGGGGATCCGCGTCTGCGTGCTGGTGAAGATGGGCCACGTCGTCCCCGGGAGGATCTTCTGCGTCAACGGCGTGAGCGGGCCCGACGGCAGGCGGAAGTCGACCGTCACCGACTCGGCGGTGTTCCCGGGGTTGAACACGTCGATCTCCGTCGCAGCGCCCGGCACCTCCTGAGCCTGGGGGATGACCCAGTGCGACTGGGCCGCCATCGCACCCGGGACGAGCGACACGCCGCCCGAGGTCCCCCCGCTGTCAACGATCTCCTGCACCTCTGCGGCGACGACGCGGCCCGTGCGGGTCGTCACGACCGTGCTGATGGTGGAGATCTGCTGGACCTCCGAGGTCACGTTCTCCACCACCACCTGCCCAGCCGGCAAGACGATCCCCTGGTAGTTGATGGGATGGACCGTGCCCGCGGGCGTCACGAAGCTGAGATCGACCACGACCGGGGTGGCCGTCGGGTTGAGCAACGAGACGTAGAGCTGATTGGCCGCGGCGGTGGAGCCGCCGGCGAAGTACCACTGATTCGAGGTGGTGCTCTGGCAGGGAGCCTGGGACCAGCCCAGCGCATTGCTGATCGTCTGGGAGACCGCAACCCCACCGCCCGACGTGGTGACCGTCTCGGACTCCCAGGACCCCGACGCCAGCGCGGGGATGGCCCGTGCCACCGCGCCATGCGGGGGTACGGCGGTGGCGGCGTGTGCCGTGGCACCGGTGTCGGACATGGCGGTGATGTCGGTCGTGACGGGCTTCGCGGTCGTGTTGGTGAGCACCAGGAAGCCCGGCGATGTGCCCCCCGCCGTCGACTGTCCCGTGCAATACCACGAGGTCGACTCGGCGTCGGGCGCTCCGACGAGCGCGCCCGGGTTGGGCGCGCTCACCGGTGCCGGCGTTCCCCGCACGCCGACGGCGATGCCGACACCGGCGACGACGAGCACCACGAGTGCGACCACGCGCCACCGGTGCTCGCGGCTCACGTGAGCCGGCGTCACAGGGTCACCGTCTCGTTGACGAGCACCGTCTCGGCGACGAGGGGGACGGAGGCCGCTGACGTCTCCCGCGCCCGGCGCGGCCGGCCGATCACGGCAAGGGCCAGGACCAGCCAGGCCGCCAGCTCCAGGAGGACGGCGAGCGGCACGAGAGGGAACCGTGAGAGCGAGAAGGTGGCCTGGCCCTTGGCCGTCACCGCGTACTGGGCCGCCCAACCGAAGGCGGGCCGCCGGGCCGACGTCTGGCCGTCCACGTTCAGCGCGAAGGCCCCGGCCGGGGCGTAGCCGGCGTAGAGGGTGCCCGACGGGACCTCCCCGGTGGCGGGCGAGCCGTCCGAGAGCGCGCTGAGCACGGACTGCCAGCCGGACACATCCGTCACGCTCGGGTAGGCCGACGCCGGCACGGGCAGTGCGTCGGCACGCGTCGCCGTGACGGGCATGTCCTCGCCGTTCTCGTACACCTGCGCGCCCAGCACACCGGGGACGACCTGGAGGTCGTTCTGCTGGAGCAGGTCCGAGTTCAGACCAGGCGGTGCCGGCGCGCTCACCGAGGCCGGATCGGCCCCGACCAGGGACGGGGCCAACGCGTCCACCACGACGACGTAGCGAACGCCCGCCGGTGCCAAAAGCCGACCGAGATGCACGGTGCCGCCGGCGATCGCCAAACGGACCGCCTTGGCCACGTCGTCGGCCGGGCCCGGGCCGGCGGGAGCAAACACCTGAGCCGTGGTGGGGAGCGCTTGCGGCGTGAGCGCGTAGGCAAGTCCCGACTCGACCGACCACCCCCCGGACGGCAGGGCCCGGGGATCGCCCAGCCACAGGACCCTCGAGACACCCGTGCTGGGCTGGGACAGGAAGGCCAGCGGCTGTTCCACGCCTTGGGAGGGGAGGTCCCACCGGCCGCCGACGGCGCCACCCACGACCGGGAGGAGGCCGACCCCGACGAACACGATGGCGGCCGCGCTCACAAGTTGGCGCCACCCGAATTCGCGCCCGCTCAAGTCGTTCTCGAAGGCCGCGATCCCGATGCCGATGCACATGGCCACCGCCAGCGCGGCCGGCGCCAACACCACCGTCTCGGAAGGGGTGAAGGACCCGAGATCGCCGCGGCTGGTGACGTAGGCGATGCCCCAGGAGGCCAGCGCCGTCACCCACAGACGCGCCGCCCAGGCCAGCCTGGTGCCGCGGGCGATGACGAGCGGGAGCGCGGCGCCCAGCACCAGGAGCCAGGCCAAGGGCGACCGTGCGGCCGGGCCGACCGCGAAGCGCAGGATGTCGCCCCACGTGGCTGCCGTGGCACCGGAGAGCGGAAGGCCGAAGATGGCCACCGATCCCTTGCCTGCCAACGCGATCCCGACCACCCAGGGCAGGGCCAGGACCAGAGCGACGACCACCGCCTGCAGCGCCACCACGAGCACCCGCCACGACGGCTCCCGTGCGCTCATGATGAGAGAACCCAGGACCCAGGCCACCGCCATGACGAGCACCATGGGCAGCACCGCCGGCGCGAAAGCGGAGGCGGTCGCGATGACAGCGCCGAGGAGGACCACCTGTCCCAGAGGTCGGCTCCGCCAGTGCGCTCCGGGCTCGACCGTGTAGGGATCGACGCCGGCCGCCCGGGCCAGGCGCAAGGCGATGAAGGGGAAGGCTGCGTATGCCACCATCCCGTCCCAGCGGCCCGTGCCGAGTGCGCCGTAGGGCAGTGGCAGGCCGAGGTAACAGATCACCGCCACCACACGTGCCCGCGGTGACACGAGCGGCTTCAGGCAGCGCGACACGCCCCAGGCGCCGAGCGGGATGCATCCGAGCAGGAGGACCCGCTGCAACGTGCCCATGGCGCCGAAGAACACGGTCCCCGTCAGACCGGCCAGTCCGAAGGCAGGAGAGGCCGGCGCCGTGGTGCCCACTCCCGACGATTGCCAGCCCGAGAAGAAGTGGTGCCAACTGGTCGACCACGACGGCAATGGGGCCAGCTGCCCCACGAGCGGCAATGTCCCGAAGAAGAGATCGCGGGTCCCGATGGCGATGATGATGAGGGCAACCACCAGCGCCAGCGCGCGCTGCCGCCCGGTGCCGAGCGGGGCTGACCGCACCCGGCGCCCGAAGCGGTCCCGCCCGGCGCGCCGGCCCAGGTCGTCCAAGTCGTCGAAGTCGGCGTCCTCGCTGAAGGCCAATCCGACGCTGCCGGTGAGGACGGCGACCTCCGCCGCGTGCTCCTTGTCGCCCTCCGACCGCTCCCGGACGGCAACGGCATTGGCCGCTTCGAAGCCCTGGTGTGAGAGGCGGCTGAAGTACGCAGACAGGCGTGCGCTGCCGCGCACCTGCAACCGCCGCACCTCGGCGTCGGGGAAGAGGCGGTGTTCCGCCAACTCGCCCCGCAGCACCGACAACTCGGTCAGGCGGCGGAAATTCCAGCGCCAGGCGCCGGTGACGGCACGGACCCGGTCCTGATCGCGCGCCAGCGTGGCGATCACGATCTCCGCGAATGCCAGCAGCGCGGCCTGGGGCAACACCCGCACGAGGTGGATGCGGGTATAGCACTTGAGGACAGCGCGCAGCTCGTGGCGACGCTGCAACGACTGCATGGTCACGGGATGGCGGCCGCTGGCCTCGCCGGCCACCTCCAGCGGTTCGAGCCCACCAGCAACGACCTCGCGATGGCGCACCCGCGCATCGGGCGCGACGACGACGCGGGAGCCCGCCACCTGGCTGCGCCACGAGAGGTCGAGGTCTTCGCCCATGGCGACGATGCCGGCGTCGAATCCTTTGAGCTCTGCGAAGAGATCCGCCCGCACCAGAATGCAGCCGCCCGGGGCCACGAATACATCGCGCACGGCGTCGTGTTGCCCGTGGTCGACCTCCCCCTCGGTGATGCGGTCCACCACGGCGCCGGTCTTGTCGCAGCTCATCCCGACGTGGAGCAACACCCGAGGGTCGTCCCAGTTCACGAATTTCGGGGACACCACGCCGGCGTTGGAGCGGAACGACTCCTCGACCAACTTGTGCACTGCGTCGGGGTCGAGCGCGACGTCGTCGTGGAGGAGGAGGAGGAACGCCGCTCCTTCGACCATCCCCAGCGCCTCGTTGGACGCCGCGGCGTAGCCGGGCCGTCCGGGCAGGTGCCGGACAAAGGCGTCCGGGAGGACACGGGCGACCCGGTCCACCACCCCTGGATCGTCTTCCCCGGTGGACAGGACGAGGACCGAGAGCTCCTCGTAGTCCTGGGCCGCCAGCGATGAAAGGGCCTCGTCGAGCCAGGGACCGGGGTCCGTCGTGACCACGACGGCGACCACGGCCGGCACTTGGGCGTCCATCAGGGGGCCGAGGCTATCCGGTGCGGCATTCACCCCTTCAGGCACGAAAAGCACCTCCAGTGCTTGCTACTGTTTAACGAATGTGATACAGTTGTACAAGACCGCAGTGGCCTGCCGGCGGGACCTGTGTCTCCAACATCGGTGTCAACCGACCAGACAGGAGGCTTCAAATGCCTGAAGTACCTACCAACTTCACCAACATCTCCAAGGGTGTCACGGACCTCGCCCGCGACGCGGCATATGTCGCCGTCGGCCTCGGCGTGCTCGGCTACCAGCGGGCCCAGGTCCAGCGGGTCGAGCTGCAGAACCGGCTCTCCAAGGACTTCTCGCTCGACCAGCGCATCGGCGAGGTGCGCCAGGGCGTGGCCAAGGGCATCCACCAGATCGACGACCTGGCCGAGACGGCCGCGCAGTTCGTCGAGACGACCCTGCAGCCGCTGGAGGACAAGCTGCCCTCCTCGGTCTCCCAGGTCACCACGAAGGCGAAGCAGCAGGCTCGTGAGGTCCGGATTCAGATCCGCCAGCGCGTGAGCGCCTGAGCCATACCGCTTCTCGCACCGACAACGCTCGCCGTCAGTCCGCCTCCCAGGAGGTCAGGACGTCGGCGAGCGTTGTCGTGAGGGGAATGCGGGGCTCCCAGCCCGTGGCGGCGGTGAGCCGCCCCGCACTCCCCCGCAACACGGGTACGTCGACGGGGCGGAGGAGCACCGGATCGGTCTGCAGCGTGAGCTCCGCACCGGCCAGCTCGAGGAGTTGGCCCGCCACATCCGACATCGCCACGTCCCGGCCCGAGCAGACGTTGTAGACGGTGCCGCTGACACCGCGCTCGATCAGGAGGCGGTAGGCAGCCACCACGTCACGTACGTCCGTGAAATCGCGCCGCGTCGTGAGATTGCCCACCGACAGGGATCGCGCCCCGCTCCGCCGTGCCTCCACTATGCGCTTGGCCAGGGCGGGCACGAAGAAATTCGGCGATTGCCCAGGGCCGATGTGGTTGAAAGGCCGCACCACGACGACGGGTTGCCCGAAGCCGCGCCAGGCCTGGAGGGCGACCGCCTCGGCCGCCAGCTTGCTGGCCGCATAGGGGCTGGCCGGTTCGGTGGGCGTGTCCTCACCCAACGGCAGCTGCTCGGGTGTCACCACGCCGTAGACCTCGGCTGAGCTGACGACGAGGACACGGACGGGGCCCTCGAGGGAACGGGCGGCAGCCAGGATCTCGGCCGTGCCGAGCACGTTGACGCGCAACACCTGGCCGGGGTTCTCCCAGCTCTCACCCACATGTGTCATGGCCGCCAGGTGGTACACGGCGTCGGGCCTCACGTCGGCCATGACCCGGCGCACCGCGTCCCCGTCCGCTACGTCGGTTTCGATGTCGATCACCGCAACGTCGTCGCCACCGTCCTTCAGGTGAGCGGCCAGCCACTGCCCGACGAAGCCCTTTCCGCCTGTGATCAGCGCGCGCATGCGCGGAACCCTACTGCGGGGCCGCGAGGGCGAGCGCATAGGCACGCCGGTGCAGGGCGACGCTGGCCTCCCAGGTCCGCTCCCCCGCCACGGCGATCCCGAGGGACCGGCGGGCCGTGGCCCGGCCTTCCTGCAGTGCCGTTCCGAGCGCGTCCGCCAGCCCGGCCACGTCGCCGGGCGCGACAAGCAGAGCGGCGCTCCCGGCCATTTCCGCCATGGCGGTGCCCTCCGTGGTCACCAGCGGCGCGCCGCAGGCGAGTGCCTCGAGGGCCGGAAGCCCGAACCCTTCCTCGAGCGCGGGGTAGGCCACCACCGCGGCCTGACGGAGCAACGCGGGCACCGCCGCATCGGGCAGGTAGCCCGTGCGCACAATGCGCTCGGGATGGCGCGCGGCAGCGAGGGCACGCTCGGTCTCGGCCATACCCCAGCCGGTCTGACCGCCCAACACCAACACGGCGTCGGGATGGCGACGGGCCACCTGGTCGAAGGCGGCCACCAGAGGGGCCACACCCTTGCGCGGCTCGAGTGTGCCCACGAAGGCGACGATCGGCCGGTCGACCGGCACGCCCAGCGAGGAGAGCAGCGCACGATCGCCGCCCTCTGCAAGTTCCAGTGGGGTGAAACGCTGGTGGTCGACGCCGTGCGGCGCCACGATGACCGGTCCCCGCACCTCGCACCAGGCCCGCAGCCGATCCTCGGTCACCTGGCTCACGCAGATTAAAACGGCGGCCTGGCGGGCGGCACGGCGGATGGCGCGACGGAAGAAGGCCGCCTTGGAACGCACGTGCCATTCGGGGTGGTCGAAGAACGTGCAGTCGTGGATCGTCACGACACAGGGCACCGGAGACCGGGACGGCATGGTGTAATGCGGTCCGTGGTGCACCTGGACCCCCATGGAACGCAGCACGGAACCGAGACGGAGCTGCTCGAAGACGAGCCGGCCCGGCCGCGAGTCGGGGATCGCGCCGCGGACGAGCGCCCGCCCGGCCACCGCGTGCCAGCGCTGCTCGTCGCCGCGCCGGGCGACCAGCGACAGTCCGACGTCGTCGCGTCGATCGAGACCCTCGGCGATCGCCATGGTGTAGTACCCCGCTCCACCTGGCCGGACCGGCACAGCCGAGACGTCGAGCGAGACGTGCAGCGCCCCGCTCGACACGTCTTCGTCCGTCATGACAAGGACCGCCAGAGCTCCACATGCGCGCGGGCCGTCCCTCGCCACGTCCGGGTCGCCGCGTAGGCCGCTCCCCGGCGCGCCAATTCGGCCCGCAGCGCGTCATCGGTCAGGACCGCGGCCAGACCGCTGGCGATGTCCTCGATGTCGAGCGGGTCGACGACGCGCGCCGGCGCCGGCTCCGGCGCGTCGAGGTCGTGCACGCTCGGTACCTCGTCGGACACGACGGTCGGGATGCCGGCGAGCATGGCCTCGAGAGGAGGAAACCCGTACCCCTCGGTGAGGGGCACATAGGCGAAGGCGCTGGCGCGCCGGTAGAGCTCGGACAGGACGGCGTCGGGGACGGGGCCGGTGAAGGCGACGTGGTCCGCCGGCGCCGGGTGCACCGGGTCGGGGCCCCATCCCGTCGGCCCCACAATCACGAGCGGCCACGGCCCGGGGAGCGAGTCGCGTACGTGGCCGAACGCCTGCACCAGCCTGTCGATGTTCTTGCGCGGCTCGAGCGTGCTCACGGTCAGGAGGAACGGACCCGAGACGCCGACCTTCTGCAGGACGGCGTCGGTGCCGGCGACGTCGGGTGCGGGGAGATGGTCGGCACCGCTGGGCACCACCGTGATCCGTTCCCCTGCCACGCCCGCAGCCCTCAGGTCGGCTGCGACCAGCCGGGAGGGCGCGACGAGGGCGGCCCCGGAACCGATTGCCCGTCGCAGGGCCGCCTCGTGCCAGCGCACCCCGCGCCGGGTCGTCGCTTCGGGGTGCCGGCGCCAGGCCACGTCGTGCACCGTCACGACCAAATGCTCAGGGCTGGAGCGGCGCAACTGCGGTGAGGCAAGGGACACCGAGTGGACGATGTCGAACCCGGCGGGGGCGCGTGCGAGCCGGTGGTCCCAGGCCCTGGTCAGGAGCCGGCTCGGCAGCCGCGACGTGTGCAAAGGAAGGTCGAAGGCTCCCAGCGGGTCGGCCTGGCCGCCCGGTGGCCGACTCGCCAACAGCGCCACGTCGACTCCCTCGCCATCTCCGGCAACCTGGGCCAGGCCTCCAAGCAGGCACCGTGCGTAGACGCCGACGCCGCCGGGGACGCGCCGCCGCAGCTGCTCGACCGCCAGGAGCACTGCCGGCGCGGCACGCTCAGCCACGGCTTGCCGCCGCATCGCGGTAGAGCGCATCGAGCCCCTCGCCACAGCGTTCCCACGAGTAGCGGGCCGACCAAGCCGTCCCGGCGGCGATGAGACGACGGCGCTCCTCCTCGTCGCCCAGGCAGCGGGCCAGCGCCTCGACGAGCCCTTCGTGATCGCCGGGCTGGACGAGCGCCGCGGCGCCGCCCAGCACCTCGGGCAACGAGCCGGCGCTGGTCGCCACGACCGGTACACCGGCCCGCATGGCCTGCAGCGGCGGAAACCCGAAGCCTTCGTACAGGGAGGGGTAGGCCAACACGCTGGCCCTTGCCAGCAGCGCCGCCAGGTCAGGCTCCGTCATCCAGCCCGTGCGGACGATCCGCTCGCTGTTCGTCGCAGCGTCGATAGCGGCCTCCAATGCCTGCTCCCCCCACCCCGGGGGCCCGGCCAGGACGAGGGCCACGTCGCGCTGCCGGTCGGCCACCGCGTCGAAGGCGCGCACCAGCCCCGGCAGGTCCTTACGCGGCTCGGCCGTGCCGATGGCCAGGCAGAAGCGCGCCACGCCTGCCGGCAGGAGGCGCTCCAGGACCGCCTCGGCCTCGGCCTCGGCTGGCACGGGCAGCACCGGGATACCTGGATTGACGACGCGGACGCGGGAAGGGTCGGCGCCGAATGCCTCCTGGACCTCGCCGGCCACGAAGGCCGAGTCCGTGTGGATAAAGGCGCCCCGCCCGATGGCACGGCGGATCAATCCGGGGTAGGCGAGCGTGGCCTCGTTGCACAGCTCCGGGTGGTGCAACGGGGTGAGGTCGTGCACGGACACGACTGCGGCGGCGCGCCTCGTCGGTGGCACCAGGAAGTTCGTGCCGTGCACCACATCGATGGCGCCCACGAACCACTCCAGAGGCGGCCGGTCGCGGCGGGCCCACAGCGCGTGCAAGGGCCGCGCCGGCATGGGTCGCTGGTGCGCCCGGACCCCTGGTGGGAGATGTGAGTCGATCAGTCGGCGTCTACGCCAACTCACCGCGTACGCCCGCACGTCGAGACCCGGGCGCAGCGCCAGCGCCGCCAGCGCGCCGTGACAGAACGCACCGACGCCAGTGGGGAGCCCGAGCAACGGCGTGGCATCGAGTGCCACGCGCAGGCGTGCCGGTTCCGGGGCCCGGGGCGTGGTGGACGTGATCAGGTGGTGATCGCCCCGTCGATGGAGAGGATGGCTCCGGTGATGTAGTCGGCCTCGCTCGAACCGAGGTAGGCGAACGCTCCTGCGACCTCGTGCGGATAGGCGAATCCGATGGGCGACATCAACCGCTCAATGAGCTTCCAGTCGGCATCTCCGGGCGGACCGAAGTTGTGGATGATCGGCGTGTCGACCCCACCGGGGGCGACGCCGTTCACCCGTACACCGCGCGCCATGTATTCGACCGCCAGCGCCATGGTCAACAGCCGCGCGCCGCCCTTGGACGCGCAGTACGCCGCCGAGTAGGGCTGGCCCTTCATGCCGGCCGTCGAAATGGTGTTGACGATGGCGCCGCCGTTCTCGAGCATGCCCGGCAGGACGGCGCGGCACATGAGGAAGGTCCCCGTCAGATTGACCGCGATGATCTTGTCCCACCCGCTCAACGACTGCTCGGGCGTGTGGGCGAACCCGCCGATGCCCGCAATGTTGCAGAGGTTCGTGATGGTGCCCAGCTCTTCACCGGCCTGGGCCACAGCAGCGTCGACCGCCGCCTCGTCGGTGACGTCGCACGTCACTGCGATGGCCCGCCCGCCCGCCTCGGCGGACTCCGCATTGATTTCGGCGGCCACGGATGCAATGGAATCCTGGGTGACGTCGAGACAGGCCACGGCCGCGCCCTCGGCGGCCAGCCGGCGCGCCGTGGCCCGGCCGATGCCCGAGCCCGAACCGGTGACCACTGCCACGCGGCCGATGTAACGACCAGGGGTGATCGCCTCGGGGGCCGTCCCCCGATTGGGATCGGACTCCCCGACTCGTGTGGTGGGGCTCATGCGCGCTCCTTCTCGTCCTCTTCTCCGGTGGGGCCATTGCCTAGCACCCCGGCACCGGGACGACGACTCCGTTCCAGGCCCAGCCTGCGCTCCTCGGCCCCCTGGGAGGCCAGGGCGGCGAGGCGCACGGGGTCGACCTTCATCATCGGCGTCAGCGGGAGCTCGTCGACGAGCACCACCGCGTCGGGGGCCTTGTAGTCGGAGAGCTGCCGGGCACAGTGCGCACGCAACGATGCCAGGTCGGGCGGCTCCCCTCCCGCAGGCACCACCACGGCCACGCCGACCTCACCCAGGACGTCGTCGGGGACGCCGACCACGGCTGCCCGCGCCACAGACGGGTGCGAGGACAGGGTCTCCTCGACCTCGGCCGGGTACACGTTGTAGCCGCCGCGGATGTAGCGCTCGTGGGCGCGGCCCGACAGCTGCAGGTTGCCCTCGGGCGTGAGCCGCCCGAAGTCGCCGGTCGTCAGCCACCCGTCCGGGTCCAGCACCACCGCCGTCGCCGTGGCATCCACCAGGTTCGCGACCGCGCGCCCCCGGCCCGGGCCGCGTCCCCAGTACCCGCGCATGGCCGCGGCCGACCGGAGCAGCACGCGGCCGACCGTACCGGCGGGCACCGGCTCTCCCTCATCGTCGACGATGGCGAGCTCGACGCCGGCCACGGGACGGCCCACGGTGGTCGCCACCTCCTCGTCGGTCGACGTCAACGTCGTGCCGGTACCCAGCGAGGACTCCGTCGAGGTATAGCGCACCACGACCGGCACGCCGAAGCGGCTGCGCACCTCCGCCACCATGGACGCCGTCATGCGGGCAGCGCCCGTCCCGGCGACCCTGAGCGATCGGAGATCGGACCGCGCAAGCGCGTCACAGGCCAGCATGAGGGCCCACTGCGTCGGGACCCCCTGCGCGACCGTCACCTGTTCGTCGGCCAAGACGCGGACGGCTTCGTCCGCCCGCCACGGGGTGGGGGTGATGATGGTCGTCACGGCGTTGCCGATTTCGTCCCAGGCCCTCGTCATGTAGCCCACGTGGGCGAAGGGCAGCGGGGAGAGCCTGCGGTCGCCCGGATGACTCAGGACGTCGGTTCCCCGGGCCACCGCGGCCAGGTTGGCGTGATCGAAGAGGGCACCCTTGGGCCGGCCGGTGGTGCCACTCGTCCACACCACTGCGACGGGATCCGACGAGGCCAACTGCGGGACCGCGTCCGGCCCCACTTCGTCCCACCAGTGGCGTGTCTCGGCGCGGGCGACCACCTCAATGGTGCCCGCGTCGAGATGACCACCCGCTTCCGGGTCGACCACCAGCAGCACGGGCGCTGCCCGGTCCACGATGGACGCCACCTCGCCCGCCCCCATGCGCGGGTTGATGCCCGAGGTGATGGCCCCCAGGCGGAGCAGGCCGCCGTACAGCACCGCGTAGTCGATAGAGGAGGGCAGCAACAGGCACACGACGTCCCCCTTGGCCACGCCGAGGCGGGCCAGGTGGCCGGCGACACCATCGGCGGCGCGATCCCACTCGGCGAACGTCAGGCTTCGCCGCCCGGCTCCGACATCGGGCTCGACGTACGCCTCGACGTCCCCGTTGACCCGTGCCGCCTCCCGCAGGACCGACACAACGGTCTCGTGCTGATCCGACGGGATGCGCACTGGCATGGCGGGCGGCGATGGTACCAGGGGTGGCCGGAATGGCCGGACTCCGGACACTCCTATGCTCACCACGTGCTGGTGGCCCTGTGCGGCGGCGTCGGAGCCGCTCGAATGCTCGCAGGTCTCGTGCTCGTCGTCCCACCCGATGCCATCACGGCGATCGTCAACGTCGGCGACGACATGGAGCTGCACGGCCTCGCCATCAGCCCCGACCTCGACACCGTCACCTACACCCTGGCCGGCATGGACAACCGCGAGACCGGTTGGGGCGTGGCCGGCGAGAGCTGGACGGTGATGGAGGAGCTCGGGCGACTGGGGGGCGATGACTGGTTCCATCTGGGCGACCGCGATCTGGCCACGCATCTCTTCCGCACGGGCCGGCTGCGCGGAGGCGCGCCGCTGAGCGCCGTGACAGCCGAGCTGGCACGACGCCGCGGCATTGCGGTGCACCTCGTGCCGGTGACCGACGACGCGCTGCGCACCCGCGTGGTACTCACCGAGGCGAGCACCCTCGGCCCGGCAGGGACCGAGGTCAGCTTCCAGGACTACTTCGTCCGGCTGCACCACGGCGTGGCCGTGCGCGGCGTGCGTTTCGAGGGAGCCGAGACGGCACAGGCGGCGCCCGGCGTCATGGAGGCACTGCGCGACGCGGAGCGCATCGTCGTCTGCCCGTCGAATCCCGTGGTCTCAATCGGGCCCGTGCTCGCCGTCCCGGGCGTGCGTGAGGCGCTGATGGCGCGACGCGGGCACGTGGTGGCGGTCTCGCCAATTGTGGCCGGCGCTGCCCTCAAGGGACCGGCCGACCGCCTCATGGCCGAATTGGGAACCGAGCCGTCCGTGGTCGGGGTGGCCCGGTTGTACGCCCCATGGGTGGGCACGCTGGTCGTGGACGTCGCCGACGCGCACCATGCCGCTGCCGTCGAGGCCGAAGGGGTCCGGTGCGTGGTCACGCCGACGGTCATGGACTCACCGCAGCGGGCGGAGGAGCTCGCAAGGACGGTGGTTGATGCCCCCGCCTGAGGGTGTCCTGGTTCTTCCCGTCGCTGGTCTCGGCGAGGTGGCACCGGGCACCGACCTGGCCGCACTCATCGCCGGCGCCGTCGCGCCGGCCAGCCCCGACGGTCCCGAGCTGGCGTCGGGTGACGTGGTGGTCGTCACGCAGAAGATCGTGTCCAAGGCGGAGGGGCGCATGGTCGAGCTCGACCACGGGGATCCGGCGGCCAAGCTCGCCCTCGTACGCCAGGAGTCGGTGCGGGTGCTACGCCAGCGCGGTGACCTCGTGATCAGCGAGACCAAGCATGGGTTCATCTGCGCCAACGCCGGCGTTGACCTTTCCAACGTGGCCGACGGGACGGCGGCGTTGCTGCCGGAAGACTCGGATCGCTCGGCCCGGCGTATCCGGGCCGGACTGGAGAACGCCCTCGGTGTTGCGCCACTCGGTGTGATCGTCTCGGACACCTTCGGACGTCCCTGGCGGCGGGGCGTCACGGACGTGGCGATCGGCTGCGCCGGCGTGGCCGCCGTCATCGACCTAAAGGGCACGGCTGACGCAGGCGGACGCCAGCTCGTCGCCACGGAGATCTGCGTCGCCGACGAGCTGGCCTCCGCGGCCGAGCTCGTCATGGGCAAGGCTCGCGGCGTGCCCGTGGCCGTCGTGCGGGGCGTACCGAGGGAGTGGCTGCGCCCGGCCTCGGTGCGGGCTGAGATCATTCGGCCCCCGGACGAGGACCTCTTTCGCTGAGGTCAGTCCTCGGTGTTGGCGCGCACGAACTCGAGTACGGAGCGGACCCCGTCGTCGAGCTGCGTCCATGAGCGCCAACCGAGCTGGATGGCAGCCCGCTCGACGTCGAGGCACGACCGGATCAACTCGCCCTGGCGCAACGGCGCCAGGACCGACCTGACCTCCTTCCCCGACTGGGTTGCCATGGCGGTGACGAGCTCGTTGACCGATGTCTCGCGGCCGGTCCCGATGTTGCAGACAAGTCCGCCACCGCGGGTGGCAGCGCGCACGAAGGCGTCGACAACGTCATCGACGAAGACGTAGTCCCTGGTCTGCTCACCGTCGCCGAAGATCGTCACGGGCTCGTCCCGCAGCACGCGGTCGGCGAAGATGGCGACCACGCCGGCCTCGCCGTGGGGATTCTGCCGGGGGCCGTAGACGTTGCCCAGGGCCAGCGCGCTGAACTCGAGGGAGTGCAGCTCGCGGTAGGCCACCAGATAGTCGATGACGGCCTTCTTGGAGACCCCGTAGGGCGACAGTGGCTGCTGGGGGTGCGACTCGCGCACCGGGAGGTCCTCGTCGGACGGCTCACCGTAGAGCGTGCCGCCACTGGCGGCGAAGACGACTCGTTCGGCCTCGGCCTGCCGCGCCCCCTCCAGGACGTTGAGCGATCCCACCACGTTGACCGTGGCATCGAACGCCGGTCGTGCCACCGAGACGCGCACGTCGGCTTGCGCCGCCAGGTGGAAGACGAGTTCGGGCCGGCGGCGCGCCATCAGCTCAATCACCGCCGGCGCGCTGATGTCCAG
>Ga0307374_10002347_pt1 | contig 33748 bp, 26 predicted proteins | sample OX3MG_FD_202532 | JGI IMG/M metagenome (GOLD analysis project Ga0307374, IMG submission 202532) | Soil microbial communities from Risofladan, Vaasa, Finland - OX-3 | ecosystem: Environmental > Terrestrial > Soil > Coastal area > Acid sulfate soil | place: Finland: Risofladan, Vaasa | collected... | reverse complement strand
ATCGCTTGGCCGCGTCGAGAAGCATGCCCGGCTTGGGCTTGCGACAGGGGCAGCCATCCGTCTGGCTGTGGGGACACATCTGCAACGCGTCGATCGGCAGCGCCCGATGCAGCCGCGCGTGCATAGCTGCGACAACAGCCGGATCGACGAGACGGTTGCCGATATCGGGCTGATTGGTGGCGATGCAGATGAAGAAGCCGGCACGGCGCAGCCGCCGGACCGCCTCGACCACGCCGGGCAGCAGGCGGAAATCCTCCAGCCGCCGTGGCGCGACCGGCTTGCCAGCGACGACCGCCGTTGCATTGATCACGCCGTCGCGGTCGAGAAACACCGCGCGGCGGCGCATCCTCCTCACCACTTCGTTGCTTGGACCTGGAGTTTGGGATGCGACACTAGGCAATGCCAGACCACCGCCTGAAAGGCCTCGGTGTGTGGCGTGACCAGCTTGTCGTCGACGGTCGGAACGATCACGACGGTATCGCCGAGTTTGCCTGTCGTACCGCCGTCGCGCCCAACAATGCCGAGGATGGTCGCGCCGCAGGATTTGGCAAGCTCGAGTGCGCGCACGATGTTCATGCTGACGTTGCGCTCGGCATTGCCGCCGCCGACCGAGAATACGAGCACTGCGTCGTTTTTCGAGAGCCGGCTGGTCCTGAGCCAAGCGGCGAATACCGTTTCCCAACCCTCGTCGTTGGTACGCGCCGTCAGCTCGGAGACGTTGTCGGTGGGCGCATAAGCTTCGATGCCGCATAATTTGCGGAAATCGTTGACCGCATGCGCACAGTTTCCAGCACTGCCGCCGACGCCGAGAAGAAATAAACGTCCCCCACGCGCGCGCAGGGCCGCGAGCGCATCGGCCATCGCCTCGATGCGCGCATGATCGATACGCCGGGCGATCTCGCCAGCTTGGGCAAAATAATTTACGGCGTGGCTCATATCGGGTGCGACCTTATAGGGCGGTTCTAGAGGCGTCAATTTGCGTATTGGCGCACTCCGCGGCGAATCCCGACGCGCCTATAACACCACACCGGTTCCCGGTCGGCTGAAAGCCAGCCAGCGTCAAGCGCATGGTTTCTATGGGGCGGCAGAGCCAAAATTTGGCCAATACCCGCGGCCAATTTCGATGCTATGTTCCGGCGTCGAAATCCGCGGCTCCCAGCCCGGTCATGAGCGAGCGATGCCAGATTCCCCCAGTCCAAAAAACGGCGTGCGCTATTCGCCCCTCGCGCAGCAATTCGCCGATCCCGAACCCATCCTGAACGATATCAGAAAGTTGGTGGCTTCCGGCGACTTCACGCTCGGCAAGGTCGTGGGTGAATTCGAGACCATGTTCGCGACGATGCTCGGCGTCAAACATGCAATCGGTGTCGGCTCGGGGACGGACGCACTCAAGATTTCGTTCAAGGCTGCCGGGCTCGGCCCTGGCGACGAGGCGATCACGCCCGCCAACACATTCTGGGCGACGGTGGGCGCCCTCGCCGAAATTGGCGCCAAGCCGGTCTTCGTCGACTGCGGCGATGTGTTCGGCATGGATCTCGATAAGATTGAAGCCGCGATCACGCCCCGAACCAAGGCGATCATACCGGTACAGCTGACCGGCGATGTCATCGACATGCCGCGACTCATGGCGATTGCAAAGGCGCGGAATTTGGTCGTCATCGAGGACGCATGCCAGAGCCTCATGGGAGAATGGGACGGCCGCAAGGCCGGCACCTTTGGCCTTGCCGCAGCATTTTCGATGCACCCGCTGAAAATCATCAACGTCTGGGGTGATGCGGGAATCATCGTCACCGACGACGATGAGATGGACCGGCGTTGCCGATTGTTGCGCAATCACGGTCTCAAGACGCGCGACGAAATGTCCATCTACGGCTACAACTCGCGTCTAGACTCCCTGCAAGCCGTGGTCGGCAAGCACATGCTGCCGCAAGTTCCAGGCTGGGTGGAAAAGCGCATCGCAAACGCCGCTTATTATGACCGTGCCTTCGCTGGTTTGCGCGGTGTGCACATCCCGCCGCGCAATCCCCACACCAAGAATGTCTATCTTCTCTATATTCTCTTTGCCGAACGGCGCGATGCGTTGTTGGCACATTGTCTGGCACACGGCATCGAGGCCAAGGTGCACTATCCGATCCCGCTTTATCGCCAGGAAGCGCTACAGCATCTCGGTTACAAGCTCGGCGACTTTCCCGTGGCGGATCGGCACGCGCGCGAGACGATTACATTTCCGGTCGATCAATATCTGACGCGACAGGATTTTGATTACGTCATCGATGTGGTGCGCCGCTTTTATCGTAGTTAGATCGTGGAACAAGCCCTTTCATCAGCCCTTGCCAGGTGAAGAATTGCCAGGGTTGATCAATATGGTCCCTTTAGAGGGTGTGACACAGCCTCGTACCATCGGAACAGTCGCGGAAAAGTCTCACACTCCGGGAGCGCACGCTGGAACTTCTCTCGCGGTTCTCTGGAAGAGCCGATCGCGAGATCGCCGAGTTGCTGACCGGCCGTGGCAGTCCGCAACAGCCCGTCAATCAGCTTTGCCGTGAACTTGAACGCTCCGGTGTCCTAATTCGCCGTAAACGCGAAGATGGATTGATCGGAAATTATCTGAGGACACCCGACCTCGCGGCATCGGTCTACCGCGTCGAGGTGCGGGTCGGCAAAAAGGAACTAAAAGACCGATGGGGTATCCGGACTTTCGCGGATGTCGATTGCATCATAGGCGACGTGATTCGCCATGCGCTCAACGACGTGCGGTACCTTGCCGAGCGACAAGGCGACAGCAACGTAACGCGCCAACGCCTTGACCCCCCGTAGCTGGCGATGACTGCGCAGGTCGAGCGCGGATTGTTCGATTGCCGTACCAGGCTCTTGCCGTCGCAATTCAAAGAGGTGGAACGCCAGCTTGCCGTCGACACTTACACTGCACTTGCCCTCGGCAACCCGCGCCTCGCTGTGCGTCTGCTCCGTACCGGTGACCTGATTGTCGGTGCGCACGGTAAAAAGGGTCGCGTATGACCTGAGCCCCTGAATCTCCGCCAGATTTGAGTAGAGTCCGTCGCCAGGAGGGAGACGGACGATGCGAGCGAGCCGGTTCACCGAGGAGCAGATCATTGCAATCCTGCGGGAGCAGGAGGCAGGGGCGAAGACGGCGGATGTCTGCCGCAAGCACGGCATCAGCGATGCGACCTTCTACAAGTGGAAAGCGAAGTTCGGGGGCATGGAGGTATCGGATGCCCGCCGGCTGCGGACGCTCGAGGCCGAGAACGCGAAGCTGAAGAAGCTGTTGGCGGAGGCGATGCTCGACAATGCCATGCTGAAGGAGATTGCTGCAAAAAATGGTGACGCCCGTCGCCAGACGAGAGGCCGCGGCTCACCTGCGGCAGTCTTATGCGGTGAGCCAGCGGCGGGCGTGCAAGGCGATCGGCGCGGATCGCGGCTCGGTTCGCTACCACAGCCGGCGGCCGGACGATGGCGCGATCCGTGTCCGCCTTCGCGAACTGGCCGTCGCCCGCCGGCGCGTTGGCTATCGGCGCTTGCATATCCTGCTGCGTCGGGAGGGCACGCACATGAACCACAAAAAGCTTCGTCGTCTCTACCGCGAGGAACGGCTTCAAGTCCGCCGTCGTGGTGGGCGCAAAAGAGCGCTTGGCACCAGAGCGCCGATGGCGATCCCGCAAGGCCCGAACCAGCGCTGGTCGCTGGACTTCGTGAGCGACACGCTGACCGACGGCCGCAGGTTTAGAATCCTCGCCGTGGTCGACGACTTCACGCGCGAGTGCCTGTGCCTGGTCGCCGACACCTCGCTGTCGGGCAGTCGGGTCGCGCGCGAACTCGATGCGATCATCGCCGAGCGCGGCCGGCCCGCGACGTGCGTCTCCGACAATGGCACCGAGCTCACCAGCATGGCGATCCTGCGCTGGCGCCAGGAGACGTGCATCGAATGGCACTACATCGCGCCGGGCAAGCCGCAACAGAATGCATTCATCGAGAGCTTCAACGGTCGGCTGCGTGACGAACTGTTGAACGAGACGCTGTTCGTCTCGCTCGCTCACGCTCGCATGACGTTGGCCACATGGAGGCTCGACTACAACACGATCAGACCGCACAGCGCGCTCGGCAATCTGCCGTCGGCCACTTATGCCAAGCTCAGCGATCCCGCGATGCAACGGGATGGGACGCTGCGCTCACTTGCGGGCTTCGCGCCCCATCCCGTTGCGCCACCGAGCCCGATGGGCTCAAATGCGGAACAGACTCTACTCATCTCCGGATGAGAAAAGGGGCTCAGGTCAATAAGGCTGAAGCATCTGCGCTAGATATATGATGACTACCTTAAAATGGGACATTCCGTAAATTAAAGACCGAAGCCACCTGGCTGTTCGCCGGCATATGTGTTCCCTCCTATTTCGAGCGCGTTCTTTTAGGTGGAAACTTCCGGAGTCCAAATGCCACTTATATCGGCGGGACGTGGCGGCGACGAGCCCGCGCGATGATCAGATTCCAAAATCCGGGGTAACGGCGGGCGGCGCAACATCGGACGCGCGAGTCTGGCTAGGTAACGGTTGCGAAATGGACGGCGCAACGTCATGCGAATGTGTCTGGATGGGCAGCAGCAGCGAAGCATATTTCGCTGCGAAATAGCGGCCAAGCCGTCCGGAAATTCCGCGGTTGGATCGTCGATTGAGTTCATCGAAGACGGCACAGACTTTGTCGGCAAGCGCTTCGTCCGTGACAGAATAGTTCGACGGCGCCAGCGCCTCACGTACAGTTTCGACGATGTCGTCCGACTCGTTCGGAACCGTTGAAATGCCTGCGCGCTCGAACAGAGAATAATGATCGTAATGGACCACATCGGTACCGAGTATCTCGTCGAGCGAGAGCACGCGGCCCTTGGCGTGGGAGAAATAGTGCCGTGGGATGAAAATATCGCCAGGGTGCCTGGGAAATCCATGATAGATCGTATCGACCTCACAGACGGGCCGGCCGAAGGCGTGCGCCACGGTGTGAAGGCCAGAATTGGAAGAGACGAACAATTCGCACTGCGCGCAAAGCGCAACGTCGAGTTCCACGGATTTCTCGGGCGAGCGCGCATAGTCGACGGCCCGTCCGGCGGTATCGCATTGCGAGAGACCGAGCGACGGCATCGTAGAATCACCCATGTAGATCACCCATAAGCCCATTCGGGCGAGAGCCTGGATCAGTGGGTAATAGTTCTCGACCGCTGTGTTAGGGGAGCGTGATGTGCCGTTAAACCCTTCGGAACAAACATGGAGACAAACGAACTGGTCGTCCGCTCTCATGCCCCATTTGATGCGTGCCTGCGATAGCGCATCGGCATGAGCTTGCGACAATCGTATCAGAGGCGAACGGCCGGCATCGTGCCATGCCCGGTGAACGGCGGCCATGGCACGATGTTTGAGTTCCATCGTGCCGTTCTGCGGCATGACCCGGTTCCAATTGACCTCATAAATGCGCTCGAATGGAGCAAGCCTTGCAATCTCGTCTGGATCCGTGACGATCGTCACATACGCTTTCCAGTATTCAAGAAACGCGCTGTTGACGATTTTCTGTGTCTCTGCCAACAGATAATAAGGACGCGGATCGTCAGTCAGAATCTTGTACTTTGCAAAGGCATCGATGTGCCCCATTCGGTCGATCACTTCCGTGCAATCCCGGGGTAGGAAGACGCATGAATCGACTGGCCATTCGGCCATCAATGCCATTTCATCCCGCAGTTTTTCACCGCTCGCGAACATGCGGATTGCTTCTTCAAATCGGCCTTGAAACCAAAGATTTCTTCCGAGCGCTCGTGCCGGTTCGGCCCAGAACGGTGCCGCTTTCATGGCCCGTCGCAATAATTCCTCGGTGATGCAAAGAACAGCCAACAAGCGTGTGGTATCCGTATTGCGGGTCGTCATGCTTTCAGCGCAACCCGCCGCCAGAAGGCGCCCGTTTACAACGCGCTCGACCGATATTCCCGGCGCCACCGTGCGGGCAGTAGCTCGCGCAACGAAGGTGGATTCGACAGCATTTATGTCGCCGGCCTCAAACAGCGCGTCGTCTTCATTTGAGGCTTTGTCCTTTGTCGGCTGCGGGAGCCTTCGCAATATCAGCTGGAAGGTCTTTCCGTTGATCAGTCGGCGAATCCGCGAGGAACGGTGCAGCAGTGAAGGGTTCTCGATTACGTCAAATAGCTTTTGCAAGGTGGGGGGAACAACAAAGGACGGCCTGATTGCCTGTCTGATGTCGATCAAAAGCAAGATCTTCTTCAAAGGCAAGAGCAAGCGTTGTTGCATAAAATTCGTCCGCGTCATCAGCGGAATCTTGGTTTGGTATTTGTAATAACTGTAGTGAAGATCAGGGTCGAAAGGAGCCACTTCATGCGCCTGCCGGAGTATGTTCCAGGAACGATCGGCAACCTGTTTCCACGCCGTAGCATTCCCGTCATGCAGCTTTATACATATCGCGTGCTCGGCGAAGCGCCGCTGAATGGGAATGACAATTTTTTTCAGAAAAATCCGCAGCGACATCTCACGCGTAAACTCTGGCGTCACGCGGGTGTTAAGTGGCGTATGGTAGAGTGAGAATACCAGCACCCGGTCGCTGTCCGTCGCGAAGACGAGCGAGGAGTGACTGGCAAATTCTGTCGTGAAAAACTCATCGAGACTGCCGCGCACGATTCCACGACAGAATTGGGGGTCATTGCGACGAATCCGCATCGCCAGGACCGTCTGATGGTACGCCCTGATCAGAACGCCCTGACCATCCACCGGCCACATCAAATAGCTCGGGATGCTAGTAAAAACCTCGCTGTCCCAGAACCGAATTTTGGCCTCGCGATGCATCCGTTCGATGGCGATCCGCGCGCCGTCGCGTGGGGTAAGCTCAATGATCCCGGCATCGCCTTTTTGCCGATACTTGTCCAGATCCGGGAGCGCCGTGTCGCGATCAACCGGCAAACAAAATCCGAAAACGGCATCGAAGTGCCTATCTCCCTCAGACATCGCCTCCACGGCGGCCGATAAACTGCCATCCGCCCAGATGAAGTCTGCGTAATTGAAGACGATGACATCGTGATCAAGCGCTCGCGTAATGGCTAGATTTTGAAGAGCGCTGAGAAATGGATATTTCTGGGCGCCCGGCCCAACCGGAGGTTTGACAATGCCGAAATCTTCCATCACCTCCCATTCCACGTTGCAGTAACGGCGCAGTGCAACAATCGCCGACGTGCGCTGGAGACGGCGGCGGTCGCGCGCTGTCGTCACAATATGAAAGGTGAGGCTTGTGCCCTGCGACAGTCGTGGAATATTTCCAGGCGACAAAAGACTCGCGAGCGAATACTTGATAAAAATAGAACAGTACGCCTTTCCCCAGACCGCGCTGGAGACGAGGATTTTCATGCGTGGTGCGCCGCGTCGTGTCGGAAAAGCAAGAGAATCCCGTTCCGCAAGGGCAACAGCAGATGCTCGAACATCTTGTTGTCGCGATAGTATTCCAGAAGGCGCTTACACCCCAAACCCTTGTCGGTCGATGGCACGGCATTTAGCGCGTCGCCATGGAAAAACACATCGTCGACGATGATGACGCCCTTCGCAGTGATGAGCTCTTCGGCCTGGCGGGTGTAATCGAGATAACTTTGCTTGTTGCCGTCGATGAACACCAAATCGAACGAATGCTTCGGCAGCCGCGCAAGAATTGCGCCGGCATCGCCCTCGATCAGGGTAATCTGTTTGTCGAAGCCATTTTGTGTGAAGTTCTGCCGAGCGATATCCGCGAAATCCTTGAATACTTCAAGAGTCGTCACATGACCATCCGCGCCGACCATGCGCGCAAATTGCATTGCCGAGTGCCCAATGAAGGTGCCGACCTCCAGGATTGTCTTGGCTCCGACGAGCTTGACGATTGCATTGATGAAAGCCAGAAGGAAAGGCGGGCTCGACATTTCCTCGAACCCGACCTTCGAGGATGTCGCAATTTTCAGGCCATCTGATTTGAACTGGGTGGCATGTGCGGACACGAGCGCATAAAGGGCGTCTTCGTATGCGGCGCCGTCATGATAAAGATAACGCGCAAATTCCTGGTTTACGAGAAACAAGTCGCTATGCTTCTTTTTTTCCATAATTTTACTTTTTATGCTGACTGCGTATTGCTGCGGCGGCGTTGTGGAGAATGCGGCTCGGAAAGCGAGTGCGACATCAAAGAGCTAAGTCCTTTCCTCTTTATAGCCGGCCATATGGCGTTGCGGAAGTAAATCGGAGAACCTGCTAAACGGTCACAAGAAGCGTGATGTTCTCGGCGCCGCACAGGGGATTTCACAGATTTTGTTGAAGTAGGCGAGACAGGCATTGAAGGGGGATGACGCTACGCGGCATCAGCGCGTGGTTCAATCTTCGTAGTGACGACACGTAGGAGACCGACCGTGCCTTCTTCGCGTCGTGCTTCGCGCAAGGTGTCGCCAGTCGGCGGTATTACGTCAACACAACACCGATCGCCCACGCGGTTTTCTCTCTTTGGCCGATGACGAGTATAATGGTGCCACATGGCAGGGATCCAGCGGGTCGCCCCCTTTTAATTGCCCGCGATCGGAGAGGCGATGAATGCGCGATGACAGCATAAAACGCGCAGGCAGACAACCTGCCTGCGAACACTCGTGCTTGCCGGTTGATCGAATTTACGGCTAAGATTATTTCGGTTACCGCAGGGGCGTTTGATGCTTGAGCAGCTGCGCGAGATCGTCTCTCGCCGCCCAAACGCCGGCCCGCTGTCGTCATTCAAGGTTGGTTCGCCGACGCAACAGCGAATCGTGTCTGCCCGTATCGAGCGCAAGCCGTATCCCCATTTCATCGTCGATGATGTGCTGGCGCCCGAGACAATCGACGAGATGCTCGCGAATTGGCCAGCGCGTCCCGATTTCGATCCGGAAATTCCCCACAATTACGTCTGCGATCTTCTCGACAGCCGGATCGATGATCGGTCGAAGCGCGCATTTTGGACTGAATTCAGGAGCACGCATGGGATCGAATTGGCAAGTGCGGCCGCAAAGCAATTCGCGCCCTGGATTTCAGCCCAGTACGGTCCCGATGTCGACGTGATCTTGCAAAAAGTCGGCTTGATGGAATCCGATCCAACGTATCGCGGACACGACTGCCATACGCATCACTATCACGATCCCTGTTGGATCGGAACGCTGCTGCTGTATCTGGACAGGCATCCGAACGGATATCCGGGAACGACCATCAATCAGGCTCGCCTTGCCGATCTCGACAAGGAAGCGGAAATGGCAGCGAAGACACTGCACTGGCACGGTGCTCCGGACATGGAGGAATTTACGACGGTCGAGTATCGTCAGAATCGTCTGTTTGCCATGTTCGATTCCGCCATCAGCTATCACAGCGTCAAATCGGCCACGCCGGAGGCCATCGGGCATCGGCGCATTTTTCGCATTCATATGAAAGTGCCGAACACTTTCATCCGCGTGCGCTATGGCGTTTCGCGCGAGCGTTATCGTGCCGCACGGGAGAAAGCCAGCACCGATCCTATCGTGCTCGAATGGATGAAGCGGGACATCCTCCAGTTACGCGCTGTCTCATCCGGCTGATTGTGTCGCCGCGCCATCCCTGATGCTCGTGAATTCGCAAAAACGGACGGCTGCCATCCGGCGATTGCTGAACCATTTCGGTCTGTCGCTGCACCGCAAGGCCAACATCGACCGCCTGCTGCGCGAATTTGCGCGATTGCAGGCTCTCGCCGCCGCAGCGGGAGAGCCTACATCCGAGCCGCCGCTGCCGGTGGCGACAGGCCAGCGTGAGGGCGGCGCGACGCTTCGTGCTGATTATGACAAGATTCGCGCTGCGCTTGACTGGTACGAGGACCGGCGGCGCTTCTTCCTGACGACCGAGGACTTCGACGCGCGCGATAAACAAAAGAAGCTTGTCGATGGAATCCGGAATTTCGGCCAATGCGATTTTGCCGATCTCGCCTGCTGGATATTCGCGTCCAGCCTCAGCAATCACCGCATCATGCACCAGCGCATCGACGAGGGCGCCTCGCTGTGGCGCGCCGTGAAGATGTCCGGCGGCCCGATCCTGGAGGTCGGACGGGCGGCAGGCGGCAGCACGATCTGCATCTTGGGGGCTTCCGGCGATCGCGATGTCGTCAGCATCGACCGCAACCCCACGTTTCCCGCTCTGACGGAACAGGTATTCTCTCGTCCGGACGTCCGCCGCCGCCTAACGCTTTACACCCAAAGCTCGCGCGAGCCGATCCGCGAAGATCAGTTCGGCATGCTCTTTCTCGATGGCGACCATTCCTATGAAGGGGTCTGCCACGACATCGCGGAGTTTTGGAACAACTTACGATCGTTCGACGGCAAATCGCCGCTCGCGGCGTTCCATGATGCCGCGGAGAATCCCATCGCCTACGTGAGTGCGGTCAAGCGCGCCTGTGACGAGCTCATCGCCGAACCCGGCGTCGCCCGCGTCGTCGAGACATGGGGAGCGATGCTCGTGCTGGAGAAGCTGGCCGACATCGATCAGGAGCGCTGGTACGCCAAGGAGGATCGCGCGGCGTGGAAGCGCTTTGCGCGGCCCGGCTATGCCGCGCTGTCGCCCTCGCGTATTCGTGGGCGACTCAAACCCGAAGGCGGACCGCTGCGGCGGGGTTCCGTCAACCTTCTCGGTAGTGACGATCTAGAGAGCTGGATTAAGAACGGCGTCGAACTGGAATTGCATCACCTCGAAGCGGACAATCCGGTACGGCTGGTGCGCGAGACGACGCAGCACGGCGTGCATGGGCTGGAGAAGCAGGTCAAGGTCGGCGTGGCCAGCTTCGCGGTCGCGATGTTCCTGCGTCCGGTCGGGCTGAAACGACTTCGTGTCGCGGTTGATGGCGCCGCCCGAACGCGGCTCGCACAGATCGACTTCGATCTGACCGACACGAGCGGCATGTTTGATGCGGTCGGGTCGACCGGAATCGAAGTTCTCGATGCAAGCTTTCTCTACGAGAACGGATTTTTCCGCTGCGAACTCTGTGTTGCAGCATCCGCGACGGTGCCTCTCGCAACGATTGCCGTAGAGACGCTCGATGACGCGAACGCGCGTAACCACGTCGGAAGCCCGAACCGCGGTTTCCTCATGAATTTAGCGAGCGTGCGAGAATTGTCATGAACTGTCTTCACTTTAAATGAGTGGGTCTATTGGGATGGGAACGATGCGCGGCCGTGTTTGGCATTTGTTTTCCGGTCTTTTTGCCGTCGCTTGTGTGCTCTTATATTTCCAGATTTTCTCGATGGATCTCTCCGGTCTTCCGCACCCGGACGAAATCTCGGCATTCGATACTTTTCTTACCAACGGATTCTTCGGCGGGGTTCGGTATTATTGGCAGAATCTAATCGGCCGGCCGAGCGCCATGGGTTGGCTCGGTCTTCCGGTCGTATTGTCGCATTGGCTCGGTGTGAGCCCGTGGCCGACCATCGTCATCGCCCGCGCGTTCAATTTCGTTGCGGCATTGGCGTGTCTCACGGTCCTTTTCAAGACCATCTTGCCCCGATCCTCGGTTTTCATGTCCGTCGCGATCGCCGCTTCGTTACTGGCGGCGGTGCTGGCTGGCGTGGGAACCACCGCGTTGATCACTTATTGGCTCGCGGATCAGGCGATTTATCTCTTCTCGTTCATGACCTATTGCCTGGTTCTCTCGCTCTTCTGGCGGATCGCCCGAAACGGCATCGACAAGCACGCTCTTTGGCTGCCCCCAATATTTTTTCTCTACGTAGGCGCGCAGGAAGTGAATCTGGTCGCGGGCGGCTTGATGCTGGTGCTCTATTTCTTTCTCTTGTTTCGGCTCCGACGCTCTGAAGAACAGAGCTTCGGCGGCGCCGCGGTGAAGATAATGAAAAGCGCATACTCAATGATTCCTAGGTTTCAGGGTCTTTTGTCATCCTTGCAGCAACGGAGCCAAGAGGAGCAGTTACTGTTTCTTTTCCTGGTGCTCTGTGTCGTCTATGTCCTCGCCGCGTTCGTACAGGTGTTCTCGCCGAGTCTCGCTTTTCGCCTTAAAGTTTGGTCGCCGTCTATGGGTTGGCTGGAAGCCGCCAGGATCGGACTTCCTGCCGCGTTTCTTCCACTACTCGACCTCGGGCTAGGGCTCAAGGGATCCGTTCTGCCGATCCTCTTGACCGGCGGCGTGTTGGGTGCTTGGCACGGTGCCACGCATGGCATGGACAGGTGGCGGGTGTGGTTGCTCCTTTGTCCATTGGCCTTCGCGATCGTGATTTCCGTGCTCATGGCGCTCCTTTCAGCTCGGTATGGCTTGATTTCCATTGCCGACTTGAAAGTTAACGACGCCGCCGTCTTCCCTGACGCCAAGATTTATCCGCTGGTCAAGGGCCTTCATCTGGCCGTGTTGGCTTCCCGGCAAAATATCTACGCGTATCAGCTTTGGTTTACCGGACTCTTCTTCGGCGGCGTCCTTTTCGGTGTGCTGCCGGCTCGTCGTGGCATGGTCGCCGAAAGTTGGCGATTCTTTCCGCTTGTCGGGCTGATATCCGCCGTCTGGCTGTCGATCACGAGCGTGCTATCGCCAGCATTCGCAGATTCATGGCGCTTCGATTGGCTTGGCAAGCTTGAAGCAGCAACGGAGGAGTTGAGGCCCCTCGACCGGCCGCCGGGTTTCGATGGAACGCGCTATCTCAAGGAACTGCTGCCTAATGTTAACTACCTGCGTATTTGGGCGGGAGCGGCTCCCAAATACGGCGGCTATCCGGTCGAAACCGCGCTGCAAGGAATGTTCCAAGGCGGACCGATCATGTTCGTTCCTTGTGCGGTCGCGGGAGCGGCGCCGGAATGTCATGTACCCAACCTCCCCCGTCTCGAGCGCCGGCTGGACAGCGCGGTTGCCGGTCTGAGCGGGGTATGGAGCACGGCCGCCGGTGGGCGGGCTTCGTTCACAGACGGCCGGCTCGCCTTCGTCGAGGATAAGGAAGATGGCGAGCATTATCTCGCGACTGGCCAGTTGGCGAAGAGCGCGCGCACCCTGGTGCAGGTTACAGCCATCATCGATGCCGGCGATGTCGCAACGGGAACTAGCGCGCTGTTCAATCTCGTCTCCCCGGACGGTTCGGCTGCCGTGGCGTTCGATCTGGCGCAGGCGAAAATATCCGGTCATACGGAGTCGGGCGCGCGCGCGCTCGACGGCTCGATCCGCCGCCTCGCGGGCGCATCCCTTTCCCGATGGGAGCTCACCGCCCGTTTCGTGGTCTTCGGCAAAGCGGATCGATTCCAGGTCCGGCTGCAAAGTTCGCGTAACGGCCAGACCACATACCAGGGCGACGGCCGCTCCAGCTGGCAGGTCGAAAGCTCGCGGATCCGCATGCTCGACACCGGCGAAACGGCCTTACGCTTGCAGCCGAAACCAACCGAGCCCACCCGGCTCTATGCCGGGAAACGTTGATTTGATCCGAGGACAGGATTTTCCGTACATGATACGGATGAAGCCCCCGAGACGAAATTGCGACAACGACTCTAAGCGCTGAGCATACACAGGGAGGATTGCGTGAGTGAGAATCCATCGGGCAAATCGAACGACAATTCCATTCGAAACTTTGCCATCAAAACCATCATCGTTGCTTGCGCGTTCGTGGCATCGACATGGATCCTGTTCGACCGGCTGGACAGCATCGTCGACGCTCACATCACGCAAATCAGTGATATGGTGAAATTTCAACCGAGGGTTTTTTGGCCCCGATTGGAAACGCAGATCGAAAAGGCCGCCGATCCATCTCAGGATCTGTCGCCTGAGAGAAAGGCTAAGCTTATGGGGGCAATCCGCATCCTCGTCGAGCGTTGGAAGCCCTTTCTCACGGAATTATCGGTTGACGTGAGCCGCCCGCCCGCAGCGGAGCAGAAATAACCGGCGCCGCCTTCGATCGGGACATGAGCTACCGCTGCGACGGCCTTAACCGACAAAACCCGGCATATGGATTGTGGTGGATTTACCAAGCCTATGAGATTGCCGTCTTTTTCAACGCGTCCGAGAGCGATTTATGAGTGAGCTTACGGCCAAGCGGGCGCCACGCCAGGTACTGTTGAATGTGGCTGCCATTCTCTTTGCCGGGGCTTGCGTGCTCGTGTATTTCCGAATTTTCTCTATGGAACTCCCTGATTTTCTTTTCCCGGACGAAACGGCGGCGTTCGATGTCTTTCTCGCGCGCGGCATCTTCGGTGGGATTTGGTACTATTGGCAGCATTTCATCGGCCGACCCGGCGCCATGGCTTGGCTCGGCATGCCGATTGTTTTGTCGCATCGGCTCGGCATAAACCCGTGGCATGCCGTCGTCTGCACTCGCGCATTCAATTTTATTGTAGCCTTGACGTGCCTCACGCTCCTTCTCAAGACCGTCTTGTCCCGGCTTGGACACAGCTTGTCGCTCGCCTTTGCCGCGTTGCTCCTATCGGCTTGCCTGACCGGTATAGGGACAACTGCGGTGAAATATTATTGGCTCGTTGATCAAGCCATTTACCTGTTTTCATTCATGACCTATTGCCTGGTTCTCCTGCTGTTTTGGCGGATTGCTCGAAACGGCATCGACAAGTACGCATGGTGGTTGCCGCCGGTTTTCTGCCTTTACCTCGGCGCACATGAGGTCAATCTGGTTGCGGGCGGTCTGATGTTGGCGCTCTATTTCGTCGCCTTGTTCGATGGCGGAACCGTCCGCCTCGGAGTTCAACGACCTGTGTTTTGGATCCGGGGTCACGCCCAAGACAAGCTATTGCTGTCGATCTTTGTTGCGCTCTGTGTCGCCTATGCCGTCATGGCGTATCTCGAAGTATTCTCGCCAAGTCTCGGGTTCCGCTTTCAGTTCTTCTCCGTGGAAAAGAGCTGGTGGGAAGCCGCGAAACTTGGATTTCCCGCCGGTTTCTTCCCGCTGCTCGAACTTGGGCTGGGGCTCAAGGGCTCGGTTCTGCCGATCCTCCTCACCGGGGGCGTGCTGGGCGCCTGGCACGGGTCGGCGCCGGACATGGATCGGCGGCGGATGTGGCTTCTGCTGTGTCCCTTGGGCTTCGCGATTTTGATTTCGGTGCTGATGGGCGTGCTCTCGTCCCGCTATCTCGGGTTGATGGACCCGTTCTACAATTTTCCCGACGCAAAAATCTTTCCGTTCGTCGAGCGCCATGGTCTCATTTCATTGCCGGTCCGACAAAATATCTACGCGTATCAGCTCTGGTTTACCGGACTCTTCTTCGGCGGCGCTGCCATTGGAATGTGGGCGGCGCGCCAAGACATGGTTTCAAGGAGAAAATGGCTCCTTCCGCTTGCCAGTTTGCTTGCCGTCGCGTGGTTGACGGCGGCAGTCACGGTTTCACCCGCTTTTGCGGACGCATGGCATTTTGACTTCTTCAGCCAGCTCGGCAAGGTGACAGAATGGTTGAGCCCCCTCAGCGAGCCGCCGGGCTTTGATGGGACGCGTTACCTCGAGGAGCCGCCACCCGAGATGTATGCCGAATGGGGGTGGGATAGGCACCCTATCGGCCATCCCAAAGGCACCACCTACCCCCTCGACACGGCGCTGCAGGGCATGTTCCTTGGCGGACCGATCATGTTTGTGCCCTGCGGCGTCGCCGGCGCGCGGGCGGAATGCAACGATGACGACATCCCCCGTCTCGAGCGCCGGCTGGACAGCGCGGTTGCCGGTCTGAGCGGGGTATGGAGCACGGCCGCCGGTGGGCGGGCTTCGCTCGCGGACGGCCGGCTCGCCTTCGTCGAGGATAAGGAAGATGGCGAGCATTATCTCGCGACTGGCCAGTTGGCGAAGAGCGCGCGCACCCTGGTGCAGGTCACAGCCATCATCGATGCCGGCGACGTCGCAACGGGAACTGGCGCGGTGTTCAATCTCGTCTCTCCGGACGGTTCGGCTGCCGTGGCGTTCGATCTGGCGCAGGCGAAAATATCCGGTCATACGGAGTCGGACGCGCGCGCGCTCGACGGCTCGATCCGCCGCCTCGCGGGCGCATCCCTTTCCCGATGGGAGCTCACCGCCCGTTTCGTGGTCTTCGGCAAAGCGGATCAGTTCCAGGTCCGGCTGCAGAGTTCGCGTAACGGCCAGACCGTCTACCAGGGCAACGGCCGCTCCAGTTGGCAGGTCGAAAGCTCGCGGATCCGCATGCTCGACACGGGCCCATCGGTTGCCGGCTTGAAGCCGAAACTGGGCGGGCGGGGACAGACGGCGGGGGTATCATGCGCGGGCGCAGCTTGTGATTGATTTTTCCGCCATGCGATCACGGCGCAAAGTGCTGATCCGCGCGACTTTGACGGCACTCGCCATCCTAGCCGCGGCGGGCCTGTACAAGTTTTATTCGACCCATTTCCCGCGGCTCGATCGCGTGCTCGACAGCGCGACTGCCGGTCCCAGCGAAACGTGGTTTACCGTCGCTGGGGGACAGGTCACGGTCGAGAATGGCATGCCCGTCTTCGTTGAGGACACGACAGACGGCGAGCATTATCTGCAAACTCGCAAACTGATCAAAAGCGACCGCACGCTGGTACGGGTCACGGCGACCATCGAAACGGAGAATTTGCCCGATATCTGGCTGCGCCTCATCTCGGATGACGGCAGCGCCTCCGTATGGTTTGGGTTGGGGCAAACACAACATATCTACCGCTTCGGAGCATTGGACGGATCAATGCATATTCTCGCCGATCACAGCACTTGGGACCGGACGGGTGTCGCCTACGTGCTCCACCGTCGATTGGACGTGGAGCTTTCGGCACGCTTCAAGACCGTGGGCAAGGGCAACACCTTCGCCATCAGGCTGCAGGGCTTTCGAAATGGAACGACGAGCTACAAGGGAAACGGCCGGGCCGGCTGGAAGGTCATAAGCTCCTCGATCCACATTCGCGACACCGGCCAGTCGGTTTCGCGCTTGCAGCCGATGCCGGGCGGGCCGGTCCGCCTGTTCGCCAACGGGCCATAGTCCACGTGCGCAATGAAATCATGAACGCCCCGTCGCAACATCGTCCCAGGATCTGGAACCGCGCCTGGTTCGTGCTCCTGATCCATTTCATCTCGTTCGCGGCTTTCGCTTTTATTGCCTTCCGGACGAACCCGCATGCTCTCTTTTCGCAAGAGGACGGCGTTCACTGGCGTCTCCTGGCAAACGAGCAATTTCTTTGGGAAAAGTTCCAGCTTGGCGTTCCCGCGCAAATTTTTGAATCGATCGGCAATATACGCTTCCCGGTCAATTTTCATCTCATGCCAGAATTCGTCCTGCCGGCAATGCTGGACGGAGGAAGGATACGGGCGCTTCCGGTTTTCACGCTCCTGGCCTGCACCATGTTCCTCGCGACATACCTGCTTTCCCGCACGATCGGTTTCCGGGTCAGCGCCTCCCTCGCCGCGGCATGGGGGCTGCTCTTGCTGGCGGCGCCTTTTTTCAGCGAGGGACTGGTTTATCCCATGTTCTCGCTCGGTCCGCCGTTTGCGTGGAACCTCACGATGACCGCTCTGATCATCAGTCTGTTCTGGCGGATCGGGCGGACGAAATACGCACTGATCGAGATCGCCGCGCTGACCGTCGTGACATTTTGGGTGGCTATCGCCAATCCAGGGATGTTGGCAATAAGCGGCCCCGTCATCGCGGTCTTTGGAATCGCCGCGATGGTCAGCGCGAAGGATCGCCGAGAGTTTCTGGTCAAGCTCGGTAGCTGCTTGGTTGTGCTGGCGCTCGCCTATTTCTCGGGCCTGATCGATTTCGTGCTGGGAATCTTCCTCCACACGGCGTCCGCGGATTTCCGCAACGAGATCATACTGCCGTTCCCGCCTCATAGCCTGGACCAAGCCTCGCTGCTCTATCACCATCGCTCGTTCGGACCGGCCGGGCCGCTGCTGTTCGCGCTCGGTGTGGGCGGAGCCATCCGCGCCGTGATGACGGGCCCGTGGCAGCAGCGCGTCTTGGGTTCAGCGGTGCTGTTCAGTGCCATCGCGTATGCAGGTTTCGGCGCCGCGGTCATTCTCTTCACCTCCTATGCGGCGGTGACGCCTGTCTATTACGATTACGTCACACTCCCGTTCTATGTGATTTTTGCAGTCGATTTCGTGAGCGCTTCTGTCGCCTGGGGTAATCCATGCCTCACGACATGGGCGAGAATCCCGTGGCCTCCCACGACGACGGCGCCCGGAATGCGGGCACGTGTGATCGTTTGCTTATTTCTTGCTGCCGGCCCCTGGCTACTGTTCCCGACTGTAATCGCCACACGTCATACCCCGAATTATCTCTTTCCGCCGAGTGAGACTCCCATTGTGGCGCGGCTCAAGAGCGCGATCGGTCTCACGCCGGGCGCCGTATATCGTGGCCGCGTCATGTCCGCCTTCAAGCTCGCCGACAAGGCGCCCCAGAACTGGATGCAGCTGAGCGCCTTCGGCGACCATTTGTGGACGAGCACCGGCAACGACCACCAATTCGACGGACTTTGGTGGTACGGTATCCCGACGCTCTTCGAATACAATTGGCTCGTGTCGCCGTTCTTCTACCGGGTAACGCGGGATATCCTGGCGCGACCGGATGATCCGCGTATGCGGAATGTCGTGACACTCCGCAAGGTCGATCCGACGCTGCTGCGGCTTTTCGGCGTGCGATACGTGATCGCCGATACGCCGCTTCCGGCGCCGGCACATCTGGTCTTGACGCAATCGGTCGAGGGCGATCCGGTCACGCTCTACCTCTATGAGTTCGACAACGTGAACCTGGGCAATTACTCGCCAACGAAGCTGGTACCGGCAAGCGATGCGGACGCCGCGTTGAAACTGATTCGGTCCGGCAGCGATCTCAGCCGGGTGGCGGCGCTCGAGGATCCGCCAGCAGGGCCACTCGTCCCCGCCTCTTCGGTGCGCATCTTCGTTGAAAAGGATGGGCTTCGCCTTGACGCAACAAGCGCGCAAACCTCGCTCATCCTGCTGCCCTTCGAATACAGCCATTGCCTTACGCTGGAGCCTATCTCACAAGACGGAACGCCGCCGCGCCTGGTCCGCGCCGACCTGCTCTTGACTGGCGTCCTCTTCAGTGGACACCTGGAGGCCAGACTGCAGTACTTCACCGGGCCTTTCCGCAACGCACGCTGCCGGCTCGACGACAATGCGGATTTCCACCGTCTGCACGCTTCCGCACCGGTTGGCCGGTGACTATTCCGGCGGGGCACGGTTGCAGCAGCTAACACTTCGCTCCGCTATCCGCGGTATTGATTTTCATAGTTGAGCCCGCTTTAGTGAGGGATACATGAGGATGCGCAGACAGTGTCGGCTGGCATAAAGCAAGATCGGCTGTTCGATTTCTGGTCGGGAAACCCCTGCGATGGGCAGGGGAATTTTTCCGCGCGCAGAACCTTCCGTTATGGGAAGGAACCGTGGCTGCTGCAGGAAGCGACGGAGATCGGCAAGCGCTATGCGCGCATACTCGAGGTTGGGTGCGGACAGGGTACAGACGCCCTCACGATTTGCGGCGCGATGAGGCCGGGTAGTTCCTATGTCGGGCTTGATTACTCTCCGGCCAGCGTATCGGCAGCGAGGCGGGCCCTCGGCGAGGCAGGCGCTCTTCCTGTCATGCCGGAGTTTCGAACCGGGGATGCCACGCGCCTTCCGTTCGACAACGACACATTCGATGCCGTTTACTCGATGGGCGTTCTGCATCACATCGACGACACCGATGGGGCGCTGCGCGAAATTCGCCGCGTCACGAAAACCGGCGGCATGATTTACGTCGTCCTCTATAACGCGAACTCAATCAAATTACGCGCCGCATTCGCGCTTCGCCGCCTGCAACGCGGACTCGACGCGCTTTTCCAGGCGAGATGTTGTCTCTTGCCACTGGCGCGCGCGATGCCACAAGAAAAATTTGGGACCATGCTCATCGAGTGCTTCGGCGTCCCGATATTGAAAGCCTATACGCAATCTGAGATCGATCTCATGTTCAGCGGGTTTTCCGTGCATCGTCGTATCGAGATCGGCCACTATAACTGCTTCTGGTTCGTCGAGGCGCAGAAGCAGCCGCCATCATCTTAGCGGTGGGCTCGGCTCAAATGTTCAGCCGCTTGAAAACCACCCAGGGCATGAGGCGGATGATCGTCATGATCGGTCGCCACCATTTTGGCAGGTAGACCGCGCCGAGATCGCGCCCAAGATTGGCTACAATGACGGAAGCAGCCGCCTCGGGCTCGAGCGCTGGCAGCATGAGCTTTTGACCGAAGGTCATATGCGTCGCCAGATAGCCCAGGCGGTAGAACTGCACCTTGCAGGGCTTGCTCACGAGATAATGACGCATGGCGGCGAAATAATTATCGAGTCCGCCTTTGGCAGCGCCGTAAATGCTGTTGCGCTTACGACCACGTTCCGAGGCGCATGAACCGGCGCCCACCAGATTACCGCGCGGCGCGCGCGCGAGATCCTCAAGGAACGCGTTCACCAACCGAACGCCCGAAGTGAAATTGACCGCGATGAGGCGCTTCACTTCTCCGTCGTCGCGCGGCCCGTTGTCCATGACCGATTGGCCCGCGACGTAGAACAGGTTCTCGATACCTCCCAGGGCTTCAAGAACCCGCGCACGCAGAACGGCAGGCTCGGGATCGAGAAGGTCGATCGCCTCGCTGAATACCCGCACATTGAATCGCAGCCGTAAATCCGCGGCGACGGCAGCCAAATCCCGCTTGTCCGAAGCGACCAAGAAAAGATCGTGGCCCGCACCTGCCAATCGTTCCGCGAGCGAGCGTCCCAGCCCAGCCGATGCGCCGATCACCAGCGACTTCATGGCCGGCCCGTTCCCTATAGCTCCAAGCGCCGAGACAGCGCCGACGCGAACAGGCGCGCAGGATCGAAAGCGTTGAGCCGCTCCTTGAAGAGCGCATATTCGGGATATTGACGGCGCGCGACATTCGCGCTCAGCCGGGAATCCTTCATCACAGCCGTCACGGCGCCAAAATCGCAGTTGAGTTCGTCCAGATCGGACAGAAGATTCATCGATTCAGAATCCGCCGGAACGTCGATCGTAAAACTGAATCCGTTGCCGGTATAGTGCAGGAAGCTGCTCTTGCCACGAAAGGGTTTGAGCGTGGTTAGGCCGATCGGGCGGGCATGCTTGCGGACGAGCCCGACCACGCGCGCGATATATGCCTTTGCCGCAGACTCGGGCACGAGCGCCTGAAGCTCGATGAATCCCGATCGGCCATAACCGTTGAAATAGAGTTCCTTGCCCAAAGCGGGGAAAAGAATCTCGCTCCGGGGAACTCGCCGGGGAGCGGCTTGCCGGGTCCCGAGGTAACGATAGAGGCGATTGATCACAGGCAAGGTGGCGCGGGTAAGCAAGGGTAGGCGGAAACGCACACCGTCCGGATCCATGTCCCGATAGACGAGCGGCTGATCTGTCTCGGTGCCGTTCGGCGTCGATGATGCTGCGACGACATAGCCGCGTCCAAGACGGGCGAGATCGGCCAAATCAAGCCAAGAATAGACCATCTCCCGGCTCGCACGCAGTTCGGCGACGACGGCGAAAGCCTCATCGAGGTCGCCGACTGGAAGATGTTCGACGGTCATGAACGACGCAGCCATGGGGACGAGCGACAACTTCGCCGAGACGATGATCCCGGTCAGCCCCAAACCACCGATGGTCAGCGCGAACAATTCGGTATTGTGCTCCCGCGAAAGCCCTATCAAACCGCGCGCGGGATGGAAAAGATCGATCTGCTGGACATGATCGCCGAATAGCCCTTCGCGATACTGATTCTTTCCGTGGACGTTGCCGGCGATGCAGCCGCCGATCGTGATTTGCGGGTGCCCGGGCTGGACCGGCAGGGCGAGGCTGTATTGCCGGCAGAAATCGTAGAGCTTGCCGAGCGACGCGCCTGCCTCCACTTCGATCCACCGCGCTTGCGCGTCGAAAGCAAGGATACGATCGAAGCGCCGCATGCCCACGCTTTTGATGCCCTCGCCAAAGCTGGCGGCGACATAAGAAATGCCGGCACCCCGGGCGGCTATCGGTCCGTGCGAGAAAAGAGACAACAGGTCGCGATAGCGGTCCGGCTCGTCATAATCAGCCTCGCAAACCGTGTGACCGTCGAGGCTCGCGAATCGACGCCTCACCGGCCGCTTTCCCGACGGTGCATATCCCCATCGGTCACGTCCGATACGTTCGTGGCGATGATACTGTCCAGACGGGACCTGATTAGGTGATGCAGGATAAAATCGCAGATAAATCCGGTGGTGAAGATTAGGATACCCGCCAAAAGCCCGGCGAGCGACACTGCGAGCAGCGGCCGGTTGAAGACGGGTTCGCCATAACCCAACAGGTACGCAACCTCCTCGAAAAAAAAGTAAACGATTATCAGAATGCTGGGGATGGTTATCAGCATGCTGACTTTGCCGAAGAAGTGCAGGGGGTTGAGGCCGTATTTATCGAGAAAAAGCAAGGACAGGAGATCGAAAAGTCCCTCGTAGCGGAAAGAGCGGAACTTTGAGGTCCCGAATTTGCGAGGGCTGTTTTTGATCGGAATCTCGCCCACCTTGAAGCCGGCGAGATGGGCCTGAAGCGGAATGTAGCGGTGGTACTGACCGTAGACGCAAATTGTTCGCACCAATTTTGCCCGATACGCCTTTAGGCCGCAGTTCATGTCGTGGAGATAGAGGCTTGATTGACGTTGGACGACCCAATTGTAGAACCGTGACCCCAGTTTCCTGATCAACGTGTCGCGTCGTTTCGTGCGCCAGCCGTTCACCATGTCGTAGTTGCCCTCCACGCCGGCAAGGAGACGCGGAATATCCTCTGGCTGATCCTGCAAATCGGCGTCGAGCGTAACGATGAACTCGCCGACGACGTGCCGGAAGCCGGTGCTCAACGCCAGCGACTTGCCGCAATTCCGGCGAAGCGTCACAGCGCGAAGGTAGGGCCGCTCGTCAAGCAACCGCCGGATTACGGCAGGCGTGTCGTCCGTCGATCCATCATCCACCAGAACGATCTCGAATTCGTCCGGCTTGCCCATGCCTTCGAAGACCCGGGCGATGCGGTCACACAGCTCGGGGAGGCTTTCGGCCTCGCAATAGACGGGGGAAAGGATCGAATAGCGGACCCTGCGACGGCTAATGGCCTGCTCCATTTGCAAGCATGGGCTCGATACACCAGCTGAAGACCGGCGAGGCGCCAGAGACATCACAAGTTTTCACGAATGCCAATTGCCGCGCAGGCGCCCCAACTGACGGCGAGGATAGCGTCTCGTCCGCGACCTTGACCAATAAGGTGACGCTGTCGGGATTTATTGTCCCCTGCCCGCTTTCGAGCCGATCGATGATGCGCACCATGGTGCCCTCGACCTCGACGGTGCGCTCGAGACGATAGGGGCTGCCGCGATCTGCCATGGGCGCCGCGGACTGGTTCGCTGCCGTGCGCCGCCTCAAGCGCACATGGTCGATGAGCGCGCGCAGAAATCTGGAGCCGAATGACGTGGAGGAACCGAGACGCAGTACAAGTCGCGCGAGAAAGCTCGGATAGAAGAAGCGCGTCTGGCCAAGATGGCATGACACGGCGAAGCCGGAGCGTGTCGCTGTGACCAGACGTTCGGGATCATAGCCAGTGCTCACGAAACGCCCATCTGAAGTATCGAGTTCAAGGCCGATATCCTCATAGATCAAGCACGATTCCTGATAAATGCGTACCACGCCACCGCCGGCGGGGCTGAAATAAACCCCCAGACCATCTCCATGATAGGCGCAGACGGCGGCCGAGCGATACCACGTCCACCCCGACGGGAGGCTTTTTGCGAACGCTTTCACATCGCCTGGTGCTGCGCGAAACGCGTCAGCGACCAAGCCAGTCACCAAGGGAAGATGTGACCACCGCGTCAGGCGCAGATCGTCGGCGAGATAAGGACGCAAGCCTTTCATGCTTGAGGTCGCGCTTTGGAAAAACGCGACCAAAACTTGGGCTGCCGCGTCATGCGCGGACAACAAGCCGATTCCCAACCGACTCACATAGGGATTGAGGCAAAGACCCATCTCCGCTGAGATGGTTCCATTCGGATGAATCAAAGGAAGTATGAATGAGAATAGCCTACTCATTGCCGGAAGACCGGAACCGTCCCCTGTAACGAGCGTGTAAATCATCACATAATCCAAGAGGACCGAGCAATAGCCCAGGTCCATGCCGCCGATCTCCGGAAACCAACCCTCGCCGTGCTGGCGCCGCAAGGTGTTCTCGAGCTTCGCTCGCGCTGCAGCCTTGAACGACGCGTCGCCGGTTACCTCCCAGGTCAAGGCGAGCGCTGCCGCTGCCGCCGCTTCATGATTGGCTTTGACCCGATCGTCGTGCCGCGCGAGCCATCGGCCGGCGCGCGCGAGCACGTCTTGCAGGCGACGGCGATCCTCGGGCGCCAAACGATCGCCGAGAAAGCGTCCTGCGAGACCATAGGCGATGGTGGTGAACTCAGTTGCGGCAAATCCTCTCTCGCCCTTGTACCATTCGTCGTAGCAGCCCTCCGGATATTGCTGCTGGGCGAGGTTGCGCAGTCCGGCGGCGAAGGCGCGATAAAGCTGTCCCGTCGGGGCAAGCCGGCCCGTACGCCTCGCGTCGTCGAAATAGGGCAGGCTCAACAGCCCCAGCGTGGCACCGGCCTCCTGAAAGCGGGCATCCGGAAATTCCGAAGTCTTGTCGCGCCAGTAACTGTAGTGGAAGCAGCCGAAGCTCGGTGAGAGCGGAGTATCGTCCTGCATCGCGAGGAGCCGCCAAGCGGCATCGACGACGAAGTCCGCCTGGAAGCGGTAATCGCCGCGTAGATCGGCAAGACCCTTTGCGGGGGCGCCGGTCACGCGACTTCCAGGCTCGGATAGTTACGGCGCCAAGCGTGAAACACCATGAGATTGTAGAGGAGGCGATAATTGTTGCGCCGGCCAGCCATGTGATCATCGAGATAGCGCTGGACCATGCTGCGATCGATCAACCCCTCTTCCCATTCGCCCGACATCAGGAGTTCGTCGGCTCTGCCACGCAGGGTGGTCTTGAGCCAGCGCGCGAGGGGAAAGGTGAAACCCTGCTTGCGTTGCGACACAATCTCGGGTGGCAACCCTTGCCGCGCCGCCACGCGCCTCAACAGCAGCTTGAGTTCGCTCCCTTGCCGCTTGATCCGATCTGGCAGGCGATTGGCAAACTCGATAAGCGGCAGGGAGAGGAAGGGCGATCGCACTTCCAGGCTCGATTGCATCGCAGCGCGGTCGGTATGCATGCATACGAACTCGGGAAGAAAGACTTTCTGGTAGTAATAGAGAAGTTGCTGCTGCAACGGCCTGCCCTGCAGCGACGCGAGCATGTTTTCGACATAGCCGAATATCGCGCCTTCCCCGCCATACCGGGAGAAGAATACTTCCTCATGCCCCGGACAAAGCCGTTGCAGCTCCTCCATTCCGATTGACGCCAGCCATAAGGGAAAGCGCATCGCTTCGCTGGCCGGAAAGCCCTGCAGGAACGCCTGCGCTTTGAATTGCAGGCTGAGATACCGGTCGTTGGCCGGAATGCAGCGGGCGAGCGCGCGCAATACCGCGAACAAAGGCGCGGGGCAATGGCGCAGCCATGACGCAGTACCAAGGCCGGCGAAGGGCGCATAACCAGCGAACAGCTCGTCACCGCCGTCACCCGCCAGACCGACTACCATGTGACGGCGAGCCGAGCGCGCGAGGAAATGGGTGTTTACATATCCGGGATCGGCGTGAGGCTCGTCGAGCGAGACGAGCACGTCGGTCAGGCTCCGCTCCACCGATTCGCGGCTCATGGTCACAGTATGATGCTCGACAATGCCGAGGCGCGCGTTGACCGTGGCGGCCTTCTCGCTCTCGTCATAATCTTGCTCGGACATCGCAACGCTAACCGTCCGCACCGCCGGATTGGTGCGGCGGCAATAGGACGCCACGAGTGAACTGTCGATGCCGCCACTCAAGAACACGCCGTAGGGCACGTCGGCGCGCATCGAGCGCATGCAGGATGCATCGAACAGCTTGTCGAATTCGGCGATCGCTTCGGCTTCGGAGATATCCAGTTCGTCCCGGCCGGGAAAAGAATCCCAATAGCGCTCGATACGCGCCCCGGTGCGATTGATCCTGAGGCAGCAACCGGGCAGGAGCTTGCGGATGCCGACGATGGGCGAATCTTCCCAACCGTAATTGCCCATCATCAAATAGCGCAGGAAGGCATCGCGATCGATCTTCCAGCGCTGCACGTTCAAGGACAGAAGCGCGCGCAACTCGGATGCGTAAATGACGCCGTCAGGTGTCAGAAAGTAGTAAAGCGGCTTCTGGCCCAATGGATCGCGTATCAGCAGATGCTCGCCGGTTGTCTTGTCGTGCAGCGCGGCCGCGAACATGCCATCGACGCGAGTCAGCGTCTTGCGGCCCCAGCGTAAAAGCGCGGTGAGGAACACTTCCGTGTCGGAGTCGGTTTGGAAGGTGCACCCTTCGCGCTCGAGCTCGGCGCGCAACTCAAGGTAGTTATAAGCCTCGCCATTGTAGATGAAGATGTGGCGGCCCGAGGGGTCGGTGACGGGCTGGTTGGCGGCGGCGCTCAAATCGATGATACTTAAACGCCGGTGGCCCATATAGGTATGGTCGTCGAACCATTCGCCCTGATAGTCGGGCCCGCGATGCGCGAGTAGCGCCGTTGCTGCGCGGCATTGCGTGAGTTCGGCGACGCCTAGGGAGCGTTTGTACGATACCCATCCAAACAATCCGCACACGCTTTTAACGCCTCCGTCCTATCGATTGCTCAATCTTGTGCAGAGAATTGGACGGCCTCGGCATGGCGACGGACATGCACTTCCTGGTCCGACACACCTTCCGGTCGGAACGCGCTTCAGACCATGACGCCCTGTCGCAATTCAAAGGTCAGACGCTGGGTGTGGTCGCTCTCGCCCAAATTCAGGTCGAGAAAATCTTCCTCGACGAGACCCTGCCAGCATCCCCAATTGTACCCGCCTTTTTTCTTGTGCTTGCCAAGCAGAAGGATATTGGCCGCCAGGAAGATGTCGCGTAGGTGATGCCAGGTCGTAATGCGTTTCAGCATCCGCCAGATAGCGATTGGACGCATATAAAACTTCCGGAAGGCGTACCGTTCGAAACGGTAGATTTCATCGTCCGATATCTGAGGTTGGTCAACGAGGACCTTGCCCTGACCGTAGGAGTACCAATCCTGGTGCCGTAACGTTCCTTTGGCGGCGGCTTCGGCATAAAGCGCTGTGCCAGGATAAGGGGTCGATATGTTGAGCTGGAACAGGTCTGTATCGAGCTCGATGGCGAAGTTGAGGGTGTCTTCCATTGTCCGCCGGGTTTCGTCCATATTGCCGACGATGAACGAGCATCGGACTTCGATTCCATGCCGGTGAGCGATACGGATTGCCTCCAAGTAGCGCTCGCTATCGATCGGTTTGCCGATGCGCTTGGCGATCTCGGGATTACCGGTCTCGACCCCCATGAGAACCTGGTGGCACCCGGCTTTCTTCATGGCCGCAGCCATTTCATCCGAGAAGCAGTCGCCGCGAATATAGGCGGTCCATGTCACGCCCATATCCGTCGCCGACATCAAATGACAGAATTCGAGCACCGCCTTTTTGAACACTGTGAAGGTATCGTCATAAAACTGGATCTGGCGAATACCGAACTTGTCGCGCAATAATCGGATTTGCTCGACCACACGGGCGGGGCTGCGGGAGCGCAGCGTTGTGCGCGCCGAGTTGCAGAACACGCACTTGCCGGGGCAGCCTCGCGTCATCAGCATATTGATCGCGGGATAGTTGTGATAGGAACCGACGGCCGGAAAGTAGTTCTTGAAATCGACCAGATGGTAAGCGGGGAACGGATACTTATCGAGATCGTAGTTTAGCTCTTGAACATGGTTGTTGCGGACGCTGCGACCGACCCGATAGCTGAGACCGGGAATTTTTGAAAACGGCTCCCCTTCCATGATGGCCCGCACAGGTTCCTCGCCATCGCCGCGGACGACCGCGTCGATCGCCGAGTTGCGCAGCATGCGCTCGGGCATGGTCTCGGCATGAACGCCGCCAACGATCAATGTGCAATCGGGGAGCACCTCCTTGACCAGTTTCGCGATCTTCTGCGCTGGGATCGCCATATTGGTCAGGACGCTGATCCCGACAACCCGTGGCCGATCGCTTGAAAGCCGTCGCCTGACTTCCGCATCGTCGATCTTTTCGCCATGGACGTCGTAGACTCGAACACGGTAGCCGAGTGATTCCATGTACGAGGCGATTGATAGGATGCCCAGAGGCGGCAGTGAGTTCTGAAGAATCGCCCGGTCATCGAGCACCGGCCACGGCGGATAAATCAGAACCAAATCGACCCTGTCGCTCACGTTCGTAACTCCGTGCCCTTCTTTGCTGTCGTACATGGACTGCGATTACCCTAACCGTTCAGCCACCATCGCTGTTTTTCGGCTGTCATCGCGACCTTATACTATATCTTTTGAATTGATCCAGAAAGTCGCTGGATATCTGGTTCGAGAATAGTTGAGTGATTTCAGCGCATTGTCATTCGGCGGGTCCCATCGCGCAGTCAGCGGCGCCTCAACATCAGGTAGACTGAAATCACTCGGACCAAGTATCAAGCCAAATATGGGCGCGCGGGTTTGCGCTTCGCAAGCGTCCCGGCCGACCCCGAACCGCTCCGCTCGCGGCGAAATCAAGCGGCGCAGCGAGGTCGTCGGAATCTCCCCTAACGAAGCCACCGTCACCCGCGTGATCGGCGCGTTGTTGCTTGAGCAGGACGATAAATCGGCGTTTCAGCATACACGCTACATGAGCCTAGAAACTGTCACGTCGTCGAGCGATGATCCCGTCGTTCGTCTGCCACCAATGGCCGCCTGACCTAATAACCAACCCTACCTAATATGCCCCGCTCCTACGCCACAGCCGAAGACACGGTCATTGGGAATCCTGTTTATGGGTTCGGAGTCTAACGTGCTAGCAGACCAACACAAGGAGTTCGCATTTGGCTACGACCGTTCCAGGTTTGGTGTCTGTCATTCTCCCGAACCGGAATCACGCCCACTTTTTGCCGACCGCTCTCGACGCCTTGCTAGCGCAGACCTGGCTGCATCTGGAAATTCTGCTCGTCGACGACGCATCGTCCGACAATAGCAGGGAAGTGATGCGCTCCTATGCCGCTCGCGATCCGCGGGTTAGGCCGATTGAACTGGCAGAACATACCGGCATCAACCGGGCCGTCGAGCTTGTGCGGAGTCAGGCGCGCGGGGAGTATTTCTATGTGGCAGCGGCCGATGATTTCGTCGCGCCGAAATTTTTCGAAACAAGCGTTGGCATGCTACAGCAATACCGCAGCGCCGGGTTGTGCTTTTCAGACCCGACCGAATTTTACGAGGCAGACAACCGCACGATCCGGTTTCCGCTTTATCTCAGCAACGATCCAGTTCATTACGATCCTTCCGAATTCCAACTTGTTCTGACGCGCAACTATTTCCACATTTCACCGAATACGGCGATCTATCGCGCCGATATGTTCCAGGATGCTGGGGGCTATCGTGCAGAGCTCGGGTGGCTATCTGATTGGTTTGTGACGTTGGTCGTGGCGCTCCGGAATGGAGCATGTTACGTGCCTGAATCTCTTACGTTTCTAAGGTTGCGCAATGATTCCTTTTCGGCAATGACCGCAAGGGATACGCGCTCACATCGGCAGCCGTTCGACCGCTTCCTAGCTTTGCTGACACAGCCAGCCCATGCCGATGTTGCAAGGGCGATGCGACGATCAGGTATGTTGCCGGAATATCGGTTCCGAACACTTCGGTGGCTATTGCAGAGTCGGCAGGGACGTATGTTTCTGTCGAGTCGCCTTGTCGTGCGGATCGTCAGCCGATCGGTTTGGTCATATCTGCGTCCACGTGCGCCATATTGGTTACGCCGCTCCTTACGAAAATACGTGAGCTGCAACACCAAAACCGGTGACCGCGAATCTGAGCGAGTCTCCTGACTACGTGAACGCCGGCAGCGGAACGTGACGCCAGAAGCGTTCGAGGTGAAGGCTGGTGCGCGGCTGCTGGCAAACGGAGAGCGCGAGATAGAATGCGCAACGCGTCCATTGTCGCTGGGCGGCGAAGATTGAGGCCCGCTCAAGGTTGAGAAAAGCCTGCAGCCGCCGCGCGACCCTTATCGGTAATCGCTGCGGGCTGCCTTGTGCCACATATTTTTCTAGCAGACGGTTCGCCGCCCGCTCAAGCATGGCAATATTGGGCTTCGGGCCAGTCTCGACGATCACGACGATCTCGTTCCAGACCCGCAGCCGTCCGCCAATACGGGCAAGACGAAGAAACCAATCGAGATCCTCCAGTCGCCACAGCCCGGTGTCGAGCGGCCCGACCAGTGTAAACAGCTCCTTGCGCAGAAGGCCGGTCGATCCGGGTGAGAACCAGCAGCCGCTGGCAAAATCCACCGGATCTGCGCTCTCCTGCGGAATGCGCGCGTCCCTTTTGCCCGTGCGCTTGTTGTCGATGATGAAACCAGCGGCATAGGCGACCAATAGATCGCGGCTCTCGTTGAACTCGCGCAAGGCGAAGTCCAGCCGCGGCTGCAGAGAGCCGGGCAGCCAGTAGTCGTCGGAATCGAGAAACGCGATCCATTCTGCGGCGGCGGTACTCACCCCAATGTTGCGGGCGGCGCTCTGTCCGCGATTGTCGTCATGCCGGATTAGCCGGATATCGCCACGCGAGCGCAGGTCACGTGGCAGCTCATACGCAGGCTGCGAGCCGTCGTCGACGACGACGATCTCCATGCCCGGAACCTGCTGGGCCAGCGCGCTGCGCAGCGCACGCTCGGCGCTCGCCTGTCGATTATAGACAGGGATGACGACAGAGACGCGGTACATAGATTATGAGGATATCCGTTTGTCCGGTTGACCTGCCGGATTTTTTGTACCGGCGGCAGAGAGAGATTACTGCATAGGTGGGGCCTGATCCAGTGATGGCGTGATGTGGATAAAAGTTAGGTGACGCCGGTGACCGATACCCCAGCGATGAGTGTGGTCTGATGGTGTCGTAGTCCGCCGTGGACGATGCAATTTCAAGCTGTTATAAGCGACCCAGCATTGGGGAAAACCTCAGAAACAAACAATCTCTTATGAACGCAGCATCTAACGAGGCGCCGCTTCTGCTACGTCTCTATCGAGAAATGCTCTACATACGGTCGATCGAACAGGGCATCGCCGATCGCTATGCCGAGCAGGAGATGCGTTGCCCCGTTCACCTTTCGATCGGTCAGGAGGCGACCGCCGTCGGCGTTTGCCACGCCTTGACGCGTGAGGATCGCGTCTATAGCACCCATCGCTGTCACGCGCATTATCTCGCGAAGGGCGGCGATCTCAAGGCGATGCTCACCGAGATTTACGGCAAGGCGGCGGGATGCATCGGCGGACGCGGTGGCTCGATGCACCTGATGGACCTCGCCGCCGGCATGTTCGTCAGCGTGCCGATCGTCGGTAGCTCGATACCGCTCGCGGTCGGCGGTGCTCTCGCCGACAAGATGGCGAACAACGATCATGTTGACGTGGCCTTCATCGGTGATGCATCAGTCGAGGAAGGCGTTTTCCACGAGAGCGCCAATTTCGCGAGTCTGCACAAGCTGCCGATGATCTTCGTCTGCGAGAACAATCTCTATTCCGTCTACACGCCTCTCAACAGGCGGCAGCCCCCCCGACCCATGACGGACCTCGCCACGGCCCATCGTATCCCGTCCGCCCACGCCGACGGCAATGACGTCGAGGCGGTCTATAAGCTAACGCGGGAAGCAGTGATGCGGGCGCGATCGGGCAAGGGCCCAAGCTTCCTGCTGTTCGACACCTATCGCTGGCGCGAGCATTGCGGCCCCAATTTCGATAATCAAATCGGCTACCGCACCGAGACAGAATACGAAACCTGGCGCAAGCGATGCCCGGTCGAATCTGCGCGTGCCAAGCTCCGTGCGGCCGGATTGCTCGATGATGCCGGCGATACGGCGATCGCTGCGGAGCTTAAGCATATGGTCGACGCAGCCTTCGACTATGCCAAGGCCGCCCCCTTGCCGCTGCCGGCCCATGCCTCAGACCACGTTTATGCCTGACGCACGCGCGGCGATCCGCTCTATCTCGTTCGGTGAGGCCATTCGGGAAGGCATTCTCGAGGCGGCGCGCCGGGATCCGGCGGTTTTCCTGATGGCAGAGGGTGTTGACGACCCATCTTCGGTCTTCGGCACGATCAAGGGCATCGGCAAGGAACTGGGCGCCGAGCGCAGCGTCGAGATGCCGATTGCCGAAAATGCGCTCATCGGCATCGCCATCGGCGCGGCGATGTCCGGACGCCGCCCCGTCATCAGCCTTCAACGCATTGAATTCGCCCTGCTCGCCATCGAACAGATCGTCAACAATGCGGCCAAAACGCATTACGTGAGCAACGGCCAACATAGGGTGCCACTCGTCCTGCGCATGGTGGTCGGTCGCGGCTGGGGTCAGGGACCCGAACATTCGCAAAGTCTCGAGGCGATGTTCTCGTATTTCCCCGGTCTCAAGGTCGTTATGCCGGCCATTCCGCGGGAGGCGAAGGGCTTGATTGCCGCGGCCATCGAAGACGATAACCCTGTAATTTTCATCGAGCATCGCTGGTGTCAATTCGCCACCGGCCACGTGCCCGAGGGCTATTATCGCGAGAATCTTACCGGCTCGCACCTGCACGGCAGTGGAAACGACGTAACGATCGTCGCAAGCTCCTACATGACGCTGGAGGCGCTTCGTGCAGCCGAGGCTTTGAAGGAAGCGGGTTGTGCGGCGACCGTCATCGACCTGCGTGTGCTGCGGCCGCTCAATATGGGCCCGATATTCGAATCCGTCCGCAAGACGGGGCATCTTCTCACCGTTGATACGGGTTGGCGCACTCTCGGTTTGGGCGCCGAGATCGTCGCCCGCGTGGTTCAGGAGTGTTTCGGGGCGTTGAAGACAGCGCCGCGCCGAATCGGTTTGCCCGATCATCCGGCGCCAAGCTCGCGCGGGCTAGTACGGGACTTTTATCCCAGTGCCGAAAGTATCCTGATCGAGGCCGGCGAACTGGCCGACGTCAATCCAGCGCGTCTTGAGGCCGCGCGACGAGACCTGGCGGCCCAACGCGCCAAGGTTCCCATCGATGTGCCGGACCCCTTCTTCCGAGGACCGTTCTGAGCTGCCATCACGGCTCGAATGGACGGCAACGAAGGATCGTCGATCGATGAAGAAGTGGCTCGCAGCTTTCCTTCAAATCGGCCTTACCCTAGCTCTCGGCTGGAATTTGCTGAGCAGAATTAGCCTTGGCGCAACGTGGGAGCAAGCCTCCAAGCTCTCGCCCATCATAGCGGTAGGTGTGGTTCTGCTCGGGTCGAGCCAATTCGTGATCGTCGGTCTGCGGCTTAAACTGGTGGTGAAAGCATTGGGTCATGACCGATCCGTTTGGGCTTGCCTGCGTTCCAATTTTGCTGGTGCCTTCGTCGGTCAAACGCCATTGACGACATTCGGTAACGATGTCGTGCGTGTCTGGTGCCTTGCCGGTCAAAAGCTGTTGTTGAGAGACGCCGCGAGCGCCGTTGCTATCGATCGCGTTATGGGAATGATCGCCTTATTGCTCTGGGTGTTGGTCTCGGCGGTGCCCTTGTGGCAGCGTCTCAGCGACGCTTGGATGCGGCTCGGCCTTTTGGTCGGCATCCTCGGCGCACTGGGTGG
>Ga0307374_10002342_pt1 | contig 33771 bp, 33 predicted proteins | sample OX3MG_FD_202532 | JGI IMG/M metagenome (GOLD analysis project Ga0307374, IMG submission 202532) | Soil microbial communities from Risofladan, Vaasa, Finland - OX-3 | ecosystem: Environmental > Terrestrial > Soil > Coastal area > Acid sulfate soil | place: Finland: Risofladan, Vaasa | collected... | reverse complement strand
CGCGCCTCGTAGGGGCGAATCAGGGATATGGGGAACATCCCCGAATGGTTGGTTGCCAGCCTCTTGAGGAAGTGAGAGTGCTAAGACGAGATAGAATTATAGGCGGTCATGGTTAGCTCTTAGCAAATGGACGCGCCCTTCTGCATCATTCGGGTCTACAATTGTCGCATTTCTCGTTGCATCGGTCTTCTATTACGCGTCCGGTTCTGACGTCGTGCTTGCGAACGCTCTTCGGCCCTCGTGCAAAGATGATTATGATTTTTCCAAGCAGAAGCGTCCTGGGCGGCCATGGCGATCATCGCGACGCAAAAACGGTTCTCCGAGATAACCATCCGCTCAGGTCCCTTTGTATCCTAATCGAGCAGGATCCTCACTAGTGCTTGAACGCCCTAGTGTGCGTCAAGGCTATCGCCATGCCGTATTCGTCGGCGGCCTTCACCACTTCGGGGTCGCTTATCGAGCCTCCCGGCTGAACGACGGCGGAAACCCCGGCCTCCCCGAGCAGGTCTATGTTGTCGCGGAACGGGAAGAACCCATCGGAGGCGCAGACTGCGCCCCTCGCCCTCGTCCCGGCGTTGTCGAGGGCTATCTTGACGGCCCCGCTCCGCTTCCTGAAGCTCGCGACCCCGAGCGTCCAGAACTCGCCGAGGCGCCCGCCCTTGCCGGGAGCCCCGTCCGCGACGACGATCCCATTGGACTGCACGCGCCTCACCACCTCCCATGTGGTCAAGAGCTTCTGGATGGTCTCTTCGTCCGGCTTGGCCTTGGTCGGGAACGTGAGCTTGCTCTTCTCGAGCTTCTTGCGGTAGTCTGCTGCCTCCTGGAGCAGTAGCGCCCCCTCGAGCTCCTTCAGGTCGTACCCGTAGTCCGGCCGCTCGCCTGCCTGGATCATGCGTATCTTCTTCTTCTGCTTCGACTCCAAGAGCTCCAGCGCGGGCTTCCCGTACCCGGGGGCGATGAGGATCTCGGTGTACACCGAGTCGTCCTTCTTGCCCTCGTTCTTCCCTATCAAGCGGGCGGCGGCCATGTCGACCTCCCGGTTCACGACCACGGTCCCTCCGAAGTCCGCCTCAGGGTCGCACGCGTGCGCGAGGGCGTACGCCTTGGCGATGGTCGCTGCGAACGCGAACCCGCTGATCTGTCCGTGCTTCACCGTCGCCGCCGTCGGGACGTCATCGAAGCCCTCGACGATGTCGTACGCGCTCCCGATGTCGAGGTAGTTGTTGAACGAGAGCGCTTCGCCCGAGAGCTGCTTCCACGCCGTCATGCTCTTGGCGCCATCGATGGAGTATATCGCGGCCTTCTGGTCGGGGTTCTCCCCGTATCTCGCGTCCTGGTGCTTTGAGGCGGAGAGCACGAACCTGCGGGGGAGGGCGTCTCCGGGCGAGAACCTCCTCCTCAGCTCGTTATAGATCGCCGCGTCGTAGGACGACGTCATCGCGAAGGCCTCGACCGCCAACGACCTCCTCACCTCGAGGCCGACCCTCCCGCCCTTCGTCGCCAGCTCCTCGAGCACCGGCGCGTAGAACCTCGGCGACGGGACCACGGTGACGTAGAGGTGGTTCTTGGTCGAGGCCCTGACCATCGACGGCCCGCCGATGTCGATGTTCTCGACCACCACCTCGTCCGTCGCCTTGGGGTCGCTCGAGACCTTCTCGAACGGATAGAAGTTGCAGACCACCATGTCGATGGGGGAGACTCCCATCGCCTTCAGCTCTCGCACGTGCCCCTCGTCCGCCCTCTTGGCCAAAATCCCTGCGAACAGGTTGGAGTGCAGCGTCTTCACGCGTCCGTCGAGCGCCTCCGACAGGCCCATCGCCTCGCTGAGGCTCTTGACCTCGACGCCGGCCTCCTTCAGCGCGCTATACGTCCCGCCGGTCGCGAGCAGAGAGACCCCGAACCGCCGCAGGCCCTTGGCGAAGTCGACGAGCCCCGACTTGTCCGCCACGCTGAGTATCGCGGTCTTGACCTGGACGTCGCCAGCTGCCTTTGGCACTCGCTTCACCGCTCGTTATCCTCTGACGCCGCCTTCCCCGCCGCCTTGGCTATTTGGGTGCTACTGCGTCTTCAGCGCGTGGGTGTTGATAAGCGAATTCATTCTAATTTGGCGTGCAAACGGTCAAGTCAGTCAGGCAGATGTATCTGCCTTCACCAGAGGTCCTCGGACTTCTCGAAGACTTTCGCCTCATGGTCAACGACTCTATCAGGATAGGGCTCGAGAAAGAGAACCAGGGAGAGATCATCTCATCGATGAGGAAGCTCTCGATGGCCTGCTACCACAGATTGGCTGTATACGGTCTTCCAACATATTATCGGTTGACCGCGATTTCCAAGGCTGCCGGGATTCTGAGGAGTTATCGGAGGGAGAAAGCGAAGAACAGAAAAGCAAGGAAGCCGTTTGCAACAAAGCTATTGCTTACCGACTGTTATGGCTTTCGAATCTTTGGAAGGCTCCTTAGGATATCATACAGAAGAGGCGAATATCTCTTCGTGACGTTGAACGACCACACGGTCGAGATCCTGCGCGGCAACGACACCAGGTCGGTCACGCTTACGGCCAGCACAATCAGCATCTGTTATTCGAAGGCCGCTGGAGTTGAAATGGAGACCACCGGCCTGATGGGAATTGATAGCAACCTCGACAACATCACCTTGGCCGACTCTGGAGGCTCCGTCCTGAGCTTCGACCTTTCTGAAGCGACACGAATCAAGAGCGCCTACCGCGAGGTCAAATCACATCTAAGGCGCAACGACGCTAGAATAAACAGAAAAGTGAGTGGAAAATATGGGGCGCTCCAAACGAATAAGGTGGGACAAATCCTTAATCGGACGAGCAGGGCCGTAGTCGACAGGGCATGCCGTGCGAAACTTGGCATCGTCATGGAAGACTTGAAGGGAATCAGAAGGCGGTATCGAAAAGGAAACGGGCAACGTAGGAACTATCGCCATCGACTTAACTCTTGGAGCTACTACGAACTTCAGAGGCAAATTACATACAAAGCAAGATGGGAAGGGATTCCTGTCTATTATGTTGCAGCGAGGGGGACGTCGTCTAGATGCTCGATATGTGGAGGGCGGACTAGCAAATCTCCGAATGGGCATAGACTCCTCTTCTGCCAAAGTTGTCGAACAACCTTTGACAGAGACGAGAATGCAGCAAAGAATATTCTAGCCAAGGGAGCGCTGAGGTTCGGCGCCAACGGCCCGCCAGGTGAAGCGATGGTAGCGGAACGGGAACAGGCTGAGGAGACCCCAATCCGCCCAGTCGATGGGGGGAAGAACAGCGTCCACTCAAAAGTGAGCGCATCAGAACCGCTATTTCCCCATATCGGTCGCCGCGCGGTTTAACAAGGACGTGCCAAATCCGATTTAAATAGACGCGGAAAATTGGCGTTCTTTACGACTAAAGGTCGCACGTTTGAGGTGAGCGTGGTCATCTCCAACAAGCCGGGCGTGCGAGAGCCCGAGGGTGAGACCATACTCCACGACCTTGTCGCCAAGTCAGGCTTTCAGCAGGTCGAGTCGATCCGCGCCGGGAAATACCTCCGCGTAAAGGTCGTCGCGCCCGACCCCGCGTCCGCGAAGCGGCTTGTGGAGAAGATGTGCAACGAGCTCCGGATCTTCAACCCGGCGGCGCATTCATGCGAAGTGTCCATCGGGAGAGTCCCAGTCCAATGAGAGTCGCGGTGATACGGTTCCCGGGCAGCAACTGCGACCTCGACATGATGGCGGCGCTCCGGACCATCAAGGGGATAGAGCCTGTCCTCGTCTGGCACGAGGACGGCGGCCTGGGGGGGAGTGACTACGGCGCCGTGATCCTCCCGGGCGGGTTCTCCTTCGCCGACCGACTCAGGGCGGGGGCGATAGCGGCCAACTCGCCGGCGATGGCCAGAGTGAAACGCCTCGCCGAGCGCGGGGTCCCCGTGCTAGGAGTCTGCAACGGCTTTCAGATCCTCGTCGAGAGCGGCTTGCTCCCCGGGGCGCTCCTTCGCAACTCGACGCTGAGGTTCGTCTGCGAGTGGACTCACGTGCGCGTGGAGAACACGCGGACCCCCTTCACCTCGGGGCTCCGTGAGGGCCAAGTATTGAGCATGCCCATCGCGCACGGCGAGGGGAGGTTCTTCCTTCAGCACGCCGAGCTCGCGCGGCTCGAGAAGGAGGGGCTGGTCGCCTTCAGGTATTGCGACGCCTCCGGCAGGCCGACCGCAGGGAGCAACCCCACGGGGACACTCCACAACATCGCGGGCGTCTGCAACGCGGAGGGGAACGTCGTGGGGCTCATGCCGCACCCAGAGAGGGCAGCCGAGGCGCTCCTCAGTATTCTCGGTCGTCCCGACGGGTCACTCGTCCTCTCCTCTCTCATGGTAAGGTCCGAAGGAAGGTGGGGGGCATGAAGGCGGAGCAGCTCGGCCTGGGCCTGACAGCCCAGGAGATCGCGACGGTGAGAAAGTCGCTGGGGCGCGAGCCCAACGAGACGGAGTGGTCGATAATCGACGCGGAGTGGTCCGAGCACAGCAGCTACAAGTCCTCGCGGGGGCTCCTCAAGCTCTTCCCCACCACCGGGAAGAGGGTCGTCCTGGGGCCGGGATACGACGCGGGCGTGGTCGACGTCGGGGACGGGTACGTCGTGACGCTGCACATCGAGAGCCACAACCACCCCTCAGCCGTGGACCCATACGGCGGCGCCTCCACCGGCATCGGGGGCGTCCTGCGGGACATCCTATCAGTGGCGAGCCGGCCCATCGCGCTCGTCGACATCCTGCGCTTCGGCCTCATCGACAAGAGCGGCCACTCCCGGTGGCTCCTCAAGAACGTGGTCAGAGGGATCGCCGACTACGGCAACTGTGTTGGCGTCGCCACTGTGGCGGGGGAGATAGAGTTCGACGACTCGTTCGAGAGGAACTGCCTCGTGGACGTGGCCTGCGTGGGCCTGGGGAAGAAAGGGGACCTCATCCTCGGCGAGGCAAAGGCGCCCGGGGACGTCCTCGTCCTGATAGGGGGGAGCACCGGGAGGGACGGGATCAAGGGCGCGACGTTCGCGTCGAAGAACCTGAAGGAGGACGCCGGGAGCGAGCGCTCGTCCGTCCAAGTCCCAGACCCCTTCATGAAGAAGCTTCTCCTCGACTCCCTCCTCGAGATAGTCGCGAACCGCGGAGATATCCGCGGGATGAAGGACCTCGGGGGAGGGGGCCTCTCGACCGCGCTCTCTGAGGTCGCGTCCAAGGGCGGGACGGGCGTCGACGTCGAGCTCAAGAGGGTGAGGCTCCGCGAGGACGACATGTCGCCCACCGAGATCATGACCTCGGAGTCCCAAGAGCGGATGCTCCTGGTCCTGCCGTCCGGTCCCGGGAGCGGGAAGGACGTGATCCCCGTTCTTGAGAAGTACGGGGTCCCATACTCTGTAATCGGGAAGGTCACCTCATCGCCGAGGCTCGTGCTGAGGTGGGACGGAAAGGTCGTCGCAGACCTCCTCGCCTCCCTCGTCACCGACGCGCCCCTCATCGACTGGCCCTACAAGAAGCCCGCGACGCCCCGCATCTCCCCTCGACCCGCGGTCCCGGCGGACGAGCCTCCGCTGAGGGACGCGCTCCTCGCGCTTCTCTCTTCGCCCAACATCGCGAGCAAGAGGTGGGTCTACCAGCAGTACGACCACGAGGTCGGGCTGAGGACCGTCGTCAAGCCGGGACAGGCGGACGCCGCCGTGATGAGGCTGCCCAACGGGCGCTTCATCGCCATCAAGGGAGACGGGAACAGCAGGCATTCGTCCCTCGACCCCTATGAAGGGGCGGCGGGGTGCGTCGCCGAAGCTTGCAGGAACGTAGTCGCCGTGGGCGCGGAGCCCATCGCCTTGGTCGACCACCTCCAATCGGGGGACCCCTCAGACCCCGAGGTCTACTGGGCCTTCCGGGAGAACCTCAGGGGGATGGCTGACTACTGCAAGGCCTTCGGCCTCCCAGTGGTGGGCGGCAAGGTGAGCTTCTACAACGAGGACTCGGCGACTGGCCGCGCGATAAAGCCCAGCCCAATCGCCCTCGTGGTCGGCCTCGCCTCCAAAGAATCGGGCCTCAGGACGATGGCGTTCAAGCGTGCAGGAGACGCAATCGTGGTCGTAGGCGAGACGCGGCCCGAGATGGCCGGCTCCGAGCTCTCTGCAAGGTTCCCGAAGAGCATCACCGTCCCTTCGCAATCCCCGCACGTGGACGCCCAAGAAGACCTGAAGACCTGCCGGGCCATCCTGCAGCTCATCGAGAAGGGCCTCGTCGACGCGGTCCACGACTGCTCGGGCGGCGGCCTCGGGGTCGCCCTCGCAGAGATGGCGATCTCGGGGAGCCTCGGCGCGAAGGTCGACCTCGCCCTCGCTCCCAGTAGCTGCAGCCGAAGCCTGGAGACCGCCTTCTCCGAGTCCCACGGGAGGTTCGTCGTCTCCGGTAGAGACGGGGCGGCTATCGCTTCATCCCTGAGGGGCGCGGGCGTCCCCCATGCGGTCGTGGGCAAGGTGGGCGGGTCGTCGCTCTCCCTCTCGGCCGGGGGCCCCCTCGTCGCGAGCGTCCCCGTCTCCTCGATGAGGAAAAAGTGGGAAGGAGCGATACCGGAGCTGATGGACTAGATGGGCGCCAAGGAGGCCTGCGGGGTCTTCGGCGCCTACTCGAGCAAGGGCACCGACGTCGTCCCGAAGATGCTCAAGGGGTTGGAGGCCCTACAGCACAGGGGTCAAGAGTCCTGGGGCATAGCCGTCCACGGCAAGCCCGTCTTCAAGCGGATGGGCTTGGCATTCAACTGGATCAACTTCGCCCGAGAGCTCGCCGGGTACAAGGGCGGCTCCGGCATCGGGCACATCCGGTACTCGACCAAGGGCCGCTCCAACCTCGGGAACGCGCAGCCCATCCAGTTCGGGACCGAGTTCAGCATCGGGCATAACGGGACCATCGTCAACACCGGAGACCTGCAGAAGACCGTGCTGGCGTCGCGCGCGGGCGCCGACTGCTCCACCGACACCAAGGTGATCGGGCACAGGCTCCTCCAGATCCTCAAGGAGGAGAACGACTGGTTCTGGGCCTTCGAGCGCCTCGCCAAGGAGGTGAAGGGGGCCTACTCGTTCACGATACTCAACAAGCAGGGCGAGGTCTTCGCCGTGCGTGACCCGAGGGGATACAGGCCTCTCTGCATCGGGCTCCACGAGAGGTCAGGGACCTACATCGCAGCCTCCGAGAGCTGCGCCCTCACCGCCGTCGAGGCCCAGTTCATCCGCGACGTCGCGCCGGGGGAGATGGTCCGTCTAGGCAGCCCCAAGAAGGGTTTCGAGGCATTCCGCTTCGCGCCCAAGGTCGCGCCCGCGCACTGCTCCTTCGAGTACACCTACTTCGCCCATCCCGCGTCGGTCATCGACGGCATCAACGTCTACGAGGCGAGGAAGAACGTCGGGAAGATCCTAGCCCGCCGGAGGAGGATGAAGGGGAAGGTCGTCATACCTGTGCCGGACTCCGCCCGCCCCGCCGCGCTCGGCTACTCCACCGAGAGCGGGATCCCGATGGACGAGGGCCTCATGAAGGACAGATACCGGCGCAAGGGTAGCATGAGGAGCTTCATCGAGCCCAAGCAGGGGGGGCGCGAGGAGGTCGTGAGGAGGATAATCCCGATCAAGGAGACGATCCAGCACAGGGACGTCATCGTGGTCGACGACAGCGTCGTGCGGGGCACGAGCTCCCAGATAATCGTCAACGCGCTTCGCGAAGCCGGGGCCAGGAGCATCAAGATGGCGATAACGTTCCCGCCCATCATGCACCCGTGCTACATGGGAGTGGACTTCCCCAGCAGGGAGGAGCTCCTCGCGTACAGGGTCGCGCGCGACGAGACCGACGTCGAGGCGATAAGCGCCAAGGTCGCGAAGTCGCTCGGGGTGGACGAGCTCCACTACAACGACATCGACGGGCTCTCCGAGGCGATAGGGCTCCCGAAGGATAGCCTCTGCTTCGCGTGCATCAACGGGGACTACTCAAAGCTGGGGATAGCCGAGCCGAGAAAAGAGACGAAGGCCTGAGCTCCTTTGCCCACCTGCAACATCGGCGTCCTCGTCTCGGGCAGGGGGAGCAACATGCTCGCGATAGTCCGCGCCGTCGAGAGGAAGCGGATCAAGGGCGCGAAGGTGGCCGTGGTCATCAGCGACAGGCGCGACGCGAAGGCCCTCGAGACGGCGATGGCGCACGGGATAGACGCCTTATGGCTCGACCCCGAAGAGGCGGCCAGCAGGCTGGACTACGACATGAGGCTCCTTGACGTCCTCAAGGCGAAGGGGGTGGCACCAAAGGGTGGGCTCCTGCTGCTTGCCGGATTCATGAGGCTGCTCTCGCCGGAGTTCGTCGACGCCTTCAGGGGAAGGGTCATGAACATCCACCCATCGCTCCTGCCGTCCTTCCCGGGGCTGAGAGCCCAGGAGCAGGCGCTGGAATACGGCGCCAGGGTCTCAGGGTGCACGGTGCACTTCGTCGTCCCGGAGGTAGACTCCGGCCCCATCATCCTCCAGAGCGCGGTGAAGGTCGAGGACGGGGACACCCCCGAGAGCCTCTCGGCCAGGATCCTGAAGCAGGAGCACCGGATCTACCCGCTCGCTGTCAAGCTGTTCGTGGAGGGAAGGCTAAAGATTGAGGGCCGAAGGGTGTTGATACGAAGGAAATGACCGCGGTCATCATGGACGGGAAGGCGCTCGCGGCCGAGATCAAGGCCCGCCTCGCGCAGGAGGCCCAGATGATGATAGGCGCGGGCGTGGAGCCGAAGCTCGCGACCATCCTTGTGGGGGACGACGCTCCCTCGAAGGTGTACGTCACGGGGAAGCACCGCGCGGCCAAGGAGCTGGGCATCAAGGTCGAAGGCTACCACCTACCCGGGCCCTCTCCCGCTCGCGACCTCGAGCTCCTCATACGCAGGCTGAACGCGGACAAGTCGGTGACCGGGATCATCCTGGAGCTCCCCCTACCCTCGCACCTTGACGCGAGGGAGATGATCGACCTGATCTCCCCCGAGAAGGACGTAGACGGCCTCACCGCCATGAACATGGGGCACCTCTTCTACAACCGGGGGGTCCTCTTGCCCTGCACGCCCAAGGGGATCATGGAGCTCCTGCACCACTACAAGGTCCCGCTCGCGGGCTCGAGGTGCGTGATAATCAACCGGAGCGCCCTGGTCGGGAGGCCGCTGATGCACCTCCTGCTCGCGGAGGACGCGACCGTCACGGTCTGCCACTCAAAGTCGTCGGACCTCCTCTCGCTGACGAGGCAGGCCGACGTGCTCGTCACCGCAGTGGGCCGTCGGCCCGGCTTCACGCTCACCCGAGAGATGGTCAAGGACGGCGCCGTCGTGATAGACGTCGCGATGAACAGGCTCCACGGGAGGCTCGTCGGGGACGCAGAGTTCGACGAGGTGGCGGAGAAGGCCTCGATGATCACGCCAGTGCCGGGAGGCGTGGGGCCGATGACCGTCGCGATGCTCATGGAGAACACGCTGATCGCCGCCGCGCTCCAGGGCGGGCTGAAGGACGCGGGGTCCTGAAGTGATTGCCGAACGTCTCCCGCTGGAGAGGCGCGGTCGCCACGAGGGAAAGGAAGCAGGAGCTCAGGGCCCGAGCGCTGCGTAAGAGGAGGTCGATAGACCCTGAAGAGCTCGCCGCGCTGAGCTCCCGCGTGGAGGCGAAGCTCCTCTCAATGAAGGAGTACAAGGGCGCGACCCTGGTGATCTCCTACTGCGCGATGGACGACGAGGTCCAGACCCGACCCATCATCGAGAGGGCGCTCGCGGACGGGAAGCGGGTCGCCGTGATCATCACCGACGTCCCCTCGAAGACGCTAAGCTTCTCCGAGATCAAGTCCTTCGAAGACGACCTCGCTCCCGGGGCGTTCGGGATACGCGAGCCGAAGCCAGGGCTGGTCCGCCCGGTCTCCATCGAGGAGGCTGACATCGTGCTCGTGCCTCTTGTGGCGTGGGACGAGAAGGGCCGCCGCCTAGGGTATGGCGCGGGGTACTTCGACCGCGCGCTGGCGGGGGCGACGAGGATAACGAAGGTGGGGCTCGCGCTTGAGTCGCAGCGCCTCGCGAAGATACCGGAGTCGAGGCACGACGTCCCGCTCGACATCATAGTGACGGAGAGGAGGGTCCTCAGGCCGGCCAAGCGACCAAGGTGAGCAGGGATTCTGTTAGCTGATTTTGCACGCTCAATGAGCGGGCCCATGCTTCATGTCGAAGCGAATCTTTGTGCGTCGGCTTGCGTGACCGAACCCAGAAGCTTCTAACTGGCTCGGTGTTGATTGTTATCGCTGCCGCCATATTCTTTCTTCCGATGATTCCGGTTAGGTCCAGTCGTATCGCATTCCTTGTGGGGGCCTGCCTTTTGGGGAACAAGGATATTCGTCTGTAGGTTTGTATTTCTTCAACTATGTCGGGATTTACATGACTGCCCAGCCGAACTTTCCCAACCGGCCGTATGTAGGCTATCGTCTAGTTTACGGCAATCCCGACCATACCAGTTGCGGATTGGGCATCGATGTCTTGAAGGACTGAGCGATTTCCCTCTTCGTGCAAATCAGCTAACAGAATCCTTTCGTAGCAAGAACCATAGGACAGTTTACGATCGACTTGAGGGCAGAGGTGTTTGTCCGAAACAGTGGAGAACTGCTCAGTCTAATCGAAGAAGTGAAAGCTATGAACGGGGTCATGGGTGTAGTTTGGAGTGAGGTTGAAGTCGTAGGCAGAAAGAAGCCGCCCTATGAACTGAGTTAGCTTTGAGGCAGCATCGCCATCTCGCACCTTCGGCTAGTCCTCGGGCTGCCTTCCGGCAAGAGCTGCCGAGAGACGAAAGAGAACAAAAGGAAGCAACGAGGTTCCTTCGGTTACGGAATTCATCCTATGCTCATGTGACAAATCGCGCCATCCGGGGCTTCAAAGCTTGTCGATAATCGATGATGGTATCGACCTCTTCATACCTATGACATCGACAATCTCGCTCCATATCACATCTTTCACGCTCTCCATGGCCTTGACCAACTCGAGCAGTCCAAGCAACTCTGAATTATCTTTGATGATTACCTCCGCTCTCAAATCAATCGTGTGTTCTCCGATGGACCTGCCGACATACACAACTTCGTCACGCCGCAATAGCTCATGCGCGATTGCTTGAGTGGCCCCGCCTCCCGTATAGATTAGCAAGTCTACGCGCCTGAACCCCAGGTTTGCCAACTTGAGGGAGTAGGTGTGCTCCAAATACATCTGTTCAAGATGTCTTCGCCTTCTCTGGATGGTGCTGCGAGGCATCCCAAGTTTCGCCTCCAACTGGTGGGAAGAAATTTCGCCGTCGCCGCCGCCACGGTCGAGGAGAACCTTCAGGATTTGCTTGTCTACCGAGGAGAACTTTGGTCCCGGCACGTGGTTCTTTCCTACGTCGACAGACACGGGCTTCGACATGCCGGATTTCCTAATTAAGGTAGTTAGTTCCAGGAATATAGATTCAGTCTACATCCTCGTAGGTATTGCAACGTCAATGTAAAGGAATTGATTCTCAATGTAGTGTCCGACAGAATTTGGAGGGTGTGAGCGTTGAGAGGAATATACTCGTAGCGCTTGTCTCCCATCTGAACTCTGATGTTGCCATCTTGAATCTTAAGATGGTAACTCGATACGAGGAGCGATTCGGAGGCATAAGGGCTCTTTGTGAAGAAGCCTCTCTTGATCGATTTCCTGCGGGCTGAGAGGATGCCGGCGGCCTTGCTGATTGCTGTCAGGCGATATGCCGAGTAGACCTCGTACTTCTTGAGTTGGCTGCAGCAGAGCAGGGATAGCCGCTTCATCGAGGGGGTTGCATTATTCTCTTCCTCAAACTTCAGTCCTACCCTTATGCAGTCGTTGACCATCAGGCGAAAACCTTCGAGAAGTGCGAGAATACCTGGAACTGGTTGGTAGTTTTGCTTGACACTCTTTATGACTCGCACGTTACTCCCGATGGATATCGTATTTGAGCATCCACGCGCAAGAGACGAAATAATCCCAAAGCATTCAAAAACAGAGAAGGAAGGGGAGCAGGCGAGAGAATGGCAGACAACGCCAAGGTTGCGATAATCGCGGGCAGCAAGAGCGACCAGCCGGTCGTAGACGACGCCGTGAAGGTCCTGACGGAGCTCGGAGTCTCACACGAGGTCCAGTTTCTCTCGGCGCACCGGAACCCGGAGGGGTTGCGAAAGTATCTGGCGGGCTCCAAGGCAGACGTCTACATCGCGATCGCAGGCCTCGCCGCGCACCTCCCCGGCGTGATCGCCTCGACCACGGTGAGGCCGGTCATCGGGGTCCCCGTGAACGCGAAGCTGAACGGGCTGGACTCGCTCCTCTCGATCGTCCAGATGCCCCCGGGCGTCCCGGTGGGCTGCGTGGGCATCGACAACGCCAGGAACGCGGGAATCCTCGCCGCGGAGATAGTCGCCCTCCAAGACCCGAACGTGAAGGAGCGGCTAGAGAAGATGAGGGACGCTTGGAGATAAGAGGTCGGGCGCAGGTCGACTTTCTCGCGATGGAAAGACCGCGGGAGGTGCTTCTCCTCGGCATACTGTAAACTCTCAGATTCATGACAGGTTTAAGTGTATGTAAGAATATCTTACTGATATGAAAAAGCAGGTTCAGGACCTGGAGTTCACTAAAGCGAGTTCGAAGGGGCAAATAGTCATTCCCCTGCGAATCAGGAAAAAGTTAGACATACGAGAGGGTAGTGTGCTCGCAGTATCGGCGGAGAAAGACATGATTGTGCTGAAGAAGGTGAACTCTGGTTTGTCCGCAGAGGACCTCAAGACTTTGAAACTCGTTGAAGAGGCTTGGAAGGATATCGAAAGTGGGAGCTACAAGGTGCGTGAAAAGGAGGCCTTCTTCAAAGAGCTGAAAGGATGGTAGAGATTAGAGAGATCGTCTATACAGAGAAATTTGAACGCGATGTAAAGAAAGTTCGCGACAGCTTGCTGAAGGAAAAACTTGAGAAACAAATCAGGAAGATATCAGAGAATCCAGACCTTGGAAAGCCGCTTCGGTATGGACTGAAAGGCGAGTGGACGATTCGAGTCACTCCGTACAGGTTAATCTACGCCGTCCAGGGTGAAAGGCTCATTTTGCTCAGATTCGAGCACCGAAAGAACGTCTACGAGTGATTTTGGTGCAGCATATCTTCTTGTTAAACTTGCCACAGGTATCAATCAGGCTAGGACGCTCGACTCCGTCAGAACCCGGTGTCACGCGTGTGGAGTCGGAACCGGAGAACGAAAATCGAGATGAATCGCGGCGGTGGTTCGAACCTGCGAGCAGCTAAAGTCAATGGATACATCAGGTTTTTATGAATCCCTTCCAGCCCGTCAAAGCCTTATTCGAGGCCCAAAGGGGAAAAGAAGGAATAGAACTGGACGTCCTGTGCCCCGGCACCGTGAGCCTTGACAGAAGGGGAGAGGTAGTATTTGAGAGGCCAGTTCCATTGACGAGCACCGCAATAACAGACTATTGGAGGGAGCAAAAGGATTTCCAGCTGCGAGACGTGCGGGCGAATGTCGTCCTCGAGACCGTCAAGAGCGCAGGTTTGTCTCGGACGGTTGAGATTTGTGGGCGCAAAGAGAAGGTAAGAACATACGTAGAGTGGCTTCAGAGAGTCGATGCCCTGGATGTTGCAGAGGTAGTGAAAAGCGCTGTGATTCCGATTCACTTCAGTCGACAAGGCTCAATGAAGGCAAAGAATTCATCTCTTTAACGCCAGTTCGTGTCAATGCCTGTTGAAATGACTGGCTATATGCCCCTACCACACTCTCATCACTGATTGATCTGATTGGTAGTCGCTTTTGATATCGAGACTACTGGTCTGAACCCATGTGAAGACAAAGTACGGTCATGGGAATAAAGCAGGTAGGAAGGATTAGCCTTCACAAGCTTTGGGAGCCTGATGACGGAGATGAGCTTCGAATCATCAGTTCCGCAGTGAAGCAGGTCGAAAGCACTCGCGAGACTATCATTGGCTTCAATAATCTAAAGTTTGATGTCCCATTCCTTCACGGCAGGTTAGACCCCATTGGCAAATGGCACGGAGGATTGTGGTGGATCTACAACAAGAAATGGTGTTCGATCTCTACCAGTTTCAGGGCGACGTCTACATCGCGATCGCAGGCCTGGCCGCGCACCTCCCCGGCGTGATCGCGTCGACGACGGTGGGGCCGGTCATCGGGGTCCCCGTGAACGCGAAGCTGAACGGGCTGGACTCGCTCCTCTCGATCGTCCAGATGCCCCCCGGCGTCCCTGTGGGTTGCGTGGGGATAGACAACGCCAGAAACGCGGGCATCCTCGCCGCCGAGATAGTCGCCCTCCAGGACCCGAACGTGAAGGAGCGGCTAGAGAAGATGAGGGAAGCATGGAGGTAAGAGGCTAGTCGTGGGTCGCCTCTGTTTCAACGGAAACGACCGCGGCGCCTTCCTACCGCATACCGTATCCCCTTAAATACAGAAAGGGCATAGTTGAGTCGATGCCTAGGTCGAGGGTCACCGCAAAGTTCCAAGTAACGATCCCCCGCGAGGTTCGAGAGAAGGTCGAGGTCAAGCCCGGGGAAGTGGTGTCCGTAGAAGCGCTCTCAAGCGACGAAATCCGTGTCAGGCGATATCCGCGCACGAGCAACCCCTAGAGACGCTCATCGGAAAGGAGCCCGCATCTCGAAGCATTCCAGTCGAAGAGCTGGAGGAACTGATGGAGTCGAGATGACGATACCATGCCAAGAGTCTACCTGGACAGCAACGTCTTCTTCTACGCCAAAATCATGGACGGGGCATTCGGCAAATCCTGCTCAAAAGTCCTCCAGAAAGTGGCGTCCGGAGCTCTAGAGGCTTCGACGTCCGCCCTAGTTGCCGTCGAGGTGGCGAACGCGCTCCGCGAGCACGGGCTTGCGAAGGAAGTGCCCGCCGAAGTCCGCGCAATCTTCTCCTTGGGAATGGAGGTCTACCACCTCGATGCGACCGACGTCCGGGAGGCTGCCGAGATATTCGTTGATGCCAACATCGGTCCCTACGACTGTGCGCACGCGGCGATAATGAGGAGAAACGGCCTCAAAGAGATCATCTCCGCCGACAAAGGGTTCGACAAGACTAATTGGTTGAAGCGGCTGGACCCAAGGTCCATCGAAGAATGAGCGCCGTCTCCGGTTGAAGCCCGCTTGGGGCCTACCACAAAGCGTTAGGCGAGGCCTGAGCTCTGTTGCCCCTACGTCGTCGAGCAGTAGACCAACGGCAGATTCGAAAAGATGAGGGAAGCGTGGCGATGACGACCATGGGTACGTCAGGTGACCTGACCAATCAACCGATAGCTGGCTCGACGCTCTTCCGGGGTGAGGCGCGCCTCCACGGGCTCATGGAGTCGAAGAAGAATCCCACTGCCAGGACGGCGGCCAGCGCCGCGGGGAATATTCTTGGGAAGTGGAATATCGTGGCGCTCAGCGGCGCGAAAAGGGGAAATCCCGGAGGGGCGACCGCGAGATGGACGCTGAACTCCAGCGCGATGAAAAGGAAGAGGTTGCGCGTCCCCTTGCCCCAAAAGTGCAGGCGCGAGTCGAGCAGGACGATCAGGGCCACCATGAGGAAGCTGTGGCCCACCCTCGCGTCGACGGGGAGGCCCGCGTAGAACCCGAGGTGGTCGAGGTCGAGCAGCGGCGCGACCGCAGCGCCCACGAGCGCGACCACCGGGTCGAGGGAGAGGGCCCCGGCGGCGAACCCGGAGACGACGTGCAGGAGGATCTGGCCGCTCGCGTAGAAGAAGCCCGGCAACGGAAGAGGCTGCGAGGGATGAGGATGAGAGGGAGAGGGAGGCGGGGGCGGGGCCGAGTGGGAGACCGCGGGCAAGACGACGGGCGAGAGGACGAGCGAGAGAAGGATGAAGAGGGCGCTGAGCCCCGCCATCACCAGGAAGAGCTTCCCTCCCTGCATCGCCGCGTTGCTTAGGAAACGTGGAATCGTGAGCCGCTGCCGCCTCGCCACGGTCAGCCGAGGCTAAGCTTTAGGCTTGGGGCCGCGCTTGCGTCGCCTGTCGGTCAGCCCTATCCCCTGAAGGCTGTGAGCAGACGAGAGGCGCTGGTGCAAGGCTGAACGCTCGTTCCCTTGGCGTTCCAACCGACCGTGACCCCACTACCATACCTCCAGCTTCAGCCCTTTGATTCTAGAGAAGTGCCTCTCGTTCCGCGTAACAAGCGTGATGTCGTTCTCGAGGGCAATCCCGGCAATCATCGAGTCCCTGTAGTCTATCCCCTCTCCCTTCGCAGCCAAACTTGCAGCCGCCTCTCCCGCTCTTCGCGCTGATGCCACGTCGAAGGGCATCACGTGCAGCCTCCCCAGCAGCCTCAGTGCTTCCTTCAGGTTCTCGCTCCTCTTCTCCGACTTTTGCGCGCCATAGACGATTTCGAAAGCGTTGATGGATGTAGTGGCCTCCCTCCCTCCTTCGTCCAAAGCAGCCACTCTGTCTCGCGTCTCCTCCTTACCTCTCAGGATCGCTACGAGCAGGTCGGTGTCAAGACACTTCACGGTGCAGCCTCTCCTGAGTCGCGCGCCATCCCTCGTCAAGTTCACCTTGGATCGAGGCCTCCTCCTCGTCTGTCATCCTCCATGCACCAAAACAGTCAGCGAGCTTTCCCGACCTAGCGGTTATGCGAAGAATCGTCTCGGTGAAGCTCTCCTCGCCCTTCTTCTCGCGCAACAGCGCCATGTATGCTTCGTCTGTGACTGAGATGGTCTTGGTTGCCATCATCTGTGTATGCATACACATACATAGATAAGCCTTGTCTCCTTCATGAGGCCGTCTCGGGTTTGGCTTCTTCGTGGCTTCCCTTGGGCTTCATGCGCCTCAAGATGACGCGCTCGTATCTCAGGACCGGCCGCAAAACCTTGCCGAAGACCCCGAGCCCCCCGATGGCTGACCCGAGCAGCTCGACGTCGGCGGCATCGATCGCCCCGAGCAGCGGGGCCGACGTGAAGTAGACGAGGATGAAGACGAGGGCATCAACAACCAGAGCGACGAGGCTCGGGATGGCTAGGAGAGACAACAACAACAGCGCGAGGTACCCCAAGACCGACGCGCCGAATATGGATGCGATGGCCCGAAGGTCCACCGTCGCCTCCAAGTATCGTGAGGCGAGGTAGAGGGCAGCGGCCGCGGTGACCGCGCTTGCGATGAGCTGGGCGTAGATGAGTCCGTAGACCCCCAAATTGAGCACGATGCCCAGGAGGGGGGCGGCGACGAACAGGGTTCCCGCCCCCACTACGCTGACGGCCAGGGTCAGCCTCGTCTTTCCAATCCCGTTGAAGAAGGCGCCTGCGACGGTCAGCCCGACCACCGGCGGGACGTCCGACAATGCGAGCAGCAAGAGATAGGCCCCTGCCGTGGAAAACGCCGACCCGTAGAGTATCTTCACGATCAGGCCAGAGCCGCCCGCGATGAAGAGGATGATGGGCGCCATTATGTAGGCCACGTATTTCGTCGCGTGGCGGAAGGCCATTCCAGTGTCTGCGCCCGTCCCGTGGAGGCTCGAGAAGGCTGGGAAGAGCGCAAGCGTTATCGCAGCCAGAGCCAGCGAGTATCCCGACGTGATGTTGGTCGCAGCCTGGTAGTATCCCACGACCGCGTCGACCGCGATCACCGCTACGAGCAGCGTCACGAAGTAGGTTGACAGGCCCGCGATTACGCTCCCGACGTAGATCGGGAGGCCATAGGAGACCATCTCCCTCACGTCCGCCAAGAATCTGCCCGCGCCGCCTTCTCCCACGGCTCGTCGAAGCCTGAGGGCATAGAAGGCGATGCCCGCGGCCGCGCCTGCGAGCAGATATCCTACGGTGTAGCCGGTGAGTGCTCCGAAGACGCCGAATCCTAAAATGACCAGTATTGGCGTGATGGACAGCCGCACGGCGGCCTGCAATATCGACGCGGAGCTGGCCCAACCCATCGAGTTCCAGCCCACGAGCCCGGCGATCGACGCTTGAAGGACGGTTTGAGCCAGGACAGCGATAGAGATGTATCGGACAAGTGGAGCAAGCTCTTCCCTGTGCAGGACGACCGCTGAGAAGAATCCGGCGCCCGCGAAGCAAACTAAGGAGAGCGCCGCACCGAACAAAATGAGAAAGATCATGCTGTTGATCGAGAATCTCTTGGCGATGGCTGGCTCCCCCCGAGCGATGTAGTAGGCCGAGAAGCGGGTTATCGCGGAGGCGACGCCGAGGCCGACGAAGAGCTGAAGAATCTGGGGAATCAGGAGGACGAGGGTGTACGAGCCGTACGACGCAGGCCCAAGAAGCCTCGCGACGACTATCGACGAAACGGCAAGGAAGGCCGTCGAGAGGAAATTCCCGGCGAAGAGGACCACGCTTCCCCTGGTCGACCTCTGGGCTATCTCAGTCCCAGACAAGTTTTCAATCGCCGAGGCTCGGGTGCGAAGTGCGCCTTATCAGGGTTATTGAGCTACGACCGTCCAAGGACATCGAGACCAGTGGCGCTGAAGTGGTCTTCGACCGGAACCATGACGGGCTGTCCTCCGTCAGCTCTCGGAGGCTGTCCTCCAATCATCTCAAGGAGCGCTTCATGAGAGCCAGACTCAGGTTTGTCCCTAGAACATGGCTTTCCGAAGCACTACAATTCTATTTGTTGTACAAAGGGCGCAAATATGGGCAGATATAGAATCTAAATCGCAAAATCATAAATACGGCTTAGCTTCTACATGAAATGTCATGTTGTATCTCATGCGCTTGCTGACTTACAATTTGTCTCGGGAATCCATGTTTTCGACGAGGCATGTTATGAGGGATGCCTTCGACCTGCTTAACTACGAATGCAATGGTGGGTCCGCAGGAATGGCCATCAGATCGCACGGGGGACATCAATATTGACCACCACGGAAGCCGCAGAAGTATCAGTTGAAAGAGGCGACCTGACCGAACAGACAGATTCGAACAAGAACGCGTTTCTCCGATTGCAGCAGAGGAATGGGTTCGTAACTCCTGACCAGGTCACCGTTGTCATTCCGGTGCTCAACGAACGCGAAGCGATAGGAATAGTCCTCGACGACCTGAAAAGCGAGGGGTTCGACAACGTTATCGTCGTGGACGGATACTCCGACGACGGGACGCTAGACATCGCGCGCTCGAAAGGAGCTGCTGTTTTGCAGCAACACGGCGCAGGAAAAGCTGGCGCTCTAGTGACGGCCTTCGATGCGATTGCCACCCCGTATCTGGTCGTTATGGACGGAGACTCCACCTACAAGGCCGCGGACATACACCGTTTGCTCATCCATGCGGGAGACTTCGACGAGGTGATCGGGGCCAGGACGAAAGGAAGGGATCACATCCCAACGCTCAACAGGTTCGGAAATTTGCTCATCAGCAAGGCGTTCAAGCTGTTGTTCGGCGAGCCGATTACCGACGTCTTGTCGGGGATGTACCTCCTGAGAACGGAAAAAGCACGGGAGGTAGAAATTACCTCGACCTCGTTCGACATCGAGGTTGAAATAGCAGGCTCCATCGCATCTTCCGGGAGAATAACACAGGTCCCCATAGGCTATGGAGAAAGGCTCGGTACCCAAAAGCTCCAAGCAAGAGACGGAGGGAGGATAATAGGCACCCTTTTTTGGATGGCCTACTACTGCAACCCGCTCTTGTTATTTGGCGGCTTGGTATCGCTGAGCGCGATTCCCGCTGTGGGCATCTTGGCGTGGACTCTCTACGAGAAGCTGGCGTTCAACGCATGGCACGGCGGTTACGCGCTGCTTGGCGTCATGCTCCTGCTGGTCGCGGCTCAAGGCGCCGCCCTTTCCTTGAGCTCGCTTCTGACCAAGAGATCCGAGAACCGGATAATGCGAGAACTAGGAAAGATTAAGCAGGGTTTCTAGTGCATCACGGATTCTTGTTGTTTCGGCTGGCGAAAAAGATGCCTTTCACAGTGATGGGGCGTTCATCAATAGGACAATCCGTCAGGAATCTTTCCAGACGCTCTCCTAATTCGCAAAACGTAACGCAGATGAGGTTGGTCAGCGGACCGACCTAGATTTTAGCGTTTCCAGCTGTGATAGTCATGAGGGAAAAACTCATGGTCACGGGGGGGTTCGGCTTTATAGGGAGCAACTTCATCAGGTCAATGCTTCACAAATATCCGGACATCAGCGTGATAAATCTTGACAAACTCACGTTTGGATCTAACCAAGGCAACCTGAAGAACGTAGAGAACGGCAAGCGCTGCACATTCACCAAAGGAGACATAGTTGACGAAAGGCTCATGCGAAAGTCGGTCGCTGGAGTCGACGCTATCGTAAACTTCGCAGCCGAATCACACGTCGACAGGAGCATCGCGAACCCCAAAAATTTCATCAGGACCAACATACTAGGCGTCTACTCGATCCTAGAAGCTATGAGGAAGGCAGAAAATGATGTCAGACTGATTCACGTAGGAACAGACGAGGAATATGGTGACATTTCAAAAGGGACGTTCAGAGAGGAAGACAAGCTCACCTCTTCGTCTCCCTACGCTGCGTCGAAGGCGGCTGCAAGTGTGCTCGTCCACGCTTATCACAGGACGTATGGTCTGGATGTAATCGTAACCCGCTGCACCAACAACTTCGGCCCATATCAGTTCCCGGAAAAGCTCATACCAAAGACAATAGTCAGAGCTAAGCTTGGTCTGAAGGTTCCCCTCTACGGGAATGGAAAGAACGTCAGGGACTGGATTTACGTTTCGGACCATTGTGAGGCGATAGACAAAGCTCTACGACACGGAAAAACTGGCGAAGTCTACAACATCAGTTCGGGCAACGAGCTGGAGAACTTCGACATCGTCTCCGCCGTTTTGGAACTCATGGGGAAACCGGAAAGCCTGATCGAATTTGTCGAGGACAGGCCTGGGCACGACTTGAGATACAGCCTCGACAGTTCAAAGATAACCAAACAGCTCGGCTGGAAGCCGAAACATACCTTCCGCGACGCTCTTGCCATGACTGTTGAATGGTACATGAAGAATGAGGACTGGTGGCGGCCTCTGGCAGACAAAAAAGTGCTTAATGCTACTCCTTGGAAGCTGAGGTGGTAGGTCAATCTGAAACTCGCGATTACGGGCGCCGGGGGCCTTGTTGGCTCCGCTCTTCTGACGAAGGCAAAGGGGCACGAGGTATACTCTCTCTACAACCAGCACGTCCCGTCTTCGGGGGTTCCGGTTCGCGTTGACCTTCAGGATCGGCATCATCTCGAAACGACGTTGCTAAGACTCAAGCCGGATGCAATCGTGCACGCCGCGGCCCTGACAGATGTTGACAAGTGCGAAAGAGAGCGAGATCTTGCGAGCGAAGTAAACTACGAAGCGACGAAGGTGATCGCCAAGTGTGCCAATGACTTGCGCGCGTTCATGATTTACGTAAGTACCGACTACGTCTTTGACGGAAAGAAGGGGATGTATCAAGAGGACGACGAACCGGGGCCAATCAACTTCTATGGTCACACAAAACTAAAGGGGGAGCAAGCGGTCAAAGAGCTTCTCTCTGACTATCTCATAGTGCGAGCAAGTGTGATCTACGGGTCAACCCCATCCTCTGGAAAGGTTAACTTCGCCCTTTGGGTTCTTGATGCATTGAGAGAAGGTAAGTCCATAACCGTTACAGCCGACCAGTTTGTCTCGCCAACCCTCAACACAAATCTGGCCGAAATGATGATGGAATGCTTGGAGAGGAGGTTGACCGGAATCTTGCATCTCGCAGGCGCAACCAGGCTCAGTAGGCTTGACTTTGCGTCGGAGCTCTGCAGTGAGTGGTCGTTGAACCCATCTCTCATCAATCCTATTGAGATGGGTAAGATGAAATGGTCTGCCCCGAGGCCGAGAGACAGCTCGCTAGACGTCACCAAGGCTAGTAGCATTCTGAAAATCGTGCCCAGCACGATCGTCCCGTCGCTTCATAGATTGAAGGGGGAGTTGGATGCTGATGTCAACGTCAAGGGTGCGATGTAAGATTGCCATTCACGTTTGAGAAGACAACTCTGGACGGATTGCTTCTTATCAAGCCCAAGGTGTTTGGCGACGACCGCGGTTTCTTCATGGAGACATTTGAAAAAAATGACTTCGAGTCCGAGGGGGCGAAGATGGAGTTGGTCCAGATCAATCACAGTAGGTCGGTTGTCGGAGTCCTGCGTGGGCTTCACTTCCAGAAACCCCCGCACGTGCAGGCTAAGCTAGTCCGCTGCTTGAGAGGCGAGATACTAGACGTTGCTGTTGACATCAGGCCGACCTCGGCGAGTTTCGCGAGGCACTTTTCCGTTAATTTATCCGATTTGAACAAGTCTATGCTTTACGTGCCAAGAGGCTTCGCCCACGGGTTCGTCGTCCTGAGCGACATTGCTGAGATTGAGTACGCCGTTGATAACCCCTATGCACCTGACCACGAAGGCGGAATAGTCTGGAACGACCCCGAGCTTGCCATAAGATGGCCTATTGAAAGGCCGATACTGTCAGAGAAGGACAAGAAATTGCCTGCACTGAGAGACATAAAAGAATCTCTTCGAGAGGGGTAACATTCAGATGACTCTATCTTCGAGCGAACTTGATTCGTTGGACTCCTGGAGGACACCAACATGAAGGGGCTTTTGCTAGCCGGCGGTCACGGAACAAGGCTCAGACCGCTCACTTATACTGGTAACAAGCACATGCTGCCAATTGCGAACAAACCGATGCTTCTCTATGGTCTAGAACACCTGAGAAATGCGGGCATCAAGGACATCGGCATCATTCTAGGTCCCGTCAGTGAGGGCGTAGTCGAAATGCTGGGGAACGGGTCGAAGTTTGGAGTCAAGCTGACATATATCAACCAGTCCGAACCCAAGGGGCTTGCGCACGCCGTCCAAATTTCTGAGGAATTCATGGCGGGTGATTCTTTCGTCATGTACCTCGGAGACAATCTGCTCAAACAAGGGGTCAGGGATTTTGTCGACGCTTTCAAGGAGAAGAAACTGGACTGTTTAGTCGGCATATGCCCGGTCGACGACCCTTCGAGATTCGGAATCGCAGAGATGAAGGGAGACAAGATAGTGAGGTTGGTCGAAAAGCCCAAAGAGCCGAAGAGCAATCTGGCGCTGATCGGCGTCTATGTGTTCGGGCCCTCGATTTTTGACGCGGTCAAGAGAATCAAGCCTAGCTTGAGGAATGAACTTGAGATAACCGACGCAATCCAAATGATGTTATCATTGGGCAAGAAGGTCGAAGCGCTGCGTGTTACAGGCTGGTGGAAAGACACTGGAAAGCCTGAGGACCTCTTGGAGGCAAACCAGCTAGTCCTCTCTGACATCAGGTCCTCGTTTGACGGTATGATTACAAAGAATGCGAAGGTGGCTGGCTCAGTTTCAATCGGGAAGGGAACAAGATTTGCGGCACATGTTGACATCCTTGGGCCTCTCATCATCGGTGAAGGTTGCCAAATTGGCCCTAATGTTCGACTCGGACCTTACACGTCAATAGGGAACGATTGCAGGATCAGAGACGTGGAAATTGACAACAGCATCATAATGGAGGGTTCGACTATTGAGGGGGCGCAAAGGATTGTTGACAGTCTGGTTGGGGGAAATTCCACGATAGTAGGAAGGAAAGATGAGCAGCCGAAGGGTTACAAATTCATACTGGGCGAAAGATCGTATGCCCAACTGTAACTTGCTTACTGACGAACGCCGCTGCAGGTAACATCGCAAATTGAAAAGGCCAAACGCGACGAAAAGGCTTCGCCTAGCCATCATCGGGGCACGAGGGATGGCGAACTACGGTGGATTCGAATCATACATGGCGGAGCTGGCACCGAGACTGGCTGCGGCAGGGTTAGACGTAACATGTGGCTGTGAAATGACGACCGGTGACAATCCTGTTGCATTCAAGGGAGTAAAGCTATCGTATTTTCCATTTCTCCCTCCTACAAACTATTCGCTTCGGAAAATCTTCGAAGTATTGTACGACATATATTTCGTTCTCAAGTGTGATTATGATGTCGTCTACGGGCTTGGAGTCTATGCCGGTCCGTTCTTCTTTTTTCCCAGGCTGCTTGGCAAAGTGTCGATTGTGAACATTGACGGAAAGGATTGGGCTAGGTCGAAGTATACGCGATTCGAACAGTTCCTCATCAGGTTCTTGTATCTGCTCTCGGAAGTCTCGGCTTCGAAGATTGCAATCGATAGCAGAGCGATGATTCGCTATATCCCGAACAGGCTTCACAATCGAGTAGTCTATGCGCCATACGGCACACTCGCGAACTACGACACTCCTGATTCGACCGACAAAATTGCGGTGGCAAGAAGAGAGTTTGAGCCTATGGAATACTGGCTCGTTGTGGCTCGACTGGAACCGGAGAACAACCTTGAGATGATTATCGATGGATATGCAGCCTCAGGGTCCAAAAAATCGTTGGTTCTCGTCGGAAATCCCACGTCGGAAGAGTACCTGAGCAGGTTGCACAGACTTGCTCGTCAACTTGGTGTGTCAGATCGTGTCGTGTTCACAGGAGGAATCTATGACCGCCTTGCTCTCGACCGACTTAGGAATGGCTGCTTCGCCTATCTCCACGGGCATTCAGTTGGAGGCACCAATCCTTCTCTGCTTGAAATAATGAGCATGTCGAAGCTGGTATTAGCATTCGATACGCCATTTAACCGAGAGGTAGGAGAGGAATGCCTACTTTATTTCAATGACTCAGAAGATTTGGCAGAACTGATGATTCGAGTTGAGAAGTCAAAAGGCGATTATCTTCTCTTGGGAACACTTGCGAAGCAACGGGTGTCGCAAGCCTTCGACTGGAGCGCAGTCATGGGAGATTACTATTCTATTTTTGGCTTGAGCAGAGATGGTCGAATCTAAGTTGAGAATGGCGGCGTCTGTCGATATCACACCCCGGAGTGGCGGAGATCCACACTGACAAATATTGGAATAATGACTCGCGACCTGATTGGATCTGGTATCGATCGAATAATAGAGTATCAGGCGCAGGCGCTCGTCGAAGGAGGCAACAAAGTTACCATTTTAACTGTGACCGGAGGTCAAACCCCTCACGGAGACATAGCCTTTCGTGGCTTCCAGAGATCACTTGGGTTCTTAGGAAACAGAATTCTTTACTTTACGTTGCCCGCTAATATCCTATGGACCTCACGCCACATCAGAGAGCTGGCAAAATTTGATGTTCTCATAGCGCATCTCTATCCAATGACTTGGCTCGCTGATTTCTTGAGGAGAACGAGTCACACCAAGTACGTGCTCTACAATCATGGAATTCTGGATACTACCGCAATGGAAGAACGGCTGTTAGAAAAGATGTATGTTAAGACTTTAACATTGCTGTCTACTGCCACGATTGGCAAGCCCGACCTAGCTGTCTCGATAAGCGACTACACAAGAAGACAGCTGAAGAAATACGCAGGCGTGGATAGCAAAATCGTCAACAACCCCGTCGATGATAAGTTCCTGAAATTGAATTCGGATTCGTCCAAAGCAAGAGAGAAGCTCAATTTGGGATCTTCTCCGATTCTGCTCTTCGTCGGTTTGGTCGAGCCGCGGAAAGGAATACATCTTTTGCTGAAGATTCACGAAATAGTCAAGAAGAAATTTCCAGAAACCAAGTTGCTAATGGTTGGAAGAATCAGACACCCCAGATACTTCAGTAGCATCGCCAGCGGGGTCGATAGTTCCGTGAAGCTCATTGGGTGGGTTTCGTCAGAGGACTTGGCCGCGTACTATGGTGCATGCGACGTCTATGTCACCGCATCATCGTGGGAAGGTTTCGACATGCCTTTGGCGGAAGCCCAGGCCTCTGGCAAGCCAGTGGTTGCCTTCGATATTGGTGCGCACCCAGAAATTGTCGAGGACGGTCAAACAGGATTCTTGATACGACCGGGATATGTTGACGCTTTCGCCAGCGCGGTAATTTCGTTGCTGTCCAATGAGGATAAACGGCATGAAATGGGTGCCAAAGGTCAATTTATCGCGAAAAAGAAGTTCAATCTTCAACGTTTCTCCTTAGAGACGCGGAGTCTCGTTCGGAGCCTCTTCTAGGTGACCGGGTGGCCTTCGAGTCGATTATTGGATGGTCTTCGTGAGTTCGTTCGCAGAGAAGGAACTTAAAGCCGCTGTCTTGAGAGTTTGGTCGCTGATATGATTCGGAAAACAAATAATCGGTTTCACTGGTTAGCACGGGTTTATTGTATCGTCCCGTTAGTGCTTACAAGTCTGGGCACCTACCGGTTTCCCCTAGACGTTAGTAACTTTCTCACAATAGTCCAACAGGGATCCGGGTTAGATCGATTCGTCCGGGTTAGACAAACCCAGAGAAGAAATCTGTTGCGATTGTTCGGAATAACCCTTAGAGGCTGAAACATACGATGAGAATTCTCGCATTAAGTCACGATTTACCATCGCCGTATTTCTCCGATACTCTTCCAGTATTCCACTTTCTCAGAAACCTCTCACAGGTCCATGGCCATCAAATCACCCTCGTCACATTTTACTCGGAGAGGGGAAGCAAGGCAGACTTGCAGATGCTTGCGCAATTCTGCACAATTGGTGGAATCTTTCCAATCAAGAGAACAATATCGATGCATCAGAAAACCCTGGAATTCATTAGCAACACCGTGATTCATAATCTATTGACCCGATTCGAATCCGGAATAACTGCCGCTGACTTTTACTTCTCCTCGTCAATGGCTCATCGAGTTGAGGATCTACTTCAGGAGGAAAATGATTTGGTCTATCTGACATGGCCAATGGGTGACTATGTCAGGCACGCTAGCGCGCCGAAAGTCTTGCAGCTTTTTGACGCGCTTGATGAATGGAACGCACAAGTCTCAAAATCACATCGGGGAGTTCAGAAATATGTCGATTTGGCAACTAGTCTTCTCTTTGAGAAGTTCGAGCGTGGTATCACGGAGTTTAATGTAAGCTTGATTCCCACCCAAAGGGACAAGACACTTGTGGGCCGCTGGAGCCCCTCCGCGGATATCAGAGTAGTTCCGCTGGGTGTGGATACAGAGTCGTTCAAGCCAGGCGATTTTCTCGATCAGAGGCCTTCTTTGATCTTCGTCTCAGACATGTCGGGCGCGCCGACTGTGACAAATGTCATCTTCTTCTACACAAAAGTCTACCCAATCATTTGCCGGGCAATTCCAGAGGTCAGGCTGTACTTGGTGGGTCGCAACCCTGCCCCTGAAATCGCTAGATTGTCCCTAGATCCGTCAGTTGTTGTTACAGGTTACGTAGAGAGTGTAAAGCCATACCTTGCAAGGGCTCACGTCTTCGTGGCGCCAATGATTACTGGTACAGGCATGAAGAACAAAGTCCTTGAAGCAATGGCAATGGGTAAGAGCATAGTTAGTACGGCCGAAGGGGCCCGAGGACTCGACGTTGTTCCAGGAGAGCATTTACTATTAGCCGACGATCCTATGGCCTTTGCGCAATGTGTTATCGCGTTATTGAAAGACGAAGGTAAGCGGAGATTTTTGGGTGCAAATGCCAGGGCACTCGTTGAAAGGAAATACTCCTGGGAGGTAGTAACAGGTCTGATGAACATGATTATTGAAGAAACTGCAGGCAATCGACGGACTGCTTAGTCAACCGGAAGTCCCAAGATGAAGACCTCTGGGCAACCGACCGAAGTCCTTCTGGCAATTGTGATTTTGAACTGGAATGGGTGGAGAGACACCATCGATTGCCTGGAATCTATCTTCTCAACTGACATCGAGAACTATCTTGTCATAGTTGTAGACAATGCTTCAACGGACAATTCCGTCGAACGAATAAGAGAATACTGCAACGGTAATGTCCTACCCAACCAGCGAGAATGTCGACAGTCTCCCAAGCCCATATTCGTACTTGAATCCGCGCCAAGCGAGATCTCACGCCGAATATTAAGTCTCATGCTGCTTCAATTTCAGTCAAACAGCAGGCTATTGCTAATAAGGAATCCAGAGAATCTGGGATATGCTGGAGGTAACAATATTGGTATTCAATGTGCTTTGGAAACGGTAAACCCGAGGTTCGTCTTGGTATTGAATAACGATGTCACCGTGACTCCAACTGCCATTCCCAGCCTCTTGAAATTGGCTTCCTCGCGGACTACAGCAGGTGCGGTGGCTCCTTTAATCTGCCCTGTTCTCCCAGCCGGAGATTCAAACCTTGACGAAGATTATGGTGTAACTCGCTTCTGGTCCAGCATCTTGCTGGAGAAGCGATACAAGAGCAGAAACCTCGCTCCTCCTTCTGGGGCAATCTACCCATCCGAAACGCTCCAAGGTTCATGCATTCTGTTTAGGTCAGAGGCTCTGAGGAAGGTTGGCTTGTTCGATTCGTCATTCTTCCTGTACTGGGAGGACACCGACATTTGTCTCAGACTGAGGGATGCCGGCTATTTGTTATTGGTCTCAACCGACGCGAGGGTTTGGCATAAGATAGCCCGATCTATGGCGCGAACCGGGGGGGTTTCTTACTACTACTTTGTCCGCAATAGATTCCTGCTCGTGGCAAAACACAAAACACTGTTTCGCTATATCCTCTATACCGTATACTTCATCGTCTTTGCAACCTGGAAAGATCAAGTTGGGTGGATTCTCCGGCGTCAACGCTTTGGAATAATCGGGTACTATCGAGCTGTTGTCGATGGGCTCCGCGCGGGAATACTACGATACACTGAGCACGTCCAACTTCGATCGGCGAAACAGGCTAACCTCGGGGGGTGTGAGCAGAAGCAATGAGGGTCTGTTTCCTGCTTGGCAGGGTAGTGCAGTAGACTGGAAGCAATCGATTTGAATGGCATCATATCCCGGTACCCCCTGCCCCTCCAACACTCTCCTGCAGGGAGGTGTTCTCAAGCTAGCGCGATTCTCGACATGTTCATATTACGTTTGTTGGTACGATGGCACAATCGTTTGAGCAAACTTGAAACCCAGCATCTCCATGGACATGACTGCTAACCCACGCCCAACGGAATACTCCTGCGAAATATCCAAGGCAAGATCGTTGGTGAAGATGTGAGAATCATCGCGCTGCTAACAATTAGGACTAGCGACCCAGTCTATCTCTTCAGGGTAGGTCAATGTCAATTATGACAACAATCTTTCGTCGAAAGACGCTTTTCATATTCATCTATCCGCTTCTCGCAATCGTCGGCGCAATTTCTATGAACGTACTGGCTAGCAATTTGCCAACCATGGTTTTCTTGCTGCTTGTCGCCATCGGGATTGTCTACATTAGTGCTCGCGAAATGTCATCACTTTCGTACTCCATAGTAATCTACGCATTGAGTGTCTCGCTATTATGGCATAACTCGTTGGTTTCGAACCACTTGTGGGGAGACGACGTACAGTCGGAGTATTATTTCGCCTCGCAAGTTCTTACTAACGCTCATTGGGTGTCGAGCATTGCGAATGATTTCAACTCTGTTTTAAGTATCGTAATGCTAGCGCCCATGTATTCTCTTGTTGTTGGATTGAATCTTGTTCAAACCTTCAAAATTGTTTATCCGGCCCTCTACTCGCTTGTTCCTGTTGGTTTGTTCTATATTTTCCGAAAGCAGACGAACGAACGTATAGCCTTCTTGGCCGTTTGTTACTTCATGTCTGCTTTCCCATTCTACGCGGATATGCTACAAGTGGCTAGGCAGCAAATTGCAGAGCTCTTTCTGATGCTACTGTTGGTGATTGGGACGACGGTGGCGAAAAGCAGCGCCAGAACAATTGTCATGCTGTTGGCGGCAATTGGACTCGTAGTGTCGCATTACAGCACGGCGTACTTCTACATCTTTGTTGTCGTCTTGGCATACTTCATTATCACCGTCAGAAAATCAAGTATGGCAGTAACCGGCAAGTCAGGTCAGCCTTACGACAGGGCCACTCCAAAAGGTGGACGTCGTTGGTCTCTTCCTAATGGGACTGATTTGCTGGAGCCCTACCTCATACTGTTCTTGGGAATCTGCGCATTTCTTTGGGTCAGTTTCGCGGCACTTGGACTTGCATTTGGAACCCTAGTGGTTTCTGCGCGGAACATAATCGCTAACGTGGCTTCGGTTTTCAGCAAGATTGGCACAGTGCAAGGCATTACTGCAGTCACGTCGCCGCAGCCATTTGCAGAAAACATCACGCGATACTTGACTATTCTCATGCTAGCTTTAGCAGTGGTCGGGCTAGTTGGTGTCATGTACGGTAGAAACCGTATGAAAATCAGAGGAGATTACCTCGCCATGTCATCGGTTGCACTTGTTGTGGCGGGAGCGTCATTTGTTCTGCCTTATTTTGCAGCGTCGCTTCAAATAGATCGTGTCTACAATTTGTCCCTGATTTTTCTGGCACCTTTCGCCATCATTGGGTTCCTTACACTCATCGGGTTCGTTCAGGGGCTCCTTCCTACCGGGACTGGCTTCCATTGGCCCATCCGCCGATCGTATGCCGCGGCGGGGATTTTAATTGCAACCTTTCTCCTCTTCAATTCAGGTTTCTTCTATGTGCTGGCGAATGAGACGCCATCAAGTTTCACTACTGTCTCGTTGAATTCGCAAAACGACCCTCCGATTTTCAACAATCAGGAATATACCGGCGCGGCCTGGCTCGTACAGTACGCTGCTGCAGATAACCATACCTTCGCTGACGAGAATCGTCAGTTATTATTCAGCGACTTTACAAATCAACTGACTGATCCCGTATCTGTCCTGACGTCATTTTCCAGCATTCCTTCTGGTTCGTACGTTTTTCTGGGTACCTACAACATCGAGTCCTCAAGCGTGTTAGTCGGAACCTCAAGGCTCAGTATAAATCCGACCTCCGAATACTTGAATTCCGAAAAGGTAACAGTAGATAATAACCTTATCTTTAGCAGTGGTGCGACCTCCATATTCTTCACAATCAGAGTATCTTCCCCCTAAAGGGGCCTTAGGCTACCAATTCATCAATGTCAGTCCCCTGGCATATGGTTGTCATGAGTAGAAATGAGCCACTCTCCAAGGTAAGGCTCAACCGACGATCGACAAGTGAAGAATAGTTGAATCGTAGATACAGTTTCACTCAAAGGATGTTCGCGTATTTTTCTTCTATTGACGCTGGCTTGAACTACAGGCTCGATATCCCAAGCCTTCAAAATTGTACAGCTGTTGCTTTTGTTGAATTTCCTTATTAGGCGACATAATCGGATTGGCCTAGGTTACCCGGTTGCGCGCGCCGAACATCGTTCTCATTGTGGTTGACACGCTCAGAAATGATTTTGCGGGCGGATTGGGTTCACTTGTGTCATCTGGATTCGTGCAATACGAGAATGCCATAGCGACCTCCTCCTGGACTCTCCCTTCCCACGCATCTATCTTCACGGGCGAGTTGCCATCAGTACACGGTGTACATGAATCGCTGGGCATCTATGATAAGAGAATAGCGAGTCTCTCTTCGGATCGACTCAGGAAAGCGGAATCAAATCTTCTTCGAATTCTAGCTGCTCGCGGATACACAAGTTTTTGTCTGACTTCAAATCCATACATTTCGCAGTACTTCGGCTTTGAGTTTGACCTTAACTACGAGTTTGGTCCGTTCGGGGAAATCGCCCTACCATATAATCGAGATTTTTCCGAAAGGAAAACAATGGACACCGCCTTATCGCTTCTAAGGAAGCATAGATTTGGGCTTTTGACTCGCCTGGCCTATAATAAGGAACGAAGCGCAATTCTCGCGCATTCACGAAGGCCTCAATTGGAGAAGGGCGCGAAGTACATTCTTGAACGCTTGAGAAGCACGACCTTCGTGGAACCCTTTTTTCTGTTCATTAATCTGATGGAGGCGCATGAACCGTACTTCTGGAATGAGAGAAATTTAGATCCGCTGCCACATGCCATTCTTCGCCGCTCACTGAGAATAAGTAATTGGAAGCAGGCGTACCGCCGTCACGCTGAACTGGCAATCTCAAGAGCATTGGAAATAATCAAGATTGTCAAGAAGCTGCAAGACCCATTGATAATCGTAACATCAGATCATGGCCAGCTCCTGGGGGAAGGCGGGCGATTCGGTCACGGCTATTATCTAGACGATGAACTGCTAAGAGTGCCGCTGTACTTAAGATACCCGGCCAGCATTAAACCACCTCGGAAGGCGGGGCATTTCATTAGTTTGGTAGAGTTGCACAAGATAATCGTCGCCGTCTCACAAGACTCGGAAGCCCGAATTGGTTCTGACGTGGTGTTTAGTGAAAGCTTTGGTTCTCCGCGGGACTTATCTCGCCTTCTTACGCGTGAGGATGCTCAAATTCTTTCCAAGGTATATGCTAGGCGAGTGAAAGCGTTCTCTGGTCAAGGGAATATTGTCTACGACGTTACGCATCGTATAATCGATGAAATCTCGAGAGAACTCTCGCCAAAAGAGGTAGAACATTTGACCGACACGATTACAAGTCTGCAAGTTGGTGACACAAATGGGCCTATTCCATTGACTAATGATGAGGAGGCGATTATTAATCAGAGACTGAAAGACTTGGGATACATATAGATTTTCTGGGGTAGTGTCGCAACGGAGACTTAAAGACTCGGAGGGCCGTGAATAACTCGCCTCTCACGTTCTTGTCAATCTGATTGGCTTCGGATGGGCATGGGTTCCCATCCTTCAGCAGCGTTTGTGATGAACCATACCAAAGGATGGGAGAGCCATTGCTGGCTCAAATCAATTACTCTGTAGTCAGGACGTTCTACAAGTTCGCCGAGAGGCTGGGGCCGCACAAGATCATCGAGGTCTTCGCTGTGATGGTCGTCAGGCTGATGAGGGTAGCCGTCATCGCGGGCGAGAAGGTCTCCCTCGACTCCTCGGTCATCTGGGCATGGTTCAAGGACTGCAGATATGCGAACAAGCCCAACCACGGCAACAAGCGCTGCGGGCATCACAGAGCGAGGGACAGGGACGCGTCGTGGACCTGGGACCTCCATCGCGAGAAGTACGTCTTCGGATACAAGGTCCACGTCGCCATCGACTCGCTCTCCGGCCTGCAGGTGATGCTCACGGTCACGAAGGCCGGATACGGGGACGGCAGAACGGTGCCGTGGTTCGTCAGGATGATCGCGAAGAGGCTGCGCCTCCAGGTGAAGAAGTTCAAGGCTGACGCTGGCTACGACGGGTACAGGGTCAGGCTCCTCGTCATCAAGAAGCTGAAGGCGGTCCCGTTCATCACCCTGAACCCGAGGAACTGCAAGGGGAACACGAAGGAGGAGAAGCGCCAAAGGTGCAAGTGGCTTCGCCGCAAGTGGTTTCGCCGCAAGTGGTACGCCAAGAACTTCCTCAAGAAATTCTGGGTAGACCTAGATTCGGAAGAGTTCGACGAGGAGTTCGATTCAAGGACGTTCTCCGAGCAAGGGTTCTCCGTGAGCAACGGCTCCCTCAACCTTGACGCTCTGAAGGGAAAGGGGAAGGCGAGAGCAACCCTTCAAGCGGCGTTGATCTGCAAGGTCATGCTGGGAGTGGCCAAGACTGCGACAGAGATCGGGAGGTCAGACCTGACGAGATCGGTCAAATGGTTCCAAGGGAGATGACTTATTCACAGCCCTCAGCTCAACCAAGTAGAGGTGAAAGAAGTGCGACCTCCCATTGAAATGCCAAATCTGCGCTTGCTTGGGTGGCGGTGATGTGGACCCTCCCTTTTGAGAGCGCTTTCCTGCTCTCAAGCCACATGGCTTCCGGCATCGTCTCTCCCTCACGCGGCATTTAACACCTGCTCCTTTTGTTCATCGTCATCCTCGCTGGCGTA
>Ga0307374_10002337_pt1 | contig 33852 bp, 29 predicted proteins | sample OX3MG_FD_202532 | JGI IMG/M metagenome (GOLD analysis project Ga0307374, IMG submission 202532) | Soil microbial communities from Risofladan, Vaasa, Finland - OX-3 | ecosystem: Environmental > Terrestrial > Soil > Coastal area > Acid sulfate soil | place: Finland: Risofladan, Vaasa | collected... | reverse complement strand
GACCCGGGTTGGCGAGCACGAACTCACAGACGTCAAGCAACGCATCGTAGAGATCTGGGTCGTCGCCATGCTCGATTTCGTCGAGTTGGACGTTAGCAATTTCGGAGTAGCCCGAAGGGCTGCTCACTTACGCCGACTTGCCCTCGATACGGTCTTCGATGCGGCCGCACGGCTGAGCAAGGCTTGCAACCCGGGGCTTTCGTCGTACTCAAGTTGGGCCTCGGTGACGACACGAGCCGGCTCTAGCAGGATGCTGCCGTCCTCATTCTCGCGCACCATGAAGCGCTGGCTCGGATGTCCAGGGAGGACTACTCGGCTGCGGTCGTCAGTCTCTATGAGGGTCATGAGGTCCTTTCGGGTGCCGTCTAACTATAGCCCACTTTCCCACAATGGGTATGTGGGAGACACGGCAAAAGAGGGATTCCTGTCACGCGCACTACGTACAACCTCTGGCGGACTCGCCTTTTGACAGTTCACCTGATTTCAGCGGAGTGCGTCGATGCCGAAAATGCTACCTACTAAGTTTTCGAAGGTGACGCCCAACGAGCAACTCGCGAGTTTCGAGAACTTCACTCATTTCGCGCACCAACTTGGAGCATCGCAGTTGCAGGCGGCGGACGCCACCATCAGTGACGATGGACAAAGAGTGGAGTTTTTCTTCTCGCACACGGACTTCTCGAACGCACGTTTCGGCTACCGCGCCAAGGCACCTGGCGAGGACATCCATGAGAAGCTCTGGCTCGCCGAAGAACTGGCAACGGGCTCACTCCACCGAATTATGCGCGACACCACTCCCGCAGCCGATGCCTCGGGGATCACTTGGCTCCGATTGGACGAGCACCTGCTCAGAACTCACTCCTGAGCCCGAGTCGCGGTAGCACCTGATCCCCCATTTCACGGGACTTGGACGAGCAACCTTCACGTGCACCGCTGGCCCGGTCGCTCACTATTGCGTTCGGCGGACGCCGCTGAAATCCGATGAGCCGCTTAATCCAATCTGGTGTCGGAGACGTGACGTGACAGGAGTGCCACCATGCACAGGCGACTTTGTGACGGACCGCGGTGATTAGTGTTGGAGAGCCGCCACGCACAATCCGACTGGCGACTGCAGAGTTATGACAAGATGCTCCGCATAGTCGGCGATCGGCGACAACTCGAGCAATTTATGGACTGACGGATTCGGGGTACCCCGTACGTGGCGTTATGCCGTGTGGCGAATGGCCTCCAACGCCTCGGGAAGAGTGAACCGGCCGGCATAGAGCGCCGTGCCTACGATCGTCCCCTCCAGGTTCGCGCCGCTCGCAGCGAACCTGGCCAGGACGACCAGGTCCTCAATCGCGGAGATCCCGCCCGAGGCGATCACTGGGGTAGCGGTGGCGCGGGTGACCTTCTTGTAGAGATCCACGTTGGGGCCGCGCAGCGTACCGTCCTGGCTGACGTCGGTCACGACATAGCGCGCGCAGCCGTCCCTGTCCAGCTGAGCGATGGTCTCCCATAGATCGCCGCGGTCACGGGACCCTCCCCGTGGCGCGAGGCGATGCTGCACCAACCCGTCCGAATCCTCGACGACATGGACGTCCAGGCTGACAGCGATCCGATCGCCATGTGTGGCGATTGCCCGCGCGCACCATTCCGGGTCTGCCAGCGCGGCCGTGCTGAGGTTGACCCGCGCGCAGCCACTGGACAGCGCCCGCTCCAACGACGAATCGTCGATGATGCCGCCCGACCACTCCACCTTGATGTCCAGTTCTCCGATGACGGACATCAGCAACTCGGCGTTGGAACCGCGAGCGAGTGCCGCGTCGAGGTCAACCAAGTGGATCCACTCCGCGCCGCCGGCCTGCCACGCAAGCGCGGCGTCGCGCGGGACGCCGTACGTGACCTCGGTACCATCCTCGCCCGGGATAAGCCGAGCAGCCTGACCGCCGGCCACGTCGACGGCGGGCAGCAACGTGAAGGTCACGAACAGGACCCTACCTGGGAGGGCCTATCCTCCTCCATCCAAGTGACGGTCGTGAGCGCCCTCGCGTCGAACGGTTTTCTACAGTGAAGTCGGCTTCATAAGTCATGACTCATGAGTCATGAGTGTTGGTGTCGGAGAGCCAATGTGCACAACATCCGACTTGAGAATCACACTTGTGTCGGACGATTGAGGCACTCAATTTTCCGGATCGTGGACCCGGGGTGCAGTTCTTTCAATTCGCCGAACCTGGCGTGTGAGAGGTTTGCGTATTCAAACAGGCTTACGCTCCTCTGCGATGGTTAAGTCAACAAATAGGATTGACGAGTGACCTACGCGAAGGAACGTGGGGGGCGTCTGAGGGACTTCCCTGGGTTTCTGCGCTTTTGGATGGCCTCTACTGTCTCTGACTTCGGAACCTACGTCAGCACGATCGCTATTCAGGTCATTGTGGTCTTCACGCTCCACGAAGGCGCCGCCAGCGTGGGACTCGTCAGTGCCGTTCGCTGGCTCCCGTATCTGTTGTTCGGTCTGATAGCTGGCGTCCTGGTCGACCGTTCCCGTCGGCGCCCGCTGCTGGTGATCACGGACCTGGTTCGTGGGCTTTTGCTGGTCGTCGTGCCGGTTCTCGCTTGGACGCACCACCTTTCGCTGATGGTCTTAATGCTGTTCATGGCGGCATTCGGACTGATGTCGCTCCTGAACGACGCCGCCTCTCAGTCCTTTCTGCCGCGACTGGTGCCCGCCAACCAGTTAACCGCTGCGAACGCTCGACTTGACCAAAGTGGAGCGCTCGCGCAGACGTCCGGTCCAGCGATCGGCGGTGGACTCGTTTCACTACTGAGCGCACCTTGGGCCGTGCTCTTCGACGCGGCGAGCTACGTCGCGTCCGGCCTCCTGCTTTTGCGCATCCCGGTATCCGAACCGCCAAGCCGACCAGTGTCGCTGCGCGGCGTACGGCGTGAGGCGTTAGAGGGTGTTCGATGGATCTATAGACACGCCACTCTGCGGCCGCTTGCGCTGAGCACTCACGGTTGGTTTCTCTGCTCCGCGGTCGCCAGTACGGTTCTGCCGCTCTTCGTCTTGCGGACCCTCGATATAAGTGCTTTCGGCTACGGCGTGGTGCTGTCGGTGGGTGGAATTGGCGCGCTAGTGGGTAGTTTCGCCGCGACACGACTCGGCACGCGCTTTGGTTGCGGTCGGGTGGTCGTAGCTTGCCGCGTGATGACAGCAGCCGCATGGGCGTTGATGGCACTTAGCCATCATCACTGGCCGGGCTGGGTCATTTTGGGCGCGGGGCAGTTGCTTCTTGGCTTATCCATGGGTGCGGAGAACGCAAACGAGATGAGTTATTGGCAAGTGATGACACCTGACGCCCTTCAGGGCCGGATGAACGCAACGAGGCGCTCGATCAACCGAGCGATGCTCGTCGTTGGTGCGCCAGCGGGTGGCTTTCTCGGTGACGCGATCGGGTACCGGATCATGCTCTGGTTCGCGTCGGTAGGGTTTCTCGTCGTGGCAATCACGCTCGGTATGTCCCAGTTTCGCAACGCACGCGTCGAAGACGTACGTTTGTGACGTGTTCGGCTTTAGCGAATCCCAATTCACTAAGCCTTGATTTCACTGGCATCAAAGACGCGGTATGAAAGGTGCACAACCCGTATTGGCGGCTCGGCGCAGTTGGACCCTGATGGGTCGGCGTCCGCCGAAAATGAGACTTAACAAATTTTGGTGAATGGTCCCATGAGCCAACCTTCGAGCAAGCGGTGACGAGAGCCCTTCTGATGGCCAAATCACTCTTGAGGGCATAAGTCATAATTGAAACATGCCTCGCATTATTGAACCAGTGATTCCGCCGGGCTCGATGAATCAGTTGCTCCAGCCAAATCTTGAGGTGGACGGGCGTTCATATCTTCGCCCGTGGACCCTTGCCGATGTGCCGGTGGTGGTAGACGCGTACAGCGACCCCGAAATTCAGTGGTGGATCCCTTACTCGTTTGATGAAGATGAAGCCGAACAAGTCATCGGGAGGTGGACTGACACCTGGAAAAATGAGACGGGCGCATGCTGGGCAATTGCGAAGCGATCTGACGATTCAGCTTTCGGTCGATTCGCGTTCCAGACAATCGATCTCATCGGAGGTTCCGCAGAAATTGCCTATTGGATACTTCCCCAATCACGGGGCGAAGGTTTCGCACCACTGGCAAGCAGGGCAATCTGTGAGTGGGCCTTCAATCAACTCGGACTTCATCGTGTGCAACTGTTTCATTCCGTACGCAATCTTGCCTCCTGTCGTGTCGCCATCAAAGCTGGCTTCGAACTTGAAGCAACATTGAAGAGTGAGGGGATTTATCGCGACGGATGGCACGACACGCACCTTCATGCCCGCGTGCGAACTGAGCAGAATCCGATTCGTTGATTCCCAAAGGGCAGATCTATAGACGTGAGCGAAATAGGGCCCCTGCGTCGCGGAGAAGCCACCAGTCGCTGGCAGCCTGAATACGAAGATTCATCACTGGTGTCGGAGACTTGACGTCACAGATCTGCCACCTTCCACTGACGGCTCGATTTGACCAAGGCCTAAGTAGTAACGGGCCGAGGGCAAGACTGTCCGACTGGTGGCAATCTCCTTATCTTTCAACCCTCGGCGGCGGAGCCAAGAAGATGAGTGGCAGTAGATTTCTGAGATGAAACCCACCGCGAGCGTCGTGGCATGCCTCGCGAGCCACCGCGGCCTGCTTGAAGGGCTGGCACCACTAGGCGATGACGACTTCCTCGCGCCGAGCCTGCTACCGCGATTTACCCGTGGGCATGTGGTTACGCACCTCGCCAACAAGGCGAGGGCCCATGCCCTGTTATTCGGAGGTCCAGTCGCGGGCGAGATCCGGCGACTCCACCCCGTTGGTTATGACGCAGACGAGACCGCTTACTCTGGCGCGGGCCGGTCGGCCGCAGAGCTCCGCAGCGACCTCGAAGGTTCGTTCGAGCTTCTTCAGATGGCGTGGGAGGAGCTCGATGACGCGATGTGGGACGGACTGGGAGAAATGAGTGCTGGTCCAAGAACGATGACCGAGATTATTGGCCACCACCTGCGAAACGTCGAAGTCCACCACGTGGACCTCGACATTGGATACCACGTCTCTGACTGGCCAACATTGTTCGTTGAAGACGAACTGGCGAAGCGGTTGAGAAACCTTCCAAGTAGAGCCGACCACGCCGACCTTCTCGCGTGGCTGCTCGACCGAGCACGAGCACCTGACCTGGCACCTTGGTAGTCATGGTCGTGGTGGCCGCAGCGCCGCTGTCCACTATGACGCTTCACGAGGTTGGATTAGCACAAGGTGACGTTCTCGAAGCGTCAGAGAGCCAACGTGAAAGGTCTGCCACCATTCGTTGGAAACTGAAGAACTGAGACCTTCAACGCAATTGTCAAGGGTTCAAACCTGATTGGTCGCACTTGTATGAGACTGTTCACTACGCTCAAAATATGTTCCGCGAAGCACGGCGCGCTGATTTTGAAGCCGTACTCCGTCTCTACCAACAGCTGAATCCGACGGACCCGACTCTGCAAGACGGATCTGACGTCGCCGTTTTCGCACAACTTCTGAGGACGCCAGGACTTAAACTCTTCGTCATAGAAGTTGATGGAGCCGTTATTGCCACGGCGTACCTAAATATTGTCCCTAACCTCACTCGATCGGCATCTCCGTACGCTGTCATTGAGAACGTCGTCGACGAGTCATATAGGCGCCAAGGTCTCGGCAAATCTCTCATGCGGTGGACAATTCAGGCGGCGTGGGACGCGGGGTGTTACAAGGCCATGTTGATGACCGGTTCCCGCGAACCGGCGACACACGACTTCTACAAGGCGTGTGGATTTTCGTCGAGCGAAAAGACGGCATACGTGGCTCGACCCTGAGGCAGCGAAGAAACAAGTGACTGGTCTCGGAGACCCGACGTAACGGGTCCATCCCCTGCAATGACTAGTTTCTGTCGATATCAGAGGACGTGAGGTATGGGGCGCAGCACCACCGAGTCAAACGAAAAATGGGCTCACGATCGAAACGAACTCAGTTGCGTTGTCAACCCAAGGGTAATGACCGGCGCCCTCTTGCACCGCCATCGTGGCGCGCGGGAACAATTTCGCGAGTTGCTCGCCTCTGCTTCTTGTTAGAAGGAAGTCCTTTTCCCCCACTACAATCAGTACCTCTGCGTCCAGGCGTGCGAGCTCTGCGGTAGTCGCTGGAACATCGAATGCTCCGTCAGCGTAGAAAATCGCCGCGGCGCCAGCAATCACTTCCTCGGACATGCCAGCCGCATGACGTTGCGCCACTTCATCCCAGCGTCCGTATTGAAAGGCCGCTGCTGCGAGGTTGTTCTCCGGCGAGTCGTCGCCAGCCTCTAGGGCGTCGAGTGCCCTGCGCGCCTCGACGTACCAAACCTCGTTGGACCGCCGCTCGATTGAGGAGAAGAACTCCTCAGCTGTCGGTTGTATCCCGACTGCACGAAGACCCGGAGTGACGAGTGCCAACTTTCCGATTCGATTAGGATGTGCGGCCGCGTACAACATCGCCAAGTTGCCACTGGCGGAGTGGGCCAGAATGTCGAGTTTCCTTAGACCGAGATCGCTTCGGAGCGTCTCCAGGTCACCAACCACTTCGTCGATCCTTCGTCGGGGAAGTTCGAACATGACCAGTCCTCGAAACTCGTCGAGCCCGCCTAGGTTTCTGAGGTAGCGCGTCGCGCGGAGGGGACCGCCCGGAAGGCAGATCACTGGTTCACCGGGTCCTTCCAAGATCCGGTAAGTCAGTTCAGATTCGCCATCTCCGTTTACGGTCGGCATTTCCTCAGAATAGCCAAATCCATTGTCGAGGAACGGGGGCTACCAACTCATGGCCACTCGTCATACTGGGCAAAGGTCGTATCACTCTGGAAGTTGAGTCACAGAAGCGGTGCCATTTTTCGCGAACGACGGCAGTCGGCTGTTTGCGTTGGCACTGTGATACTCGGCCCGTCACCGAGCCCCCCGCCTGACTACAGACAACTCGACAGGTACTCGCGCGTCGCGCGCGGCGAACTAACTGACCGACTCGATGAAACCGTCAACAATTTTTGCGCAGAGTTCTGGCCCTTGCATGGGCCACCAGTGGCCAAGTCCGTCGATAATCTGATGTTGAGCACCGAGCATGCTCGCGACGTTGCGGGACTTCGATTCGTTACCAAAGGGATCCTCGGAGGGACACAACACCAATCCCGGTGCCAAGGTCGGTTTGAACGAACTTCCCCAGTGCGCAAATGCATTTGGCGTCGCCGACCGGTAGAGGTCGAGAATGCACGCGTCCATTACGTCGTCACTCGCCGTGGCCATTGCTTCCGCATCCTCTGGTGGCACACCGAGCATCTCAAAGCGGGCTCCTCGTTCTCGAGGCGAGAGTCTCCGTTGAGCCTCAAAGAATGCTTCGCCGTCGACGGGGGTCTGCCAGATTCGTGCAAAATCATGCCAAACATAATCCGGATGCATGATATTGGCGATGTCCGCAGTCCACGATCGCAGTCGATCTCCGTAGGCGGTAGCTACGCGGTACGTGAGACCGGCTCCCCAGTCGTGGCCAACTAGATCAACTGGTTCGTCAATCTTCTCTAATTCGCCAACGAGCCAATCAACGTACTCATCCTTGGTGGCACCGAAACCAGGTGGTCGCGGGCACCCAAAGCCCGGCATCGACAGCGCGATTGACGGTGCGTTCAGGTTCGCGCGTAACTTATTCCAAATCACGTGGGTTTCAGGGACTCCGTGGACGAAGACGATCATCATGCAACCATATCGTCGACAAGATAAAGTCACCCCTTGAGCCAAGGAGTATCCATGTCGAAGGCAATCGTCGTCGGAGGAGGACCCACGGGGCTCGCCACCGCGATGTTGTTGGCAAAGCGAGGCGTCGAAGTCGTCGTACTCGACCGTGAAGCACCAGCCCCGAACGACGTTGACGACCTCTGGGAAGCGTGGGAGCGTCGCAGTGTCGCCCAGTTCCACCAGGTTCACTTCCTCCAACCTGCGGCGCACGCACAACTCGGCGAATACCTACCCGAGGTTCTCGAACATATGACCATCGCCGGCGTCGAAGAGTTCAACGTGCCCGAACTCCAATCTCGCCACAATCCTACGAGCGGGAAGGACGTTGACCTCTCTCAATTCACCACACGAACGAGCTGTCGACGTCCTTTCATGGAGTTTGGCTTCGTCGCTGCGGCGCGCGCTTGCCCGGGTGTAGAGATCAGGCACTCCAGCCCGGTCACGGAATTGATCATCGGTCCTGAAGTCATTGAAGGAATCCCTCACGTAATTGGGGTGAAGACCGGGTCCGGCGACGACTACTACGCCGACGTGGTCCTGGACGCGAGCGGGCGGCGCAGCGCCTTTGCGTCACTTATCGAAGCCGCCGGCGGCGTCGCACCAACGGAACACGTATCGGACTTCGGATTCGTCTACAACACGCGCTACTACCGGGGCGACGCGCTACCTGAATTCCTAGGCGACAATCTGGCGGCAGTTGGATCGATCAGCTTGCTCACGATGCCAGGCGATCATGGGCACTGGTCGGCGACCATTTACCACTCCCCCCAAGACAAGGCAATGAGAAAGGTCCGCGACCCAGAAGTCTTCGAACGAGTTGTTCGCTCGATGCCTCTTCACGCGCACTGGATAGACGGTGAGCCCGTCAGCGACGTCTATTCAATGGCCGCCTCGGCGAACACGGTACGCGAGTTCTTTGTGGACGGACGTCCTTCGGCGACTGGTCTTCTACCAATCGGCGACGCCTGGGGGTTCACGAACCCTTCGTTAGGTCGAGGGATCTGTCTGGGACTGAAGCACGCCGTGAGTTTGGTCGATCCCATTACCGAGCACCTCGATCAGCCCGCCGCAATGGCCGAGGCCTGGGAACAGGAAACAAAGAGTGGCGCTCAGAACTGGCACGCGGCGACCGTGAACCTCGAGAAGTCACGTGCGGCGGAAGTCGACGCACTTCGCCAGGGCTTACCTGATCCCTTTGATCCCTCGGACGCCGCGGCGGCGTTTGGTCGAGCTTTCGCATCGGCGAGTCACTACGACAGCGAGGTAAAAGCGTGGTTTAGCGAACTGGGCAGCTGCTACTCCCTGCCGATGGACGTCGTCTCGCGTCCTGGAGTGATGGAGAAGGTCTTAGAGGTTGCCGCCGCCAACCCCATTTACAAAACGCCTGGACCAACCCGCGAACAGTTGGAAAGTCTGCTCACGTGAAGGTCCCTTCTAAATACGCGTAGAAGGTTTCATCACACTCCTATTCAGTTCAGATCGCTTTGTTACGTCTTCGGGTCCGAGGACGGCGTGCGCGAAGCGCCAAGCCGTCGGTACGGGCTAACTGAGTGAGATACAGCCGGCGGTCCGCTGTAAAGTGCAGCGGACAGCGCCGAGAGCGCCGCCAAGCCACCATGGCCTCAGAAGCAAATTGTCCACAACGACCGACCTCATTGACGGCGAGGTTGCTGCGTATCGAGCCCGCGGCTTAGACGGGTACCCCTGCTACTTCTCGGCGGACGCGGTGATCAGAGATGCCAACGGCAACATCTTTATGGAAGAAGAGCTGGCGATCCGTGAGTTCTACGAACCCCAGTTTCGCGACAGTTCCGGCCGGCGCCTGGAGTTCTCGAGGCGAATCGAGTGCGGCGATTACGTCATCGCCGAGGAGGTCACCGATGGTCTGATCTTGGAGGGCTACCCTCAGAAGCTGCACGCCGAAGTTGTCTACCGCGTGAGGGGCTCGAAGATCAGCGACGCCACGTTTCTCATGTGAATGATTGCAAGACGTAGGGTCCGAGTGAAAATCGAATACGCGATTGGATTCGAGAAGCGAGGCCAAAGGCTGCTCACAGTAAGTTGAGAACTGTGACCAGCACCCGGCTCGACGACCCGTGGACGCAACTGGACAACGACCTGAAGTCCAACGCGTTCTGGTCAAAGCATGGACGCCTCGCGCGGCGAATTGTTCTCGTCATCGTCGCAGCGTTGCTGCTCATCACGTGGCTGGTTCTTCGCCCTCGAGTGGACACTTACAACGTTGCCGCTAATAGTCCGACTTGGGCAAGCGATGTTCAGGTCGCTCTTTCAAAGAGCGGCGCCGGGGGCCCAGTTGCGCCCAATGGCTCACTGAGTTCCCTTCCCGGCGTTGGGAAGATATCTGGAATCTTGGTCGAACACACAATTGCCAGAAAGGGAACAGTCGTGTTCTTCTGGCCAGCTGCGAAACCCCGAAATAGCGCTCTCGAATATTTGATCAGAGTTCCACCGGCGTCGGATCAATGCAACATTCATCTCTCGGGCCCATGGTGGCAAACAGCTCCACTGAATGACCGCACAATGAGTTGTCCGACGGGCTTCACCTTCAGGCCCGGCGCGTAGCGCGGTGAGCCAGCATTTCTGAACCATTGGTGACTCGAAGAAACAGGCCTGCTACCTCGTAGTGTCGTTTGAATTCGGTCGATCGGCTATCCATATCGAAAATTCGGCGACTGACTGTGTACTTGAAAGTCATCTCAGGAATCAAATGGCGATCGCTCAATGTTCTTAATCGTTAATGACTTCAAGAAGAAGTTATCGCTCTTAGCGGGGACTTTGATTTAAACCTGAGCTCAAACAATGTCGCCATCCGTTCCTCAATTGGAAGTGATGAAGGTTCTCACAGCGTGACCCTTGGGAATATCTCGGGTACGGTGCTCTCCGAGGTCATCACGTTGTACGTCGATCCGCGTTGACCGGCAGCTCCACCGTGTCTTCCGTCCGGGGTGAGACAGAGCGTGCGAAGTTCCGCGGTAAAGGCGTCAGGGAGTGTCGCCGCCTCGGCGAGCATCAATTGACAGGCCTGAGACGGATCTTCCTCGCGAGCCAAAGCATCAATGACCATCCGAGCACCGGTAATTCTCATGCTCATCTCGCCGCGTCCGGTGCAGGCGGCGCCGCCATAGCGCAGGTCGCAGTAAATGCCCGAACCGGGCAGCGCAGAGTCCCCGACGCGACCTGGAAACTTCCAAGGGTAACCACTCGTCGACACGCCGACCACCATCTCGCCAGTCTCGTCAAGCGCCATGACGTTGATAGTGCCCCACGGTCCATCGTGAGGACGAAAGCGCTTCACCAACTGAGTCGCCGTCGCGCGATAAAGATCATCGCCTCGAGCAGCGGCCGTCTTTTCCCCTTCAACGGACTCATCGGAGGGTGCCAGCGATTCTCGGAATAGCCGCATGGCCTCGTCGGTCAAAAGATCGGCGCGCTCGAATCCTTGTTCATCGGCGAAGAGTTCTGCACCTTCACCAACTAACAAACAGTGCTGGGGAAGTTTTTCGATCACGGCTCGCGCGATTGAGATCGGATGAGGAAAGCCGCGCACCGCTCCGACACCGCCGAAGGCCCGGCTCGAACCAATCATCACCGACGCGTCGAGTTCGACCTCGCCCCGCGCATTTGGAAGACCACCGGTGCCAACGTAGTGATCTTCTAGATTGTCTTCACAAAGCCTCAGCGCGGCCTCGACAGCGTCGAGCGCTGAGGCACCTTGGCGCAGCAAATTCATTCCAGCGGGCAGTCCGGCTTCGCTGCGTTCGCTCCCGATGATGATTGGCTTCGTCGTCACCTCTGGGCTCCTTCATGTCTTGGTCCTACGGGGCAGTCGAATACACGCTAGGCAACTTCGCTCGGGAAATCACTGTCTAACGTCGCCTCACAAAGAGTGGCTTTCCAATCGCTGAGGCGAAGGTGCTCAGTGCTCTACACCTAAGGAGTGTCGTGACGTCCAGGATTGGCACCAGGCGCTGGCGATGAGACCCTTGAAGATGTTGGTGTTAAAGAGCCGACGTGCACCATATCGAACTGGAGAATTAACCCTTGGCTGTTCGGAACGAAGCCGTCAGTGTCACGTAAGCGGATCGCTCTCATTTCCGATGTCCTGGAGTAGTCCCTTGAGCCAAAGAACCGTTTCCTCGCGCTGGTCATCGTCGAGGTGTGAAATCATTTTGACGGCTTCGCCATGACCGGGGTGGGCAGGGTCGACAAGTGCGACATCGTCGACTGGAGTGGCGTCGGCGTGGCTCTTCGACGCGTGGCGACGTCGGAGATAGGGGATTATGCCGGTGTAATGAGAGCCCTCGACGAAAAAAGAAGGCAGGGCGCCAAAAGAAGGCAGGGCGCCAATCGACGCTCCCGCCAGAGAACCACACGTCATCGCGCAAGGAGTACAACACCCGGCGCAGGCAGCGCATGCGGCCACGTGAATCGTCCTCTCGATGAGTCAGGTAATGAGAACCTATCAAGCACGGGCGCAATGTGCTGCTCGTTGGGCGCCGGAGATCGACATCGTGCTCGAGGCCACGACCCTCAAGTACTCGGCAGTGGACTGGAGGCGTCGGCGCAGCGCTAGGAATCGGTCGTTGTGAAGTCCACCTTTGCGACCGCTCGTGAAGTCATGAAGAAACCTACGGCGCCCACGCCAAGTCCGAGTGTGGCCACCCCGACCTGATCGATGTATGAAAACGTGAAGATGGCAGATCCGGCTTGAATGAGTTGGGCGATGCACGAGGCCGAGAACCCCAAACCTAAGGCAACGTACGCCTTCGCGAGAAGCGACGCCTGCACGGAGTCCTTGATTTGCAACTGGCTCAGAAACCACCAGCCACCCGCTGTGAATATTGGCCCCAGCATTTCCAAGAACACTTGCGTGCGCCAGCGGTAACCCGGTTCGAAATAAAACCCCTGATTCAAAACCCTAGAAAAGTCGATGACGTTCGACAGCGCGACCAGGGCAAAACCCAGGAATATCAATCGCCTCGGCATCTGACGTTTCAATGATGTCACGCTCGAAGCATACGAGTTCGGCCGAATGTTGAACCCAAACTTGCCACATTGAATTCGATGAATCAAGAGACTCGCGCCGGGAGGATCACCTTCAATGGAAGTCGTTGCGCCCTTCGATCTCTGCGTGATGCGCTTTGGAATCTTCGAGCGGATGCTGACTATTACTTCTCGGGGCAAAAGACATTCGCGTGTGTCGACATCCCGTTGAATATCGTGATTTCTTGCTGCGCCATGCACTTGTACTTACCACTGCCGAACTGGGGCGAGGAGCCGGTGAGCGAGTACGTTCCCGCTGGCAGGTGCAGCGTGAACATCCCGGTCGCTGGGGCGAAGGCTGTGAACGTCTGACCATTTGGGTTCGTTGCGGTGACTTCACCTTCAGACGGTCTTGGCTTCCCGGGAGCCGGCCCACCAGTAATGAGGAGTTGACCACCCACGGACGCGTGGTAGTGGGGAGTTCTCGCCCAAAGGGCCACGATCGCCGTCAATGCGCCAACGACAAGAAGGACGAGCGCAATCGCGATTAGGCGGGTTCGCATAGTCAGTTGTATCTCAGATATCGCCCGAGGACAGGTCACCGATTTGGCCAAGAGCGAGAGTCTGTTTCACGCGAGCGCAAACCGTGTCCAAGCACGGTATTTCTTCGACGTGACTGAAATTCAAATGGTCTGGGCCTGTTCGAGCCGTAGATCCGACTTAACCGTTATGTCACCATTCGTGAACGTCTTGCAAGTTCGAAATGGCTCACGACGGAAATTCAAACTTCGTCACGTCACTGGACTTAGATTGATGCTCCTTCGACGAGGAACGTGACTCGTTCGTCTTCGTGGTCGGGCCGAGCGCCGGGATGGCGCGCCGCCTGATCAGTGACCCACGCGCGATTTCGACATAAGGTCGGGAACTTTTTCGGTGACGCTTCCATGTATATTGATGCTGGATTCAAACTTGAGTGGAGGGTATCGCCCTGACTTTCAGAAACGCACCCGGTCGCGGACCGTCGGTGGCCGCCAACGCCATGGTTGCCACGAGCCAGCTCTCAGCGTCGCTCGCTGGTTTGCAGATTATGAGAGCCGGTGGCAACGCCGTGGACGCGGCGGTGGCCGCCGCGGCGGTGCTTTGCGTATCAGAGCCCATGTCGACGGGAATTGGTGGAGACGCCTTCGCGATCGTTCGAAACGACACGGGTATCTACGGCATGGACGCCAGTGGCCCCGCCCCCGCGACGGCACCCCGACTCCCGGTGCCAGGCGGTGGTCCGGCATCGTGCGTCGTCCCCGGTGCCGTCGCTGGATGGGACGCCCTGATCAGCAGGTTCGGTCGTTTAGGACTCGACGTGGTCCTGGGACCCGCGATTGACTTGGCACAAAACGGCGTCGCCGCAGGATTTCACTGCGCCAACTCATGGGCGCGATCAGTTCGTGCGCCCATTGAATTCGGACCAGCACCGCGAGTCGGCCAGACCTTCGCCTTTCCGGAATTGGCCGGATCGCTTCGAGCGATTGCCGAAGGCGGATCCCAGGCTTTCTACCAAGGACGAATCGCCCACGCGATCGCCAGCGCGACGTGGTTGGACGAAGAGGACCTCGCTTCCTACCCGGGAGCTCGCTGGGTGGACCCGCTCTCCATTTCGTATCGCGGGGTCGACGTCTACGAACTGCCGCCACCAACGCAGGGGGTCGCCGCGCTGGAAGGGCTCGCGCTTTTGCAAGAGCTCGAACCTACCTTGACCAATCAAGTTCGCGCCGTCGCCCTCGCGCTCGAGGACGCGTTTGAGTCGGTCCGCGACGGGAACGACGTCAAGCACTTGCTGAGTCCAGAACACCTTCAGCGAAGACTTCATCACGACGCCGCGCTCACCCCCGAGCTTCGCGGCGGGACCGTCTACCTTTCGTGCGTCGACGACGACGGAATGGCCGTCTCCTTCATTCAAAGTCTCTTCGAGGGCTTTGGTTCCGGCGTCGTGGCACCGGGGACGGGGATCGTCTTGAACAATCGGGCGGCCTGCTTTGAGGTGGGTGGCGAAGTAATACCTGGTCGTCGCCCTTACCACACCATCATTCCGGGAATGCTCGACGGAGTAGATGGTCTCCGCGGGCCCTTTGGGGTCATGGGTGGATTCATTCAGGCGCAGGCGCACGTTCAGTTGGTCTCGGCCATCGTCGACGACGGATGTGACCCTCAAGAGGGCCTCGATCGACCACGTTTTCGGATTGACCAAGACTCGATTCATCTTGAAGAAGGGCTCTGGCATCGTGCCGATGAACTCGAAAGTCTCGGACACACCATCGTCATGGAACAAGACGATCGCGGCTTCGGGGGAGGGCAGGCAATTCTCATCAAAGAGGACCACCTGCAGGGCGGCTCGGATCCGAGAAAAGACGGCGTGGCGTTGGGCTACTAGGTCCCGCGCGCGTCGCGCGCCGAACTCGTCGGCGCGAAGTAGAGCCTGTTCGCACGTCGCGCGTTGCGAGACCGTGGCCATCTTGATTCGCCACTATTCTGCGATGATGAATCAATCGGTCGGGGTGCTGGCGTCTCTGCTTGAAGTCAAGTCCGCGTTGCTGGTCGACGTAGGTCGTCGCGATGATGGGTCCGACGTCCTTGTCGTGCGCAGCAACCTGACCGGCACGATGCAGTTGTACGAGTTCGACGCCAGCAGCGAGTTACGTCAGGTGACGGGCCTGCCCGAGCCGGTCGCGACGGCTTCGTACGTTGGAAATGGTCGTCAAGTGGTAATCGAGGTCGACACGGGCGGCGACGAACGCCACCAACTCTACCTGGTCGACTTGGACACTTCGCGCGACGCGCCGCTTGGTTTCGCCGACATGATGGCCCTGACGAAGGACCCTCGTTACGGTCATCACTTGGCCGGGGTGAGTCCGGACGCCAGCACTATTGCGTATTTGTCCAACAAGCGCAACGGCGTCGACTTTGACCTTTGGTTGTACGACGTGGCGTCTGGCGAGCATCGATGCGTCTACCAAAAAGGTGGATGGTGCATGCCAGGCTCAGGGTTTTCACCCACTGGGCGTTGGGTGTCCGTCCTGCGCCCCGGACCTCGTCCACTCGACACGGACCTCTTGTTGATCGAGGTCGCGACCGGTGAGGTCCGCGTCGTCGCTCCTCACGACGACGAACCAGCGCTGGTCGGTGCGCCAGCGTGGATCGACGCGACGACCTTTTGCGTCTCTTCCAACGTCGGGCGAGACTACGCGGCGGTCGTTCGCTATGACGCGACGACGCTTGAAGCGACGCGACTGGCCGGGACCGGCGAGGTCTCCGACGCCGAGCCCGTCGCCGGTGCGAGCGGGGCACTGGTCGTTATAGAGAATTTCAGCGGTGCAAGTCAGTTGCGGCTCGTAGATGCTGGCGACGCCGCGGAGGGAGTCGAGATTCCTCTTGACGAGCCGGGTGTGGTGATCACCCACGTCATACGAGCGCCGCAGTTCTCCCTCGACGGCTCGCGCCTGTACTACACGTTGAGTACACCGCGACGAGCCAGTGACGTCTGGGTGTACGACGTTGACTCTGCGCAGACCCACCGTCTCACGCAGAGCCCCTCAGCGCTCAGCCCAGAACAGATGGTGAGCGCTGAGATGGACGCAGTCGTCAGTTTCGACGGCGAGCGGGTGCCGATGTTCATCTATCGACCGACTACGGTCGCCCCCCACTCTTCCGTCGTCGTCCTCGTTCACGGTGGGCCCGAGTCACAGTCGACGCTCGCTTTCGATCCTGTGGTGCAGGGCTTGGTCGCGGCGGGTCACGCCGTCGTGGTACCGAACGTGCGCGGTTCAACGGGTTACGGCAAGCGCTACGCGAGTCTCGATGACACGACACGGCGTCTCGACTCGGTGCGTGACTTGGCGGCGGTGCACGGCGCCCTGGCGTCGCGGGGCTTTGATGAGCGCCGCGCCGCGCTCTGGGGCGGTTCGTACGGCGGGTACATGGTGCTCGCGGGTCTCGCCTTTCAGCCCGATCTCTGGGCGGCCGGGGTCGACATAGTCGGAATCTCGGACTTGGTGACGTTCTTGGAGAACACGTCGGACTATCGACGAGGGCATCGCGAGCTCGAGTACGGTTCGCTCGCGCGAGACCGCGACTTTCTCGCCGCGGCCTCGCCGCTACGCCACAGCGACGACATTCGTGCGCCACTGTTCGTGATTCACGGGCGCAATGATCCTCGAGTGCCGGTCGGCGAGGCCGAACAACTGGCCGCCAGTCTGCACGCGCGGGGCCTTCGCTGTGAGGTGGTGATCTACGACGACGAGGGACACGGCCTGGCCCGACTCGCGAATCGTCTGGACGCCTATCCGCGTGCGGTTTCGTTTTTGAACGAGGTGCTGCAACGCTGAGCAGCTTGGCCCGACCCTGTCGCGTCGTTTCGGCTCGAGGTTTGAAGATTGCTTTCTGGCACGCTGGCGGAAAGTGCTCAGCTGAAGTAGTTCAGGAAAGTGCGAGCGGATTCGTGTCCGGCACGTTCGCCAAACGGGTAGGGACGAATATCTCTTGAACACGGTGGTCAGCGACGCTTGCTGGACAGAAACGACGCCGTGCGTCAATGGCTCGCGACATATCGATGAGGAATACTGGGCCCATGGACCTAAATGAAGGCGCCGACGAGGTCAAGGTTGACCGGGACGAGCACGGTCGACCAGAACCTGCGCTGGCGAGTGACGAGGCGACCACGCTCTTCTCCTTCCTCGACTATCAACGCGCAACGTTCGCCTGGAAGTGCCGCGACCTTGGTTCGGATGGACTCAACACCAGAATCGCCGCTTCCACAATGACGCTCGGCGGGATGATGAAACACCTGGCCCTCGTCGAGTTCGGATGGTTTTCTCGTTCGCTCTTTGGCCTTGACTACTCGTCGCCATGGGACGCTGTCGACTGGAAGTCCGACCCTGATTGGGACTGGCGTACCGCCGCCGAGGACAGTGCGGAATACTTGCGAACCCTTTGGAGCGATGCCGTCACGCGCTCGCGCCGTCAGGCCGCCGAAGCCCTCAGCGAAGGCGGTCTCGACCGCCTCGCCAACCGTGCTTGGCCTGACGGAAGGTCGCCCAGCCTTCGCTGGATCATGCTCCACATGATTGAGGAATACGCGCGCCATAATGGCCACGCCGACCTCCTGCGCGAAGTTATCGACGGCGAGACTGGCGAGTAGAACTCGCGCTTTCGTTGCGGTTCGCGTGACTTCAGTAGGAAAGGTCCACACGTCCCTGGCGCCCAAGTACACGGACCATCTTCCTGTTCTGTCGTGTTGTAAGCGTTGAGACGATGCCTCACGCCGAGCGCAGAACCGCCAATGCCGACATTGTCAATCTAGAGATTGATGGTGCGGCTGTAGGAACGTCGCGCGCTGAACGCCCCAAGAGCGCTCACAATGGTCAACAGCAAGAAGCCAATCAGGAGCGGCACGTCCCACACGCCAAGCGCCGATCGGTACATCCAGTAACTCGCCCCAGGGAGTGGCTTGGGTTGGAGAGACAGGGCCACACGATTGCCCACGGCGACAGTCATCAGTACACCGTTTAGGCCCGCCAACGCCGTCGAAAGGCGGACCTCGGTACGTAGGAACGCGAGAGGAAGGACCCCATCGCGCAACAACTGGGTGACCACCGCGGGCAGCGAGAACCACGAGAGGGCGAAAAGACCAAGACCGAGGTAGGCGCAGACTTCGGCGAGTGTTGACGTTGCGTTGTGTTGTCCCAAGAACAGTGCCGAGATCACCAGGGTGATGCCCACCATCGCCGAACGATTAATGAGACGAAACCATCGCATCTGGAGAGGTTGTCCCTCAAGCCCGTGGCGTAGGCGCCGCCATCCCAGTAGGGCCACCACGAGGTAGGCCAAGAGGACCCAACCCAAAGCGCTCTGCAAATCGCGAGCGAAGACGCCGGCCCGGCTGAGCTGGACCCTGGACGAACCGTGAAAGAAGCCGTACTGGCCAAGCGAGAGGTAAAAGGTGAGCACGAGTGGGACGGTCGCGAACCAGGGAAGCGTCGCCGCGAGCAAGGAACGCTGCGTTCGACGCGCCCAGAACTCGCGCGACGCGGGTGCACCAGCACCCACCAGTCGAGAGCGCAGCGACGAAGCGATGAGGTTGGTCGTGACGCGAAGTGGCGAGCGCCCGTCGTCCAGCAGACTTTGGATCATGACGGCCATCTCATCTTGATATCGCTCGCGCCACCAAAGCGGATAGGTACGTAGTGCGATGGACGTGAGTTTTGACGACCTGGTCATGCGGGCGCGATTCCGAGTCGTCGCAGCCCCACCGAGGTCACGGCCGACGTCGCGAGAAGCCGCTCGCGAAGTGCCGCGGCACCGGCGCCGGTGATGCGGTACGGCCGGCGTCGCTCGTCGGCGGGCAGGGCTTCAACGAGACCGTCTTGTTCCAGACGTGCGAGAACTCCATACAAGGTTCCTGGACCCAGCAAGACTCCCGCGATCTCTTCGATGTCACCGATGAGCCCGTAGCCGTGCTTCGGACCGGCCGCGAGCGAGGTCAAGACCAGAAGAGCGGGGTCCTGCGCACGGTTCCAGCCCTTGACCGCCACGTTCACTCCCTCGACAGGGAATACTATATCAGATTACGTAGTAGTGACGTCGTCGAGGCACCTAGTTTTGACATGTGGCGGAGATGGTCCAACGCGACACCCACCATTAGTCGGCGACTGACGCCATCGCGATGGGAGTTGGCCTGCGGGTCTCACACCACAAAGAAGTCCTCACTCACTGGTGAAGTGAAGAGGCACGATCGCGACTGGTGTCGACGGCTCGGAGTACTGAACGTCGTGGACTAGTTTGAGCGAAGCGCATGGTCCTCTCTAAGTGCAACGTGGCGGCGGCGCAAAATATCTTCGACAAGGCGGCCCTGTGAGACTCAACGTCAAATTCGCGCTGGCTGCGTTCCTTATCGGCTTCGGCTTCATCGCCCTTGCCTCGTTGCTCATTGGGGGCAGGGCCGCGTCTGCTGCGCAAATTCAACGAAGTGCCTTCAACGGCCCAACGGGCATCGCAATGTGCGGGACGCACGTGTGGGTCACGAACGCCTCGGACAATTCGGTCACCGAGTTGAATGCCCTGAATGGTGAGAAAGTCCAGGTCATGAACGGTCCGTCAAGTGAGTTCTACGAGCCGATGGGCGTGACCGCGAATGGAACCGACCTATGGGTGGCGAATCTTTCGGGCAACTCGGTCAGCGAAATTAACTGCGGATCTGGAACGTCAGTCCGCACTATAAGTTCGGGGAGTTTGAACGCACCGGTGGCCATTGCAGCGGGTGGGGCAAAGGTGTGGGTCGCGAGCCAAGCTCACCAGAATGATACGAAGGGAAACATCATCCCTAACAGCAGTTCGGTGAACGCCTTCAGCACCAGGGTGGGTTCCCTCGACGAGGCCATCGCGGGTGCGAACGCGAACGGTTTCAACGGAAGCAGCGGTATCTCCGTGAGCGGCGGGAAAGTATGGGTCACCAACGCCAACGGCGATTCACTTTCCGAACTCGACGCCAAAACCGGAGACGTGATTCGAGTCGTTGGACAAAGCGCCGGTTCGTTCAACTGGCCGATGGGCGTTGCCTCAAACGGTGCGTACGTCTGGGTGGCAAACCTGGAAGGAAACTCACTCACCGAGATTGATGAGTCAACGGGGTCCGTGTTAAGGGTGGTCACCGGCGATGGCCTTGAAGGTCCTGACTCCATTTGTTTCCTCGGTAACGAGATTTGGGTGACCAATCTTTATGGAAATTCTGTCACCGAATTGAGCGCTCGAAATGGAGACCTCATCCGCGTTATCAATTCGAAATCGGATGGATTCAGCGCACCTATGGGCATCACCGGAAGAGACGCATCAATCTGGGTAACGAATCAGTGGAGCAACACCGTTACTGAACTCGTGGCTTCGAGCGGTTCGCTCGAACGCGTCCTCCATTAGCCGCCGAGACACACTCGACCGATGAGGCACTTACGACGTGATTCGTGGTCGACTCGCCCGAGTCGGCCTTAGGGGGTACGCCTCCATGAATGACTTCACCGCCCCGACGCGCAGGTTCCAGCGTTATCGAATCTGCGTCGCCTAAGCGATGAAGTACTTGGCCCTTGGGTGGTGACAGATGATGGCGTCGGTCGTTTGTTCGGGATGGAGCTGGAAGCCCTCGGAGACCTCCACGCCGATGCGACCCGCTCCCAACAAATCGGCCACTTTGGCGTTGTCCTCCAGTGACGGACAGGCCGGATAGCCCCACGAGTAACGACCCCCGCGGTACTGCTGGCGAAAGAGACCGGTCAGGGTCGGGCCGTCTTCTTGGGCGAAGCCGAGCTCTTCGCGGACGCGCTTATGCCATAGTTCGGCGAGCGCCTCGGCCATTTCGACACCGAGACCGTGCAACAAGAGGTAGTCGCCGTAGTGGTTGCTCGCGAAGAGCTCCTGGCAGCGCTGCGAGACCCGTGGACCCATCGTGACCAGCATGAAACTCGCGTAGTCGCGTTCAGGGCTCGAAACGGGACGAAAGAAGTCGGCGATGCACAAGAACGGGTCCTGACGCTGTCGAGGGAAGTGGAACCGCGTGCGTTCAGTCGTGCGTTCGTCGTTCTCGAAGATGACGAGGTCGTCGCCTTCGGAGGCCGCCGGAAAGTGTCCGTAGACCACCTGGGGCACGAGCAGGTCTTCGGATTTGGCGAGGTTGAGCTGTTCACGAAGCATGGCGCTCACGCGTTCCTTGAATTCGGCGTCGTTCTCGCCCTCCTCGGGCCGGTAGCCCCACTGGTTTCGAAAGAGGGCGGTCTGGTTGAGGTAGGTCGCGATCTCGTCGATCGAGATGCCCTTGGCCACGCGGCTGCCGAGGAACGGGGGCGCGAAGAGAGGATTGTCGAGTTCGACCTCAGGACTGCGCTCGGGGAGACTGTCCGCGGGGGCGGGCTCGTCGTCGCGGAAACGCCGATTGACTCGCTTCGTCGAGATCTCGCGCCCGAACAGCGGGTCGTCATCGCCGCCGCCACGAAGTTCCCCCAAGCGATCGAGGACACGAAGCCCCTCGAAAGCGTCCTTACCGTAGAAGAGGCGTCCCTGGTAGACCTCGCGCAGGTCGCGCTCCACGTAGGTGCGCGTCAGCGCCGCGCCGCCGAGCAAAACGGGCACCTGCGCCAAACCTCGCTCGTTCATGATCTCGAGATTCTCGCGCATGACGAGCGTGGACTTAACGAGCAGGCCACTCATGCCCAGCGCGTCGGCGTGGTGTTCTTCGACCGCGCTCAGCATCTCATTCACGCCGACCTTGATGCCGAGGTTAAAGACCTCGTAGCCATTGTTCGTCAAGATGATATCGACCAGGTTCTTACCAATGTCGTGGACGTCACCCTTGACGGTCGCGAGAACGACGCGGCCTCGGCCGCCTTGTTCGCTGTGCTCCATGTGAGGTTCGAGAAAGCTCACTGCGCTCTTCATCGTTTCGGCGCTCTGAAGGACGAAGGGGAGTTGCATCTCGCCGCTGGCGAAGAGGTCGCCGACTTCGCGCATCCCGTCGAGCAAGATGTCATTCACGATCGCCAGGGCTCCGAGGCCCTCTTCGAGCGCGGCCTCGAGGTCTGCTTCGAGGCCGACGCGCGCGCCGTCGATGATGCGCCGGCGAAGGCGATCGTGCAGGGGCAAGTCGTCCAGGCTCTCTGAGACCGACGACGTCGCTTTCGCGCCCTCGAAGTGACGAAGCAACTCGCTCAACGGGTCATATCCCTCAGTTCGACGGTCGTAGACGAGGTCGAGGCAGAGCCGACGAGCGACGTCGTCGATGCGCGCCAGGGGCAAGATCTTCGAAGCGTGCACGATGGCGGCGTCGAGGCCGGCCTGCACGCACTCGTGCAAAAAGACCGAATTAAGCACCTGGCGGGCCGCGGCGTTCAGGCCAAAGGAGACGTTCGAGAGGCCGAGAATGGTCCGCACCCCAGGCATCTCCGCCTTAATTCGTCGAATCGCTTCGATCGTTTCGATGCCGTCGCGGCGTGACTCTTCCATGCCGGTCGAAAGGGGAAGCGCGAGAGGGTCGATGAAGACGTCGCTCGCGCTCAGCCCGTAGCGCTCAACGGCGAGGCGCGTGATGTTGGTCGCGGCGCGAACCTTCCACTCGGCGGTGCGCGCCTGGCCCTCTTCGTCGATGCACGTGGCCACGACCGCGGCACCGAACTCGGCCGCCAAGGTCAAGAAGCCGTCGAGGCGCGTGCCGGGTCCGTCGCCCTCTTCGAGGTTGACCGAATTCAACAGGGCCTTGCCCCCGAGCCAGGTCAGGGCCTGGCGCGCGACCTGGGTCTCGGTGGTGTCGACCATGATGGGTACCGAAGACTGGGTGGCCAGGCGACTCATCAGTTCGTTCATGTCGCCCACGCCGTCGGCGCCCGTGTAGTCCACACAGACGTCGAGCACGTGCGCGCCCTCTTTGATCTGCTCGCGTCCGATCTCGACGCAGGTGTCCCAGTCGCCGTCGAGCATGGCTTCACGGAATTTCTTGGAGCCGTTGGCGTTCGTGCGCTCACCCACGAGTAAGACCGAGCGGTCCTGTTCGTAAGTGACCGGCGAGTAGATCGACGCGACGCCCGGCTCGAAGTGCACTTGGCGAGCGGCTGCTCGCAGTGGGCGCACCGCCTCGACGACGCAGCGCAGGTGCTCGGGTGTGCAGCCACAGCATCCGCCCACGACCTGCACTCCGTATTCGCTGACGAATCGTGACAGGTGATCGGCGAGGGCCTCGGGCGTGAGGTCGTAGTGCATCTTTCCGTCCACCACGCTCGGCAGCCCCGCGTTGGGCAGGCACGACAGCGGCATCGGCGCGGACTCGGCCAGCGTGCGAAGCGGTTCGTACATCTCGACGGGACCCGTGGCGCAGTTCAGACCCAACACGTCGACGCCGAGCGTCGACAGCGAGGTGATCGCTGCTCCGATCTCGGTGCCGGGCAGCATGCGTCCGGTGAGCTCAATGGTGACTTGGGCCTGGATCGGCACGACGCGACCGTGGCGCGCCATCGCTCGATGACAGGCCGCGATGGCGGCCTTGCCCGAGAGCAGGTCGAACATCGTCTCAATGAGCAACAGGTCGACCCCACCCTCCAAGAGTCCGTAGGCCAATTCCTCGTAACTGGCGCTGAGGTCGTCGTAGGAGATCTGGCCCAAGGTGGGGAACTTGGTGCCGGGGCCCATCGAACCGGCCACAAAGCGCGGGGAGGTGGGGCTCGCGTACTCGTCGGCCACGCGTCGAGCGATTCGGGCCGAGGCGAGGGCGAGTTCGTGGGTGCGTTCAGCGATCTGGTATTCGGCCAAGACGACCGAGAAGGTGCCAAAGGAGTTGGTTTCAATGACGTCCACGCCGACGTCGAGGAACGAACGGTGGAGCCGCTCGACGGCCTCGGGTTTCGAGGCACTCAAGACCTCGTTGCAGCCCTCGAGGGCGCTCGAGCCGAAGTCGTCCATCGTCAGTTGCTGGAGTTGAAGATTGGTACCCGTCGCCCCGTCGTAGATCAAGACGCGCTCGCTCAGCGCGCGCAGATAGGGGTCATCGGCGTTCGGGCGGGCGAACGGGGGACGCGGCGCGTTATCCATTGGCTCCCCAGGCTACTTGTGGCTTTCGTTGTCACTACGCTGAACGCGTGAAGATTTACACACGCGGCGGCGACGACGGTACGACTGGTCTTTACTTTGGCGGACGCGTCGACAAGAGTTCTGATCCCATCGCGATCAATGGCGCCGTGGACGAAGCGCAAGCGCACCTCGGTTGGGCGCGTTCGCTCAGCGAAGTCGGTGGAGAGGTCAATGAACTCTTGATCACGCTCGAACGCGACCTGTGGGTCCTGATGGCTGAAGTGGCGACGTTGCCACAGAACCGCCGCAAACTGCAGAGCGACAAGTCCCTCGTCTCACCCGCCATGGTCGAGCGGCTCGAGCGTGAGATCGACCGGCTTTCTCAGGAGATCGAGATGCCCGCCGAGTTCGTCGTGCCCGGCGAGAACCAGCTCTCGGCCGCGCTCGACGTCGCGCGAACGGTGGTTCGACGCGCCGAGCGCGCGGCGGTGGCCTATCCCCTCGACGGATCTTTCGTCGTGCAGTACTTAAATCGTCTCAGCGATTTGGTGTGGACGCTCGCGCGTTGGGCCGAAGGCCCGTTTCACCGCACCGCTCGCTCCGTTGAGTAGGAGAATTGATGTCTCGCAGCCCTCACGTCGTCGCCTTGAAGGACGCCCTCGCGGGAGGCATCGTCGCCGTTCCTATCACCTTTGACGAAGGTGCGGCCTTCGTGAGCAGGGCCATACCCACTCAGATTGGAGAGGTTCGCTTCACGCACGAACTCTCGAAGGAATGGTGCGCCCAGAACGGACTCAGAGCCGAAGCGGGCAGCGTGGTCGTGCTTCGCGCGCAGCGCGGTCCCGGGGTGGCGCTGGTGTCGCTCGGCACCAGCTACAACAAAGCGGAGAGCTATCGCTTGGCTGGGGCCAGCGTGTCGCGAGTAGCGGGCGACAACGTGCTCTCGGTCCTGATGCCCACCGACGCGATTGAATCGCCGGGCGAGGCGGCGCAGTCCTTCGTCGAAGGGGTACTGCTCGCCAGTTACGCGTTCAAGTCGACCAAGTCTCTCGATTTGAACGTGGTACCCATCGCGACCCCGCTGCCGACCGTGGCGGTGCACGATGAGGTGACCAATGGCGTGAAGCGCGGTGAAGAGATTGCCAAAGCGGTGAACTGGGCGAAGCGCCTTATCGACACGCCCGCCAGTGATCTGACGCCGAAGGAACTCGCCAAACGAATCGAAGAACGCCTGGAGGGTGAGGCCTTCGTTGACGTCGAGGTCTGGACCGAGTCTCGGATTAAGGAAGAACGTCTGGGCGGGCTGCTTGGCGTTGGGCGCGGCTCGGGCCAGCCCACGCGTCTCGTTCGAGCGACTTACGACCCTTCGCCGGGTTCACCAATGCCCCATATCGCCCTCGTGGGCAAGGGAATTACCTTCGACTCCGGTGGGCTTTCGCTGAAGCCGGCCGAGGGCATGATGACGATGAAGACCGATATGTCTGGGGCGGCGATCGTGATGGCGACGCTTTTGATGGCGAGTCGCCTACGCCTGGCGCTTCGCGTGACGGCCATCGCTCCGCTCGCGGAAAATTTAGTAGGCGATCACGCGACCAAGCCCGGTGATGTTCTCACCATTCGAAACGGCACGACGATCGAGGTGCTCAACACCGACGCCGAGGGTCGTTTGGTCTTGGCCGACGGGCTCTGTCTCGCCACGGAGATCAATCCCGACGCGATTATCGACGTAGCGACCTTGACGGGGGCTCAGAAGGTCGCCCTGGGCGACCAAGTGGGCGCGATATTCGCCTCGACCGATGATCTCGCGGAGCGCTTCGCCGCGGCCAGTGCGCGAAGTGGTGAGCAGCTTTGGCGCATGCCGCTGGTTGACAGCTACGAGAGTTACGTCGATTCTGACGTCGCGGATCTGAAGAACATCGGCAAGGGACCGGTAGCCGGCGCGGTTATTGCCGCCTTGATCCTTCGGCGATTCACGCAGGACCGTCCCTGGGTCCACCTCGACATCGCGGGTCCGGGGCGCGCCGACGCCGCTACTGGCTACGTCACGAAGGGCGCGACCGCCTTTAGCGCGCGCACGCTCGTGGAGTTCTTGCGCGACGCGGCCACGCGTACCTAGTTCGTCGGGGTCACCCGCGAGACACGCGTTCGACGTGTGGGGACGTCACGCTGGAGAGAGGCCGAGGCCACGTCGTTTCCGTCGTCGCGGCCGATCAAGACTGACGCGAAGAGTTGCTCGCCGAGCACTCGCGCCCAACGCAGCACGTCTTCTTCGTGGCGAAAACTGCCCCAGATAGTCGCGGCGAGTCCGGCCTCTTCGAGCAACAACAACAACGCCATCGTCGCCATCGCCGCGTCAGTGTGCCAGTAGGGCAGGGGCCAGGACTCGAGTTGGGTGAGACTCGAATCACCCTTGTCGGACTCGGCGTAACGCTCCAGGTACAAAGCGGGCTGGGCGGTCACCAAGACAACGGCGCCCGCGCGCATCAGGCCCGGCGCACGTCGCGCGCCGTTTCGCCAGCCTTCGTCGGTGGCGTAGTGAAAGTAACTTGCAACATCGTTTTGCGCGATGACATGCATTCGCACGCCAGCGCTGTTTCCGGCCGTAGGCGCCCAGAGTGCTTCGGCGCAGCGCTCCTCCAACCACGCAGGATCCACCTCACTTCCGTCAAAGGAACGAGTCATGCGCCGCTGGGCGAGAAGCTGGGCGAGGTCCACGCGAGAGGTTTAGCAGGTGGGCGCGAGTAATTGTTGACCCAGCAGGTAAGATTTCGATACCCAAGAAGGAGAGCGCCGTGTCATCACCCCGTGATCTGTTGAACGCCGCGAAGGCCGAGATTCGAGAAATCGACCCCCACGAGGTGGCGGGTCGCCTTAACCACTTCACCCTGCTCGACGTTCGAGAGAACGAGGAGTACGAGCAGGGCACGGTTCCGGGCGCCGTGCACGTTCCGCGCGGCAATCTCGAGTTTTCTATCGAGGGTCGTCTGCCCGACAAACACGCGCCCATTGCCGTCTACTGTGCCGGAGGCGTGCGCTCCGCTTTTGCCACCAAGACCCTCCAAGACCTCGGCTACACCGACGTCGTGTCGATTACCGGTGGCTTCAACAAGTGGAAAGACGAAGGACTGACCTGGACGACGCCGCGCACCATGACCGCTGAGCAGCGCATCCGCTACCACCGCCACCTCTTGCTTCCCGAAGTGGGCGAAGTGGGCCAACAGAAACTGCTCGACTCCAAGGTGCTCTTGCTCGGAGCGGGCGGACTCGGTTCACCGGCCGCGCTCTACCTCGCCGCGGCGGGCGTGGGGACGATCGGCATTATCGACATGGACGTCGTCGACTCGTCGAACCTGCAGCGCCAGATTCTGCACAACATGGAGCGCGTCGGAATGCGCAAGGTCGACTCGGCCCGGATCACCTTGGAAGCAATGAACCCCGACTTGACGGTGAAGACCTACGACACACGTTTGGGCGCGGACAACATCCTTGACATCATCGACGGCTACGACGTCATCGTTGACGGGACCGACAACTTCCCGACGCGCTATCTGGTCAACGACGCCGCGCTCGTGAAGGGCATCCCCGTCGTGCACGGGTCCATTTTTCGCTTCGAGGGCCAGGTCACCGTCTTTAATCCCTACGTGGGGCCGTGCTATCGCTGCATGATCCCCGAGCCGCCGCCGCCCGAACTCGCGCCCAGCTGCGCCGAGGCCGGCGTGCTCGGCGTCTTGCCAGGAATCATCGGCTCAATCCAGGCGATTGAAACGATCAAACTGCTCCTCGAGATGGGCGAGCCCCTGGTGGGACGTCTGCTCACCTATGACTCAATGGACCAGAGCTTTCGTACCTTCAAAGTGCGCCGAGACCCGCAGTGCCCGGCCTGTGGTGAGAACGCGGGCCCGATCGTCATCGCCGAGTACGACGATCTGTGCATGCCCCACGCGGTGGGCGTCTAGAGGCGAACGACCAAGGTTCCGGCGAACTTGTCGTGCAGGGTCTGCTTGCGCGCGTCAAAGAGCGGCCAGAGCACGTCGATGAGTCCAAAGAGCGACACGATAATCGAGGCGCCCCTCGTTCCAGTGAACTCCAGTGAGCTATAGACCGCGATGAAGCCCCAGCGCTTCAAGGCTTGGGTAATCGTCACGCGGCTCCCCGTCAGGGCGTCGATGACTTTGGTCGCCGCGACCCGGTTGCCGATGGTCTGGCCCGAGCGAGAGCTGATCTGCCAGACCATATAAAAGCCCTGGAGCATCAGTCCGGCGACCGCGCCGGTGTAGACGCCTCCGATGCCTTCAAAGATCGACACCAACACGAGGGTCGGAATGATCAAAATGAGGTCGTCGGCGAAGGTCGCCCCGACGCGACGCCACCACCCAGCAAGCATCTGTTGCGAGGGTGCCGTGCCCGCACTCACCGTCGTGGCAAGCGCCTGACCGCAGACGTGACAAAGCGTGGCGTTGTCTTCGGATGGGGAGTCGCAGTGGGGGCAGTTCATCTCTCTATCTTTCCTCATCGCGCGAGACCGCGGGGGATGGCACCGAGGCGAGGGGCGCTCGTGCCGAGCGCCTAACCTGAATTGAGTGAGTCCTGACGAGCGCCGTACCGACTCGGGCATCGAGATTAAGTCCCTCTACACCAACGAGGACCTTGCCGATTTCGCTCCCGATGAGCGACTCGGCGCGCCGGGTTTCTACCCCTACACGCGAGGTGTGCAGCCCTCGATGTATCGCGGACGCCTGTGGACGATGCGCCAGTACGCGGGCTTTGGCACCGCCGAGGCGACGAATGAACGATTCAAGTTCCTCTTGGGCGCGGGTCAAACGGGGCTGAGTTGCGCGTTCGACCTGCCGACCCAGATGGGTTACGACGCCGATCACCTACGCGCCGAGGGCGAGGTGGGCAAGGTCGGCGTCGCGATCTCGTCGCTCGAGGACATGCGCCTCTTGCTCGCCGGGCTGCCACTCGATGAAGTGACCACGTCGATGACGATCAACGCGACGGCCTCGACACTGCTCTTGCTCTATCAGTTGGTGGCCGAGGAGCAAGGCGTCGACTCGAAGAAGCTGCGCGGAACGATTCAAAACGACATCTTGAAGGAGTACGTCGCGCGCGGGACCTACATCTACCCGCCGCGCCCTTCGATGCGACTGATCGTGGACACCTTCGCGTACTGCGCCGCCGAGATGCCCAACTGGAACACCATTTCGATCTCGGGCTACCACATCCGAGAGGCCGGCTCGACCGCCGTCCAGGAGGTCGCCTTCACTCTCGCTAACGGCATCGCCTACGTCGAGGCGGCGCTGGCGGCCGGACTCGTGCTCGACGACTTCGCGCCACGGCTCAGTTTCTTCTTCAACGCGCATAACAACCTCTTCGAGGAGGTGGCCAAGTTTCGCGCGGCCCGGCGCCTGTGGGCGTCGATCATGAAGGAACGATTCGGCGCCAAGGACCCCAAGTCGATGATGCTTCGTTTTCATACTCAAACTGGCGGCTCGACGTTGACGGCCCAGCAGCCCGACAACAACGTGGTGCGCGTGACGATTCAGGCCCTCGCGGCGGCACTCGGCGGGACCCAGAGCCTGCACACCAACGGCTTCGACGAGGCGCTCGGACTGCCGACCGAGCGCGCCGCGAAGTTGGCGCTGCGCACGCAGCAGATATTGGGTTACGAGTCGGGTATCGCCGACACGGTCGATCCGCTCGCCGGGTCGTACTTCGTTGAATCGCTCACCGATGAGGTGGAGGCCGGCGCGCGCGAATACTTGGCCGCCATCGACGAGTTCGGCGGCTCGGTCGCGGCGATCGAGGCGCGCTACCTGCAAGACGAGATCGAAGCGGCGGCGTACGACTTCGCTCGCCACGTCGACAGCGGTGAAAAGGTCGTCGTCGGGGTGAATCGCTTCGCGGAGTCGACTAACAGCGCCGCGGACGTCTTTCCCATTGACGAGGAGCAACAGCGTCAACAAGTCGATCGTGTGCGCTCCTTGAAGAAGCGTCGCGACGAGGCACGCGTTTTCGCGGCGTTGAACGACGTGGCGGTCGCGGCCCGGGGAAGCGCGAATCTGCTCTATCCAATGAAAGAGGCGCTTCGACACCTAGCGACCTTGGGCGAGGTCGCTGACGTGCTGCGTGACGCCTTTGGGGTCTATCAGCCGAATTAACGAATGGGCCCTTCGAAGTGCGTCACGCTCGGGGGCGATTCGTAGTGCGGCCACGTCAGGGCCCGCCAGCGAGGAAAGAGTTCGGTCTCGCGAAAGGCGAGGTGCGCCTCGACCGAGGTCCAGCGCACGAGCAACAGATACGTCGAGGGGTCCTCGACCTGACGGCGAATCTCGGCGCCCAGGCAGCCCTCGGCCGACTCGATGATCGAGAGGGCCCCGCGCACCGCGGCCTCGTATTCTTCTTGGTGACCCGCCTTCAAGGTGAGCAGCGCGTGTTCGACAATCATGATTTCGCCAAGAGTCGTTCGCGCAGATCGGGGTCGTTCGCCGCCATGATGGCGGTGTGACTCAGGGCGATGGCCCCGTCGATCACCGCCTGGTCGGCCTCGGCACTGACGCAGGCGGCCGTGAATTCGGGCTGGTGGTTTACGGCGCCGCCGGTCGGGATGCGAAGCAGCGGGTGAATGCTCGGCACGGCCAGTGAGACGTTGGCCATGTCGGTCGAGATGGTGGGCTTGGAGGCCCCCTCGTCGTCGAGGTCAAATCGGCGCCCGAGCGCTTCGGCGGCGCGGCGATAGTGCGCCAGGAGTCCGTAGTCGGACTCCATGTGAGAAAACGCGCTGCCCAACTCCTCGACGCGCATCGACGCGCCGGTCGCCAAGGCGCCGGCTTCGAAGCAAGCGTTGATCTTGTGTCGCAACTCGTGCAGTCGCGTGGCGCTGAGTGACCTCGCCATGAATCGACCGACGCTGAGACTCGGAATGATGTTGGCCGCCGAACCGCCTTCGGCGACCATGCCGTGGACCTGGTCGCCGGGGCGCAGTTGCTGGCGAAGCAGGCCGAGCGCCACCTGGGCGACGACGAGCGCGTCGAGGGCGTTCACGCCCTCCCAGGGGGCGGCCGACGCGTGCGCCTCTTTGCCTTCGTAGGTCACGTCGAAATGGTCGACCGCGAGACAGGTCGCTTCGAGTCGTTCGTTGGGCCAGGGGTGGATCATCATGGCGGCGTGAACGTCGTCAAAGTAGCCGGCCCTCAGGAGATCGATCTTGCCGCCGCCACCCTCTTCAGAGGGCGTGCCGAGCAACGTGACCGTGAGGTCGAGCTCATCGGCCACGGCCGCCAGGCCGAGCGCCGCGCCCAACGAGGCGGCGGCGATGATGTTGTGTCCGCAGGCGTGACCCACGTCGGGCAAAGCGTCGTACTCCGCGCAGAACGCGACGTTGAGCGAGCCCGAACCGGCGCTCGCGCGAAAGGCCGTCTCGAGTCCGGCGATGCCGCGTTCGACGCGCATGCCAAAACGCTCGGCTTCTTGAGCGACCGCTTCGGCGCTTTCGAACTCTTCGTAGCCGAGCTCGGGGTGCGCGTGGATGAAGTGGCTGAGCGCCACGAGTGGCGCGCGTTGGGCCTCGATCGCTTCGCTCGCGGTGCGCAGCTGGCTCATTCAATGACGGCGATGACGTCGCCCGCGCTCACGGAGTCGCCCGCGGCGACCTTGATGCTCTTGACGACGCCCGACTTCTCGGCGTTGACGTTGTTTTCCATCTTCATCGCTTCCAAGATCACGATGACGTCGCCGGCGTCAACGGTTTGGCCCACCTCGACCGCGACCTTCACGATGGTGCCCTGCATGGGCACGCTGACCGTGCCTGATCCGCTGCCCAAGACGCCGCCGTGGTGCTGGCGGCGCGGTTTGGCAGCGGTGGAGTGGGGACGCGGCGGTCCGTCGTCGTCGGGCTCAGGGACCCAGAGCGCGACCGTGATGCGCTTGCCGTTGACCTCGGCGGTAACGTCCTTTCGCACCCGCCCCTCGCCAACCGACACCGCGGCGCGTGACGCGCTCGGCAGGTGCGAAAAGTCCAGATTCGTCTCCACCCACTTGGTGGAGTGGGTGCCATTGACGAAGTCTTCGTCGCTCAAGATGATCTGATCGGCGCCGAGTGTGGTCGAGACACCTTCGATGAGCGTCTCTTCTATCGCGCGCAACAGTCGGCGCCGGGCGCGCTCGCGCGTGGGCCCCCATACGATGAGTTTGGCGATCAGGTTGTCGTAGTACTGCGAAACCGTGTCCCCGGCGCCGTAGCCCGCGTCGAGTCGCACGCCAGGACCTGAGGGCGTGTCGAATCTGGTGATGAGTCCCGGCGAGGGCGCGAATCGGCCGTTCGAGGGGTCCTCGGCGTTGACGCGCACCTCGATGGCGTGTCCGTCGCGGCGAATTTCGTCCTGGGTGAAGTCGAGCGCCTCACCGGCGGCGATGCGCAGTTGCCACTCCACCAGGTCGAGTCCAGTAACCATCTCGGTGACGGGGTGTTCCACCTGCAGGCGCGTGTTCATCTCCAAGAAGTAGAACTCGCCGTCTTGGTAGAGGAATTCGACGGTACCGGCGTTGACGTAGCCGCAGGCCTTGGAGACCTTGACGGCGGCTTCTCCCATGGCCCGACGCACGTCGTCGGGAAAGTTCGGTGCCGGGGACTCTTCGACGAGCTTTTGGTGACGACGTTGCGCGGAGCAGTCGCGCTCGCCGAGCCAAAGCGTGTTGCCGTGGGCGTCGGCCAAGACCTGCATCTCGATGTGGCGCGGCCACGTGAGATAGCGCTCGACGTAGCACTCGGGACGTCCGAAGTAACTCTGCGATTCGCGCTGGGCGCTCTCGAGGGCGGCCGCGGCGTCCTCGGGCGCGTTGACGACTTTCATTCCTCGCCCGCCACCGCCAAAGGCGGCCTTGATCGCGACGGGCCAACCGACTTCGTTGCCGAAGTCAATGACTTCTTGAGCGTTGGTCAGGGCCTCGGAACGCCCAGGAACGCCTTCAACGCCCGCGGCCTCGGCGGCGAGGCGTGAAGAAATCTTGTCGCCCATGACCTCGATGGCTTCGGGAGGTGGGCCGATGAAGGTCACGCCACGCGAGGTGACGGCGCGCGCGAAGTCGGTGTTCTCCGAAAAGAACCCGTAGCCCGGGTGCAGCCCGTCGGCGCCGCTCCGCTCGACGATTGAGAGGATGGCGTCGGTGTTGAGGTAGCTTTCGGCGGCGCTTTGACCACCGAGGGCGTAGGCCTCGTCGGCCAGGCGCACGTGCAAGGCGTTGCGGTCGAGTTCTGAGTAGACCGCGACCGTCGCTATACCCATCTCTCGACAGGTGCGGATCACCCGCACGGCGATCTCGCCGCGGTTGGCAATCAGAACTTTCTTTAACACGCGAACCTCCGTAAGGAAACTCCTAATTTCTACCACTCGACCCGAAAACCCTAAGGTTTGGACGTGCACCACCACTCCTGGCGCGTTGAAGAGTT
>Ga0307374_10002336_pt1 | contig 33856 bp, 30 predicted proteins | sample OX3MG_FD_202532 | JGI IMG/M metagenome (GOLD analysis project Ga0307374, IMG submission 202532) | Soil microbial communities from Risofladan, Vaasa, Finland - OX-3 | ecosystem: Environmental > Terrestrial > Soil > Coastal area > Acid sulfate soil | place: Finland: Risofladan, Vaasa | collected... | reverse complement strand
GTTGGGCAGCATCCGTATCTGCGCCTTGGGGCCCGGGTTGACGACCTTGAACTCTGCGTGCCCGCCGCGGCCATCCTGACCACCGACGAACGCGGCATCCCCACCGGTCAAACGTCGGTGGCGGATACCGACCTCGATTTTCGGGCCCCGCGCCGAATCGGCGGGGCGGTGCTCGACACCGCCTTTTGGGGCCTCGAGCGAGACCCTCAGGGAAGGGCGGTGGTGCAGTTGGGGGACGGCGCCGGACGGCGCCTGAGTCTGTGGATGGACCCCAGTTTCAAGGGCGTGATGATCTTCAGTGGCGACACGCTCGCCCCTGCCGCGCGCCGCCAAAGTCTGGCCGTCGAGCCCATGAGCTGCCCCCCCAACGCGCTGGCCGACGCCCGCGACCTCACCGTCCTTGCCCCCGGCCAGGGGGCGGAGTTCGTCTGGGGCCTTGAGGCATCGGGCTTTTAGCCCGGCTTTCGATACGTTACAAGTAGATCCGTGAATCGAAGAGCCTCGCCCGCGACCCGCCGGGAAGCCGTCTCTCCCCAAGAGCGTTACGCTCCGATCTCGGACTACGCCCTGATCAGCGACTGCCATTCGCTGGCGCTGGTTGGCCGGCAGGGCTCGATCGACTGGTGTTGCATGCCGGGCATGGATAGCGCCAGCATCTTCGGCCGCCTGCTTGACGCCGATCTCGGGGGCAGCTGCGCGATCGATATCGAGGAGGCCGCGTCCTACTCCCGTGACTACGTGGGGGAGTCGATGGTGCTGCGTACGGTCATCTCCGCCCGCGGCGGGGAGGTCGCAGTCCACGATCTGTTCACCATGCGCAGCGGGGGACGCCGCAATCCCTATCGTCAGCTGGTGCGTCTGGTCGAGGGCCTGCGCGGGGTGGTCGATCTGAGCCTGGTGGTGTCGCCGCGGTTCGAGTATGGACTGATCGCCCCCTGGATACGGCGTCTGCCCGGAGTCATGGGATTTGCCGCCATCGGGGGCGAGAACGGGCTCTTGATATCCTCCGATCAGACTTTTGAGCGCGATGGGCAGCACGACCTGCGCGCGAAGATCAGGATCCGCGCCGGCGACCGCGCCCACCTCTCGATCAACTGGATGAATCCTGAACTGCTCGATCTGCCGGAGATCGAGGTTCCGACCTCAGCGGAGATCGACTCCCGCGTGGAGGCAACCCTGCGCATGTGGCATCAGTGGGCGGGGAGAGCCCGCTTTGAGGGGCCGGACGCGCCCGCCGCGCTGCGCTCGGCCATCGTGCTCAAGTCGCTCAGCAACGCCGCCACCGGGGCCATCGTGGCGGCGCCCACGACCTCCCTGCCGGAGTGGATCGGGGCCGATCGCAACTACGACTATCGCTACAGCTGGATCCGCGATTCGGCCTTCAGCGTCGACTCCCTGGCCGAGATCGGGTGTGAGACCGAGGCCGATTTCTTCCGTCGCTTCATCCAGCGCAGCGCGGCTGGCAGCGGTCATCAGCTCCAGGTCATGTACGGAGTCACCGGGAAGCGCAGCATTCCCGAACGCCTCCTGACCCACCTCGACGGCTACCGCGGCTCCAAGCCGGTCCGGGTCGGTAACGCGGCCGCCTCTCAGCTCCAGCTCGACGCCTACGGTCACCTGGTCCGGCTCTCCTGGGAATGGCAGCGTCGCGGCCACTCGCCTGACGACGACTACTGGCGTTTCCTGGTCGATCTCGTCGACACCGCCGCCGAGCGCTGGCAGGAGCCCGACCGGGGCATCTGGGAGGTGCGCGGCGACCCTCTCCACTTTGTCCACTCGAAGGTGATGTGCTGGGTGGCCCTCGACCGCGGGGTCGCCCTGGCCAAGGCCACCATGCGCCGGGCCCCAACCAGGCGCTGGGCCAAGACGGCCGCCACCATCCGCGAGGAGGTCGAAAACAAGGGATACGACGCCGGTCGCGGCATCTTCGTGCAGGCCTTTGGCGCCGCGCACGTTGACGCCTCCCTGCTCCTGATTCCCGCCGTCGACTTCGTCTCCTATACCGACCCCCGTATGGTGAGGACGGTTGCCGCGGTGCGGGAGGAGCTCGAGCACGACGGATTCGTGGCTCGCTACCTGACCGAGAGCACCGACGACGGCTTTCGATCCGGCGAGGGGAGGTTTCTGGCCTGCTCGTTCTGGCTCGCCGAGTGCCTGGCCCGCCAGGGCGATCTGGAGCAGGCCCGCATCGTGTTCGACCGCGTGTCAAGCACCAGCAACGACCTTGGTCTTTTCTCCGAAGAGTACGATCCCGACTCCAATCTGATGTTGGGCAACTTCCCCCAGGCGCTGACCCACCTCGCCCACCTGCAGGCGGCCGTCGCACTCAACGCGGGGGTCAATCATCTCAATGGGCATTTTCGCGCGGCGAGTCCTCGAGCCGAGGGTGGGGGCGGGGCCGGACCCTTTTAGGGCGCGATGGCCACGTATTTGGTCTCCAGGTAGGCGTCCATGCCCTCCGGGCCCCCCTCGCGGCCGTAGCCCGATTCCTTGATTCCCCCAAAGGGTGCGGCGGCGTTGGAGACCAGCCCCTGGTTCAAGCCCACCATCCCCACCTCCAGAGCTTCGACCACGCGCAGCGCCCGGGACAGCTCCTGGGTATAGACGTAGGCGACGAGCCCGAACTGGGTCAAGTTGGCTCGCGCCACCGCCTCCTTCTCACTTTCAAACGTCGCGATCGCAGCCACCGGTCCGAAGATCTCCTCGCGCAGGAGACGGGCGGTGGGCGGGGTCCCCATCAACACGGTCGGGGGATAGAAGTACCCGGGTCCATCGAGGGCGGAGCCCCCGGCCAGGGTCCTGGCCCCGCCGGAGACCGCGTCCGATACCAGGTCCTGCACCTTGCTCCGCGCGGCCTCGTCGATCAGCGGGCCCACCTCCACCCCGTCTTCGGTACCCCGGCCCACCGTCATCGCCGACATCCGCTCGGCCAGGCGGCGGCCGAACTCGTCGGCAACGGACGAGTGGACCAGGAATCGATTGGCCGCCGTGCACGCCTCACCCACGTTCCGCATCTTGGCGATGACCGCCCCTTCCACCGCCGCCTCGAGGTCGGCGTCGGAGAAGACCAGGAAGGGTGCGTTGCCGCCCAGCTCGAGTGAGATGCGGAGAAGTCGCTCCGTAGCCGCGGCCGCCAGCTCCTTACCCACCTCGGTGGACCCGGTGAAGGAGATCTTGCGCGCCAGCCCGGAGCGGATCAAGGGGTCCATGAGTGGTCCCGGACGGCTCGTCGTGAGCACGTTCACGACCCCAGCGGGCAGGCCGCACTGGGCCAGGATGTCAGCCAGGGCGAGGGTGCAGAGCGGGGTCTGCTCAGCCGGCTTGATGACGCAGGTGCAGCCGGCGGCGAGAGCTGGACCCAGCTTGCGGGCGGCCATGGCCATGGGGAAGTTCCAGGGCGTCACGAACAGGCACGGACCCACGGGCTGGCGCATGACCAGGATCCGGCCGCGCCCGTTGGGCGCCACCGCGTATCGGCCCGCGATGCGTACCGCCTCCTCTGAGAACCAGCGCAGGAATTCGGCCGCGTAGGCGATCTCGGCCCGGGATTCGGCCAGCGGCTTGCCCATCTCCAGGGTCATGAGAAGGCTCAGATCGTCGACTCGGGCGAGCAATACGTCGGAGGCGCGGCGCAGGATGTCGGAACGCTCCCGGGGCGGGTGCGCGGCCCAGTCGGCCTGAGCCGCGACCGCCGAGGCGAGCGCGTTCCTAGCGTCCACCGCATCGGCGTCGGCCACCTGGCAGAGTTGGCGTCCGGTGGCTGGATCATCGACGCTGAAGGTGCGCCCGCCCGCCGCCGGGCGCCATTCCCCGCCTATGAAGAGGTCGAGGTGGAGCTGGGCCAGGACCGCGCTCTCTTGTTCCGCGCTCACGCCGTCACGTCATCGCCGGACAGCTCGCCGATCATGGCGACATCGGCCGAATAGTCGATGGGCAGCACGATGAGGCTGGGTCGGTCCAGCTCCAGCGCCTGGCGCAATCGACGCGCGAAGTCGCTGGCCGTCTCAACCCGCCAGGCGGGCATGGAGAAGGACTCGGCCAGGCGCACGAAATCGGGGTTGGTGAAGTCGGTGCCGAAGTTGCGCCCGAAGCGTGACCTCTGCTTCCAGACGATGGAACCGTACTGCTGGTTCTCCCAGACCACGCTGACGAATGCGGTCCCGAGCCGGCAAGCCGTCTCCAGCTCCTGGACGTTCATCAGAAAGCCCCCGTCCCCGCTCACCGCCACCACTCGCCTCTGTGGGTGCACGAGCTTGGCCGCGATCGCGGCCGGGGTGGCGAAGCCCATCCCGGCGAGCCCGTTGGCGATCATTACCGTGCCCGGTTCGTGGGCCGGGAAAAGGCGTCCGATCCAGAGTTTGTGCAGCCCGACGTCGGAGACCAGGATGTCCTGCGGGCCCAGGGCGGAGCGGATTTCGTACAGCACCCGGGGGGGCTGGAGCGGGGACTCGGGGTCGTTGCGGGCGCGCTCAAAGCGTTGCCGGACTGCGTCCTGGAGCCGCCGCGAGCCTCCCGACGCCTTGATCCCGTGGCACGACTCGACCAGTCGAGTGAGGATCTGGGCGATGCCACCGGCCAGCTCCACTTCTGGAATGAAGCACTCGTCGGTTTCGGCCGGCATCGAGTCGATGCAGATGATGCGCTTGTCCCGCCGCGGATTCCAATTCCTGGGGCTGTGCTCGACCAGGTCGTACCCGACTGCGATGACGAGGTCGGCAGCCTCGAACCCCGCCATCCGGTAGTCCCCAGCCTGGAGTCCAACCGCCCCCAGTGAAAGCGGATCGTCGGAGTCGATCAGTCCCTTGCCCATGAACGTTTCGGCGACGCTGATCCCGGTCTCGTGAGCCAGTTGGCGGAGGGCGGGAGCGGCCTGGCCGCGGACCACGCCGTTGCCGGCCAGGATGACCGGATTTTGGGCCGCCCGGATGAGCGCGGCCGCGCGTGCGATCTCACCCGGGGCGGGCTCGGCGTCGGGGCTTTGACGACGCGGCAGCGGATCGGCCTCGAGCTCGGCCGCCATCACGTCCTCGGGGAGCTCGAGATGGGTCGGGCCCGGCTTCTCGCCCTCCGCCAGCTTGAACGCCTTACGCACCACCTCCGGCACCACGGAGGCGTCGGTGACCCTGGCGTTCCACTTCGTGATCGGGCGCATCATGCCCACCACGTCGATGTACTGGTGAGACTCCTTGTGCATCCGCTCCAGTCCGCTCTGGCCGGTGAGGACGACCATCGGGGCGCGATCCAAGAAGGCGTCGGCGATGGCCGTGGTGGCGTTGGTGGCGCCCGGGCCCAGGGTGGTCAGGCAGACACCGGCGCGACCGGTCAGGCGCCCGTAGACGTTGGCCATGAACGCTCCGCCCTGCTCGTGGCGGACAGGGATGAAGGCAATGCTGGAGCGCGACAGCGCATCGTTCAAATCGAGCGTCTCCTCGCCCGGGATGCCAAAGACGTGGCGAACCCCCTCGGACTCAAGACATCGAACCAGGACCTCGGCGGCGGTACTCAGAGCCATGCACTACCTCAGCTGATGGCCCGGCCAGGGCGGGCCCACCTTCGATGCTACCCCGCCCGGGAAGGGACACCTTCGAGCCGGCCTCGGAGCTCTTCGCCTGGGGTATGCTGATCAGTACCGCAGGCTGCCCTGTGGTCGCTCGCCGTGGCTGTCGTTTGGTTTCTCGAACAGGCCCGTGCGTCCGTCGGTCAGTTCGAGAACCAGGAGAGCACAGTGGCACAGGGAACCGTGAAGAAGATCGTCTCCGACCGTGGCTTCGGCTTCATCGCCTCCGAGGACGGCAAAGAGTACTTCTTCCATCGCAGCAGCACCGAGAACTTCGACGCCCTGCAGGGTGGCGAGCGGGTGACCTTCGAGATCGAGCCCAGCGTCAAGGGCCCGCGCGCCGGTCGCGTTCGGGTCGCCTGATCGGGTCTTAAGCAAAGGGCCTCGGTGCCGTCGGCACCGAGGCCCTTTTACTTTTCGGGCTCCCTGCCGCTAAGACTTCCCGCTCGCAGGCGCCAGGCTCGGCATCCACGACGGGCGCCGCTCCTCGAAGGCGCGGATGTCATCGTCGTGGAGCTGGGCCAGGGCGACGTCGTCCCAGCCGTTGAGCAGGCACTTCTTGACGAAGGGATCGATTTCAAAATGCTCGGTCAGATCCGTGGTCGAAACGCTCTGATGCTCGAGATCGACCTCGATCTGCAGCGTCGGATCCTCCAGCGCCAGCTCGAGCAGGCGCTGGACCGAGGCCAGGGGAAGCTCCACCGGCAGGAGCCCGATCTTGTGGCAGTTGTTTTTAAAGATGTCGCCAAAGGACGGTGCGATGACGGCCCGGAAGCCAAAGTCCTGCAGCGACCAGGGGGCGTGCTCGCGTGAGGAGCCGCAGCCGAAGTTGGGCCCGGCGACCAGCACCGAAGCGCCCTGGTACTCAGGCCGGTTGAGCACGAAGTCGGGCTCGTCGCGGCGCCAGTCATGGAACAGGAAGGGCCCGAATCCGGAGCGCTCGATCCGCTTCAGGAACTGCTTGGGGATGATCTGGTCGGTGTCGACGTTGGTCCGATCCAGCGGCGCCATCCCACCCTTCACGGCGGAGAACGGTTCCACCGCCTAGACCTCGCGCAGCGCCAGCTGGCGCACGTCCGTCAGATGCCCGGTCAGGGCAGCCGCGGCGGCCATGGGTGGGGACATGAGGTGGGTCCGTCCCCCCGATCCCTGCCGGCCCTCGAAATTGCGGTTGGAGGTCGAGGCGCAGCGCTCCCCGGGTCCCAGGATGTCGGGGTTCATACCCAGGCACATGGAGCAGCCCGCGTCACGCCATTCAAATCCGGCTTCCGTGAAAGTCCGATCCAGGCCCTCGCGCTCGGCGGCGAACTTGACCGCAGCCGAGCCCGGCACGACCAGGGCTCTGACGCCGGGGTGGACCCGTCCCCCCTGGACCACCCGGGCCGCCTCTCTTAAGTCCTCGAGCCGGGCGTTGGTGCAGGAGCCGATGAAGACCCGATCGACCGGAATGTCCTGGAGCGCGGTCCCCGCGCGCAGATCCATGTAGCGCAGGGCGCGTTCGTCATCCTCGCTGGAGGGCTCCGGCACCCGATCCCCGATGGCCACGGCCTGACCCGGATTGGTGCCCCAGGTGACGTAGGGCTCCAGGCGTGAGGCATCCAGGGTCAGCTCGTGGTCGAAGCTCGCGCCGGGATCAGTTGGAAGCTGCTGCCAGTGCTCCAGGGCGATCTCCCACTGGCGTCCGGTCGGTGCCCGGCGGCGCCCTTCCAGGTAGGCGAACGTGACGTCGTCGGGGGCCACCATACCCACCCGCGCGCCCCATTCGATGGACATGTTGCAGACCGTCATCCGGCCCTCCATGCTCAGAGCGCGCACCGCCTCGCCGCGGTATTCAACCGCACAGCCGCGGCCGCCGCCAACCCCCTCCTGGGCGATCAGGCCCAGGATCAGATCCTTGGCTCCGACCCCGATCGGCAGCCGGCCCTCCACGTTGACGGCCAGGTCGCGTGAGCGCGTCTGGGGCAGAGTCTGGGTGGCGAGGACCATCTCCACCTCCGAGCTGCCGATACCGAAGGCGAGGGCTCCAAAGGCGCCATGGGTCGAGGTGTGGGAGTCGCCGCAGACGATGAGCATGCCGGGCTGGGTCAGACCCAGCTCGGGTCCGATCACGTGCACGATGCCCTGGTGTCTGCTGCCCATGGCGTGGAGCTCGATCCCCGCCCAACGACAGTTCTCCTCGAGCGCGTCCATCTGCCGGGCGGAAACCTCGTCCGCCATCCCTCGACCACCGTGGGTCGGAGTGTTGTGGTCCATGGTCGCGACCGTCAGGTCGGGGCGGCGAACCTTGCGTCCGGCCATGCGCAGGGATTCAAAGGCCTGTGGGGTGGTGACCTCATGGATCAGATGGAGATCCACGTAGAGGAGGTCGGGCTCCCCCGGGGCGCTTCGGACGACGTGGCTGTCCCAGATCTTCTGGGCTAGGGTTCTGGCCATCAGGTGTTCGAAAATACCCGTTGGTGGCCCCCCGGCGGTGTATGTCGGGCACAAAAACCAGCCATTGAGTATTGTGCGTGCGGCACTAACATGGGCTGTTGGCAGTTGGGATACTCACTGCCGTCGATGACACGCTACTTCGAGGTATCAAACGGCCTCCTCCTCCTCAGCCTTAGCCGGCGGGGGCCGCGCACGTCCTGATCGGGAGACCGACTGGACCGCGCAGAGGGGCCCCCGCCTGAAAGAGGCGGGGGCCCCTTCTTTATCGGTGAACAGCAGTAAGGCAGGCAACAGGTGAACAGCAAATGATTGAGACAGTCGAGACCAAACAGAGGACCGGCACGCTGACCGGCGCCGAGACGTTGCTCGAGGCGCTGCGCCGGGAGGGCGTGGACGTGATCTTCGGCTACCCCGGTGGGGCCAACCTGCCCATCTACCAGGAGCTGCCGAAGTATCCCGAGATCCGCCACATCCTGGTCCGGCACGAGCAGGGCGGCGCTCACATGGCGGACGGCTACGCCCGGGCTTGCGGGCGTCCGGGCGTTGTCATGGCCACCTCGGGTCCGGGCGCGCTGAACTTGGTCACCGGGCTGGCCACGGCGTTCATGGACTCGGTTCCCATGGTCGCGATCACCGGTCAGGTCGACTCGACCATGGTCGGCCGCGACGCCTTCCAGGAGTCGGACGTCATCGGTTGCACTCAGTCGGTGACGAAGCACAGCTACCTGGTGACGCGCGTCGAGCAGATCCCCCGGGTGGTCAAGGAGGCCTTCCACATCGCGACCACCGGCCGGCCGGGACCGGTCCTGATCGACATCTGCAAGGATGCGCAGAAGGCGCGTTGGGAGCCGATCTGGCCGGAGACGGTGGACCTGCCCGGCTATCAGCCGACGGTGGCGCCCGACCCCGATCAGCTGCGGCGCGCGGCCGAGGCCCTGGACGGGGCCGAGCGGCCGGTGATTCTGGCCGGACACGGGGTGCTCTTGAGTGGGGCCCAAGAGGAGCTGCGAGCGGTGGCCGAGCGCGCCTCGATTCCCACCGGGACCACCCTTTTGGGCATCGGGGCCTTTCCCGTGCGGCATCCCCTGGCCCTGCACATGACGGGGTTCATGGGCACGGGCTGGAACCTCAAGGCGGTGCAGAACGCCGACGTGGTGATGATGGTCGGAATGAGGGTGGACGACCGGGTGACGGCCAAACTCGACGAATGGGCGCCCCGGGCCACGACCTTCATCCACATTGACATCGACGCCTCGGAGATGGGTAAGAACGTGCGCCCTCACCTGGAGGTGGTCGCCGACGCCCGGAGCGCGCTCCAGGAGCTCATCGGCCACCTCTCACCCGCTCCCGCCGCGCGCCAGGAGTGGCTGACCCAGATCGATCGCTGGCGCGAGGAGCATCCGCTCCGCTACGCCCGGGCCAACGGTCAGCTCCAGCCGCAGGACGTCATGCTCGAGATGTACCGCCGCTCCCAGGACGACGCCATCGTGGTGGCGGACGTGGGCCTGAACCAGATCTGGGCCGCGCTGTGGTGGAACTACGCTCGCCCGGGCCTGTTCATCAATTCGGGGGGCGCGGGAACCATGGGATTCGCGCTGCCCGCCGCGATCGGGGCCAAGGTCGCTCGGCCGGAGAAGCCGGTCTGGGTGGTGGCGGGCGAGGGCGGCTTCGTGATGACCGCGCAGGAGCTCTCGGTCGCGGTCAAGCACCGGCTCGACCTCAAGATCGTGATCCTCAACAACCACACCCTGGGCATGGTGCGCCAGTTCCAGGACGACTTCTATGGTGGCATCCGATCGGAGATCGACCTGACCGAGATGCCTGACTTCGTCAAACTGGCCGATGCCTATGGCCTGAGCGGGGTGCGGATCGAGTCGGCGGAGGAGATCGAGGGCGCCTTCGATCTGGCTCAGCGGACCGAGGGTCCGTTCCTGATCGAGTGCCGGATCGACCCGGCCGCCAATGTCTATCCCATCGTGCCCTTGGGCAAGGGATTGAACGACTTCTGGGAGATGCCCGATGACTACGAGTAAGGAGGTCTCGGCCGGTGCCGACCGCCGGGTCCTGTCCATGCTGGTGGAGGACCATCCCGGGGTGCTGTCTCGCGTCAGCGGCATGATCCGGCGCCGCGGCTTCAACGTTCACGGACTGTCGGTGGGTCCCATCGACGACCGGGGCCGCTCGCGCATGACCCTGTCGGTTGACGCCGGCCACGCCGAGGTGGACCAGATTGAAAAGCAGCTGGATCGATTGATCGAGGTCATCGCCGTCGACGACCTCACCGATCGCCCCAACTTCAATCGTGAGCTGGCTCTGATCAAGGTCGAGATCGAGCCGTCTCAGCGCGGTGCGGTGGTGGAGATGCTCTCGGCTTCGGACTGCCGGGTCCTGAGTCAGGACGACGGGCAGGTGATGGCGCAGTTCGCGGGTGAATTCGGTGGAGTGGAGCGGATCGTGGGCGATCTCCGACGCTTCGGTCGCGTGGAGCTGGCCCGGAGCGGGCCCGTGGCCATGGCGAGGGGGGAGTAGATGGAGGCCAAGGCCGACGTAGCCAACTCGGATCGGGTCTTCATCTTCGACACCACGCTGCGCGACGGCGAGCAGTCGCCCGGCTACCACATGGATGGCGCCCAGAAGCTGCGCCTGGCGCGCCAGCTCGAGGCGCTGGGGGTGGACGTGATCGAGGCCGGCTTCCCGATCTCGTCGCCGGGCGACTTCGAAGCCTGCCGGAGCATCGCGCGCGAGGTCCGCGGGACCATGGTGACCGCGCTGGCGCGCGCGGTCCGATCGGACATCGACGCCGTCTGGGGTGCGATCGCCGAGGCCGAGCGGCCCCAGATTCACATCGTCCTTTCCGCCTCCGATATCCACATCGAGCGCAAGTTGGGCCTCACCCGTCAGGAGGTGCTGCGCCGCGGGGTGGAGGCGGTGAGCTACGCACGCGGCCTGTGCGATCAGGTTGAGTACAGCCCCGAGGACGCGGGCCGGGCCGACCGCGACTATCTGGCCGAGACGGTGGAGCTCATGCTGGATGCGGGCGCGACCGTCATCAACATCCCTGACACCACCGGGTACTGCCTGCCCGACGAGTTCGGCGGGCTGGTGGCGCACGTCCTGGCCAGCGTCCGGCACCCCGAGCGTGCCGTCTTCTCCGTGCACTGCCACAACGATCTGGGCCTGGCGGTGGCCAACACCATGGCGGCGATTTCGGCCGGGGCGCGACGGGCCGAGTGCACCATCAATGGCATCGGCGAGCGGGCCGGCAACACCTCTCTCGAGGAGGTGGTGATGCTGCTCCGCGTGCGGCAGGCGACGCTGGGACTGGAGTGCGGGGTGGACGCCACCCAGATCGCGGCCAGCTCGCGGCTCCTGGCCGAGATCACCGGCGTTGGAGTGCAGCCGAACAAGGCCATCGTGGGGGCCAATGCCTTTGCCCACGCCTCGGGGATCCACCAGGACGGAGTGCTGAAGGACCGCCTCAATTACGAGATCATGCGACCCGAGGACATCGGCCTCTCGGACAACCGCATCGTGCTCACCGCGCGCAGCGGCCGCCACGCCTTTCGTTACCGTCTTGGCACCCTCGGCATCAGCCTGGCGCCCGAGCGGCTGGATGGCGCCTGGGTCTCGTTCCTTGAGTTGGCCGACACCAAGCAGGAGGTGACCGACGAGGACCTCGTCGGGCTCTTTGGTACGCCGGTCGGATAGCCGAGGGCGCCGGCGATGAGCGAGGCCGTGATCGTCGCCGCCGGACGCTCCGCCATCGGCCGTGCCTTCAAGGGGGCGCTGGTGGGGACGCGCTCGGACGATCTTGCGGCCCAGGTCGTGAACCAGGTCCTGGCTCAGGTGCCCGAGCTCGCGCGAAGCCAGATCGACGACGTCATCTGCGGCTGTGGACTGCCCGGCGGCGAGCAGGGATTCAACCTCGGTCGCGTGATCTCGCTCCTGGCGGGTGTGAACGCGCCCGGGGTGACCGTGGCGCGCTATTGCGCCAGCTCGCTGCAGGCGGCGGCGATGGCGGCCCACGCCGTCAGGGCGGGGGAGGGGGAGGCGTTCGTGGTCGTGGGAGTTGAGTGCGTCTCGCGATTCGGCTATGGCATGAGCGACCCCCCCGAGGCGCAGAACCCCCGCTTCGCCGCCGGCAACCCCGAGGGCCTACCCGACGTGTACATCGCCATGGGCGAGACGGCGGAGAACGTGGCCGAGCGCGAGGGGGTGGGGCGCGTCGAGCAGGATGAGTTCGCGCTCAAAAGCCAGCGCGCTGCCGTCGCGGCCCGGGCCGATGGCTTCTTCGAGCGCGAGATAGTCGGCGTCGAGCTGAGCGGGGGAGGCCGATTCGAGGCTGACGAGGGTCCCCGGGCGGGTACCAGCCTCGAGGCGCTGGCGGCACTGCAACCGGCCTTCCGCGCCGGCGGGAGCGTAACCGCCGGCAACGCCTGTCCGCTCAACGACGGGGCGGCCTGCGTGATCGTCATGAGCCTGGACGCCGCCCGCCGCATGGGGGTCCGGCCTCTGGCTCGCATCGTCTCGACCGGGGTGGGCGCGCTGGAGCCTGAGTTCATGGGCCTGGGCCCGGTGCCGGCCACCCGCCAGGCCCTGGCCCGGGCGGGGATGAACATCTCCGACATCGACGTGGTCGAGATCAACGAGGCATTTGCGGCCCAGGTCATTCCCTCGGCACGCGCTCTGGGCCTCGATCCCATGTCGCCGCGCCTCAATCCACACGGCGGAGCGATCGCGCTCGGACATCCCTTCGGCATGACCGGAGCCCGAATCCTGTGCACGCTGCTGAACGAGCTGGCCTCCCTCGATCTCACCGTGGGCCTGGAAACCATGTGCGTCGCCGGCGGCCAGGGCATGGCCATGATCCTCGAGCGCATGGCGTGAAGCGTTGATCGAGGAGATCTGGGATTCAGCCCTGGACGGGATCCTTAAGCTGGAGCCCCAACTCGTACTCGTCGCGTACTGGAGTCAGGCGTGCGAGCCCTGCCGGCGGCTGCGGCCGGAGCTGGAGGAGCTTGCTCGCAACTCTGCCGGCGTCTGCCGGGTGCTGGGGATTGACGCCGAGCGGGAGCCCGACAGCGCGGCGCGGCGGGGGATCAGGGCCCTACCCACCCTGATCTTCTTTCGCTCCGGCCTCGAACTGGCGCGCTTTCGCGGCGGCGCCCTGCCGCCCGCCGCTGCAGCACTGCTAGCTCGTAGCTGACGCCGCCTCGGGCAGGACGACCTCGGTCGCCCGCCAGCAATACCAGGCGGCGACGCTGCGCCAGGGGCGATAGGGCACTCCCAATTCCGGCATCTCACGGGCCGTGGGCGAAGACTCAAGGCCATGAATGAGCCCGTATCCCCGCCTCACCCCGAGGTCGCCGGCGGGCCACACGTCGGGGCGCCGGAGCTGAAAGATCAAGAACATCTCGGCCGTCCAGCGGCCGATGCCGCGCACCCGGCAGAGTCGCTCGATGATCTCCTCGTCGCTCAGCTGGTCCAGGCCGGACAGAGGCAGCGACCCGTCCAGCACCCGCGCCGCCAGATCCTGGATCGACGCTGTCTTGGCCGCGGAGAGCCCGGCGGCGCGGAACCGATCCTCGCTCAGGGCGCTGACCGAGGTGGCATCGGCGCGCTCTCCCAGCTCGAGTAGAAGGCGGCCATGAATGGCGGTGGCCGCCCGTCCGGCCAGCTGCTGGAAGGTGATCGAACGCACCAGGGCCTCGAAATATCCCGTCAGGGGCTCGCGCAGCCGGGGCGGACCGACCAGCGCGATGAGGCGAGCTAGGGCTGGATCACGCCGGGAGAGCTCGGAGGCCGCCTGGTCGTAGGGGTCTTGGGAGCTCAGCCGAAGGTGGCCATGAAGGTGTCGAATTCCGACCGGCTGGGTCGGAGTTCGCTCTCGCCCAGATCGCGCAGAGGCGAGGCGCCGAGCCCCTCGCGGGTGGCGAAGTCGGACATCGACTCATTCATGTGCAGGAGCCCGGTGACCAGGATCCCGCGCTCGCGATTCTCCTCGATCAGGCGCATGGCGCCGACGCGGTCGCTCGGATCATGGTCGTCGTCGAGCTTCTTCAGGATCAGACGCGAGCCGTCGTGCATTTCGACCTCGCGCGTGGTGCCCGGCTCGTAGTCGACCGTTATCTCCTCGAAATAGGGGATGAAGGTGACGTCCTGAATGATGGTGTCGTGGTCTTTGACGTAGGCATAGCTCTTGGTCGAGCCCTCGTGGTCGTTGAAGGTCACGCAGGGTGAGATGACGTCCAGGATCGCGGTGCCACGGTGGGCCAGGGCCGCCTTCAGAAGCGGTACCAGCTGCTTGCCGTCGCCGGAGAACGAGCGGGCGACGAAGCTGGCGCCGAGGGTCAGAGCGACCATGCAGGGGTCGATGGGCTGGAACTCGTTGACCGAACCTCGCTTTTGAACCGAACCCACATCCGCGGTGGCGGAGAACTGCCCCTTGGTCAGGCCGTAGGTTCCGTTGTCCTCCACGATGTAGGTGCAATCCACGTTGCGTCGGATCATGTGCATGTACTGGCCGAGTCCGATCGAGGCGGTGTCGCCATCACCCGAGACCCCGAGCATGATCAGCTGGCGGTCGGCCAGGGCGGCCCCGGTGGTGAGGGAGGGCATGCGGCCGTGGACGCCGTTGAAGCCGTGGGCCTGCTCGACGAAGTAGGCCGGCGTCTTGGAGGAGCAGCCGATCCCGCTCATCTTGGCCAGGCGGGAGGGCTCGATCCCGAGCTCGAACAGCGCCTTGACCAGATGGTTGGTGATGGAGTTGTGGCCACAGCCGGCACAGAGGGTGGTCGGGGCCCCCTTGTAGGCGTCGCGTGTGAGGCCGGCACGATTCATGGTGGTGGACATCAGACGGGTACTGCCTCCAGTTCCAGCAACGGGCGGGAGATGGCGTCGGCGGGAATGGGCTGGCCGTCGTAGTGCCGGATCGAGCGCAGACGGCCGACCAGGGCAGGCGGCAACTCGAGGCGGAGGATGTCGTACATCTGGCCGTCGCGATTCTGCTCGACCACGTAGACCCGCTCGTGGGTCTCGACGAATTCGACCACCGAGGCCGAGACGGGCAGCGCGCGAAGGCGCAGGTAGTCGACGGCGAGGCCCTTGGCCCGGAGCAGGTCCCGCGCTTCGACCACGGCGTGGTGCGTGGTGCCGTAGGCGATCAGGCCCACGCTCGAGCCCTCGGGGTCCACGATCGGGGCCGGGACCTCCGCCCGGGCGGTCTCGAACTTGCGCGTCAGGCGGTCCAGGTTGCCGGCGTAGATGGCGGCGTTTTCGCTGTAGCGAGCGTTCTCGTCGTGCCCGGAGCCGCGCGTGAAGTAGCCGGCCAGGGGATGGTCGGTTCCGGGCAGGGTGCGGAAGGGAATGCCGTCCCCGTCCACGTCCCGGTAGCGTCCCCACTGGCCGACGCGTTCGAGTTCATCTCGGTCCAGAACCTTGCCGCGATCAAAGCCCTGCTCGGGATAGGCGAACGGTGAGCTCATCCAGAGGTTCATGCCCAGATCGAGGTCGGACATGACGAAGACCGGGGTCTGAAAGCGGTCGGCCAGATCGAATGCGGTCTGGGCCATCTCGTAGCACTCCGCCACCGTGGCGGGAAGCAACAAGAGGTGCCGGGTGTCGCCGTGAGAGAGGGTGAAGGCGAATCCGATGTCGCCCTGGGCGGTGCGCGTGGGCAGCCCGGTTGAGGGTCCGGCGCGCTGTACGTCGAAGATCACGACCGGGATCTCCGTGTAATAGGCCAGGCCCGCGAACTCGGCCATCAGGGAGAGGCCGGGGCCCGAGGTCGACGTCATCGAGCGGGCCCCGGCCCAGCCGGCACCGATGGCCATACCCAGCGCGGCGAGCTCGTCCTCGGCCTGGACCACCGCGATCCGCTTCTCTCCGCTCTCGGGATCGACACGGAAGCGCTCGGAGTAGGAGATAAGGCTCTCGCAGAGGCTGGAGGAGGGGGTGATCGGATACCACGCCGCCACCGTGCAGCCACCCATGACGCAGCCCAGGGCTGCCGACTGATTGCCGTCCACCAGCATCAGTCCGTCGGTCCGGCCCGGGTTCGGCTCCAGCCGATGGTCGATCTTGCGGCCGGCGAAGTGCTCGTTCCAGTACTCCAGACCGACCTGGACGGCGTCCAGGTTCACGGGCCAGGCCTTGGGCTTGCTCTGGAACTGGCGCTGTATGCCCTGCTCGAGGGCGCTGAGCGGGATCTCGAGCAGACCGGCCACGATGCCGACGTAGATCAGGTTGGTGAGCTGCTTGCGCAGGGTCTCACTCTGAATGCGGGTCTTGGCCAGCTTGGAGAAGGGCACCGGGAAGAACTCGAGATCGGTGCGGGCGTCGAGGGTCGAGTACGCCTCTTCATAGATCACCGCGCCGCCCGGTCTGACCGAACGCAGGTCGGCCGCCCAGGTGGCGGGATTGAGCGCCACCAGCACGTCCGGGTTCTCGCCCCGCCGCCCCTGATAACCGTGCTGGCTGACGCGCAGGTGATACCAGGTGGGAAGGCCTTCGATATTGGAGGGGAAGACGTTCTTCGGCGCGACCGGAATCCCCAGCGAGAAGATGGCCCGGGTCAGGACTAGGTTCGCGCTCTGGCTACCGGAGCCGTTGACCGTGGCCGCGGTGATGGTGAGGTCGTTGACGGTGGGTTCCACGTCCGAAGCCCAATCCTACTCGTTTGCCGCCCGAGGCTGGGCCGCCCCCGCGGACGGGCAGACCGCTGGAACAGGCTGGCGTGCTGAGAGGTCTAAGATCATTCTCCGTGAAGGTGGGAGTTCCGTTCGAGATCGCGCCCGGCGAGCGCCGGGTGGCCATGGCCCCCGACGTCGTCAAAAAATTGCGCGCCGCTGGAATTGAGGTCACAGTCCAATCCAGCGCTGGAGAGCGAGCCGGTTTCACCGACGCCGATTTCGAGCAGGCGGGGGCGGAGATCTCGAGCCAGGCCGCCCCAGTCCTGGGCTCGGACGTCGTCTTCAAGGTTCAGGCCCCGACCTTGGAGGAGGCGGCCAGCCTGCGCTCGGGCGCGCTTCTTCTGAGCTTTCTGCAACCGTCCACCCAGCAGGATGTGATCCATGCTCTGGCCGAGCGCGGAGTCAGCGCCTTCTCGCTCGAGCTGGTGCCCAGGATCAGCCGTGCCCAGTCCATGGACGCGCTCTCCTCGCAGGCGTCCCTGGCCGGCTACAAGGGCGTCTTGATGGCCGCGGGCAGACTGGGGAAGTTCTTTCCCATGCTGATGACCGCGGCTGGCACCATCGCACCCGCTCGGGTCCTGATCCTGGGCGCCGGCGTCGCCGGACTGCAGGCCATCGCCACCGCGCGCCGCCTGGGCGCGGTGGTCGAGGCCTATGACGTGAGGCCGGCGGTGAAAGAGGAGGTGCAGTCACTCGGCGCCACCTTCATCGAGCTCGAGCTCGAATCGCAGGCGGGCGAGGGAGGGTACGCCCGCGAGCAGTCGGAGGAGTTCCTGGCCCGGCAGCGCGAGTTGCTGGGCGATCGGGTGGCCGCCGCGGACGTGGTCATCACCACCGCCAACGTGCCCGGCCGCCGGGCCCCGATCCTGCTCACGGCCGAGATGGCGAGTAGGCTGAGAGCGGGATCGGTGGTGATCGATCTGGCCGCCGACAGCGGAGGCAACTGCGAGCTGACCAAGCCCGGAGAGGTGATCGAGGTCGGCGGCGTGACCATCGACGGGACGCGCAACGTGCCCGCCACCGTGCCCCTGCATGCGAGCCAGCTCTACGCCCGGAATCTGGCCAACCTGCTCCTCCATCTGGCCCATGAGGGCCAGGTCACCCTCGACTTCGAAGACGAGATCACGCGCGGCGCCTGCGTCACCCACGGCGGCGAGATCGTGAACGAGCGCGCGCGCCAGATGATGGAGGCCAAGTGATCGCTCAGCTGATCGTCGAGTTCACCTATTTCGTGCTGGCCGTGTTCGTTGGCATCGAGGTCATATCCAAGGTTCCCACCATCCTCCACACCCCGCTCATGTCCGGATCCAACGCCATCCACGGCATCATCCTGGTCGGGGCCCTGGTCATCGCCGCCGACGCCCATGACCCCCTGACCGCGGGGCTCGGCTTCCTCGCCGTGCTCCTGGCCACCACCAACGTGGTGGGAGGATTTGTCGTCACCGACCGCATGCTCGAGATGTTCAAGAGCCGCCGGACGAACGCGGAGGCGCAAAAGCAATGAGCACCTGGACCGCGCTCGTTTACCTGGGCGCAGCGGTCCTCTTCATCCTCGGGCTCAAACTGCTCTCGTCCCCGCGCAGCGCGCGCCGCGGCAACCAGCTGGCGGCGGTCGGCATGATCATCGCCGTGGTCTGGACCGCGGTGGGGCTCTGGGGCCGCTTCACGGCCACTGGCGTCGCGGTCTGCGTGGCCGGTCTGGTCCTGGGGGGAGCGGCGGGAACCATCGGCGCCAGGCGGGTGAAGATGACCGCGATGCCACAGATGGTGGCGCTCTTCAACGGCGTCGGGGGTGGGGCGGCGGCGTTGGTGGCGGTGTCCGAACTCCTGCGTCTGGGTGCGGGTCGGGCAAATCCCGCGACCGGATTCCCGAGCGTCTTCGCCATCGTCGTGGGCGGGGTCTCGTTCGCGGGCTCCGCCATCGCCTTCGCCAAGCTCCAGGAGATGATGACCGGACGCCCCATCACCTATCCCGGCCAGCAGCTGGTGAACGCGGTCATTGCGCTCGTCATCGTGGGCCTGGCCGTGACCATCCTGGCCTTCAGCAACAGCCCCGTGGTATTCACGCTGCTGCTGGCCCTGGCCTTGGTCCTGGGGGTTGCGTTCGTGCTCCCGATCGGGGGTGCCGACATGCCGGTCGTGATCTCGCTCCTCAACGCGTTCACCGGGTTGGCCGTGGCGGCCAGCGGTTTCGTGCTCCACAACTTCGCCCTGATCGTGGCCGGAACCCTGGTCGGGGCGAGCGGCAGCATCCTGACCAAACTCATGGGCGACGCCATGGGCCGCTCCATCGCCAGCGTTCTCTTCGGTGCCTTCGGCAGCGTCCAGGGCGGGGCCCAGGCCCAGGCCGGAGCCGACGGACGCAGCGTCCGCTCCGCTAGCGCCGAGGACATCGGCACCATGCTCGCCTACTCCCGCAACGTCATCGTGGTTCCCGGATACGGCCTCGCCGTGGCCCAGGCCCAGCACGTGGTGCGCGAGCTGGCCGAGCTTCTGGAGAAGAAGGGCGTGGAGGTGCGCTACGCCATCCATCCCGTGGCGGGCAGGATGCCCGGGCACATGAACGTGCTCCTGGCCGAGGCCAACGTGCCCTACGACCAGCTGAAGGAGATGGACGAGATCAACGACGAGTTCCGGCACACCGACGTCGTCCTGGTGGTGGGCGCCAACGACGTCGTCAACCCCGCCGCCCGGACCTCACCCGGCAGTCCCATCTACGGAATGCCGATTCTCAACGTCGATCAGGCCAAGCAGATCGTCTTTCTCAAGCGGTCAATGCGCCCGGGCTTTGCCGGGATCGACAACGAGCTCCTGTACGACCCCAAGACGGTGATGCTGTTCGGCGACGCCAAGGACTCCTTGAGTCAGCTGGTCGCCGCCGTAAAGTCGGCCTGAACCGGGTTCCTAGCCGGCCCGTCCACTCGGGTAGGTGCCGAACACCCTGACCTCGCGGGCACACGATTCGAGGTCGACCAGTGCCGCCTCGCAAAGCCCGGAGTCGTCCACCTGAGCGTCGAGAAAGAACCGATATTCGAAGGGCCGCTCGGCGATGGGCCGGGACTCGAGCCGACTGAGGTTGACGCCGCGCTGGGCGAAGCACTGGAGGGCGGCGACCAGGCTCCCGGGAGCGTGGGCGGCGATGAAGCAGAGCGAGAGCTTGGCCGGACCACCAACTTCAGCCGGCCGCGCCGGAATCCCCGGCTCGAGGAGGAGGAATCGCGTCTGGTTCGAGTCGTCGTCCTGAATTCCGTCGGCGAGCACGGCCAGGCCGTATATGTGGGCCGCCCGCGCCGCGGCGATTGCGCCCAGGCCGGGCGTTGGCTCCAAGGCGAGGTGGCGGACCGCGCCCGCGGTGTCGTGGAAGGGCACGGGCTCGATCGCGTGCGCCTCCAGCCAGAGCCGGGTCTGGGCCAGGGCCTGGGGATGGGAGAGCGCGCGCCGCACCGTGTCCCCCTCAGATCCGATCAGGCAGTGCCGGATGGGATGGGCGTGCTCGGCGGTGATGCGCACGCCCCGCATCTCCCAGAGCAGATCGTTCACCTCCTGCACGATCCCGCCCAGGGTGTTCTCCACCGGGAGCACGGCGGCGCCGCATTCGCCGCTTTGGACCGCGGCCAGGGCGGCGGCGAAGGTGGGGAACCCCTGGGTTGTGCAATCCGGGACCAGGGCCAGCCCCGCCTCCTCCGAATAGGCTCCGGGCTCGCCCTGATATCCGACCTTGATCTCAGTCGTCCTCGGTTCGGGGTTGTAGCCAGGCCATCATGCTCCGCAGGTCCGCCCCCACGGTCTCGATCGGGTGCTGGGCGCGCTCGGCGCGCATGCGCATGAACTCGCTGCTCCCCTTCTCGTTCTCGTCGATCCAGCGCTCCGCGAAGGTGCCGTCCTGGATCTCGGTCAGGACCTGCTTCATCGACTGCTTCACGGTGTCGGTGATGATCCGGTTACCGGACACGTAGTCGCCGTATTCGGCTGTGTCCGAGACCGAATAGCGCATGAATGACAGTCCTCCTCGGTACATGAGGTCCACGATCAGCTTCGTCTCATGCAGGACTTCGAAGTAGGCCATCTCGGGTGGGTACCCGGCCTCGGTCAGGGTCTCAAAGCCGGCCGTGATCAGAGCCGATATGCCACCGCAGAGGACGGCCTGCTCGCCGAAGAGGTCGGTCTCCGTCTCATCTTTGAAGGTGGTCTTAAGGACACCCGCCCGCGCCGCTCCGATGCCTTTGGCGTAGGCCAGGGCGCGCTCCTGGGCGCGTCCGGTGGCATCCTGCTCGATCGCGATCAGGGCGGGCGTCCCGTTGCCCTCGACGTAGGTGCTGCGCACCAGGTGTCCTGGGCCCTTGGGCGCGATCATGGTGACGTCGATTCCGGCGGGAGGGGTTATGGTCCCGAAATGGATGGCGAATCCGTGCGCGAACATGAGCATCATGCCCGGGCGGAGGTTGGGCTCGATCGACTCCCGGTAGACGCGGGCCTGGCCCACGTCGGGGGTGAGGATCATGACCACATCGGCCTCCTTCACCGCGTCGGCCACGTCCAGCACGCGCAGGCCGTGGCGCTCGGCCTTGGCCCGGGACGCAGAGCCGGGATAGAGTCCGACGCGAACGTCGGCACCGCTCTCCTTGAGGTTGCGCGCGTGAGCCTGGCCCTGGGAGCCGTAGCCGAGGATGGCGACCCGCTCGCTGAGTTCGGCCGGGCAGTCGTGTTCATAGAAGATCTTTACGGTCATGGCGCAATCATCCCCGAATTGGCGACTCAAGATGAGCGAGCCTTCCAGCCGGGTTCGCCCGGAGGCCCAAAAACGAGCGGGGCCCCCGTACGTCACGGGGGCCCCGCATCGCGAAGAGGGTACTGTCCGCCGTCAACGCTATACCCCGCCGGTCCCGCCGGGTTAGTGCTTGAGCCACAGGGATGGGCCGGCGCAAATAGTGGGGGGGAACCGTACTCCAGCCCGGGTGACTCGGGCGCCCGCCACTGCCGGGGCTAGACTTGGGGCCCGAGTGAGAACATTCCGGGCTCAGCGGGGCGGGAGTCCCCGGCGCCGGGCTGCTCGGGGGGGTGGGGCATGATCTCGTGGGTCGTCTGGCCGCTGCGGAGCCTCGTCATCGCGCTCCGGAACCTGCGCCGGCGCCTGGGCCGCGCCCCCGACTTCGTACTGATCCTGATCGAGGCTGAGGGCCCCGAGCTCCCCGAGCCCCGGCCGCGGCTCTGGCAGCGCCTGGCCGGGATGCGCCGGCCGGCGTCAATGCTCGAGCTGGGATCTGATCTGCGCCGACTGGCCGCCGATCCCAGGGTCCAGGGCGTCGTCCTCCACCTCCGCCCCCTGGACCTGACTCCGGCGCGCACCGAGACCCTGCGCGGCCTGCTGCTGGGACTGCGCCAGGCCCAGAAGAGGGTCTTGGTGTACTCCTCGGGCTACACCAGCTCGACCTACCGCGTGGCCTGTGCCGCAGATCAGATCCTGCTCCTGCCCGGCGGCGAGGTCGGTCCGCTCGGAGTGAGCCATGAGTACCGCTACCTGGCCGACGGGCTGGCTCGGATCGGGCTTCAGGCCCAGTTCGAGCGCGTCAGTCCGTTCAAGTCGGCGCCCGATCGTCTGGGGCGCTCATCGATGTCGGACGAGGTCAGGGAGATGTCGGGCTGGCTCGCAGACGCCGCCTTCGGCGAGCTCCGGTCGGATCTCGCCTCGGGGCGCGGGCTGGATCAGGATCGGGTGGCGGAGCTGATCGAGCGCTCGCCCTTGACCGATCAGGAGGCGCTTGACCTGGGGGCGGTGGATCACGTCATGAGCGAGGAGCAGATCGCCCGCCACCTGGGTCGGACGATAGTGCCCTGGGCCCGAGCGCGCTCTAGGATCCGGCTCCCCCGCCCGCCGCGCCCGGGGCCGTCGGTGGCCCTGGTTCGGGTGCAGGGGGCGATCGTGGATGGGCGCAGCAGTCGGGCCCCCTTGCGTCCCCCGCTCCAGGTGCCGATGCTGCTGGACGCGCGGGCGGGGGATCTGAGCGTCATCGAGGCGGTGCGGAGGGCGGCCAGATCCCGCCGGGTGGCCGCCTTGGTGCTCTGGGTCGACTCCCCAGGCGGTTCGTCGACCGCGTCGGAGGCGATGGCGAGTGCGCTGGAAGAGCTGGCGCGTAGAAAGCCGCTCGTCGCCGCCGTGGGGGCGATGGCGGCCTCCGGCGGTTACTACGTCATGACCCCGGCCCGCGCCGCCTTCGCTCAGCCCGGCAGCCTGACCGGATCGATCGGGGTCTACAGCGGCAAGATCGTCAACGCGGGCCTCTTCGACCTGCTCTCGGTCGGCCGTGAACTGGTCCAGCGCGGCTCAGGCATGTCGGTGATGACTCCGGCCCGCCCCTGGACGGATTCCGAGCGGGCCCGGGTCCGCTCGGGCATCGATCGCGTCTACGACCTCTTCCTAAACCGGGTGGCCGGCTTCCGTCAGCGCTCCAGGGAGGACATACTGCCCCTGGCCGGGGGCCGGGTGTTCAGCGGGCGTCAGGCACTTGAGCGGGGTCTGATCGATCAATTGGGCGGCCTGGAGCAGGCCATCCAAAAGGCCCGCGAGCTGGCCGGTCTGCGCGCTGACGCACCGGTCCGCGAGATCCATCCCCGGGGAGAGGTCAGCGCTTTAGCGCCGGGGTCCTCAGTCCTCGACCGGCTGCTTCACGCCCTGGAGACGGCGGAGCTCCTGAACCGCGCCGCCTGTCTGACCATGACCGAGCTGCTCTAACCCACGGGCGCGTAACCCCGCCGGGCGTGGCGACGTTTAAACCACGGCGGATCCAACGGATTTCTCCCCCTGTCTGGGCGGCCGGGTGACCGGTCGCCCACCACCCCGCGGGTCTACCAGACCGGGCGGGTGATGGCCCCGTCGGCAGCGGAGGAGACCGAGGCGGCGTACTTGGCCATCACCCCCGTCCGGTAGTGCGGAGGTGGTGCCTGCCAGTCCCGCAGGCGCTCCTTCAGGTCAACCCCCTCGGCCTCGATCGTGCGGCCGGGTACGTCCACGGTCACCAGGTCCCCCTCCCGCAGAGCGGCGATGGGACCTCCCAGGGCCGCCTCGGGGGCCACGTGCCCGACCATCAGGCCCTGGGTGGCGCCGGAAAAGCGGCCGTCGGTGATGAGACAGACGGAGTCGCCCAGGCCCTGGCCCACCAGTGCGGCCGTGACCTGCAGCATCTCCCGCATGCCCGGCCCGCCGCGCGGTCCCTCGTAGCGGATCACGACCACGTCGCCGGCCTTGATCTGGTTGGCCAGCACCGCCTCGAGCGCGTCCTCCTCGCACTCGAAGATGCGGGCCGGGCCGCGGTGCACGCTGGGGGCGTGGTGGGCCACCTTCAGCACCGCTCCCTCGGGGGCGAGGCTGCCGCGCAGAACGACCAGCCCTCCCTCAGGGCTGAAGGGTCGGTCAAGCGGCCTCACAACCTCCTGGCCTGCGGTCTCGACGGCGCTCAGGCACTCCTCACCCAGGGTGCGCCCGGTCACGGTCAGGGCGTCGGGATCGATGAAGCCACCCTCGATCAGGCGCCGGGTGAGGAGCGCGATCCCACCCGCCCGATGCAGCTCGGGGGCGGCGAAGCGGCCGCCCGGCTTGAGGTCACACAGAAGCGGCGTGCGACGCGAGATGCGGTCGATGTCGTCCAGTTCGAGCGGGACCCCGACCTCGCGCGCCAGGGCGATCAGGTGCAGGGCGGCGTTGGTCGAACCACCGGAGGCGGCGGTGGCGGCGATGGCGTTCTCGAACGCCCGCCGGGTGAGGATCTGGGAGGGGCGCCGGTCCGCCTCCAGGACGCGGACCGCCAGCTCGCCCGCCGCACGGGTGGCCTCAGCCTTGGCCGGATCGAGGGCCGGGATGGAGTTGAACCCGACCGGCGAGAGCCCGATCACCTCCATGACCATGGACATCGTGTTGGCCGTGTACTGGCCCCCGCAGGCGCCGGCGCCGGGGCAGACCACCATCTCCAGCTCGCGCAGATCGGCCTCGGACATCTTTCCCGCCGCCACCGCCCCGATCGCCTCGTAGATCTCGCCCACCGCGACCTGGCGGCCGCGCCAGGTGCCGGCCCCGATCGAACCCGAGTAGAGCAGCACGGCCGGACGGTCGAGCCGGGCCATGGCCAGGGCCAGGCCGGGCAGCGTCTTGTCGCAGCCCCCGATGCCGAGCAGGGCGTCGAAGTAGTGCCCCCGGCTCACCAGCTCGACCGAGTCGGCGATCAGCTCACGCGATACGAGCGAGGTCTTCATGCCCTCGGTGCCCATCGAGATGCCGTCCGAGATGGAGATGGTGTTGACCTCCATCGGCGTCGCCCCGGCGGTGCGCACACCGCCCTGGGCGTGCTGCGCCAGCTCGCGGTGGTTGAAGTTGCAGGGCATGGTCCCAACCCAGGCGTGGTGCACGCCCACGATCGGGCGCTCGAGGTCGGCGTGGCTGAAGCCGATGCCGAGCAGGTAGGAGCGGGCGGCGGCCCGGGAGACCCCGTCGTACAGAGTCCGGCTGTAACGTCTGGCTTCGCTCATCGCTTCAAGAACTCCTCATCCCGCGTTGTTCGCCCGTCCTCCCCGCGTCTCGCCAGGGCGGAGTTTAGCTGCTCGACCTTCTCGCCGTGGGCGGCGGCGGGGCCGGAATCAGTCGGGCGTCGGCAGCGGGCTCAAGCGGGCGATGACGCGGCCCACCGCCACGCTCTCGCCCGCTTCGGCCAGCACCTCGGACAGCACGCCGTCAAACGGCGACTCGAGCTCGGAATTCACCTTCTCCGTCTCCACCTCGACCAGCGCGTCGCCGGTCTGCACCACCTCGCCTGGCTGCTTGAGCCAGCGCGTGATCACGGCCTCCCGCTGTCCGGCCGCCAGGCTGGGCAGGGCGAAATCCATCATCCGGACACCTCCTGGCGCGCCGCGCGCCAGTGGGACTCCAGGGCCAGCGCCGCCTCGATCAGGCCTGCCTCGTCGCCGTAGTGGCCGACCAGCTGGACCCCGACGGGAAGACCCCGGACCGGAATCGGAAGGCAGATGGCGGGATGTCCGCTGCAGTTGAAGGGTCGGGTAAAGCCGCTGATGTCGACGCGCTCGTAGGGGGCGCCGATTTTGGGGGGCATGATTCGGGTGGCGGGGACCAGCACCGCGTCCCAGTCCTGCAGCCGGGCCTCGGTCTCCTGGCGCACACCGCTCTGCTCGAACAGTGCCCGTGAGTACTCGCGCCGGCTGATCTTGGCGCCGGCCTCGAGCAACGCCAGGACGTCTGGGCCATAGGCCGAGCGATGGCGCTCGATCCAGCGTCGGTGCTGGGCTGAGGCCTCGACCTGAAGGATGATGGTGGCGGGCGCCGACATCCACTGCGGGGTCGGGAAGTCGACCTCCTCCAGGCCCTCGCTGGCGAAGTCCCAGGCCGATTTGATCTCCGGCACCAGCTCGGCGGCCCAGCTCCGAACGGCTCCGATCCGAAGCCGCTCGAGGGGGCGCATCTGGGGCGGGAGGAGGGAGTCAAGCCCGGCCATCACCTCCAGCGCTCGGGCCGCGCTCGTCACGTCGGGGGCGAGGGGGCCCACGGTGTCCAGGGTCCGGCTGAGCGCGATCACCCCGTCGGTCTCCACCAGGCCCACGCTGGGCTTTAGACCGACCACCCCGCAGTAGGCTGCGGGGACCCGGATCGACCCGCCGGTGTCGGTGCCGAGCGCCCAGTCGCACATGCCCGCGGCGACCGCGGCGGCGGACCCGCCCGAGCTACCCCCGGCCACGCGCTCGCGGTCGTGGGGATTGCGCACAGGGCCGTAATGCGGGTTCTGACTGGTCAGGCCGTAGGCCCATTCGTGCAGGTTGGTCTTGCCGATGATGACCTGCCCGGCGGCGCGAACGCGGGCGACGACCGGAGCGTCCTCGGACTTGGCCACCGAATCGAGGATGGTGCCGCCGCCGGTGGTGACCATGCCCCGGACATCGATCAGGTCCTTGACCCCCACCACCGGTCCATCGCCCTCCTCATCGCTGAGGGCGATGAAGGCGTTGAGATCCGAGCCCGCCTCGATCCGGGCCCGGGCCTGGCTTGAGTTCATCGCCCGAAGAGCTTCTTCACCCGATCCCAGGTGACGGCCCAGATCAGCCCGAATGCGTTCACCGCCACGGTCTCCGGCGGCTTGCTTGGGCTCGCCGGCGGGGTGGACGCCGGGGAGGGGGGCGCGGCGGCAGCGGAGCCGGGCGGGCTCCAGCCGGTGTCCGAGGCCATTTCCGCGGGCTCATCGCGGGGCTGCTCCAAGCGCTGCTTGATGGCCTGCCCCATCTGCCCGACCAGGCGGCGGGAGACGTCTTCCATCATGCCCCGACCGAAGTTGGCGACCTTCCCGGCGACGGTGAAGTCACTCGCCAACCGGACCACCGAGGATGTGCCCTCGGGCGCCACCGACATCGTCACCCGAGCGCGCGCCGACCCCGAGCCGGTGGTCTCCCGGCCCTCGGCCTCGAGCACCGCTCGACGCTCTTCGGGGACCCGCTCGACGATCCGCGCGGTGCCGTTGTAGGCCACCGTGACCGGCCCGACCTTGATCTTGACCCGCCCGTTGAAGGTGTCCGCGTCCACCACCTCGGTCAGCTCTGCTCCCGGCATGCACCCGGCCACGTTGTTGACGTCGAGGAGGAAGGCGTAGACGCGATCGGGATCAGCCGCCACCTCGAACTGATTTTCAATCTGCATCTCTGGCCGCAATATAGCCCCTTGAGTTCGTGGCCGGTCGCCGCTCGCTCCCCGGGGGCGCCGGGGCGGACGTCCCCGGGGGCGCGCAATATACTCAACGTCGCACGCCCGGGGCCGCCCAGGATCCAGGCCGGCCACCGCCGAGGTCTCACATGGAGTCGCGCATGAAGCACAGGGTCAAGGTCAGCATCAACGGCAAGGAGCGGGAGGATGAGGTCGAGGCCCGCCTCCTGTTGGTCCACTATCTACGCGACGTGGCCGGGCTGACGGGCACCCACATCGGTTGCGACACCAGCCAGTGCGGGGCCTGCACCGTGCTTCGCGACGGTGAGGCGATCAAGTCCTGCACCATGTTCGCGGTCCAGGCCGACGGTCGCCAGATCAAGACCATCGAGGGTATGGCGGAGAGCGACGGGACCCTGCATCCAATCCAGCAGGCCTTCTGGGAGGAGCACGGGCTGCAGTGCGGGTACTGCACCCCCGGCTTCATCATGGCCGCGTCCTACCTTCTGGAGCACAACCCCGATCCCAGCGACGACGAGATCCGGATCGGGCTCGAGGGCAACCTCTGCCGCTGCACCGGTTACGTCAACATCATCAACTCCGTGCGAACAGCCGCCCGCATCATGCGCGGCGAGGTCCCGGCGGGGGCGGAGTCTTGATTCCGGCCGCATTCGAATACGCACGTGCGACCTCGGTGGCCGAGGCGGCGAGCCTGCTCCAGCAGCATGGCGAGGACGCCAAGGTCCTGGCCGGGGGACAGAGCCTGATCCCGGTCATGCGCCTGCGCCTGGCCCAGCCCTCGGCCCTGATCGACATCAACCCCATCTCCGAGCTCCGCTATGTCGTCGCCGACGGCGACCGGCTCCGGATCGGAGCCCTGACCCGTCACGTGGAGATTCACTCCCACCCCCTGATCCAACAGAACCTGCCCCTGCTCGCGGCGGTGGCGCTGGAGGTGGGGGACAACCAGGTCCGCAACCTCGGCACCATCGGAGGCGTTATCGCCCACGCCGACTCGGCCGGGGACTACCCCACCCTGGCTCTGATGCTGGACGCCGAGATCGTGACCAACAAGCGCCGCCATCAGGCTCGGGACTTCTTCCAGGATCTGTTCACCACTCCGCTCGAAGCCGACGAGCTGGTCTGCGAGGTCTCCTTCCCAATCTCCCCCGGGGCGCACAAGTACATCAAGTTCCGGCGCCGGCGCTTTGACTGGGCCATCGTCGGGGTGGCCGCGCAGCAGACCGCGCAGGGCTGGCGGGTGGGACTTACCAACGTCGGTCCGACCCCGATGCGCGCGTTCGCGGTGGAGAACGCGCTGGCCTCCGGAGCCAGTTTTGCCGAGGCGGCAGAGTCGGCCGCGGATGGCCTCAATCCGAGCTCGGATATTCGCGCCACACCCGACTACAAGCGTCACCTGGCCCGGGTGCTGACGCGGCGCGCGCTGGAGCAGGCCGAGGCCTAGCCCGGGGCGGCGCCCGGCCGGCGCGATAGGCTTATGGGCTTACAGTGCCAACGCACACCCCGCAGAGCATCGACGAGGTCACCCAGGCCCTGGGGAAGCAGGCATACATTGCCGACCCGGCGCTGGCCACCGCCGTGTTCCTGGCCCTGCGCCTTAAGCGCCCGCTCTTCATCGAGGGCGAGGCGGGAGTGGGGAAGACGGCCGCGGCCACGGCCGTGGCCGCGAGTCTGGGCGCACGCCTGATCCGGCTCCAGTGCTACGAGGGGATCGAGCTCTCCCAGGCCGCATACGAATGGGACTATGCGCGCCAGCTCCTCCACATCCGTCTGGCCGAGTCGGAGAGCGAGCGCAGAGGGATCGAAGAGGAGCTCTACAGTCCGCGCTTCCTACTTCGCCGGCCCCTGCTGGAGGCCATCGACAACGATGACGAGGTGCCGCCGGTGCTGCTCGTGGACGAGATCGACCGCTCCGACGAGGAGTTCGAGGCCTTCCTGCTCGAGATGCTGAGCGACTTCCAGATCTCGATTCCCGAATTGGGCACGATCCGGGCCCGGCGCCCGCCCCTGGTCCTGCTGACCTCGAACCGCACCCGCGAGGTCCACGACGCGCTCAAGCGGCGCTGCCTTTATGCCTGGATCGACTATCCCGACCTCGATAAGGAGGTCGCGATCGTCCGCGCCCGGGCGCCGGAGGCATCGCTGCGCCTGGCCAGGGAGGTCTCGGCCCTGGTCCAATCCCTGCGCGAGATGGACCTCTACAAGCTGCCCGGCGTCTCGGAGACGCTGGACTGGGTGCGGGCCCTGATCTCGCTTGGGGCCGCCGGATTGGACCCGGTGCTGGTCGAGGCCACGCTGGGCGCGGCGGTCAAGTACCAGGAGGATCTGGAGCGGGTGCGCGGCGCCCTGCCCGCCTTGATCCCCCAGGCCTTAGAGCGCGCCGATGGTTGAGCCCGAGACCGATCTGCTGCCTCGCCTGGCCGGCTTCGCCCGCCTCCTGCACGACGTCGGCCTTCGGGCCGGGCAGGATCGCCTGACCAGCGCCGTGCGCGCCCTGGCCGAGATCGAGATCTCCGATCCGGCCGCGTTTCGCGATGCGCTGCGGGCGTGTTTTGTCTCTGCCCGCGAGGAGGCCTGGCTCTTCGAGGCGGCGTTCGACCTCTACTGGCTGGCCGGCTCGCACGACGGCCAGCCGGCGCCGCCCGCCTCGCGCATGCGCAACCTTCCCCTGTCCCCGGAGAGGGCCCGGGCCTGGCTCGAGGAGCTCGGGCTGCGGGCTCCGGTGAGCGAGCTCGAGCGCCCGGCGCCCCCCAGCCAGTGGACCTACAGCGAACGTGAGCTGCTGCGGCACAAGGACTTCGACGAGCTCAGCTATGAGGAGTCGGAGCAGGTCCGGCGGCTGCTTCAACAGGCGCCGTGGCGAGTCGCGCAGCGCCGTGGCCGGCGTCGCCGCCCCGCCCCGCACGGCGAGCTCGATCTGGAACGCAGCAGCCGGGCCTCGATTCGCTCCGGAGGAGAGCTGCTCCGGGTCCTGCACCGCCGGGCCCGCGTCCAGCAGCGGCCTCTGGTCCTGATCTGCGATGTGAGCGGTTCCATGGCCGGCTACACCCGGATGCTGCTCATCTTCGCCCACGCCATCGCCCGCCGGCAGCGGGTGGAGAGCTTCGTCTTCTCCACCCGGTTGACCCGGATCACCCGCAACCTGAAGCTGCGCGACGTCGATCAGGTCCTGACCGACATCGGGCGCTCAGTCCACGATTTCAGCGGAGGCACCCGGATCGGCGCCGCCCTGGGCGACTTCAATCGCCGCTGGTCGCGCCGGGTGCTCGGCCACGGTGCGATCTGCGTGATCGTGAGCGATGGCTGGGATCGGGGCGAGCCGGAGCGGCTGGAGCAGGAGCTGCGCCGGCTTCGGCGCAGCTGCCACCGATTGATCTGGCTCAACCCGCTCCTCGGCTCCAAGGGCTATGAGCCGCTGACCCGGGGCATGGCCGCCGCTCTGCCCCACACCGACGACTTTCTGGCCGCGCACAACCTTCGGGCGCTGGACGAGCTCGGTCGCCTCTTAGGCAGCCTGGGGGGACGGCGCTGATGCGGGAGGTTCAGGCGGAACTTGCAGCCTGGCTCGCCGAGGGAGAGCAGGTGGCCATCGCCACCGTGGTCGAGACCTGGGGCTCAAGTCCGCGCCCGGTGGGCTCGCACATGATCGTCAGCGCCTCCGGGAAGATGGCCGGATCGGTCTCCAACGGCTGCATCGAGGGCGACGTGTTCGTGGCCTCCCAGGAGGTCATAAGCCAGGGGCGGGGGCGCCTGCTTGAGTTCGGAGTGGCGGACGACGTCGCCTTCGGCGCCGGGCTGGCCTGCGGGGGACACATCGAACTCTTCGTGAGCCCGATCGAGGCCGCCCACGTGCGCGCGCTCGAGGTTCTGACCGCAGGTCAGCGGGCCCTATTGCGCACCAACCTCGACTCGGGGGAGGTGGTGCTGGCGGAGCAGGACCCCGGCTTTGAGCTGCCGCGCAGCCTGGATCGGTGGTTTGAGGAGCCCCTGCTACCGCCGGCGCAGATGGTCATCGTGGGCGCCATCCACATCGCGATTCCGCTCCACCACCTGGCCAAGCTCATGGGCTACGGGGTGAGCGTGGTCGACGCCCGGGCCCAGTTCGCCACCGCCGAGCGCTTCCCCGCCGCCGATCGAATCGTGGTGCGCTGGCCGGACGAGGCCCTGGCCGAGATGAGCATCGCCCGCTCGGACGCGGTCGTGATCCTGACACACGACCCCAAGTTCGATCTTCCCGCGCTGCGCTCAGCGCTCGCCACCCAGGTCGGCTACATCGGCGCCATCGGATCGCGCAAGACCAGCGCGAACCGTCTGCGGGCGCTTAAGGCGGAGGGATTTTCGAGCGGGGACCTGGCGCGGATCCACGGGCCCATCGGGCTCGATCTGGGTGGTCGCGACGCCGAGAGCACCGCGCTTGGGATCATGGCGGAGGTCATCGCCGTTCGCTATGGGGGGAGGGCCAAGAGCCTGAGCTCAGCTCCAGGACCGCGCTCCGAGGACGCGGTGGGTTAGAGCGGTTTCAGCGCCCGCCCGGCCAGCCGGGCCAGGATCTCGAGGTTCTCTCGATCCGGACCGGCGCCGGTAAAGCCGGGCACCTCGAGCACGAAGGGGACCTGCTCCAGGCGCGCATCGCCGAGCAGGGTGGCGAATCCCTCTTCTCCGATCTCGCCCTGCCCGATGTTGGCGTGGCGATCCCGGTTGGATCCCAGGGGGAATTGCGAGTCGTTGCAGTGCACCGCCCACAGGCGCTCCAGTCCCACCACCCGGTCCCATTCGTCCAGGGTGGCGGCGGCGGTCTCGTCCGTGCGCAGGTCGTAGCCCGAGGCGAAGGCGTGGCAGGTGTCGAAGCAGACCCCGACCCTGGGGTCGTCGAGCGCATCCAGCATGGCGCGGATCTCCTCGAAGCGCGCCCCCACGCAGCCCCCGGCACCGGCGTTGTTCTCGATCAAAAGGCGGGTGGTGCTGGGCTCGGCCCGCTCCATCACCCGGCGCAGATGGTCGGTGATGATGGGTAGGGTGGCCTCAAAGCCGGCGCCCTTGTGGCTGCCGGTGTGGAAGATCACGCCCGAGATGCCGAGCCGGTCGGCAGCGGCCAGATACCCGGCCAGCGTGCTCTCGGAGCGCTGGCGCAGAGCGGGGTCGGGTCCGGCGAGGTTGATCAGATAGACCGCGTGAAAAAAGAAAGGGGGGTTGCCAGAGGCATCGGCGGCGGCGCGGAAGAGCGCCACGCGCTCGTCGTCAAGCTTGGGAGAGCCCCAGAACCCCGGCGGCGTGGGGTGCACCTGCAGGGCTTCGGCGCCCAGCTCGGCGGCCCGGGCGAACGCGTTGTGCAGGCCGCCGGAGGCTTCAACGTGAGCTCCCAAAGCAGGCATCTAACCAGTTTGCCCGCGGGGGGGGAGAAAATGCCGCAAGCATGGTCTTCTTCATTTCCAACCTTGAGCTGACGCTGCGCGGGCGCACCTACATCGAGCCCGCCTCAGAGCACGCGGCTCTGGCCTCCGGGGCCGATCTCGATCTGGCCCTCGATCACCTCGCCCGCCGCGCTGATTGCCGCGCCCTGGGCGTCATCGGGGCGCTCGCGGATCAGCCGCCGGAGGCGTCTCGACTGGCGGCGCTGGCCGGACGGCGGGTGCTGCTGGCGGACTCCGATCGGGGCCGGGTGCTGGATTACGCCGCCCAGGTTCGCTTGGCGGGGGCGGAGGTCGAGTGGCTGGTCAGCTCCAATCCCACCCCTGAAGAGGTGTCGGCCTGGGCCCTTCCCGTGGTCGCGGTCATCCTGGCGGCCGGGGCCGGAACCCGGATGGGAAGCAACAAGCTGCTCTTGGATCTGGGCGGGGAGCCGCTGGTGACTCACGTCGTGCGCGCGGCGCTCGAGGGCGGCTGCGACCACGCGCTGGTCGTGCACTCGGACCCCGAGGTAGCGGCCGCGGTGCGCTCGCGCGCGCTGACCGTGCACAACCCGGACGCAGCCAGCGGCCAGGCGAGCTCTCTTCGGGCGGGGCTGAAGGCGGCTCCCGCCGATGCCGCGGGCGCGCTGATCATGCTCGGAGACCAGCCTCTGGTCGGAGAGAGGAGCGTGCGCGTCCTGCTCCAGGCCTGGCGCCGGGAGGGGGCTCCGCCCGCGCTGGCGGCCACCTACGGCGGACCTGAGCGCTGGCTGCCTCCGGTTCTGGTCGAGCGCGAGCTCTGGCCCGATCTGATCGAGCTGAGTGGGGACGCCGGTGCCCGCCAGCTCTTCCAGCGCCGACCCGAGCTCCTGGGCACGATCCCTGTCGGTGGCGGTGCCCAGGACGTCGATACGCCCGCTGACTATCGCCGGCTGCTGCGCATCTTCTCTAAGGAGGGTGGCCCGGGCTCCAAGGGCCAATAACTGGTGAGGGCGCCGGCCCCGGCCGGCCCGAGGGCCGGCCGGGGGGCGCCCCCGGGGTTAAAGTGGCGGTCTTCCTACCAGGTCATGATCGGTGGCTC
>Ga0307374_10002334_pt1 | contig 33861 bp, 30 predicted proteins | sample OX3MG_FD_202532 | JGI IMG/M metagenome (GOLD analysis project Ga0307374, IMG submission 202532) | Soil microbial communities from Risofladan, Vaasa, Finland - OX-3 | ecosystem: Environmental > Terrestrial > Soil > Coastal area > Acid sulfate soil | place: Finland: Risofladan, Vaasa | collected... | reverse complement strand
ATCTGAGAGGTGCCCTTCGTTCTTGGTGACTGGTTGAGTGATAACTCCAGTTTTCCTTGTGCGGAGGGCACTTTCGTGCATTGCGGTTAATTGATCACGCGGACTCGTGAACTATCGGGGCTAACTGCCCGGCTTGGAGCGCATCGATCCACCACGTGCGCTGGAACTCTGTTCAGTTCCGGAGGTTTAATCGACAAGGTGCGTGGGTCAGAATCCCTAACTGACGGGGCGCAACTGGGGGAATTGGCTATGACTCTCGTGCGTGCTGACAGTCAACTGTTCGAGGTGGAGTTCTCAGAATCCTCGGCTCGAGAAGCACTTCAGCTAGAGGGTCGAGATAAGGCCCTTCGCCCCTACGACCAGCACCAGAACCTTCTACTGCCACCCTCGCTCGACGACTGGTTGCCCGGGGGTCACACCGCTCGGTTCATCTCCGAGACGGTCGAGCCCGCGCTCGCTCTCTCTCGTCTACGACTCCTACAAGAGCGCCACCGGAGCCCCGCCCTTTGACCCGGCGATGATGGCCAAGCTTCTCTTCTACGGCTACTCGATCGGGGTCGCTCGGGTGAGTGGGGACGTCAGGTGGCGAGCTCGGACTAGCGCGCGTTGGTGGCGTCAGCCTCCCGACACCGGGGGGATGATCGCGATCTCGTCGTCGTCACCCACGAGTGTGGTCCCTTCGGCGTCGTCGCCATTGACCCAAAACTGCGACACGGCGAGTATGCGCGAGAAATCTTCACCGAAGCGTTGCGCCGCGGCCGTTACAACGTCGTCGACGCAGTGTCCGGGTAAGCTCGTTTGTGCGACCCCCGCCGCTTCGCGGGCCGGTCCAAAGAGTCGAAGTTTCGCCACGACCTAGCCGCCGATCATCGACATCGAGCGTTGGGGCGAGAGGAATCCGGGTTCATTGATACCGTGGCCGGGGAACTTGCCCCACACCGCGGAGCGAAGACTGTGGGCTATGGCGTCGTCGGGCGCGCCACGGCGCAAGAGGTCGCGAACGGTGGTCTCACCGTCAGAAAAGAGGCAGTTGCGAATCGCGCCGTCTGCCGTCAGGCGAAGACGATTGCAGGTTCCACAGAACGGTTCGCTGACACTAGAGATGAGACCGATCTCTCCCGCACCGTCGACGAATTTAAAACGTTCGGCGGGGGCCGAGTCGGCGTTCTTAACCGGCTCGAGCGCCCAGCGCGACGAGATGATGCCGTGGACCTCGCGTCCGGGTACCAACTTCGTACGATCCCATTGCCCTTGGGCGTCGAGTGGCATGAATTCGATGAAGCGAACGACGCGGCCTGTGGTGCGTGCGAACTGAGCGAACGAGAGAATCTCGTCGTCGTTTTGCCCTCGCAACAACACCACGTTGATTTTCAGCGGGACCAGCCCCGCCTCTTCGGCGGCGTCCATGGCCGCGAGCACGATGTCGAGGGAGCCGCGACGGCGAATGGCCGCGAAGCGTTCGGGGATCAGAGAATCGCAACTGAGATTGACTCGACGCAGCCCGGCCTGGGCCAGTGCGCTGGCGTGGCGGGCCAACTCGGTGCCGTTCGTGGTGAGTGAGAGGTCCTCGAAACCTAGGTCGCTTAGACCCTTCACCAATGACGCCAGTCCTTTTCGAACGAGTGGTTCGCCACCGGTAAGGCGGATTGCGTCGATGCCAAGGGCCCGGGCGACGCCGGCAAATCGGAGAATCTCGGCGAAGCTCAGGAGTTCGCCGTGGGGCAAGAACGTCATGCCCTCTTCGGGCATGCAGTAGACGCAGCGCAGATTACATCGGTCCGTCACCGAGATCCGTAGATCGCTGTGGACGCGGCCGTAGCGGTCCACGAGAGGCCCGCTCGTGGGCATGGTTGCCGCCACCAACTTGTCGGGCTCCATGGCGCGCAGCGACTTGGGCGTTATGCCCACGGCTACCGAAGTCGTCATCGCTTCGCCTTTCGAGTTAGTAGGCCAGCACTCAATGAGGTGACGTCAGTTGGGAAAACAGTAGTGCTCGAGTTGCGCTACCGTGACGCACGCCCTCGCCATCGGGCAAGATCAAGAGCGCGTTGGCGTTCGCCATGGCGCTTAGTTGATGGGACTCTTGGCCCTCGAGCGGGTGGGCGAGGTAGCGACCTTGATCATCGAGCGAGAGCCGGCCCCTTACGTAGTGGACCTTGCCGTCGGGGACTCTCGTTATGTCGACGAGGGCCGTGGCGAGCACCGGGGCTCGAAAGACCCCGGCGTTTCCCGCCATACGTCGTACGGCCGGACGCACTAGCAGTTCGAAACTCACCATCGCCGACACGGGATTTCCTGGCAGTCCAAAGACGGCCATCTTTGTCTCGGCCACTACGCCGAAGACGAATGGTTTGGCCGGGCGAATGGCGATCTGCATCCAGCGTGCCGACCCTGCGCAGACGTCGCTCAAGACCAGACGCACGACGTCAAAGTCGCCGACGCTGACCCCGCCGCTCGTGATCAGTGCGTCACACGACGTCGCGCCGCGTCGCATGGTGTCGGCCAGGGTGTCTTGGTTATCGGGAACGCTCCCCAGGTCCACTGGCACCCAACCTTCGTCTTGGATCAGACCCAAGAGTGAGTGTCGGTTGGCGTCGCGGATCTTTCCTAGGGGTAGTCGCCCCTTCCCGGCGAAGAGTTCGTCGCCCGTCGAGAGTACGCCGAGTCGTGGTCGGCGGTGCACGGGCACCATTGTCATGCCTTGGGCCGCCAATACACCGAGATGAGTGGGCCGAAGGGTGGTGCCGAACTCGCCGATGACCTGGTCGACGGTCACGTCGTAGCCGGGGTCGCGAATGAAGTTTCCCGTGGCGACCTCACTCGTCACGATCACGGTGCCTTCGTCATTGTTCGCCTCGCACAGTTCCACCATGCAAATGGCATCCGCGCCTTGGGGTACCGGAGCACCCGTCATGATGCGGACCCCTTCGCCCGGAGCGAGTATGGCGGGGAAGACGTGTCCCGCACTGAGCGAACCAACGACGCGAAGGGTCACCGGGGCGCCGACGGTGTCGGCTGCTCGCAGGGCGTAGCCGTCCATCGACGAGTTGGGAAACGATGGGACGTTCGTGACGGCGTTTACCGTGCGTCCGAGTACGCAACCCAGCGCCTCGTCGAGCGGCATGACGACAATGGGTAAGGGGGCGACGTTATCGAGTACGAAGGTCTGCGCCTCGTCCAAGGCGATCATTGCGAGGGCCTAACGATGACGTAGGGGTCGCGACGCTGAAGCGTCACCCAAGGGCGACGCGTCGTGGGCGCACGCGCTCCAGTCCGACCCCCCTTCCCACGTCTCGTGTTTCCAGATCGGCACCGTGTGCTTCAACGTGTCGATACAGAACCTCGCCGCGTCGAATGCTTCAGCGCGGTGCGGCGTTGACGCGACGACCACGACCGCGACATCACCCACGGCGAGCGTGCCCACGCGATGTAACAGCACGAGTCGTCCGATCTCGCTCCAACGTTTGCGTGCCTGAGCGGCCACCTCACCCAGACGTGGCACGATCTGTTCAACGTACGCCTCGTACTCAAGGGAGGTCACGCCGGGGCGATCTTCGGAGTGGTCGCGTACTGTGCCACAGAACGTGACGACGCCTCCGCACTGCGCCAGGTCGGCCCATCTCCACGCGGCGTCCACCGGTAGTGTCTCGTCTGACACGCCAATCCAGTCGCCGACCTCTGGCGCGGCGATGGGCAGAAGCGTCATGAGGCAACCCTATGGATAGGTCCGGTGTCGTCGCGCAGCGAACGAACCTCGGCGTTGGCACGCATGGCGATGATCTCGGCACAAATTGCCACCGCAGTCTCTTCCGGTGTGCGAGCGCCAATCGCCAGACCGATCGGCGCCATGATCTCGTTCAGCCGAGCAGGAGCGACGCCAGCTTCGGTGAGGCGCTTGACGCGCTCCGAATGAGTTGTACGCGATCCCATCGCGCCAAGGTACCCAACCTTGGTCGACAACGCCGCGATGATCGCGGGAATGTCGAATTTGTTATCGTGGGTGAGAACGCAGACTGCATCACGTGCGCTGAGGCGATCGGCCACCATCTTCATATAGGTATCCGGCCACCCCACGATGACCTCGTCCGCTTCGGGGAAGCGTTTCTTTGTGGCAAAGACCTTGCGCGCGTCACAGACCGTGACGTGGTAACCGAGGACTTTTGCCACTTTGACCAGTGCCGCAGTGAAATCGACGGCGCCAAATATGATCATGCGCGGTGGCGGGGCGAAGACGTCGATGAACACCGTGACATCGTTGAGACGAGATTCGCCCGCTGAGCCGTAGTGGCGAGCCACGCTCTGTCCACTCGAAAGCGCCCCAGTGACGTCGCCGGCTACCACGGCATCCAGCTTGTCGTGACCCAGTGATCCCCGAATGCCAACGGCTTGGCTCACCAGTAATGTCGCACCAAGTTGTGGGAGGAGCGTGTTCCGGCCTTGGACGACGTCGGTGCGTTCGATCACCGTGGCGAGGGCCACTGGATCTTCATCCCTTATGCACTGGGCCAGTGTGGTGAAGATCTCGTCCATTAGTTGACTGGCTGGATGAAGATCCGAATGGTGCCACCACAGGTCAAGCCAACCGCAAAGCCTTCGTCGTCGGAATAACCGAAGGTACATAGGCGTGGTTCGCCCGACTCGATGACGCCGAGTGCCTCAGCGACCACCGCGCCTTCGACGCAGCCACCAGAGACCGAGCCAGCAACTTCACTTGCTTCACTGATCACCATGGCGGCGCCCGGGCCTCGAGGTCCAGAGCCCACGACCGCGACGACGCGCGCCAGTGCCACTCGCTGGCCGGCGGCCTGCCAACCCTCGATGTCTGCGATGAGGTCTTTCATCTGCCTGAATCCTCGCCTTTGCCGTCAGTCTTCTCGATGGGTTGTCAAGTCGGTGAACCATCAAGACTAGTAACGGTCAGCCTAGATTCGCTTCTCACCTTTGAGAGGCCTCGGGCGCGCAAGGGCGAGCGAATATCGGTGGTCGGCACGGCGTCCTTTGGTTCTGCACGAACAACGTGGATCTGCTTGCGTCGGACGCGCGAGGTAACGAGGGCGGTAAGGGTCGAAAGTCCCCGTGCACCTGGAACGCTTCGGTGCTCTTCGCCGCGCCAACCGGCGAGTCCGCAGCGCCCGACGGTCATGGGTGTCAAGGAAACGATTCCCGTTGATGGGCTGCACTGAGCCCGACGTGACTAGGTGCCGTATTCGGCACCGCAATCTCCGTAAAACAGCGCAATGTTGGCGGGTAGGCTGCGCGTTGTGAATGGCGCTCGGTGGTCGCTCGCGAACCACGTGAGGTGGTGGCCATGCGGGACGTTCTCGATGGTCTCGAACGTCGGCAGGCCCAGGGTCATCAGGTCGCATTCGCCCGCCGTTGTCGGCACTGCGTGGTTCGAACCACGTGAGGTGGGTGCGATGATGCCAGTGAGTGAGGAAGGCGGCGGCGCCGGCTCGGTGTTCGGCGAGCCTGATCTGGATCAGGCGGACATTCTCGTCTCCTCGCTGCGCGACGGGTCGGGTCGGGTCGACTTCACCAGGTGATCGAGTGACCGCCGCGATACTGCTCTGCGCTGGAGGGTCGACCCGCTTCACTGGAGACCAGCACAAACTTCTGGCACCGTTTCGAGGTCGGCCGTTGGTCGCATGGGCGCTCGAGCATGTCAGCGCCGCTGCTTTCGACGAAGTCATCGTGGTGCTCGGGGCGGTTGACCTCTCAAGGGTGCTCGGGACGGTCGTCGTCGTCAACAACCCTGAGTGGGCGTCGGGTCAGGCGTCCTCACTGCACGTCGGCATTGCCGCAGCCGAGCAGCGGGGCCATGAGGTGGTGGTGGTGGGACTGGGTGACCAGCCGTTCGTGCCTCCGTCAGCGTGGTCGGCGGTTGCCAACACCGACAGCCCTATTGTCGTGGCCAGTTTCGCCGGTCAGCGCACTCCACCGGTCCGGCTCGCTCGTGACGTCTGGTCCATGCTCCCGAGTGAGGGGGACGTCGGAGCTCGTGAGCTGATGTTGGCCCGTCCGGACCTGGTGATTGAGATTGCGTGCGACGGCGAGTCCCTGGATATCGACACCGTGGAGGACCTGGCCCGGTGGAGCTGAGCACCGATACCTCCGCCTTGCTGCATTAAACGCCAGATGCCCAACGGACGGCAAGCGCGGTAGGGACCTCAGTCGGTGCGCGACCGTATTAATACGGTTAAAGCGGGATTAATTACGGTTAAAGCGGGTTGGGCTCCCAGTCTTGCAACATGGGACCGCTGACTTCTGAATTCGGCTATGGCCCGGATAGATTACTCGTTGACTGTTGCGACCGGCGACCGGCGACCGGCGACCGGCGACCTGCGACGTGCGACGTGCGACGTGGGTACTGGATACCCGAAAAGGCAATGACGTGCCTACTCAGGTCCCAACTGCTTCCTTACGAAGAGATCGACCGGTTAGCCCGGGTGGCACGACCTCGGCGTGACGTCGATTCGGCGTAACGGCGGTGAGTCCTCGTCCAAAGAGATCTTCTCGTGCTCGCGTCGCAGATGCGTTATCGCATCACTGGCGGTTCCCGACGTTATTTCCTCGAGTCCTGACGGAAATTGAATTTTAACATGGGATACACTGATCCGAGTTTCCACAGAGCGAGCCGGCGCGTCAGTATCTGTAGTAATAAACGAGGTGTGACGCCGCTGGGGGTTATCTCGAACTGGGGAACTGGGACTTGACATTTGATAATTTATGAGCAATAGTACCCGTAATCAATTTTTGGGAGGGTGAAATGGGACGTAGTCGTCAGCATGGTGCAAAGTTCGGGCTCGCGGTCGCGCTGAGTCTGGCCCTCCTTTCGTCGGGCTTCGCCGTGGCGACTTCGGGGGCAAGCCGTCCGGTCGCCAAGAAGCCGATCATTATCGGCGCGGTAATTGACGAGACCAACACGATGAAGCCCTTCGACCTCCCAGCGCTGCAGGCAGCCAAGATTTACGTCAGTCATCTCAACGCGACCGGCGGTGTCGGTGGGCGCAAAATTGTGTTCAAGGTCTGGAATGACCAACTGAAGCCGACGTTGACCCGTTCCGACGCCCAGGCGGCGATCGCCGCGGGCGCCAAAGTCCTGTGGGTGAGTTGCGACGTTAACTACGCCACCCCCGCGATCCAGGTCGGCCTCGCCGCCAAGGTACTCACCGTGGCGCCGTGCATCGGCACGGACCAGATGGGCCCATCCCTCTTTGGCTCGGCGGGCAAGTTGGCGTTCAGCTTCGGCAACGCACCCCAGTCCGATGGTGCTGTGCTGGCCAGACTCCTCATCAACCACGGCTGGAAGACCGCCACCGTGGTGACCGACAAGTTGCTGGCGTACTTCGTAACCGCGTGCCAGGACTTCTCGACGGCCTTCGTCAAGGACGGCGGAACGATTGTTTCGCAGAACTCGTTCACCTCGTTTGACGGCACCGCGGCCTCGGTCGCGGGCACCGTTGCGACGTCGGGTGCCGACGCCACCGTGCTCTGTGCGACCACGACGCCCGACCTGCCGACCTTCGTCACGGCGTTGAGGACGTTGGGTAACACCAAGCCCCTCGTGGGCCTGTGGTCGATGGACGGCGGGTTCTGGGAGCCGGCCAGCCCCACGGTCTCCACCAATATTTGGTGGGCGACCTTCGCGTCGGTGTTCGGTGATGACCCGAGTGCTCCGGTTCGCGCCCTCGAGGCGAAGATGGCGGCTAAGGGAGAGACCCCACTCACCGGTGGGTTTGTCACGGGTCCGTCGGCCGTGCAGGGAATCGTGCTCGCCATCAAGCGCAACCACGGGAACCTCAACGGCGCGAAGCTCGCCGCCACCATTTCGAAGTTCCACAAGGTCGCCACGATTTCGGGATCGGTGAGTTTCACGCCCCGTCAGCACACCGTGGTCGGACGCTCGTACCGGATCATTGAGGTCACTAACGGCAAGCCGAAGTTTGTCCAGATGCTGTCGCCTGGCCCTCTGGGTTCCTAGACGAGGGTGACTCGGCGGCAGCGACCGACGAGCGATGGCGGATTGGTGGTCGTGAGACACCTTGACCCGACAGGAAGGGTGACGTCATGAATCACCTCGCGGACGTGCCGGTGGAGGAAGTACATGCCAACATGACCCCAGTTTTCACGGACCGTCTCGTCGCCAGCGAGGTGTCGGTGGCCTTTGCTGGCGTGCAAGCCTTGGACCAGGTGAATTTTTCGGTGAATCGTGGTGAAGTGGTCGGATTGATCGGACCTAACGGTGCCGGTAAGACGACCCTTCTCAACGTGCTCTCTGGTTTCACGGGGGTTGTCACGGGCTCGGTCCATCTCGACGGACGCGATATCACCCGCATTGCTCCCCATCGGCGAGCACGGCTCGGACTGGAAAGGACGTTCCAGCACGGGCGTCTCTTCTCGGGGTTGACGGTACGAGAGAACGTTGAGCTTGGGGCGATTGCGGTGCGGGTATCGAAACGCAAGGCACGTTCCACCGTCGCCCGGCTGTTGGCGGCGTTAGATCTCGAGAAGGTGGCCGAAATGCCAGTCGCCCAACTGTCCCACGGGGACCAGCAACACGTGAGCGTCGCGCGCGCAGTAGCGGCCGCGCCCAAGTATCTCATGTTCGATGAACCGGCCGCCGGGCTGCCCGAAGGTTCATTGACCCAGCTCGAGCTGGTCATCGAATGGGCGATCAAGGAGAGCGGGGCCGGTGTGGTCCTCATCGACCACAACGTGGACTTCGTGCTGAACTTGAGCGACCGAGTCGTGGTACTGGACTACGGCAAAGTTCTCGCCGAAGGATTTTCGGATGAGATTCGTCAGAACGTGAACGTGGTGTCCGCCTACCTTGGCGAGGCTGGGGTCGAGAACCTCGCCGCCAGCCAAGCCCCATGATCGTCCGTCCCAGCCCGCGTGGTGTGGTGCAGTGTTCTCGTTACTGAAGCTCGATGACCTCCAGGTCACGTACGGCCGTGTGGTCGCGGTCAAGAACGTCACCCTTGAGGTCAATGAGGGAGAAGCGGTCTGCTTGGTCGGACCCAACGGTGCTGGCAAGTCGAGTACGCTGCTCGCGGTGATGGGGGCAGTTCGCTCGCGGGGCGACGTTTTGCTGCGCGGCACGTCGACCCGAGGTCTGCAACCCGAGGCGTTAGCGCACCTCGGTGTCGCGATAGTTCCAGAGGGTCGCCACCTCTTTGACACCATGACGGTCAAGGACAACTTGGCCCTGGGAACGTTGGCACGGCGTCGGGGCAGAGCGACCCGGATTGATGAGCGATGGGTTGCGGAGTTGTTTCCAATCATTGGAGAATTCGCTTCACGACGCGCAGGGTTACTCTCCGGTGGCCAGCAACAGCAGGTGGCCATCGCGCGAGCGTTGCTCTCGGATCCGGACCTCCTCCTACTCGACGAGCCTTCGCTCGGACTCGCGCCGGTGGCCGTGGACGCGGTATTTGAGGCCCTGGAGCGAATACGAGCGGTGGGCGTCGCTATCTTGTTGGTCGAACAGCGGGCCCAGCGGGCCACCGACTTTTGCGAGCGTGGCTATGTCCTGTCCGACGGAGAGATTCGCCTTGAGGTGACCGAGGGGGCGAGTGAGAATCCCGAGTCCTTGCGAGCGGCGTACTTCGGGAGATGACTAGAGCATTGAAGCGACGCGTGAACGTATGAGTTGGATTGGTCATCTCGTCAATGCCGTATCTTTGGGCGTTGTCTACGGACTGGTTGCCGTGTCGGTCGGTCTCGTGTTCGGCGTGCTTCGTCAGGTGAACCTGGCCCAGGGAGAGGTCATCGCGCTGGGTGCCTACTCGCTGTGGATGACCCGGGATCTTCCGGTCTTCGCGAGAATTATCATCTGCATTGCGGTGTGCGTGGCCATGTCACTGGTAATCCAGGTGATCATCTTTCGTCCGCTTCGCGGTGCGTCGGCCCTGACCACCTTGATTGTCACCTTTGGTCTGAGCTACGCCCTGGAGGGAGTCTGGACGATTGTCTTTGGCACCAACGGACAACCGGTGTCGATGCTTTCCTCGCTCAACCAGGTAGTGGTCGGAGGCAACGTTGGACTGAGGTGGATAACCCTTATCGAATTGGGTGTCGGCGGGATCTTCTTTGCCGTACTCGTTCTGGTTCTCTACGGGAGCAAGATCGGAGTGATGATGCGAGCCACCGCCGAAGACTTCCGTACGGCGCGGCTCGTAGGTGTGCGGATCGATCGGGTCGTCACCCTGGCCTTCGTGTTCGGGGGTGTGAGCGCCGCTATGGTCGCGATCTTGTTCACGGTCCAGACTCCACTGGTGACCCCGACCTTGGGGTTTAATCTCATCACGCTCGGCCTCGTGGGGACGGTGCTTGGAGGTATCGACCGCTTGGGACGAGCCACTGCGGGAGGTTTTGTTGTCGGCTTCGTGAACTCCATCCTTGGGGCCGTCGTTCCCCAGGAGCTGCTCGTCTTTCTCCCCATGTTGACCTTCATGTTCGTGATCGTCGTGCTGGTGTTGCGCCCGGCGGGCCTCTTCACCCCCAAGGGCTCGAACCTGGAGAGAGTATGAGGTCGAGGCTGCGTCTCGTGGCCGAATTAGCCGGCCCACTCGCCATCGTCGCCGCCGTCGCCGCGTTCGGCAGCACCATGTCAATAGCCCAGCAGGGCAACGTCACCAACATCCTGGTGACCGCCACCATCGTCGTGGCGTTATACGTGTTCACGGGCAACTCCGGGGTGATGTCATTCGGCCAGATCAGCTTCGTCGCCGTGGGGGCCTTTGCCGCGGGCATCCTCACCAGCCCAACGTTCACGCGCCAGACGAATATGCCGAGTCTGTTCAAGTTCCTGAGCACCACCAAGATCTCCAGCTTCGACTCGTTGCTGCTGGGAGCTGGCCTGGGCGCTCTGTTTGCGCTTCTCGTTGGTGTTGTTCTGCTGCGCTTGAGTGGACTCAGTGCAGGTATCGCAACATTCGCTGTGTTGGAGATCACCTACGACGCCCTCAGTTACTGGGACAAGATCGGTCCGGGCGTAATGCCGGTGGTGCTGGTGCCCGTGACCACGAGTTTGGCCGTAGGGGCGTTGGGCCTTGGTGCGGCGATCGTGGTCGCCTTCGCGTACCAGCGCACGCGTTCGTGCCGGTTATTGCGAGCCACTAGGGAGGACGCCGTGGCGGCGCAGGGGATCGGGATCTCGGTTTTCCACCACCGCCTCGTCGCCTTCACCATCAGCGGAGCAATTGCTGGATTCGCGGGTGCACTCTTCGTGCACGAACTCGGGAGTGTCAGCACCGGTCAGGTCTACATTGATCTCACCTTTGCCACTCTGGCGATGCTCGTGGTGGGAGGCACGGGGAGTCTCTGGGGCGCCGTTCTCGGAGGAATCGTGCTCGGAGTTCTCGAATCGTTTTTGAGCAACGCCGAGAATGGCGTGGCGATCGGATCGTTGCACGTCACGCTGCCCAACGGACTGAGCGTGGTGATCGTGGGCGTCATCATGGTGGTCGTGCTTATCTTTGCCCCGAAGGGCATTAGTGGAAATCACGAGTTCTTGGAGCGTTTCTTATCCAAGAAACCGGCCAAGGCCGGCGTCGAGCCCGAGAGCATTTCGAAAGTGACCAACGAGGAATCCCCAGAAATTTCCTCATCATCGCGCCCCACGTCGTGAAACGCGAGCCACGCGTTCAGCGTTCGAGCGCTCCTGGTTTTACCATCGACTGAGGAGTTGGTGGGCCACGATCTCACCCGATCCGGCGCCAAGCCCCGGGCCCGGGTGACTACTAGCGCCGATCTGATAGAGACGTCGGATGGGCGTACGGTGCCCAGCGAGGACGGGACGCGGTCGCCACAGGAGGCTCTGGTCCAAGTCGCACGACCCGGCGTAGATGTCGCCGCCTCGCAGGTTGGGGTTGGCCGCCTCGATGTCAGCGGGAGAGAGGGTGACGCGCCGTAAAATCGACGACTCTAAGTTGGGGATGTGGTGGGCCAGCCGGGCCTGGATGCGATCGGCGTAGCGCTCACGTAGCGACTCCGTCCAGATTCCACCCTCGACGTCGATCTCGTCGGCGGCATCACCGATCGGGTGGGCGGGGAGTTCTTGGAGTTGGATCCAGAAGATCGAACTCCCATCGGGCGCGCGTGATGCGTCCACGGTACAGGGTTGCCCGCACACGATCGTGGCCGAATGCGGGAGCAGTCCGCGGTCGGCCTCGTTGACGGCCCGCGACACACCATTGAGGCCGGGGGTGAGGTGGATGACCGGAGTCCGGCTCAACCGATCGTCGCCGTCCCAACGCGGAGGGCTCGACATGGCGTAGTGGATTTGCATCCCCGCCCGCCCGAAGCGGTATCGGCGGCTCTCGGCGAGTGCCGCCGAGGGCAGATCGCAGTCCGCGAGCAGGGTCTCGTACAGCTGGGGTGGTGTGACGTTGCACAAGACCGCGCGCCGCGCAGTGACGGTACGCCCACCGGCCAATCTGACCCCGGTGGCCCGCCCGCCCGATACGAGCACGCGCTCGACTTCAGCTCCGGTACGGCAGTCTCCGCCGTGGTCGTTGATGATTGCGGTCAGCGCGTCGACGAGGTGGCTACCTCCGCCTCGGGCGACCGGGAGCCCGGCAGTTTGCAGGACGCTGGCGATGGCGCGGTTCATGAAGCCCGAACCACCGGCGTCCGGCCCGAGACCGGTATGCAGGACCCACGGGGCCAGGAGACCCTGGACACGCGGCGAGGTGAAGGCCCCCTCGAGCCATGACCGGCTGGTGGTGAGCAACTCGCCGCTGTAGTGGATCAGGCCACGACGCCCGAAGCGACGCAGCGCCCGCAGCGCGAGTGCTCCTCCGGCGCGCCCCGCTAGTTCGGTCGAGAGCATGGCGAAACTGATGTCGGCGTTGCGCTGGAAGTCATCGAGTTCGCGCTGGAACGCCCGGCCATCTCCCGGGGCGTGGCGGTCGAACTCAACGGTGTTGGCTTCTGGAGACCGGCTGAGGAACGCGGCTTCGCCGTCGGGGAAAAGGGTGGCCGTCACCAGGTCTGCCGTTAGGTACTCCAAACCCCGGGACCGCAATTCCTCGCCCAACTTGGCGTAGGTGCCCGAGAGAACGAACAGGGGGTGCCAGGCGCTGAAGACGTCGTGTGTGAACCCCGGCACGGTGATCGCTGCGGTCCGTATCGCTCCGCCGAGTTCGTCGTTGCGCTCGAGTACGCACACCCGCCAGCCCCCCCGCGCCAACGTGGCTGCGGCAACGAGGGAGTTGATGCCGCTACCGACAATCACAGCGTCGTAGTCGGCGTGGCGAGAAGCCTGCGAGATCGCCGGCGTCACGGGTGGCACTCTTCAAGACTGAGTGCAATGGCTCCCATCATCGGCGTAGCGTAATATAATAAGGTGCGCTTCTGCGCAGTAATTGCGATTGGCCGGGACAATGTGCTTTGTTCGCGTCCCAACTGCTTGCCCCCGGGTTCGTTTTGTGTCCAAGTATATTATCAAGTATATTTTATGAGGTAATTCAAGTCGTTGATATTCCTGAATGGATCGGAGCACGCTGAAATGAGCCTTCCTCTACGGATTGGGGTCATGCAACTCACGATGGAGCCGGTTGAGGAAATTCTTGGGCACGCCGAGCGGCTGGACCAACTTGAATTCGATACCATTTGGCTCGCCGAAGCCTATCCGTGGTGGCGCAAGCACTCGATGGAGGCCCGCTCCTCCACTGCGTTGTCGGCTCTCATTGGCAAGGTGACAACCAACTTGGCCGTGGGCTGGGGGATTATCTCGCCGTACACCCGCCACCCCATCCAGGTGGCGATGGAGGCCAGAGTCACCCAAGAGATCGTCGGTCCCGGTCGACTCCTCGTCGGCTTCGGAGCGTCGAAGATCTTCATGAAGGAAGCCGGTATTGGCGAAGAGCGATCGGCTCGTCCCCTTACGGCGATTCGCGAAAGTATCGAGATTCTGCGGGGCGTTCTGGGCGGGGAAGAGTTTGATTTTCACGGCAAGGAGTTCACGGCGGTCGTCCCGCCGATGCGTCCAGATGCGCTGGCCCCCCGGGGGTCGGTTCCCATCTACGTGGCGGGCACCGGTCCGCGTTTGCAGCACATGGCGGGTGTAATGGCCGACGGCCTGCTCACTCCGAGCATCACGACGCCCAACTTCGTGCGCTACGCCCGTGTGAACTTGGCCAAGGGTGCCGAGGAGGCTGGACGTGATCCCGCCAACATTGATCTGGGGTGCACGATAGTCGCATCGATCAATGAAGACCGAGTGAAGGGCCGAGAGGGCGCCCGCGAGATCGCCGGTATGTATCTGGCGAACAAGGTCGAGAATATCCAGGGATCGGCAGACGTCCTGCTTGAGAGTGCCGGGCTAACGAGAGAAGAGATCGTCCCGATCGCCGAGGCCATGACCGCTGGTGGCCGGCTGGCTGCTGCGGCAGCGGTCAGCGACCAGATCCTCGATAAGACGGTGCCGATTGCCGGTAATCCGGGCGACTGTATCGAGGCCATCGAGAAGTACCAAGATGCGGGTTGTACTCACATCATGCTCGAACTGTGGGGAGAGAACCGCAACGCACAACTCGAACTGTTCGGCTCCAAGGTTCTTCCACACTTCCGTCGATGAGGCTGCCCGTGGATTCGATGGGCGAGGACCTTCGCCAATTACTTGTTTCGCACGTGAACGTCGAGCGCCTCGTCGAGACGGCGTGCAACTTAGTGGATATTCCCAGTCCGACCGGAAGCGAACAGGCAGTGGCCGAGCGGGTTCGAGAGATTTGTGAGGAAATGGGTCTGGCGGTCTCGTTCCAAGAGGTGGAGGCCGGTCGCTCGAATGTTCTGGCCACGCTGGTGGGCGGCGGCGGTGGTCGGACGTTGATGTTCAACGGCCACACGGACACGTCGTACTCGGGGCGCGAGCCGCACTTGAAGGGCAAGCCTGGTTTCCAGCCGGTCGCCAGGGTTAGTGACGGACTCATCTGGGGACTCGGCATTACCAATATGAAGGGCGCGATCGCCTGCTATCTAGAGGCCGTTCGGGCAATTCAGGATGCCGGAGTGCAACTGCATGGCGATGTCCAGGTCGCCGCTGTGGTCGGTGAGATCGAGGCCGCTCAGTGGGGCGAGGAGTTCCGGGGTTCGCGGTATCGCGGGTACTCGGCGGGAAGCCACTACCTCGTGGGCCACGGTGGTTGCGCCGATATGTGCATCCTTGGTGAGCCAACCGAGCAGCGGGTGGTTCTCGGTCACTACGGAACCCTTTGGGCCCGGATTTCTACCTCCGGACCATTTGTCCACACCGCGTTTTCCGGCGACCGCTTGGAGGAGAATTCGATCGTGCGCATGGGCGCAGTCCTCGAGGATGTGCGCCAATGGATACCCACGTGGGAGGAGCGCACCTCCTACGGGGGAAAGCCGGGTGTGGTCAACATCGGCGCGGTACACGGTGGCAATGCCTGGCGCCTGGCCCGTACTCCCAATCGGACGGATCTCTTCCTCGACATCCGCGTGCCACCGACGATGCGTATGCAAGAGGCCAAGGCGGCCTTCGCTGAACTTGTCGCCGACCTGCGCCACCGCCACCCCGACGCCGATATCGATTCCGAAATCTTTGTCACGTCGCCGGGGGCTGAGATCGCCGAGGACCATCCGCTGATCGGCGCCATCGACAGCGCCCACCAATTGGTCTTTGGCGCTATCCCCGAGCGTGACACCGTGCGCTGGTCCTCGGACGCGTCGGTGCTGACCCGTTACGGGATTGAGTCCGTGAACTACGGAACCTCAAGTGGCCTGCCGAGCCCCGATGGGGAGAACCTCGAGGTCGAAGGCCTTGTTCGAACTGCCCAAGTGTACGCGTTAACCGCGGCACAAATCTGTGAGGTGCAATGAAATGAAGTTGATCATGTTTACCGACTCCGCCGGCACGACTCGCCCCGGAGTACTCCGCGGTGACGAAGTGGTAGCGATCGAAGATTACGTCTCGATTCGAGAGGTCTTTGAACGGGGCGCGGAGGGCATGGAAGCCGCCCGTAACGCCAACGGGAGAACGTTCGCGCTTTCCGACGTGCGCCTGCGCACGCCGCTCATCCCGAAGAAACTCATCCACACCTCGGGTAACTTCCGAGAGCATGAGGAGGAGTCAAAGAACGTCAACTGGTCCCATGAGATCGCCCCTTGGATTGTGTTCTATCAGAATGTCGACGCAATCATCGGGCCCGATGATGCGATTGTCTATCCCGAGCACCTCACAAGGGAACTCGATCACGAGCTTGAATTGGCTGTCGTCATCGCCAAGAGTGGGAGCAACTTTGGTGTAGAGGAGGCCGAAGACTACATCGGCGGCTACCTAATATTCAACGACATCACGGCGCGCGACATCCAGCGTAATGAGATGCGTTCTGGCGTATTTTCGTTCTGCAAATCGATCATGACGTTCTGTCCCCTGGGTCCCTGGATTGTGACGCCCGACGAGGTCGGCGATCCGCGCACCTTAGCCATGCGCCTGCGAGTGAATGGTGAGATCCGCCAGGAGTCGCACTCGAGCAAGATGACCATCTCGATTCCCGAACTCCTCGCTCATCATTCACCGTGTGGTTACAGCGCGGGTGACATCGTGACCACGGGGACCGTGTCGGGAGTGGCGGGTTTCAAAAAGGACGCACAGAACTGGTATCTGAAACCTGGTGACGTCGTGGAATGCGATATCGAGCGGGTAGGCGTCTTGAGCAACCCCGTCATCTCGTGGCAAGAGGCGCACGGAGAGCCCGCGTTGCCCTTTAGGGAATGGTGAACAGTATGACTTGGGCCGTTGACACGCTGAAACTTGATCGAGTGCGCAAGATGATGGCGGACCAGGATCTCGATGCCATCGTGGCGAGAACTCCGGACAACATCTTGTACCTCACGAACTACTGGTGCATGAAGGGTTACGACGCCGTCGTGTTTCCCCGAGAGGGCGAGCCGACCCTCATCGCCCTCGAGCCCCAGATGGCCGACGCGCAACGCGTGTCGTGGACGTCAGACATCCGCCCCTTCGCCGGCTACGACCCTCGTGACCCGAGGCCGCCCATGGATCGGGCGCGCGATCTGTGCCTAGCCGTGCTCAAGGAACGAGGGCTCGAGCGCCGAGTGGGGCTGGAACTCTCTCAGGGGGTCCAGGCGATGGACCGCATGGTGGGCGAGCCGACAGTCTTCTCCCAGCAGTGGTTCGACGCGTTTACGGCTGGACCAGGTGAGGTCGTCGACGCGTCAGGTCTTCTGGCACGGGCGAGGATGATCAAGACCGATCAGGAGATCGAGCGGATGCGACTGGCCCAGGAGTTGGCCACGCTCGGGCTCGAGCACGTGAACGAGCACCTCGTGCCCGGAATGCGCTGCAGCGAAGTTGGCGCGATGTTCGAGGGATTCGTGCACTCCACTGGTATTGGCTATAAGGGTCAGGTCGAGATGGCGCGGGCCTTCACCTTGGTGTGGTCAGGGCCTGGTATTCGGACCTTCACAGCAACCGGTGATCGACCGGTCTACGAACACGAGCCCACGTTGCTCGAGATCTGGGTGTGTGCGGACGGGTATTGGACCGATCTCACCAAGAACTTCTGTCCCGGCACGCTCGACGCACGTTACGATCGCCTGCTCGACATGCTGCTCGGTGTATACCACGAGGCGATCCAGTTCGCGGTCGCCGGCGCACCCCTCAACGAACTCGACCTCTTGATCCGTGCCGGTCTCGCCAAGGGCGGCTACGCCGGCCAACCGTCCCATCCGATCGCGCACGGCGTGGGTGCGCGAGCACACGAGCCGCCCTTTGCTCACCAGGCGGATGCCTTCACCCTCGAGAAGGGGATGGTGCTCGCCATCGAACCGGGTGCGTACTGGCCCGAGGGCGGGGGCCTGCGGCTCGAGGACAACTACCTCATCACCGAAGGCACGCCCGAGCGGCTCGGGACCTTCCGTGACGATTTCCGAATCGTATGATCGCTCCGGTCGATTCGTGGACGGGCAAGCGGAGCCGGGAGGCTCCCGGCGAGACGCGAATGAGACCTTCGTCACCGATCGGGTTGTACGACACGACGCGGCGCGATGTCGAACAGGGCGCCCACACGGTGGCCAACGGAGTCCGCGCCACAGTGGCGCTCGAGATTGAGGAGTAGACGATGGGAGATGTGCCGATGCGGGTTTGTATTGTCGGATGTGGAGCGGTGGGGAGTCTGTTCGCTGCCCACCTTGGGAATCTCGAGGATGTCGAGGTGTTCGCGTACGATCTGTCGAGCGAACACGTCGCGGCGATCAACCGGTCCGGACTTCGCCTGACGGGCAAGGCCGACCTTCTGGCTCGGGTGACGGCAACCGACGACCCGGGCACCATCCCTCCGTGTGACTTCGGGATCGTCGCCACTAAGTCCTACGCCACGAGGTCGGCCATTGAGGCCACGGCGAGATGTTTCGGGCCCAACGCTAGCGTCTGCAGCGTTCAAAACGGAGTAGGCAACGAGGAGATCCTCGCCGACTACGTGGGACGGGTGATGCGGGGCACGACATTTCCCGCTGGGCATATCGTGTCGCCCGGGGTGGTCGAGATGGACACGACCGGGGACACGTGGATCGGCCCCTTCGAGGGGCACGCGGCTCCCATGGACGAGGTCCGTCGCCTCGCCGATGCGCTCAACCGCGCGGGGATGTCGACGATCGCTTTGGAAGACGCCAGGGGTGCGCAGTGGACCAAGTTGATCTTCAACGCTGCGACGAACCCCGTCGGTGCGCTCACCGGGCTCAGCCACGGACGCCTCTGCGAGGTCAAAGAGGTGCGGTCTCTGGTGAGCGGGCTAGTGGCCGAGGGTGTAGCCGTGGCCGAGGCGCTCGGGATCACGCTGGACAGCGACCCGGAAGATCTGATCGACCACGCGGCACTCGTCGCCTACGAGCACCGGGCGAGCATGCTCCAAGACGTCCAAGCGAGACGACCTACGGAGATCGATGCCCTGAACGCCGGCGTTGCCGTCTTTGGAGTTCAGACCGGGGTACCGACACCGCTCAACAACGCCATCGTGGCTCTGATCAAGGGTGTCGAGCGATCGTTCGCGCCTAACGTTGCGACGACGCAAGGGGGCCCATCGTGACATCCCAGACCGAGATTGAACGCCGTTACGCGAAGGTACGTCAGGCCATGGCCGAGGCGGAGGTGTCGGCCCTCATTGTCTGTGGGAGTGAGTACACCGGTTTCGACGGCGCGGTGCGGTACCTGTCGGGATTTCGCATCGTGCACCGATTCGCGTACGTCGTTCTCCTGGACGTCGGAGAGCCCTGCGCGGTCTTTCCGAGCGAGGCGCGCTACGTGGGTGCGCACGCGGAGAGCTGGATCGAGGAGAAGGTCTTCGCCGAGCACCCTGGTGCCTGGATGCGCCAGTACCTCGAGAGCCATGGCGTTGCACGGGTGGGCGTCTACGGACTCGATTACGTGATGCCGGTGCGCGACCACCAGGCCCTGGTCGACGGTGGGCTCGAGCTCGTGGCCTTCGACGATCAGTTCGATCTGGCCCGAGCGGTGAAGAGTGCTGAAGAAATGGTCGAGGTTCGTAACTCGATGGCGGTCAACGAAGCCGGCTTCTGGGCTGTGCACGCCGCCTACGAGCCCGGACGCACGCAGGCCGAACTGATGGCGGCGGCCGAGGCGGAGTTTGTTCGCCTCGGGGCCGGGCGCCACACCATGGACATGGTGCTGTGGGGACGCCACGGCGCCGCCGAGCCGGAGTTTCGGATTCCCGAATTCGTAGACTCGATCCGTGATGACGACCTGCTCCTGTACTCGCTCGAGGTGGCGGGATCGGGTGGATACTGGGTGGAGTTCGCCAGGCCACTGTGTCGTGGCGCACTCGCCGTGGACACGACCCGCATGCTTGACGCCTACGGGGAGTACTTTGAGTTGGCTCAGCGCACCATGAAGCAGGGAATGACTGCACACGACGTGCATCGCGCGGTCTCGCCGCCGTTCCTCGACCGTGGTATCGGACTGGGCCACGTCACTGGGCACTCGATTGGAATGACCATGATCGAACACCCGAGGATCGGCGAAGGCGTCGACGTCGAGTTGGCCGAAGGCATGGTGATCTCCATGCACCCACACGCCATTGCTAGTGACGGGAAGTCCTGCATGTACATGCAGGACACGTGGTTGGTGGGAGCCAACGGGGGCGAGTTGCTCTCGGTCATCCCGGCCAAGGTCTTTGACGGCACTGAGGATCGCGCTGGATGACGTGCACCGGCGTCGCGCCAGTGACTCCCGGTTATGACGCAGTAGTCGTTGGCGCCGGGCATAACGGTCTGGTCGCCGCTGTGATATTGGCGCGCGCTGGCTGGAAGGTCGTGGTCGTCGAGGCGAATGACCGACCGGGCGGAGCGCTCATGAGTGGCGAGGTGACTCGCCCGGGGTACGTTCACGACCTCTTCGCCACGAATCTCAACCTGTTCGTTGGTTCGCAGTTTTATGCGGAGTTCGGTGATGATTTGGCCAGACACGGCCTACGTCTACGGAGGTCTGACTTTCCCTACGCCAACGTCTTTCCTGGGGGGAAATCCATCGGCGTGAGCGTCGGACTCGAGTCGACACTCGAACGACTGCGCCAACTCAGCCCCGGTGACGCCCAGGGGTGGCAGCAACTAAACGATTTGTACGAGCGAATGGCGAGCGTTCTTTTCGGCGTGTACGCCTCGCCCGTTCCCTCGTTCGAAATGGCGAAGGTGGCGGCTGGCGCTGCGCGAAAACTCGGCCGTAAGGGACTGTCCGACCTGGCTCAACTCGTTTCAAGCTCGTGCCGTGAGCTTGTCGATACCTACCTCGTCAGTGACGAGGCCAAGGCGCTCATCGCCTGCTGGGGGCTCCACCTCGACTTTGGACCCGACGTCAGCGGCGGGGCGGTGTTTCCATTCCTCGAGGCCTTCTCTGATATGCAGGTGGGGATGTCGGTCGTCGAGGGCGGCGCCTCGTGCCTCGTGGATGCGCTCTGCGGTCTGTTGGGCGAGTACGGGGGTGAGTTGCGCACCGGCGTGGCCGTCGAGCGCATTCTGGTGGCGGGGGGTCGAGCCGTCGGTGTCGAGCTGGCGAACGGCGAGCACCTCAAAGCGGAGCGTGCGGTAGTGGCGAACGTTTCACCTACCGCCCTCGTCGGGAGTCTCCTGGCGCCGGGTGACCTTCCTGATCGGGCTACCAAGGCGCTCGAGCGATACACGTACGGCCCCGCCACGATGATGATTCACCTCGCTCTCTCCAAGCCGGTGCCCTGGCAAGCAGGCGAGGACTTGCAGCGCTTCGCGTACGTCCACGTCGCTCCGTACGTGGACGATCTGGCCCGGACCTATACCGACGCGTTGGCTGGTCGGTTGCCGGCCGAGCCGCTGCTCGTGGTTGGCCAGACGAGTTCGGTCGACGCGACGCGAGCTCCGGCGGAAGGTCAGGTGCTCTGGGTCCAGGTGCGAACGTTGCCCACCCATATTCGCGACGACCCGGCCGGCCCACTGGGTGGCAAGAGTTGGGATGAGGCGGCCGAACCTTTTGCCAATCGGGTCATGGCAAAGCTAGAGCGTTACGCGCCCGGTCTCGAGGCGGTTGTTTTGGACCGGGCGATTCTGTCGTCGGCTGACCTGGAACGCCATAATCGCAACCTCGTTGGTGGCGATAGCATCGCGGGCAGCATGCACCTTCGACAGAACTTCGCCTTTCGTCCAGCACCCGGGATGGCGCGTTACCGTACTCCGATTGGCGATCTCGTACTCGTGGGCGCCGCGACGTGGCCGGGTCCGGGCCTCAATGCCCAGTCGGGCTATATCGCGGCGCACGATCTCCTGGTTCGGGCTCGTTGGCGTGGCGCGCTCAGACCCGGGCGGCGTCGGTGAAAGTCGGGGTAGTTGCCGTGAGAGTTCGACTAGTTGGTGTTGGTGCCACGTCGGAGAATGCTGCCGCCTCGGCGTTTGGATCCGTTGGCGGGGGTGGAACCGAGGGTTCACGCTTGATGCGGCCTGGAAAGGTGGTGGGGGATGGTTGAGCACGTCGAGGAGAGTCTGGAGCAACGCCCGGTTTTCGGCGATACGCCAGAACTTGGTGAGCACCGGACGTTGGCTGAGAAGGCGTTCATTTCGTTGCACCGGGCGATCCTGACGGGAGGACTCGAGCCAGGGGCGCGGCTTTTGATCGACGATCTGGCAGAAACGCTCGGCATGAGTGCGATGCCGGTGCGCGAAGCCGTGAGACGCCTTGGTGCCATGGGCCTGGTGGTGAACGTGCCCCACAAGGGAGCTCGGGTTACCGAGTTGTCAGTGCAGGATCTACGCGAGGTCTACGAGGCGCGACTCGCCCTCGAGCCGCTCGCGATCTACCGAGCGGCGAAGATCTTCACCGAAGAGGACGCGAACCAGGCGCGGATTGCTTTGGACGCCATGAGTGAGCAACCAATTGGCTCGATCGAGCAATGGTCTGCCCACAGTTCATTCCACCTCTGCCTGTACCGGGCTGGCGGGTCGAGTTGGCTGATGCGACTGATCCAGCCGTTGTGGGAAAGCAGCGAGCGCTATCGTCTGGCGCTATCGCCCAAACATGTAGAGGGCGCGCGCCGTGACACCCACGAGAAGATTCTCCAGGCGTGCCTGAACCACGATGACGGACTCGCCGCGTACGAGATCTACAACCACCTGGCCTCTACGGCCAACGCGACGTCGAGCGCGATGGGTGGCGAAGCGCTGTTCCGGTTGCTCGAGGGTGGAGTGTGGGTATCGCCAGTGAAGTTGCCGGAGTGGTCCATTGCCCAATAACTCGGTGGCAAAGAGGGCAAACGAAGCTCGGCGAGTGAGATGAGGATATGCATCGTCGGCGCCGGCGCGATCGGTAGTCTTTTTGCCGGCCACCTAGGCCGTACGAGCGAAGTGTGGATTCTCACCCGGCGAGAGGAACAGGCCCGCTCCCTTGAAGCCGAGGGATTGCGAGTTTCTGGAAAGTCCGAGTTCATCTCCCGCGTCAGAGCAACGGCTGATCCCGAGAGCCTGCCCGTCTTTGATCTAGCCATCGTCTGTACGAAAGCAACGGATCTCGACGAAGCGATGTCCCACCTCGTCGGGCTATCACCCGAGGCGGTGATCATGACCACGCAGAACGGTCTGGGAGCCGAAGAGATTGTCCGGCGCCACGGTTCCTGGCCGGTTATTTCGGCGGTCACGTTCATGAGCGGTACCAGACACTCTGATTCTCACGTCGAGTACGAACTGGATGCTCCCACCTGGCTCGGGCCGGGCGAGCAAGGTCCATCGTACGATACGGCCGTCGCGGTGGCCGACCTTCTGGTGGATTCGGGCCTCCAAGCACAGGCCATGGACGACGTCCGGCCTGCCCAATGGTCGAAGTTGATCTTCAACGCCACCGTGAACTCGATCTCGGCCCTGACCGAGCTTCCTCACGATCACCATTTCCGCGAGCAAGATGAGCTCTGGGGCCTCGGCAATCTCGTGCGTCGGCTCGTCGACGAAGGCAAGCAGGTGGCGAAGGGGGCTGGCATCGCGCTCTACGAGGATCCCTGGGAGATGAACCTGCACGCCGTTAGTCGCGGCGAGACGTCCGATGGGGCGTACCGGCACAATCCCTCGATGCTCGACGACGTGCTGGCCCGTAGACCCACCGAGGTGGACTTCATTACCGGCCAACTGGTTCAGGCTGGTATCCGCTACGGTGTCGACACCTCCCTGCATCTCGCTCTGTACCAACTGGTCAAGGCCAAGGAGTCCACGTGGGTCTCGTCGGCATCGAGTGGTGGCGGAGTTAATGTTGACAGTTGATCAAATAAAGGTTATGGTCGCTGGCGTGTCGCGAGCGTCCGTGCGGGACTTCAAGGAGGAACCGATTATGTGGCGCAATTGCGAGTTCGAATATAGATTGTCGGCGCTCGATAGGGCCGCGAATGGAAGGTGTGCTGACCAATGCTTCTGAAATCGGTTAACTATGTTCGTCCGGAGTCGGTCAGCGAGGCCCTGGGTATCCTGTCGTCGAACGAGGGTGCGGCACCGCTGGCTGGGGGCCAGAGTCTAACCAATGTTCTAAAGCACCGGGTTGCCTCCGTGGACCTGCTGGTGGACATCAGCGCTCTAAGCGAACTGCGCACTATCACTCGTATGACGGACGGCTCGATTGAGGTCGGTGCGTGCGCCACCTACGACGAGATCGATCATTCGCCCGACGTTCGCGCGGGACACGACATCCTCGCACGGGAGGCCTCGCACATTGAGGACCAGCAGATCCGTAATCGCGGCACGATTGGCGGGAACTGCTGCTTAAGCGATCCGACCAACAACTTGCCACCACTTCTGGTCGCCCTGGACGCCACCATGAATATTCGCGCGGCGGCGGGGTCGCGTGAGGTGGCGGCCGAGGACTTCTTCAAGGGCTACTTTCTTACCGCTCTGGAGCCCGGCGAGTTGCTCGTGAGCATTACGATCCCTCCGATTCCCGTTGGCGCCGGCGCGGGGTACGTCTCGCTCAGCGTGGCGGCCGACTCCAAGACGATCGTGCGTGCGGCCGCACGGGTGCGGGTGAATGGCGTGATTGAGGAGGCGCGAGTGGTCCTGGCCAGGGTTGCCTCGGTGCCCATCCGCCACTACGCGATGGAAGAGGCGCTGCGAGGAGTTGCACCGACCACCGAGTCGGTCCGCGCGGCGGCTGAGTTGATCGGAAGCGACGTGGAGCCCATTGCGGACGGCCACGGCAGTAGCGAGTATCGACGAGAGATGGCAAGAGTCGTGGCACGTCGAGCGGTGCTCGCGGCAATTGAAGAAGGAGGTCGCAAGTGACCGAGCAGGGAACCACACACGTGATTGAGGTCACCATCAATGGTCAGCTCTACAGTCGGACGGTTGAAGCGCGTCAGCTCCTCGTCCACTTCCTGAGAGACACCCTTGATTTGACCGGAACTCATATCGGCTGCGATACCGGCAGTTGCGGTGCGTGTTCGATAATTTTGAACGGCAAGTTGGTGAAGAGTTGCATGATGCTGGCGCCACAGGCCGACGGGGCAGTGATCGAGACAGTTGAGGGACTGGCTCAAAACGGCGAACTCAACCCGTTACAGGAGAGCTTCAGCAGAAACCACGGTCTGCAGTGCGGATACTGCACGCCAGGCATGCTCATGGCGGGCACGTACCTCCTGCGTGAAAACTCCAACCCGACCGAGGAAGAGGTTCGTCGAGGCATCAAAGGAAATATCTGTCGCTGTACCGGATACGTCAATATTGTCCAGTCGATCATGGACGTTGCGGGTGGTCATGGGCCTGAGCAGGCCGAGGGAATGGTTGGAGAGGAACAGCGGTGAGTGCTACTTCACGTAGTAAGGCGGCAACGCGTGAGCGGGTCGAGTCGTGGGTTGGAAAGAGTGTTCCTCGTAAAGAGGACGATCGCCTGGTGCAGGGCGAAGGTTCGTTCATTGATGATCTGGGAATACACGGGCAGGGTTACGCCTGGTTCGTGCGCTCACCCTACGCCCACGCGCGCATCGTGTCGGTGGACGTGTCAGCGGCGATGGCCTTGCAAGGCGTGTACGCCGTGCTCACCGGGGACGAGGCGAAAGAAATGTGCCTGGTTCCCTTCGTCCAGATTGCCCCCGGCGACGGCAGTCGGATTGAAGAGTGGCCACTCGCCGTCGACAAGGTTCGCTATCAGGGTGACGCAGTCGCAGTGGTGCTCGCCGACTCCCGCGATACGGCGCGAGATGCTGCCGAACTCGTAGAGGTCGAATATGAACCACTGACGGTGGTGGTCGATGGAGTCGAGGCGGCCGAGCCCACTGCATCAGTGCTGCATGAGAAGGCCGAGACGAACGTCGCGTGGCACGGGGTCTTTGATTACGGCGATGTTGACTTTGCCCTGGAGAACGCTGACCACGTTGTCAAGATTGACCGGCTCCACTTTCATCGCTTCTCTTCTACGCCGCTCGAATGCAACGGCGCCGTCGTCGATTGGGACAAAGGGAGTGGCGTCGTTGACGTGAAGTCGAACATCCAGATGCCGTTGTTCGCGGCGATGGTTATTGGCCCGGCGCTGGGCGTTCCGATCAACAAATTCTCTTTCTCGTCGCGCGACATCGGAGGTGCCTTCGGAAACAAGATCGCCTTCTACCCCCAGATCGCAGCTCTCGCGCTGCTATCGAAGAAGGCGGGACGTCCGGCCAAGTGGACCGAGTACCGCACCGAGCACATGTTGTCGTCAACGCACGGCAACGAGCGAACCTTCCTTGACATTGAGGTTCCGGTGATGGCCGACGGTACGATCCTCGGCGTCAAGGCCCGTGCCGTTGACGACGTAGGTGCCTACCTGCATTACGAGCCGCTTGGCGCCGTTATCTGGTCCCAGGTGACCGCGGGTTGCTACAAGTTCAAGAATGTCCAGATCGATTTCACCTCGGTAGTAACGAACAAGTGTCCGGTGGCACCGAATCGGGGCTACTCACGCATGCAGCACTTGTGGATGCTCGAGAGGGTCATTGATATCGTTGCCCACGAGCTCGACTTCGACCCTGTGGAGCTGCGCAAGACCAACTTCGTTCAGCCCGAGGACTATCCCTACTTGACGCCCAACGGGTGTGTCTATGACTCGGGGAACCTGCCGCTGGCGCTCGACATGGCGCTCGAGTTGGCCGACGTCGACGCGTGGCGCCGGCGCCAGAAGGAGCTCGGCACTGGCACGGGCAAGAGAATTGGTATCGGGATTGGAAGCACGCTCGACTCGGGGACGAACAATTTCGGCCAGGCCCGCATCATGAATCCAGACCTTCCATTCTCTGGTAATGGCGAGGCCGCCTTCGCCAAGCTCGATCTCTATGGTGAGGTGAACATCAATCTCGGCACGACGCCCCAAGGGCAGTCTCATGAAACCACGTCGGCCCAAGTCGCCGCGGATATCTTGAACATGTCACCTGATGACGTGACCGTCACCATCGGGTTCGACCAGGCCCACAATTCGTTTGTCGGATTCTCTGGCACCTACGCCAGCCAGTTCGCGGTGACGGGCCTTGGCGCCGTGATGGGCGCGGTGGCCAAACTCCGCGACGAGATACTCGAAGTGGGCGCCTTCGCTCTTCAGGCGCCCAAGGATGATCTCGAGTTGCGCAACGGCGCCTGTGTGGTCAAGGACGACCCGAGTCGGTCGATCCCGTTCATTGGCATCGCCAACCTCATCTACACCAATAACGCGGTGCTGCCGCGTGAGTTGAGCGCCAAGATCGATCTCAACTGTCGCTACGTGTACGTCCCGCCCTTCGAGGTGCCCGACGTCGAGCGCAAGATGGGCAATTTGACTCTGACCTACGCCATTCAGATCCACGTCTGCGTGGTGGAGATAGATGAGGAGACCGGTGTCGTGGAGATCCTCTCCTACGCGGCCATTGACGACTGCGGCAAGCGGATCAACCCCCAGGTCGTCGAGGGCCAGGTGCACGGTGCTGCTGGCCTCGGCATCGCTGCGGCTCTCTACGAGTCCTTCGAGTACGACGAGGACGGCCAGCTTCAGGAGCCATCGTTCTACGAGTATCACGCCGGAACCGCTATGGACATCCCCGATATCCGGACGGGGAATATCGAGTCCCCCAGCCCGTTTACGCCCAATGGTGCCAAGGGCATGGGAGAAGGTGGTGGCGCGGCGCTGCACACCATCTGCAATGCAATCCAGGACGCGCTCGGCAAGGACGGCGCTGTCGTCTTTGACAGCCATAACACCTGGGAGCGGGTCTACGAGTTGTTGCAAAGCAGTCAAGGCAGTGAGCCTCGTGGCGTGCGTGTGATCTCTCGTGAAGTGGGACCGGCATGAAGAGCGTGATGAGCGGATGTAGGGCATGATTCTGACCAACGAGTTCACGGTAGGTTTCGAGATTGAGACCGTCTGGGCTCACATGATCGACCTGGCGAGTATGGCCGACTGCGTCCCCGGGGCCAAGGTTGAGGAGTTCGAGCCACCCAACGTTTACAAGGGCGTGATCAGGGTGCGTATTGGACCGATGACCGTTGATTATAAGGGTCAGGCCACGCTGGTCGAAATCGATGAGCAGGCTCGGACGTCGACCATCCTGCTCAAGGCTCGCGAGGCAAAGGGCCAGGGATCTGCCGTGGCTACGCTGCGTAGTCGTCTCGAGGCGACGCCAGAGGGGACCCGAGTCGTGGCGGAGACTGACCTCCAGATTACTGGCCCACAGGCCCAGTTCGGTAAGGGAGTTCTCGAGGACGTGGGTAGCCGAGTGCTCGATGAGTTTTCCAAGCGGCTTGAAGAAAAGATCAGCGCTGAGTCACGCGGGGAGACCACGGTGACCGAGCCAGTCGGCGAGGGCGTGAGAGACCAATCCAGGACGGGCGTGAAGCATGGCGCCGACGACGAGGTACTCGACTTGGGGCGAATCGTGTCCCAGACGATGTTCCGCAGAGTCGCGAAGATTGCCGGCGTGGTTGTGTCGCTGGCTGCTGCGCTGAAGTTGGTTCGGCGTCGCGGGTCACGCAGTTAGTTCGTGCGCGAGGTAGTTCGCGCACGAGTTGGCGGGTCGAGTCTCGATCTTCGATCGCTGCTTTCTTCCGCCAGCGTTTACATTGTCGACAACGTCGCTACGCATTGCCAAATTGAGGACTCTTAGATGACAAGCCTTAGAAGCGGTATCAGTACAGAGGAGATTCTGAAAGCTCCACTCGGCGAATTGGCGGGCGTTGCTTTTGATCGGGCGAGAGCGGCCCACGGCTACGTTGTCACGTACTCGTCCAACGTTTTCATTCCGCTAACCAAACTGTGTCGGGATCGATGCGGCTACTGCACCTTCGCCCATGCCCCGGTTCACGGGGCCGCACCGTACATGAGCCTCGAGGAGGTCATGGCCGTGGCGCAGGAGGGTTTGGCGGCGGGTTGTACTGAGGCTCTCTTCACGCTCGGCGAGCGACCCGAGCTTCGCTACGACGAGGCGGCGCGCTGGTTGGCGGCGCGTGGTTACCAGTCAACGATTGACTACGTCGCGAGTGCCGCCCAGATGGTGCTCGAGTCCACCGGTGTATTGCCACACGTCAGCGCCGGGGCGCTCTACCGCCGCGAGCTTGAGCAACTTCGCACGGTGTCCGCGTCCCAAGGCATGATGCTCGAATCGTTAACCCATCTGCCCGCCCATCGACTAGCCCCGGACAAAGATTCCGGTCGTCGTCTTGACACGCTGCGCTTTGCTGGCGAACTGAAGATACCGTTTTCGACTGGTCTACTCGTGGGCATCGGCGAAAGCCGCGACGACCGCCTCGTCACGCTCGAGGCAATCCGAGACTCGCACGAGGAGTTTGGCCACGTACAAGAAGTCATCATCCAGAACTTCCTACCCAAGCCTCACACCGCCATGGCTCACGGCTCGGCCCCCTCGGACGAGGAGTTCCACTGGACCATTGCCGCCGCGCGGATCGTCCTGCCCGATTCGATCCACCTCCAGGCCCCCCCTAACCTCAGCGACGACCCCGCTGGGCTTCTGGCCTTTGGCATAGACGACTTTGGCGGCATATCGCCAGTGACGGCTGACTGCGTCAACCCGGAGCGGACCGGACTCGCGCTGGGTGCGCTCGCGCGCGGGTGCGAGACGTACGACATGATGCTGACGGCTCGTCTGGCGGTCTATCCGCACTTCATTGGCGACACTTCAGAGTTCCTCGACGAAAGGGTGCGACCCGCGGTGCTCGTCCACGCCGACGCCACGTATCTCGCCCGCGACGACCACTGGTTCTCGGGTTCGGACGTCACCCCACCTGAGCGTCCGCGATCCCTGTCGCGCACTGGCGCGGTCTCGTCGATTCTGGACAACTACTTCCCGGGTCACGAGTTCACCCGGGACGAACTCGTGACCCTCTTTCGCGCCCGCGGCGCAGACTTCAACGCGGTGGTTGATCTGGCCGACCGGGTGCGCCGAGAGTTAGTCGGCGACGCGGTCACCTTCGTTGTCAACCGCAACATCAACTACACCAACGTCTGCACCTTTAAGTGTCGCTTCTGCGCCTTCTCCAAGGGTCCGCTATCACTTAATATGCGTGGCGATCCCTATCTGCTCACGCTGGACCAGATCAGCGAGCGGGTACGCGAAGCCGAGACCCTCGGCGCCACCGAAGTCTGCCTCCAGGGCGGGATTCACCCGAAGTTCGACGGCGACTACTACATCGACGTGGTGGCGGCGGTGCGCGCCGGATCGCCAGACATTCACATTCATGCCTTCAGCGCCCTCGAGGTGTTCGAGGGCGCTCGCCGGTCTGGCCAGGATCTGACGACGTACCTCACCCGGCTGCGTGACGCGGGGCTGAAGACGCTGCCCGGTACCGCCGCCGAGATCCTCGACGACGACGTACGCGCGATTCTCTGTCCGGACAAACTCAACTCCGAGCAGTGGCTCGAGGTGCACCGTGCCGCGCACGGGGTGGGACTTCGCTCCAACATCACGATCATGTTCGGTGCCATCGAGGGAATCGACGGCTGGGCGACGCACCTCTTGCGCACCCGTGACCTCCAGAAGAAGACCGGTGGCTTCACGGAGTTTGTGCCGCTGCCCTTCGTCCACATGGCGACGCCAATCTTCATGAAGGGCCGTTCACGGCGCGGGCCGACTTTCCGCGAAGCCGTTCTGATGCACGCAGTGGGCCGCCTGCACTACGCCACGCTGATTGACAACATTCAGGTCAGTTGGGTGAAAATGGGCGTGGCCGGATCCCGGCGGATTCTTCAGGCGGGCGCGAACGACCTCGGAGGAACGTTGATGGACGAGAACATTTCGCGCGCTGCGGGAGCCGTCCACGGCCAGAAGATGGACGCGGGGGCGCTGCGCGACTTGGTCGCTCCTCTGGGGAGGCCTCTCCTTCAACGCAGCACCTTGTATCAGACCCTGTGAGTAGCGATTGACCTTTCACAAGGTACTCGTTGAGTGGTGCCCAGCATTTCGTTATAGGAATTCCTCCAAGAAGATGGGAATTCTTGTTAGCGCACCAACGATCCGGCCGTGGAATTCACGAGAACGGACGAAGGTTTCTTTCTGGTGAGCCGCCTCGGTTTCGATCCGAGCGCCTGAGAATTAAAGAAACTTTCCATCGGTGGTCGTTTGGCGGTCCCGTTGCGCACGTCGTTTGATTTCAAGAAAACGTATCGTCGTGCGTCGGTCGGGATGCGTGGTGTCGCAGAAACATGAGGCCTGTTCAGGCTCGTGATGTCGACCGAGATCTGACTCACAATAACTTAGACCGCGTGACCACTTCGAGTGAATTTTGGACCACAGACCCGCGAATGAATGGGCGCCCGCCATTTTGGGGTGCGAATCTCAGCGAGTTTGGTAGCCAACTTTTCCGGCACGATTCACTTGACACGCCACCGTTGCTCGAGTCAGCCGATGGCCGAAGGAGTAGTTGTTCGTGCGACGGGGGGATTGCAAGGACGTCGCCCGTTCGAGTCTGATCCCGTGAGCACTACGGGTTCCTGATACAGCCACCAATTCTGGGTCGTGCTGGTCAGGTTTCAAGCACCGGTTCTTCTTGTCGCCAGGCCTTTGTCAACGCGGAGCTCGGGGCCGACAGGGACCGGTGCACGGAACTCTTGCCCCGTCAACTGTCGTTACTCAAATGTCGACGCGTTAGCTTGCGTGACTTCGAGTGCAGGACTCGGACCTCGAACGTAGCCCCACTTGTAGGTCACCACGAACTTAGATTTGACATTTGACAAATTACGATTGATAGTACCCGTAAGGTGTTTTTGAGGGGCATGAAATATGAACTGGAAAATTTTTCAGAGTGATGCATTAGTTTCGACTGACTCGAAGTTGTCAGCGGGCGGACGCAGCGTGCACAAGTTGGTCGTGACTTCGCTCGCGGCCGTGCTCGCGGCCGTTACGCTCAGCGCCTGTGGCTCTCACGCCGCTACGGCTCCCAATGCGGTCGCCAAGAAGCCGATCATTATCGGCGCGGTAATTGACGAGACCAACACGATGAAGCCCTTCGACCTCCCAGCGCTGCAGGCAGCCAAGATTTACGTCAGTCATCTCAACGCGACCGGCGGTGTCGGTGGGCGCAAAATTGTGTTCAAGGTCTGGAATGACCAACTGAAGCCGACGTTGACCCGTTCCGACGCCCAGGCGGCGATCGCCGCGGGCGCCAAAGTCCTGTGGGTGAGTTGCGACGTTAACTACGCCACCCCCGCGATCCAGGTCGGCCTCGCCGCCAAGGTACTCACCGTGGCGCCGTGCATCGGCACGGACCAGATGGGCCCATCCCTCTTTGGCTCGGCGGGCAAGTTGGCGTTCAGCTTCGGCAACGCACCCCAGTCCGATGGTGCTGTGCTGGCCAGACTCCTCATCAACCACGGCTGGAAGACCGCCACCGTGGTGACCGACAAGTTGCTGGCGTACTTCGTAACCGCGTGCCAGGACTTCTCGACGGCCTTCGTCAAGGACGGCGGAACGATTGTTTCGCAGAACTCGTTCACCTCGTTTGACGGCACCGCGGCCTCGGTCGCGGGCACCGTTGCGACGTCGGGTGCCGACGCCACCGTGCTCTGTGCGACCACGACGCCCGACCTGCCGACCTTCGTCACGGCGTTGAGGACGTTGGGTAACACCAAGCCCCTCGTGGGCCTGTGGTCGATGGACGGCGGGTTCTGGGAGCCGGCCAGCCCCACGGTCTCCACCAATATTTGGTGGGCGACCTTCGCGTCGGTGTTCGGTGATGACCCGAGTGCTCCGGTTCGCGCCCTCGAGGCGAAGATGGCGGCTAAGGGAGAGACCCCACTCACCGGTGGGTTTGTCACGGGTCCGTCGGCCGTGCAGGGAATCGTGCTCGCCATCAAGCGCAACCACGGGAACCTCAACGGCGCGAAGCTCGCCGCCACCATTTCGAAGTTCCACAAGGTCGCCACGATTTCGGGATCGGTGAGTTTCACGCCCCGTCAGCACACCGTGGTCGGACGCTCGTACCGGATCATTGAGGTCACTAACGGCAAGCCGAAGTTTGTCCAGATGCTGTCGCCTGGCCCTCTGGGTTCCTAGGAGCGCGGGTCAGTATTGGTTGGCAATCCCTCCCTGGCACTTTGAGATACAGAAGCGACTATCCGAGCGCATTCCTAGTCGTTCATATCAACTAGTCAGGGCCATTGATCAATCCACCGACGTCCCCCGGAAGTCCTCTCAAAGGTAGGATTTAGGCCGCAAGATTGGCCACATGAGACGGGCTCGGAAGTTACCGGGGGCATGCACTTTCGTGATTGGACCGCCTTCTCGCTGGTTACTGGGTGGATTGAACGTCACTCGATATCGAGAAGGACTCTTCATTGAGACTCCGCGATGCCTTTCAAAGCCGAGGGGCCTAATGAGAGGTACAAGACCGCTATCTCCCTGCGTGACACGATGGCATCGTCGAGAGTCGTCGCGCCCAGCCCGTGCAGCGTCCGGTCATGTGGATCTTCTGGGGTTGGCTCGGTCGAGCGTTCGATCATGATGGTGAAGTCGACGTCGCACTTGGTTCAACTGCCGCCCAGTCCGCGCTCGAGTTGGGCGAGCACTTCGGGATCCTCCAGACCGCTGGCGTCACCACTCGTGACGCCGTTGATGACGAGTTCACGAAGCAGGCATCGCACGATCTTGCCACTGCGGGTGCGCGGCATTGTGGTGAGTATGTGGACACGTCGTGGCCGGGCGATGGCCTCAATCGCTTCCACGAGGCGCTCACTCAGGGCCTCTTCGCTGATTGAACCGACCGCGTTCGCCGCGCGGATGACGAATCCTTCGAGAACCTGGCCCTTAACCGGCACTTCGCAGATCAGCGGGGTGTGAGTGTTGGAAGTAGTGACCAATTGAGCTTGCCGGCCTAGAGCAAGGATCTCCATCGGTAATCGCGAAGGCTTCGGAATCCGAA
>Ga0307374_10002333_pt1 | contig 33876 bp, 27 predicted proteins | sample OX3MG_FD_202532 | JGI IMG/M metagenome (GOLD analysis project Ga0307374, IMG submission 202532) | Soil microbial communities from Risofladan, Vaasa, Finland - OX-3 | ecosystem: Environmental > Terrestrial > Soil > Coastal area > Acid sulfate soil | place: Finland: Risofladan, Vaasa | collected... | reverse complement strand
GCCGACGCCATCGCCAAGGGCGAGCTGCCGCCCACGCTGCTGCACTGATCGATTCGGTCTGAGGGAGACTGGCCCCATGCAACGCCGCTATACCGTCATCTCGGCCGACTCCCACGCGGGGGCGGACATCGTCGACTACCGGCCCTACCTGGCCTCGAAATTCCACGACGAGTTCGATGCCTGGGCCGCCACCTACGAGGTCCCCTTCGCCGACCTCCTCGCCCCCATCCGCTACCGGAACTGGGACTCCGACCGCCGTATGGCCGAGCACGAGGCCGACGGCATCGTGGCCGAGGTGCTCTTCCCGAACACCGTCCCCCCCTTCTTCGAAGAGGGAAACCTGGTGGCCCTTCCTCCCACCGAGGCCGACTACGAGCGTCGTTGGGCCGGTGTCCAGGCCCACAACCGCTGGGTGGCCGAATTCTGCGCCGCCTTCCCGGGCCGGCGCGCCGGCGTCGTCCAGGTCTTCGTCAACCGCCTGGAGGACGCCCTGGCCGAGATCGCCTGGGCGGCCGAGCACGTCGGCCTCTTCGGCGGCATCCTCCTGCCCTCCATCCCGCCCGGCTCACCGCTGCCGCCTCTCTACGACCCTCACTACGACCGGCTCTGGCGGCTCTGTGAAGAGTTGGGCGCCGTCATCAACATCCACGCCGGCGCCGGTCTCCCCGACTACGGCGACCTCGAGGTGGCCCGGGCCATCATGCTGGTCGAAGTGCCCTGGTTCAGCCACCGACCGCTCTGGCATCTCATCTTCGGTGGCGTCTTCGAACGCTTTCCCGGTCTCAAAGTCTCTTTGACCGAGCAGGGTGTGGCCTGGCTCCCGCGCGGCCTCGAGACCCTCGACTGGTTCTTCGGCCGCATGGACCCCGCCGGCGGGGCCGCCGAGGCCGTCTTCTTCGGCGCCGCGGCCAAGGGCATGTCGATGAAGCCGTCGGAGTACTTCGCCCGCAACATCTGGCTGGGCGCCTCCTACCTGCGGTCGTCGGAGTCGGAGCTCCGGCCCGGCTTCGGTGCCGACCGTGTCATGTGGGGCGACGACTACCCCCACTCCGAAGGGACCTGGCCCTACAGCCGCGAGGCGCTGCGCGTGGCCTTCGCCGGCGAGGACCCCGCCGTCGTCCAGCGCTGCGTCGGCACCAACGCGGCCGAGCTCTACGGCTTCGACATGCAGGCCCTCGCCCCCTTGGCGGCCGAGTTCGGACCGCTCGTCGACGAGGTCGCCGTCCCCATCACCGCCGACGACTACCCCACCAAGTCCACCTCGAACGCCTTCGACACCACCCAGGTGCTCCGGTCCTGGTAGCCAGCACGTCGCGGACTCTGGACCGCCAGCCTCACGAACACTTCCGCTCGTCGTCGGCCATCCGGCCTCTGGCCATGAAGTCGGGGGACGTCACCGTCGCTCCGTCATGTCGGACCGTCCCGTCGTCTTCGAAGCGCTGGGCCCACACCCTCACCGGCGGGAACATCGGTTGTACGGTGGCGGCCCGCACCATCGCCGGCTCGGCCACCGTCTCCACCACCGATTCGGCCTCTCTCTGCGTCGGCCGCCGCATCACGAGGACGGCCACGCCGAGGGCCAGAGCCAGGAAGAGGGCCGAACCCCGCAGCGACGTGGCGACGCCATGGGCCAGCTGCAGTCGGGCCTGCTGGGCCACGGGGGCGCCGGCACTGTGGTGCACGGCGGCCCGGCTAGCGGCGGCGAAGACGGTCACCAGGATGCCCAGACCGAGCGAGCCACCCAGTTGCTGCGACACGTTCACCACACCCGAAGCGGCACCAGCGTCCTCCGGCTCCACCCCGGCCATACCGGCCGTGGTGAGCGGGGTCATGGCCGTGCCGATACCGAGACCGAGCAACAGCATGGGCACGGCGATGTCGGGGAAGTACGGCGTCCCGGCCGAGATCCGGCTCAACCAGGCCATACCCACCATGGCCAGGAAGACACCGGCGATCAGCAGCCGGGTGTTCCCGACCCGCGGTGCGAATTTCGGAGCCGTCCGGGCGGCGCCGAACATGACAGCGGTCACGGGGAGAAAGGCCAGTCCCGCACCCAGGGCGCTGTAACCCCGCACTCCCTGCAGGAACTGGGTCACGAAGAAGAACATGGCGAACATCCCGCTCACCAGCAGCATCCGTGCCCCGTAAGCACCGGCCCGCTCGCGGCTGGCGAAGAGGTGCAGCGGCGTGATCGGTTGCTCGGCCCGCTTCTCGGTCAGGGCGAAGACTCCAAGCAGCGCGGCGCCGGCCACGAAGGAGGCGAGGGTCACCCGGTTGCCCCATCCGGCGGAGCCGGCCCGGACGAAGCCGTAGACGAGCGAGGTCATCCCGAGGGTGGAGGTGGCCGCACCGGCCAGGTCGAAACGCCCGTGCCGGCGTTCGCTCTCGGGCAGATAGCGCGGGGCCAGCAAGACCAGGGCCACGCCGATGGGCACGTTGATGAAGAGGCCCCAGCGCCACGACACCCAGCTGGTCAACATCCCACCGAGCACCAGGCCGACACTGCCACCGGCACCGGCCACGGCGCTGTAGGCGCCGATGGCCCGGGCCCGTTCGGGCCCCTCGCGGAAGCTGATCTGCAGCAGCGCCAGGGTGGAGGGCGCGGCGATGGCGGCGCCGATGCCCTGGACGGCTCGGGCCGCCAACAACCAGGTGGCCGACGGGGCCAGGCCCCCGAGCAGAGACGCCAGGGTGAACAGGGCGATCCCGGCCACGAACACCCGCCGACGCCCGAGGATGTCACCGGCCCGGGCCCCGAGCAGCAGCAGGCCGCCGAAAGCCAGGGTGTAGGCGTTCTGCACCCACGAGAGCCCCGTCGACGAGAAACCGAGGGACCGGTGGATCTGGGGTAGGGCGGTGATCACGATGGTGGCGTCGAGGATGATCATCAGGTAGGTGGCCAGGATGATGGCCAGCACGAGCGTGGGATTGGCCCCCTCTGGCCGGGAGGGCCGGGAGGCCCGGCCGGGTCGGCCGAGGCGTTCGGGGACGCGTTCGATCAAGGTGCAGGGCATGGGGGTGAAACTCCGTTCGACAGGCTGACAAACCGCTAAAGTGGAGGTATCCTCCAGAAAGAAGTGGAGGTTCTCTCCGGTTAGTATATGGAGGCAGCCTCCGGTTTTCAACCGTTTGGAGAGAAAGACCGATGACCAGCGCCGAAACCGTTTCCGAGGTGACCGCCGGCCGACCCCTACGGGCCGACGCCCAGCGGAACTACGAGAAACTGCTGGCCGCCGGCCGCGACGCGTTCACCGAGGAAGGCTCCTCGGCCTCGCTGGAGGAGATCGCCCGTCGCGCCGGGGTGGGCATCGGCACCCTCTACCGGCACTTCCCCACCCGCCAGGCCCTGCTCGAAGCGGTCTATGTCGAGGAGATGGACGCCCTGTGCCGCTCGGCCGACGACCTGCGCGACACGGCACCCTGGGACGCCCTGGTGGCCTGGCTCCACCGCTTCGTGGACTACGTGGCCACCAAGGAGGCCCTGGCCCACGAGCTGTTCGCCTATGTCGACCGCGACGCCGACGTCTTCCGTCGCTGCCACGACATGTTCTACGCCGCCGGGGAACCCCTTCTCGAGCGGGCCCAGCAGGCGCACCTCGTCCGGCCCGACACCAACATCACCGACGTCGTCCGGATGGTGGTGGCGATCGCCAAGATGCCGTCGGGCACTCCCGAGCAGATCGAACGGGTCGTCGACATGGCCCTCGACGGACTGCGGTTCAACGCGTCGGTGTGATCCCGTACTCGGCCAGCCACCACTTGGCCTTGGCCGCGGCATCGGGATCGGCCGCCAGCGCCGGGTCCTGGCCCAGGTCCTGCGGGGTGAAGCCGATCCGATCGGCGATGGGCTGGAGCGCGGCGAGGTCGAAGCCGTAGACCTTGGCCGCCGTGCCCCCGAGCAATTGCTGCGTCTCCTCGACGGGGACCTCGCAGAAATCGGTCTTCAACTTCACCGCCGTGTTGGGCCACGAGCCCTCGGGATGCGGGTAGTCGGTCCCCCACATCACGGCGTCGAGTCCGAGGACGTGACGCCTCCTGATCTCTTCCTTCGACATGGTCGACGCCCCCACGAAGAGATTGGTGCCGAAGTACTCCGACGGCAGCTTCGAGATCTTCCCCTCGAGCAGCGCCGCCATCTTCTTGGTGGTGTGGCCGCCGCCCATGTACTGGTCCCACTTCCACTTGCAGTCGGCGATCCAGTAGCCGGCCGCCTCGGTCACCACGAACATCAGGTCGGGGTGCCGTTCGAAGGCACCCGAGAACAGCAGATGCCACGACGGCCGCGCCGCCCACCAGACGACCTCGGCCAGATAGATGCCGAGATGCCCGTTGTACTCCTCCTGCGGTGCCTCCCCCGAATGCGTGTGCACCGGCAAGTGGGCCGCGGCGCACGCCGCCCAGAAGGGCTCGTAGACCTCGCTCGAGTAGGGCGGCCGGTCGCGCCACATGGTGGGGATCATCACGCCCCGGATGCCCGGTTGCCCGGCGGCCCATTCCGCCTCCTGGACGGCCCGGGCCGGGTCATGGCACAGAGGGATCAGGGCGATGCCGGCCCGGCGTTCGGGGCTGGACGAGCACAGCTCGGCCAGGAAGCGGTTGTGGGCCCGGGCTCCGGCGAAGGCCAGGTCGGGATCGGTGATCTCCCCCGCCGCCAGGCCGGCGTTGAACGGAGGCGACCCCATCCCGGTGATGGCGTCGGCGTCGGCGAAGAGCACGTCGGCCGCCACCCCGTCGGCGTCGAGTTCCCGGTCGCGTACATCGGAGTCGTAGGCACCGCGCAGTCCCTCCTCGTTGGAGGTCTCCCAGCCCATGATGTACTCGAAGTTGGTCTCCAGCTTCTGGGCCCGGTCGGCCTCCTTCTGCGCCACCCAGTCGTCGAAGGCGCCGTGGAAACGGGCGTCGAGGTAGGGCCGGTAGTCGGCCAGCGGCAGGCCGCAGTGGCCGTCGGCGGAAATGATCACATAACGCTCAGACACGGGCGCCCCCCTTCAGGACAGGAGCCAATCCTAAATCGGGGAGCCGGTGGCCACCTTCGGCCACGGCATCTCCCGCTCGGCGACCAGGGCCAGCTCGAGCAGCAGCGGCTCCCGGTGATGGGCGGCCAGGACCTGGAGTCCCACCGGGAGACCGTCGACCGATCCGGCGGGAACGCTCATGGCCGGGCTGCCGTTCATATTGGACGGCGCCGTCAGCGCCGCGTTGTTCATGATGGCCCGGGCGAAACCGATCTCGTGGATCAGATCGGCTCCGGGGATGGTCGACGGGGGCGGACCGGCGGCGGTGAAGGCCACGTCGGGATTGGTCGAGGCCATCACGAAGTCGGCCGCCTCGAAGATGTCGGCCATGGCCTCGTTCAGCTGCCGGCGCCACCCTTCGATGGCGGCGGCGCGTTCCAGGGTGAAGCGCTCCCGGGCCGATTCGAGTCCCATCCGCATCTCCGTCGAGAGTTCCCCGATCCGGTCGGGATAGTTGGCCCCGAGGTCGACGATGAACCCCGGCATGCCGGCCATGGCCCACTGGCCGCGCAGCGGCGGCAGGGTGAGCGGGTGGTCCACCACCTTCAGTCCGGCGGCCCGGGCCAGTGTCTCGGCGGCCGCCCGCACGACTTCGGCCACCTCGGTGCGCACCCGGGCCGTGCCCAGGTCCGGCGCGATCACCACTGTCTTGCCGGCGAGGTCGTGGCTGCCCAGGGCCGCTTCCCATCCCCCCACGGCGGGCAGGCTCAGCGGGTGGCGTTGGTCGAACCCGTTGCAGCAGTCGAAGAAGCGGGCCGTGTCGCGCACCGACCGGCTCAGGCAGCCGAGCACGCTGGTGAGGGGCTCGATGCCGGCACCGGGCCCGTTCGGAATCCGCCCGTAGGTCGCCTTCAGTCCGAACAGGCCGCAGAAGCCGGCCGGAATCCGGATCGAGCCGCCGCCGTCGCTGCCGGTGGCGATGGGCAGCAGGCCCCCGGCCACCGCCGCCGCCGTCCCACCCGACGAACCGCCGGGTGTGCGCGACAGGTCCCACGGGTTACAGGTCGTACCGTGCAGCTCCGTGGATGTGCAGTTGATCCCGCCGAACTCGCTGGCCGTGGTCTGGGCGGCCAGGACCGCCCCCGTGCGCTTCAGCCGGACGATGGAGGTGTCGTCGTAGGGCGAGACCCGGTCCCGGAAGAGAGCGGAGGCCTCGGTGTAGGGCCAGCCACTCACCCGCTCGAGCTCCTTCACCCCGAAGGGCACCCCACCGAAGGGCTGGGTCACGTCGGCTGCCTTGGCCGCTTCCGCCGCCCGGTTGAAGTCGGTGTAGCTGAAGGCGTTGAGAGAGGAGCGGTCGGTGGAAGCGACGCAGGCCTCCAGCGCCTCGAGCGGTGAGATCGTCCCGTTCCGAAAGGCATCGACCAGGCCGCAGGCATCGTCCAACCAGGGAGCCGTCACGCCGGCCGACGGTACACGGTGGCGCCGACGATTACCGGGCCCGGCGGACGACCGGCCCACGCCCCGCCGACGGCCGGCCGTCGACCTATTCTTCGTGATGAGGGTCCTTCGTGGTGAGGAGGCCGACATGCCGCTTGGGGATCCGTCTGTGACCGACGACACCCTCTTTCTTCCCGACCCGAGCCCTCGCCCCGTCTTCGCCTCGGTGATCTCCGTCGACGACCACGTGGTCGAACCCCCGGACACCTTCGAGGGCCGGCTCCCGGCCGGTCTCGCCGACCGGGCGCCCCGGATCGTGGAGACCCCGGAGGGGCACCAGGTCTGGGAGTTCGAAGGCGAGCGCTACACCCAGGTGGGCATGAACGCCGTGGCCGGACGGCGGCCGGAGACCTACAGCCTGGAACCGTTCCGCTTCGACCAGATGCGGCCAGGCTGTTACGAGATCGAGGCCCGGGTGCGCGACATGGACATCAACGGCGTCTGGGCGTCGGTGAACTTCCCCTCCCAGATAACCGGCTTCTGTGGGCGGGTCTTCTTCAACGCCCGGGACCGCCACCTCGGCCTGGCCTGCATCCGGGCGTGGAACGACTGGCTCTACGAAGCCTGGTACCAGGTGCACCCCACGCGGATCGTGCCTCTCGGCATCACCTATCTGGTCGACCCCGAATGGGCGGTGGCCGAGATCCACCGCAACGCCGACCGGGGATTCACCTCGGTGACCCTGCCCGAGCGACCGCACGAGATCGGTCTGCCCTCGCTGTGGGACCGCCGGCACTGGGATCCCATCATCCAGGCCGTGGTCGACACCGACACCGTGATCTCGTTGCATGTCGGCAGTTCCGGGATGCCCAAGAACCCTCCGGGGGCGCCCATCCTGCAACTGGGGGCCACCCTCTTCGGACAGCAGTCGCTGCAGGCTTGCGCCGAGTGGTTGTGGTCGGAACACCCGATGCGCCATCCCGGGCTCAAGATCGCCATGAGCGAGGGCGGCATCGGCTGGGTGGCCATGCTCCTCGACCGGCTCGACAACATGGTGGAACGCTCCGGCTACGGACGCGGCTGGGGTGATCTCCCCCCGGCCGAGGTGCTGAAGAGGAATTTCTGGTTCTGCACCCTCGACGATCCCTCGACCATCGACACCCGCCACCGGATCGGCGTCGATCACGTCATGGTGGAGGTCGACTACCCCCACGGCGACAGCACCTGGCCCGACACCCAGGCGGTGATCGAGAAGTACTGGGGCCACATCCCCAGAGCCGAGTTGCGGGCCATGTGCAGCGAGAACGCCGCCTCGCTGTACCGTCATCCGCTGCCCGACCGCGTCCTGCCCGAAGGATAGGAGAGAGCACGTGAACTTCACACCGGCCGCCGACAAGCTGATCCCCGACCTCACCCCGCGCGAGCAGCTGGTGCTGCTGGCCCGCACCCTGTGGCGCGAGGGCTACAACGACCACCTGGCCGGTCACATCACCGTCAACATGGGCGACGGCACCCTGCTGTGCAACCCGTGGCTGATCACCTGGGCCGAGCTGCGCCCGTCCCAGGTGTTGCGCATCGACCTCGACGGCCGGGTGGTAGAGGGTGACTGGCCCGTGCCGCTCGGTATCCCGTTGCACCTGGAGATGCACAAATTGCGCAGCGACGTGGCCTGGGCCGTGCACAACCACCCCCTGTACGGCACGGTCTGGGCCGACATGGGCGAGATACCGCCGGTGATGGACCAGAGCTCGGCTCTCGGCGGTGGCGAGCTGGCACTGGTGAACGAGTACGAGGGGCCGGTCAACGATCCGGCCAGCGCCCGGCGCGCCGTCGAACAGATGGGACACGCGACTCTCGCCCTGCTGGCCGGCCACGGCGTGTTCGTCCTCGGCGGATCGGCGCGCGCCGTGCACCAGCGGGCCGTGGCCCTCGAGCAGCGCTGTCAACGCGCCTGGCACGTCCGGGCCGCGGGCAGCAATGCTCCCTCACCGCTGCCCGCGGCCTTCCTCGACTTCATGGTCCACAGTGACGGCGAGGGATTCCTCGGCTTCTGGGAGGCGGCTGTCCGCGCCGAGCTCCGCGCCGACCCCGACCTGCTCGACTGACCGCTGGGCGATGGCTCTGGCGCCGTCCCATCCCGTCACCACCAGATCGTTGCCACCACCTGTTCTAAGATGCTAGTATTCTAGCCTGTGGCAGAGGACCGTACGGTCAAACAGTTCAACGTGTATCTATCGACAGACGTCATCCGCTGCGTCAAACACCACGCCGTCGATACCGAACAGTCGCTGTCGGCGATCGTGGAGAGGGCGCTGCTCGACTACCTCGACCGCGCCGACCGGGGAAGCAGAAGGGGAAGATCACATGGCAAGTGAGGGGTTCGAGGGGTTCTACGTGGAAACCCGCAACTACGGTGCCACTGCGGCATTCTGGGCATCACTCGGCTTCAAGAACACCTTCGAGACCGACCACGGCTCCGGGCAATGGGAACACCCTGCGGGCGGACCCTATGTGTTCATCAACGAACAGCACGGCGGCGAACTCGAAACGCATCCGATTCTCCGGGTGGCCGACTCGTTGACGTTTTCGCCCGATCGCCCTCCCGAGTACGCACAACCATTCTCACCTCAGCATTGGGGTGTGGTCGAGGCCTTGCTCCGGGATCCCGACGGGAGAAAGGTCAGCCTTCAAGCGCCGTTACCCCAAGGCGTCGCCACTCCGGACGCCGACGCCCACCATCGTGAGACGTACGGGTCGACCTAATTCACGGGCCCCCAGGGAAACGAACGTCCACATCGTGCCTCCGTCCACATCGTGCCTCCGTCCACATCGTGCATCGGTGCCGGCGCCGGCGGAGAATGCGATCACCGCTCTGACGACGCCGGGGGTGTCGAGGGCATGGCTAACCTCTGCCCATGGAGCCGGACGAATCCTCGTGGTACACGGTCCGGTGCGTCTTACGGTCGGAGGCGGATGACGGACATCTGTACGAGGAGAGGATCACCCTCTGGCAGGGCGAGAGCCTCGACGAGGCGATCGCCTCGGCCGAGGCCGAAGGCGCCGAGTACGCCGAGGACACCGGGGCCGAGTACCTCGGGCTGGCGCAGGCGTACTGGCTGCCCGATCCCCCGGGCAACGGTGTCGGGGTGTTCTCCCTCATTCGACAGAGCGATCTGCCCGCCGACGACTATCTGGATGCGTTCTTCGATACCGGCCAGGAGCGCCAGGCCCAGTAGAACACCTAGGCCCGCAGTTCGTAGGCCTCCCATTTGGGTTCGGCCATCTCGGCGCGGAACTGCGAGAAGGGCCACGGCCAGACGGCGGGGATGCCGCGGTCGTCGAGGTACCAGCTGCGGCACCCCGTTGACCAGATCGTGTTCTTGGCCGCTTGCACCCGGGCCGCTTCGAGGCGGGTCATGGCGTCCTCGGTGGCGCTGATCTCCCGGCCGTCACCGCCCCGGAGCCGTTCGACCAACTGCATGACGTAGCCCAGCTGCAGCTCGGCCACCTCGATGAGAGAGAAATTGCCCACCGGTCCGTTCGGTCCGTTGAGCATGAAGAAGTTCGGGAAGCCGGGGACCGAGATCGAGAGATAGGCCTCGGGCCGATCGGCCCAGGCCGTGTTCAGCTCCCGGCCGTCGCGTCCGACGACGTCGATGGGCCGGACGAAGGCATCCACCTTGAAGCCGGTGGCCAGGACGAGGACATCGAGTTCGTGCAGGGTCCCGTCGACGGTGCGTACGCCGCCTGGTTCCCCACCTTCGATGGCGGCCGTCACCAGCTCGGCGTTCGGCTTCTGGATCGACTCGTAGAAGTCGGTCGAGAGGATGAGGCGCTTGCAGGCGGCGCGGTAGTCGGGTCGGAGGCGCTCGCGCAGCTCGGGATCGGTGACACTGTTCTCCAGGTTGGCCCGGCACAGCTCCTCGATCATGTGCATCTGGGGCGAGTCGGCGTTGATAATGCCGTCCGATACACCGTCGAAGAGTTGGGCCACCTGGTTGCGCAGCTGTTCCATCAGGCGGCCGTCCCCGGCGAAGGCGGCCTGCTCTTCGGCGGTGTAGGCCGGATTCGTGGTGGGCATGACCCATTGGGCCGTGCGTTGGAAGAGCGAGAGCTTCTCCACCCGGTCGACGATGCCCGACACGATCTGCATGGCCGTCGATCCCGTTCCGATCACTCCCACCCGGGCGCCGTCGATGGCGACGGAATGGTCCCAGCGGGCGCTGTGGAAGACGGCCCCGGCGAAGGAGTCGAGTCCTTTGATGTCCGGGTACTTCGGGTGGTGCAGGACCCCGGTGGCGGCGATCACGACATCGACGTCGTCCTGGACGCCCTCGGCTGTGGTGAGATGCCACCGGCCGTCGGAGAACTCGCAGCGCTCCACGTCGGCGCCGAATCGGCAGTAGGGCACAACGCCGTGGTCGTGGGCCACCGCTTCGAAATAGGCCTGGATCTCCGGCCCCGGGGAGAAGAGGTGGCTCCACCGCGGATTGGGGGCGAACGAGTAGGAGTACAGATGGGAGGGGACGTCGCAGGACAGTCCCGGATAGGTGTTCTCCCGCCAGGTGCCCCCGGGCCGGTCGGCCTTCTCGTAGACGGTGAAGTCCGTGAAGCCGGCTTCCTTCAGGGTGATGGCGCAGAGGATGCCGGCCATGCCGGCACCGATGACGGCGAAGCGCAGGCGGCGGGGGTTCTCGGACGACATGGGGGAAGTCTGGCCCACGGAGCCCGCCGCTCGAACCCGGCCAGGCCGGCAGACCCGGCGAGCTCGGGACGACTGGGGTGGCGGGTGGTGGTAAATATGGTACGATACCGTATCGTTTAAGAACTGGGCCGTACGTGCCGAAGAGGAATTGTGATGTCCCCTGCCACCAGCGCCACCACCGGGCCGCCCGCCACGGTGGACCGGGTCGAGGAGTCCGAGCGTCACGGTGGCCGGCCGCTCGACGCCAGCCGTGACGTCGCCCTGCGGGAGGCAGCGCTCGCCCTACTGGCCGAGATCGGGTACGACCGGTTGACCATCGACTCGGTGGCGGCCAGGGCCCGGGCCAGCAAGACCACCATCTATCGACGCTGGTCGGGCAAGGCCGAGCTCGTCGTCGACGCCCTCACCTGCCTGAAGAGGTCCCTACCCGTGCCCGACACCGGAACGCTACGGGGGGATCTCGAAGCCATGGTCCACCAGCCCCCCGGTAGCGACGACCAGTTCGGGACCCAACTGATGATCGGTATCGTGACGGCCCTGGCCCGAGACGCCGAGTTACGGCGGGTTTTTCGGGAGAGGTATCTCGAGCCGAACAGTGCCGGCTTGCAGCAGGTGTTCGCCCGGGCCGTGGCCCGGGGTGAGGTGCCGACCGACCGGAAGCTCGACCTTCTGGTCTCGCTGTTGCCGGCCCTGGCCATCCAGCACCTGCTGACCTTCGGCGAGATTCCGGGGGCAGACTTTGCCCAAAGGGTGATCGATGACCTGATTCTTCCTCTGGCCACCGCGGAGACGAGCACGTCGAATACGTCATTACCGTCGACTTCGAACACAAGCAACCCCTGAACCGGCTGTCCCCCCAGCCCCTGCCGTAAAGAGGAGTTCCCCGTCATGCGCGCTCTCGCTACCTGGTGTGTCCGGCACCGTCGGTTGGTCGTCGCCTTCTGGATCGTGGCCCTGGTCGTCGTGAGCGGCATCTCGAAATCGGTGGGGAGCGACTACTCCAACAGCTTCACCTTTCCGAAGACCGAGTCGGCCGACGCCATCCACCTGCTGCAGGCCGCCTCACCCAAGGTGTCGGGCGACACCGACCAGATCGTCTTCGCCACGTCGGGCGCCACCAAGGTCACCGACCCTGTCGTCGAGGCCCGGATCAACGCCATGCTGGCCAAGGTGGCCAAGGTGCCGCACGTCACCACCATCGTCTCGCCCTACGGGGCCGGCGGCTCCAGGCAGGTGGGCAAGGACCAGCAGGTGGCCTTCGCCTCGGTGACATTCGACACGCAGGCCCAGAACCTGAAGATGGCCGTGGCCACCGACCTGGTGAACACGGCCAAATCGGCCGACGGCGGCGGGGTGACAGTAGGGGTGTCGGGAAGGCTGGCCGAAAACGCCGTCCGGCCGTCGTTCGGCTCGGGAACGCTGTTCGGGGTGCTCCTGGCCGGGATCGTGCTGTGGCTCGTCTTCGGATCGGTCTTCGCCATGGGTCTTCCCCTGATCTCCGCTCTGGCTTCGCTGGGCACCGCCATCGGACTCATCGGAATGCTCAGCAACGTCATCAGAATGCCCGAATTCTCCACCACCCTGGTGCTGTTGATCGGACTGGGTGTGGGGATCGACTACGCGCTGTTCATCGTGACCCGACATCGGCAGGGACTGATCGCCGGGATCGATCCCGAGTCGTCCATCGTGAACGCCGTGAACACCTCGGGTCGGGCCGTGCTCTTCGCCGGCATCATCGTCTGCATCGCCCTGCTCGGGATGTTCGCCCTGGGTGTGTCGTTCCTCTACGGCCTGGCCGTGGCCGCCGCTCTCGGCGTGGCGCTCACCATGATCGCGGCGCTGACTCTGCTGCCCGCCCTTCTCGGGTTCATCGGACCCCGGGTGCTGTCTCGGCGGCAGAAGAAGAGCCTGGCCGAGAACGGACCCCGGATCGTGGGCACCGGCACCAAGGGCTTCTGGCCCCGGTGGGCGGGCATCGTGCAGCAGCGGCCGGTGATCCCCGCCGTGATGGCTCTGATCCTCATCATCGTGGTCGCCCTGCCGTTCTTCTCGCTACGGCTGGGATCGGCCGACCAGGGCAACGACCCCGCCGGATCGGCCACCCGGGTGGGCTACGACCTTCTGGCCCGGGGATTCGGTCCCGGGTTCAACGGTCCGCTCGAGTTGGTGGCCGTGGTCCACAACCCGTCCGAGCGAAGCGCCCTGTCCACGGTGGTGAGCGAGGTGGCCGCCCAACCCGACGTGCAGAGCGTGGCCCCGCCGGTGCTGATCCCCAGTCACGACGGCAGCGACGTGGCCCTGATCAACGTCTATCCCTCGAGCGCCCCACAGGACGCGGCCACCACCGCCCTCGTCTACCACCTGCGGCAGCAGACCATTCCCGCCGCCGTGTCGGGGACCAAGCTGACGGTGCTGGTGGGGGGGTCGACGGCCATCTTCATCGACTTCGCCCACGTTCTCTCGGCCAAGCTGCCGCTGTTCATCGGCCTGGTGGTGCTGCTGTCGTTCCTGCTTCTCTCCGTCGTGTTCAGAAGCATCGTCATACCGCTCGTCTCGGCCGCCATGAACGTGCTGTCCATCGGCGCCGCCTTCGGCGTGTTGGTGGCCGTCTTCCAGTGGGGGTGGCTGGGCTCGGTCTTCGGTGTCAACCGGGCCGGCCCCATCGAGGCCTTCCTGCCCGTGATGCTCTTCGCCATCCTCTTCGGCCTGTCCATGGACTACCAGGTCTTCCTGGTCACGCGTATCCACGAGGAGTGGCTGAAATCCGGTGACAACCGCACCGCCGTGCGCAACGGCCTGGCGGCCACGGGAAAGACGATCACCGCCGCCGCGCTGATCATGATCCTGGTGTTCGGCTCGTTCATCCTGGGCGGCGAGCGGGTGATCAAGGAGTTCGGACTGGGCCTGGCCGCCGGGATCCTGATGGACGCCGTGGTCATCCGGATGGCCGTCGTGCCGTCGGTGATGCTGCTCATCGGCAAACCCAACTGGTGGTTCCCGAAGTCCCTCGATCGCCTTCTCCCCCATATCGGCCTCGAACAGGCGGAGGGCAAGGCCGGCATCGAAGCGACGACCGGCGATCACGGTGGTGGACCCCAGGACCTCGTGGGCACGTCGCACCGCTGAACAGTGGACCACCCGGTAGGCGGAAGAAACACCGCGTCGTTCAAGCTTTGATCAGATCACCGATGAGGACGGGTGTGAGGCCCCGACTGCGGATGAGTTCGACCAGAGCGCCGAAGGCCTGCACCGTCCCGGCGTGGCCGGTGTGCAAGCTGACGATCGAACCCGGGCGCAGCGCGGCGGAGACGCGCTGCACGATGACCGAGGGCCCGGGGTCCTGGTAGTCGAGGGGATCGATGTCGTAACCGACCGAGACCGGGTAGCCGGCCAGGCCGGCCTGCTCCAGAATGAACGACGTGGGTACCACGATCCCCGACGGGCGGAACCAGTGGCCGTTGTCCCCCTCGAGCTGATCGAGAATGGTGGCGCAGTGTTGGATCTCGTCGGCCACGGCACCGGCGTCGAGAGAGCCGAGATCCGGGTGGTCGTAGGTGTGGTTCCCCAACGTGTGACCAGCGGCCAGGATCTGATGGGCCATGGTGGGATTGGCCTCCAGCCAGGTACCGACGCCGAAGATGGTGATCGGTGCCGACTGTTGGCGCGCTTCGGTCAGCAGTTGTTGGGTGAGAGCGACGTCCCCCGAACCGTGGAAGGTGAGGGCGACACCCTTGCCCGACCGGGATCCGTTGGCCACGTAGGTGGCCGGTCCCGTCGGTGCCGCCGTGGTGGTGGTCGTCGGGACGACCGTGGTGGTGGTGACCGGTGGTCGCTTGGGCCCGGCCGCACGCTTGGCGGCGCCCAGACCACAGGCGCTCAGAAGAGCGGCCGCCGCGGTGGCCAGGACCGAACGGCGGGTCCACTCGGAGGCTGACCGCGCTCGTGTCATCGAACGGACACCCTATGCACTACCGGCGCCCTCGGCCCGGAAAAAGGTCGGAGAATTGTCGGCCGGTGTCAGCGCAAGATCCCGGTGTGGCCCAGCGAGTAGCGGCCCGGTTGGGGCCAGATGCAGACGCCGTGGGGGCTGACACCTACGGGAACACGGGCGATCTCCTGGCCCGTGGTCGTGTCGATGGCGTAGACGTCGGAGTCGTAGCGGCCCGACAACCAGAGCACCTTGCCATCGGCGGACACGCCTCCCATGTCGGGGCTGGCCACGTTGCTGCCCGATCCGAGGCGGGTCCCGGGCTCGGGAGGCAGCACCCAGGTGGCCACCACCTGCCGGGTGGCGAAGGAGACCACCGAGACCGTGCCGACGTCGCGGTTGGAAACGTAGAGATCCTGGGAGTTGCGGCTGACGTAGAGCCCGTGGGCCCCTTTGCCGGTGGGCAGGAAACCGAGGACCTTGAAGGTGTCGCCGTCCAGCTCCCACACACCTTTGGCGGCCAGATCGGCGACGTAGAAGACGGTACCGTCGGGGGAGAGCTTCACGTCCTGGGGCTCGGAGCCCGGCTCGAGGTCCAAGGTGCCCACCACCGATTGGGTGGCCACGTCGACTTTGAGCAGCTTTCCCGAGAACTCACACGAGGCGATCAGGTAACGGCCGTTGGCGGAGAAGTCCAGGTGGTCGACACCGCGGCAGGGCACCGGCAGGGAATGGACGAGCGCCATGGTGTGGGGGTCGCGGAAGTCGAGACGCTGGAGCGCTTCGGCCACGACGACGGCGAAGCGACCATCGGGTGTGAAATACATGTTGTAGGGATCCTCGACCGGCACGGGGGTGCCCGGGTCGCCGGTGACCGGATCGATGGGGGTGAGGCTGTTGCCCTGGTCATTCGTGACCCAGAGCGTCTTCAGGTCCCATGAGGGCACGACGTGTTGGGGCAGTGCGCCGACGGCGAATTCCTTCACCACCTTGTAGGTCTGGGGGTCGATCTCATCCACCGTGTCGCTGAGGCTGTTGGGCACGTAGACGAGCGGACGCGCTGTCTGCGCCGCCGGAGCCAGACGGTCCGACTCGTCGGCGGCGTAGATGTCACAGGGATTGGTGACGGGGGGCATTCCCGGCAGGGGGTCCTCCACCGGGGGGCAGGCGCTGTGAGGATGGTCCTGTCGGGGAAGCGGCCGGGGTCGGACCGGGGTGGTGGCGTGCGAGGCGGCGCGCCGAGACGACTTGTGATCGGACCCGGTCATGGTGACGACGAGGACGACGAGGACGACGAGGACGGCCACAGCCGTGAGGAGTGCCACCCCGCGGCGCACCAGTACGCGGGCGGACAGCCGTCCGGTGTCGCGGTTCTCCGACGGGGCCATGCGGCTGCGAATCGTCAGCCGCGCGCGACGTGGAGATCAGCGGCCGGGTCGTGCCGCGTCGGCGGAAGCTCCTCACGGTCCGGCACGGAGAAACGATACCGCGGAGTTCCACCGGCAACACCGCAGGTCGAGCCGGGCTACGTTGCTCGCGTGTGCTTCTCTCCGGAAGGTGACCTGGCCGTCGGCCTGGTCGTCACCGGAATCGGGGTCGATGCCTGTCGGCACCTGCGGGGAAGAAACAACTATCTGTTGTTGGCAGCCACTCCGGTCGTGCTCGGCGCCCATCAGATCGATGAATCGCTGGTGTGGTGGGGACTGCAAGGCCATGTACCGCACCTGGCCGGGCGGATCGCCATGTGGATCTACCTGATGATCGCCTTCGTGGTCGTTCCCATCCTGGTGCCTCTGGCCATCTTGAGACTGGAACCGACGGCGCGGCGGCGATGGCTGATCACACCGTTCTTCTTGCTCGGGGTCGGTGTGGCCGCCTCACTTCTCGTCACGATGGTTCGCAACGGGATCACGGTCAAGCTGGGGCACTACCACCTGGCCTACAGCATCGGGCTGAAACACGGGATGGTGATCGTGGGTTTGTACATCGTGGCCACGTGCGGATCGCTTTTGTGCTCGGGCTACCGGCACATCGTGATCTTCGGACTGGCCAACGTGGTGGCCGTGGTCATCCTGGCCCGGCTGACGGCCGATGGCTTCGCGTCGCTGTGGTGCTTCTACGCCGCCATCGCCAGCGGCGGTATCTCGCTGCACATGCGGCTGGCCAAACCGCACCGCGGTCGTCCGTACGCCATGACCTGACCCGAGGCGCGGGACTGTCCGGAGGTGTCGGGCCGACCGTCACCGTCGTGACGGGCACGACAGCGTTACCCCCTGGACGTGGTGGTCACCGACGTGGTCGACGTGGTGCTCGGGTCGGTGGACGTGGTGTCCGGAGCGACCGCGGTCGACGCCGGAACGCCCGACGTCGAAGTGGTCGTCGGAGGCTCGGCGCTGGTGGACGACGCCGGCGCCGTGGGCGGCCGACCCGTGTCGGGCGAGGTGCAACCCGACGGCGGGCTGTCGGCTCCCTGCTGGCCGGGCATGAGGACGGTGCCGGCACAGCCGAAGTTGGAGAGGGTGACGTCGAGGACGACCGTTGCGCCGTCGGAGAAGCGGGCCACCGAGTCGACCTGCCGGATGAAGCCGGAGGTGTCGATCGAGACCTGGTCGGTGGTGCCCGTGTAGCCCTGGGCGTGGAGGACGGAGATGGCGTCCGACGCCGTCTTCGACTCCTCGGTGGTGATGTCCGGCTCGTTGACCAGCTGGGTGGGGTCGACGGCCACCTGGTAGACGGTGACCGGGACACCGTTCACGGTGGCCGTGCCCGACTGGGTCGCCCCGTTGATGTCCTGCTGGTAGAGGTCGAGGTAGCCGGTGGGGCTGGCCATGCCGATCATGGCGATGGCGCCTTCACGGCTGCCGATGGTGCTCTCGGTCAGGCCGGCGAAGCCCGATATGGGCTGACCGGGGGCGTTGGCCTGGCTCGGCGGCGGGGCCAGGCCGGTCTCGAGGGAGCTGCCCAGGTCCTCATAGAGGGTGGTGCTGTTCACCCGGATCGAGACCTGGAGACCGCTGGCCACCCCGTTTGCCCCGGTCGTTGCGCCCACGTTGGCGTCGATCAGGGTCGCCTTCGGGTTGGTGTTGGAGATGCCGGAACCGGACACCGGGGTACCGGGATTGCTCACCGGGGCGCCGTTGCACTCGGTGACGGTCTGCGTCGCGTTACTGCTCGAGGAGGAGACGATTCCCGATGGGAGGTTCGTGATCCCCGAGACCTTCTTGGTGGTCGGCTTCGTCGCCTTCGACCCTGTCTTGACCGTCAGTGACGATCCGTAGGCTGCCGATGCGGACCCCGATCCGGAGACCATTCCGGACGACGAGGCGGACACCGAGCCGGGGGTGAGCGGGCCCACGCCGCTCGGCATGGGGACCGTCATGGTGTGGCAGACGGTGGTCGAGGTGGTGGTCGGCACCGTCCGGGTCGGTGGGGTGGTCTTCAGGGTGTAGGCGAAGTCGAAACTGCCCGAGTCGGTGGTGGCGCTGAGCGCACCCAGGACCTGGTGCTCGGCCGGTCCCGAGCCGAAGGTCTTGGCCTTGGACGGCGCGGTGTGTCTCTGGGCCGTCTGGTGGGCGGCGGTCGATCCGGTGAGGGCGACGCCGACGGGGACGGCCACCAGGGCCAGACAGGCGACGGCGGCGGCCAGGGCCCCGGTACGACGCCAGGGCGAGGGCCGGGGGCCGGTCTCGGGGCTCGTCTGCGGGCCCTCGTCCAACCACATCTGGTCGTCGTTCATGTCGTCTCCCGGCTTCCCGGCGACCGAGGGGGCTCGACCCGCCGTCTGGGTACGACGGAACTTTACTACTCGACTCCACCGAGGGTCGGGGTGGCGGTTCTCCACAGTGGTAAAGATCTGAGACAAGCCTCTGACCTCGAGGTTTCCCGACGGTCCGACAACGGCCAGACCGGCCTGACGAGCCGAGTCGAGGAGTTTGGCCGCCACCACCGGGGCCTTGTCGGCGTTCTCCCCGAAGTCCCGGCAGAGGGCCTCGGCCAGGTCGGAACGGGCCGGCAGTGAGCCCCCGGGGGGCAGGGTCTCGAAGACGGCCCGGAAGAGGGGGACCGAGAGGAAGGCCTGTCGGCGGGCCTCGGCGGCATGGGGATCGAGGCCGGCCAGGATCAAGCGGCCCCGGTCGGTCAGGTCGATGTGGTCGGCCCGGCCGGCCAGGAGGCCGAAGGTGCGGGCGTTGGCCAGGCGGGCCAGGTAGGTGCCGTTGTTGGTGCCGGAGTAGCCGAGGCCGGCGGCCAGGAGGTCGGGGGCGATGGTGCCGCCGGCGTTGTCCACGATGCGGGCGGCGGCGATGGCCGCTTCGAGATCGAAGCGGACCGAGCGGAATCGGCTACGGACCACGGGGACCATTCTCCCAGCCCTCCGGGCAGAGGTGAAGCGCCGTAGCATTCTGCAGGTGAGCAGCACCGTGGCCGCCGGTTACCCCTCCCCGCCATCCGATGCGGCCCGGGCCACGGAGATCTTCGGGGCCATCGAAAATGCGGTGGGTGCGGTGGTGCTGGCCGGGCCCCTGACGATCCGGCTGGCCGTGGGCTGCGTGGCCGCCGGGGGCCATCTGCTGGTCGAGGACCACCCGGGACTGGGCAAGACGACTCTGGCCAAATCCCTGGCCGGAGCCCTGGGGCTCGATTTCCGGCGGCTGCAGTGCACGGCCGACCTGTTGCCGGCCGACGTCACCGGGGCGACGGTGCTCGGCCCCGAGGGCGGCGAACCGAGCTTCCGGCCCGGACCCGTGTTCACCAACGTGCTGATGGCCGACGAGCTGAACCGGGCGTCGCCGCGGGCCCAGTCGGCGCTGCTCGAGGCCATGGAGGAGCAGCAGGTGACGGTGGACGGGCGCAGCTACCGGTTGCCCCGGCCCTTCTTCGTGCTGGCCACGCAGAACCCGTACGACGCAGCGGGGACGTCGCCACTGCCCCACGGCCAGCGCGACCGGTTCCTCGTCCGGGTCTCCATCGGATATCCGTCGCGGGGGCAGATGGACGAGCTGATCGCCGGGGACGACCCGGCCGACCGGGCCCGGGAGCTGACCGCGGTGGTGTCAGCGGAGGATGTGGCCAGTCTGATGGGTGCCGTCCGGTCGGTGCACGTCTCGGGCGCCGTCCGGGGCTACGTGCTCGACCTGCTGGAAGCGATCGGCGGCCACCCCGGTGTGGCCGTGGGGCCCTCACCCCGGGCGGCCCGGGCGGTCGTGCGCGCCGGGTCGGCGCTGGCCGTGGCCGACGGTCGGAGTTACCTGTCGCCGGCCGACGTGCAGCACGCGGCGGCGCCGGTGCTGGCCCACCGGCTGGCTCTGCACCGGGCGGCCGAACTGACCGGAGAGGACGCCGAGACGCTGGTGGGCGCCATCGCCGGGACGGTGCCGGTGCCGCTTCACGGAGAAGCCGAGGGCGGGTGAGGCGGCGGGTCCCCTCGATTCCCCGGCCCACGGGCCGCGGGGTCGGCGTGGCCGGGGTGTTCCTGGCGCTGTTCGTGCTGAGCCTAGCCAGCGGCACCGCCGAACTCGTGCCGCTGACGGCGGCCGTCGGCCTGCCCCTGCTGGTGGCCCCGGTGGCCGCTTCGGTGCGCGCTCGGCGGGCCCGAGGGGATCTGGCCGTCGACGCCTCGGTGTCTCCCCCCTCGAGCGTGGTGGGCGGGGCGGTGACCCTGCGGATCGGGGTGACGAACAGGTCGGAGGGTGTCGGCCCGGCCTTGGCCATCGAGGCGCCGGGGCGGCGCTGGCAGAGGCGGACCGGTGAGATCGGCGACCCGGCGGGCGAGGGGCCGGTCGACACGAGGTCGGTGATGGTGCCGTCGGGTCTGATCACGCTGCCGGCACCGGGGGGGCGGACGAGGGAGGTGTTCGCCGGCGCCGTGGGATCGGGCCGGCGCGGGATCTTCGTCCTCCCGGCCCGGCGGAGCTGGGTTCTCGACCCGTTCGGGCTTTTCGGCGCCGCCGGTCCGGTGATCCCGGCCGTGTCCGCCGTCGTCTACCCCGCCGCCGGGACCGGGGCGCGGTGGACGGCGTCGGGGGACGGGGACGGGGAGACGGGAGCGGGCGAGCCGGCCACGGGAGGGAGTGGCGGCGGTCTCGGCGAGTTGGTCGGGATCCGGCCCTATGTGGCCGGAGACCGGCTGTCTCTGCTGCACTGGCCGGCGCGGGCGCGTTACGGCGCCTGGTTCGTACGGCAGTTCGGCACCGAGGAGGGCGAGCCGACGCGGCTGGTGCTCGACGACCGGGCCGGGGTGCACCGGCAGGCCGACTTCGAGAAGATGGTGGCCGACGCCCACGGGTTGATCGAGCTCTGTTGGGGCCAGGGTCGGGCCGTCGAGCTGTGGACGCTGTCGGGGAGGGCGGCCACTCACGGTGCCGTCGGCCCCGGGGTCGAAGAGGCCCGGGTGCTGCTGGCCGGCGTCCTGCCCCGGGCGGCGGGCGGCCGGTGCGTCGAGGGGGGCACCGTGATCACCACCGGCACAGGGGCTCGGAGCCTGCCCGAGAGCGTCGAGCGGATCGTGGTGGGTCCGTGAGTCGGCGCGCCGTGAGCGAGCTGTCGCTCTTCGGGGTGGCGCTGATCGGGGGCTTCGCCGTCGGACGACTGACGACGTCGGGTGGCGCCTGGCGTGACGTGGTGGCTGCCGCCGTCGTCGGTGAGGCGCTCACGGCTGTCGCCTCCCGGCGATTGTCCGGTGCGTGGTCGTCGGTCGTCGGCACCGCCGGGGTGGCTCTCGCGGCCGTGTGGCTGTCGGCTCCGGCCGGAGCTTTGTGGCACGGCCTGCCCAACCTGACGACACTGCGGATTCTCGGCCGGCAGCTGAGGGCCGTCGGTCCCGTGCACCTGCCCGTGGCCGGTGGGGCCGGTGTGGTGCTGATCGGCATGGTGGTGGCCGGGGTGGCCGGCGTCGGGACCCGGGCCCTGCCGGGTGCGCTCGGATTGGTACCGGGGGTGGCCCTGCTGGCCGGCTCCACGGTGGCGCTTGGCTCCCCGGGCGCCGAACTGCTGGCCGTGGCTCTGGCCGGCGCCGGCGTGGTCCTTCTGGTGGCACGTTCGGCCGAGCGGGTGGGGGCGCTGCTGGCGACGGCCACGACGCTGGCGTCGGTGGCGGGCGTGGTGGTGGTCGGTGCGGCCGGCGGGACGGGGTCGGCGTCGGGGGGCGGGATCCCGGTGGCGGGGGTACCTCCCACGGCCCTTTCGCTCGTCTCGCATCTGACGGCGCTGCAGATCCGTGACCCCGATCTGGTTCTCTTCACGGCCCGGAGCCCGCTGCCGACCTACTGGCAGGTGGGCTCGTTGTCGGTGCTCTCCGGGAATACCTGGGTCCCCGACGCGGCCACCGCCGCCGCCCTGGCCGGTCGGGGAGGGTCCCCGCCGTCGGTGCCGGCGGCCGGTGGGCCGAGCTTCACGGCGACGGTGACGGTGGCCAATCTCTCGAGCCGGCTGCTGCCCGTGCCGCCGGACACCCGGGCGGTGTCGGGGGCGACGCTCAGTGCCGTCGGTGCCCTGGCCTCGACGGCCAGCGCGCCGGGGCTCACGTTTACGGCGACGGCGACGGTGCCGGAGACCGATATCGGGGTCGGCGCGGCGTCCGCGGGACCGTCGGGGTCCGACACCGTGGACACCCGATTGCCCAGCCTGCCCCCGGGCATCGTCACTCTGGCGCAGTCGATCACGGCATCGGCGGCGACGCCGCTCGAGAAGGCCGAATCCCTGACCAATTGGTTCCGGTCCCGTCTGTTCCACTACTCGCTGAAACCGACGGGTGTCTCGCTGATCTCGTTCCTGACGTCGTCGCACACCGGCTCGTGCGAACAATTCGCCGGCGCCTACGCCGTGCTGGGGCGCGCCGTCGGGTTGCCCACCCGGGTGGCCATCGGTTTCACGACCGGGGTGCGCGACCCGGCCGGGCAGACGGTGGTGCGGGGCATCGACGCCCACGCCTGGCCCCAGGTCTTGCTCGGCGGGAACTGGATCTCCTTCGAACCGACGCCCGAGAGGCCGTCGGGTGAGCTCTCCCCTCCGGGGGTGATCGGACTGAGCGCGGTGGGGACGCCGAACCCGGTGGGACCGACGAGCATCCCCCGCTCCCCGCCGGGGCTGTCGTTCCCTGTCCCCGGCCGGTCGACGACGGTGTCGGCCGTCCCCCGGGCGTCGGTGCTGTGGTGGTGGTTGACCCCCCTGCTGGCCGTGGGGGCGGTGCTCCCGGGCGCCGAACTGCTGCGTCGGCGCCGGCGTCGGAACAGGACGGCCGGCGACGAGCTGCGATCGGCCTGGGGACGGATCGACCGTGTCCTCGGCCGCCGTCAGATGGCCCGGCCGGCGTGGCGGACGCCGGTGGCCCATAGCCGGCTCCTGCGCTCCCAGATGGGCGGCGACGAGATGGACGCCGTATGGGCGGAGCTCGAGTGGTTGGCCGTGAGCCTCGAAGAGGAGGTGTACGGCTCCCGGCCGGCGGGCGTCGACGACGGCCGGAGGGCCCGGGTCGCGGGCCGACAGGTGACCCGGAGCCTGTCCGTCGGCCCGGGGCGCCGGACCTTGGTCAGGGGTGGTCGGGCTCGGTGGCCATGACGTTCGAGCCGGTGAGAGCGAAGACGCCGAAGGTGACCATGGCCAGGCCGAGAACCTCGAAGAGCGGAGCCGGCCCGCGGGAGTCGATCTGCTCACCGAAGAGGCCGATGCCGATGACGACGGCGACGAGCGGCTGCATGACGGTCAGGGTGGGAAGCGAGAAACGCAGCGCCCCGGCATGGAAGGCGCTCTGGGTCAGAAGCAGCGCCCCGGCGCCGCCGACGACCATGGCGTAGGGCTCCCACATGGCGAGGGCGTGGAGGACGCCGGCGTCGAGGAGATGGCCCGTGCGTTCGGTGAGGGCGGCCACGTAACCGAAGGCCATGCCCGAGCCGGCGCCCAGGAGGACCGCCGCTCGACGGCGCGATCCCCGACGGGCGACGAGGACCGCGGCGGTGCAGCCGATGACGATGACGGCGGTGAGGACGGCCCAGGACAGAGCCCGGGCGTGGGGATGGCCGAGGCCCGGTCGGGCCACGCCCAGGAACAGGCCCAGGCCGGCCACGGTGAGAGCGGTGGAGGCGATGTCCGGCGTGTGGAGACGCCGGTGGTCGAGCCAGGCCGCCAAGGGGAGGGCGAAGACCAGGCTGAGGACAAGGAGCGGTTCGACGAGGGAAAGCGATCCCCGGCGCAGCGCCAGGAACTGAAAGAGATAGCCCACGCCGTCGAGGAGGTTGCCGACGAGCCAGAGGGGACGCCGGGCCAGGCGGACGAGGAGACCGGCGCGCACCGAGAGTTCCGGTGGCTGGGCCACGGCGGCATGGTGCTGGAGGACGGCGGCCGTTCCGTAGGCGGCCGCGCTGGCCAGGGAGAGCAGGACGATGGAGACGAGACCCCGGCCGATGGCGTGGTGGAAGACCTTCAACCCCACCACCTCGGCCGGCATTCCCACCACGACAGCCTGCCCGATGGGTCGCGGCTGCTGTCGAGTGACGAGACGACGGCGTCGGCACCGAAGGGCGCCGGCGGCCGGATCAGCCGACGAAGAGGGACTTGCGCTGGTGTTTGACGCCGCGCATGCGGCGGACGATCTCTTCCACGCTGAGATCGTTACGGCCCCGCAGAACAAGGGCCTGCTCGTCGAGGCGCGCCATCTCCCGGCTGCGCAGGCGCTCCTGTTCGGCCTTGGGTCGACGACGCAGAGCCCGGTTGAACGAGGCGGCCGCCGCACCGGGGCCGTCGAGCCCGAGGATGGTGGCGATGGTGGCGAAGGTCCGGCCCTGGTCCCGGAGGGTCAAAACCTGGTGGTCACGCTCGGCGTCGGGGCTCATCTGCTTCCACTCTCCCATGAACGGAAGCGCACAGGGTGAACTTCGGCCGGCCGGATCAGGCGTTTGTGGCCGCCGTCTGTGCCGTGACCCACCGCCCGGAAAGCTCCTGGTAGACGGCCTGATGTCGTGCGGTGCCGTCCCGACAGGGCCCGCCACCTGCGACGGCCGGTTCAGAAGGGGTGCCGACGAGCCGATGGAGAGGGCAAATTGTTCAGGAGGGGCCTTGGAACCGGAGTGGCTCGATCGGTTGGTGCTGGAGCTCCCCGATGCCGTCGTGGTGGCCGACGGACAGGGCAACCTGATCTGGGGCAATCCGGCGGCCGAGCGGATGTTCGGGGTCACGAACGACGAGATCGTCGGCGTGAGTGCACTCGACCTCTTGCACCCCGAGGACCATGAGCTGGCCGTCGCCTCGCTCGAGAGTGTCCAGGGCAAAGAACGCGGGAGTCCGATCGAGCTCCGGGTGCGATCGGCCACGGGATGGAGACTGGTCGAACTGATCGGTACCAACGTGATCGGCCAACCGCCCATCGACGGACTGGTGTGGTCGCTGCGGGACCTGACCGATCGGCGGCGCTGGGAGGTGGCGACCAACGACATAGAGCGGTTCCGGTCGCTCGTGCACAACTCGGCCAACATCCTGCTGCTGCTCGACAGAACAGGGACGGTGGCGTCCGTGTCGGCCGCCATCACCCGGATGCTCGGCCATGACCAGGAGCTGGTCGAGGGGCAGCTGCTCGACGATCTGGTGATCCCGACCGACCGGATGACGTTGCGCGCCGCGCTGGTGTCCGTCCTCGACAAGCAGGAACGGGATGAGGGTGCGACGGTCGTCGAGGTGTGCCTGCGGCGCCGCGACGGTGGCACGCCCGTGCCGTGTGAACTGAGCATCGTCAACCTGCTCGACGACCCGACGGTCAACGGGTTGGTGGTCTCGGCGCACAACATCACCCAACTCCGGTCCACCCGCGATGAGCTCGAACGGCTGGCCACCCGGGACGCGCTGACCGGACTACCCAACCGGACGCTCATCTTGGATCGGATCGAGCAGATGCAGAAGCGCGGCAACCGGACCGGTGCGGGGGGCGCCGTCCTCTTCGTCGATCTCGACCGGTTCAAGGACGTGAACGACTCGCTCGGTCACCGGATCGGCGACGACGTACTGCGACAGGTGGCCACCCGGTTCCGCCGGACCCTGCGCGAGTCCGATTCTATCGGTCGGCTGGGGGGCGACGAATTCGTGGTGCTGGTGGAAGGAGCGGGGGCCAGTCACGCCGAGGGGGCCGCCCAACGGCTGCTCGACGCCCTGGTCGAGCCCTTCTCCGTGCAGAGTGAAGCCCGGCCGCAGCTCACCGTGTCGGCCAGCATCGGCATCGTGTCGGGGGCGTACAGCTCGGCCGAGGACCTGCTGATGGATGCCGACGTGGCTCTCTTCGAGGCCAAGGCGGCGGGCCGGAGCCGGGCGCTGCGTTTCGAGCCCGAGATGCGCGGCGCCTTCCGGGCCCGGATCGAACTGGAGAGGGACCTGCGACTGGCGCTGCAGCGAAGGGAGTTCTTCCTGATGTACCAGCCTGTGGTCGAGCTCGACACCGGCGGGGTGCGCAGTATGGAAGCGCTATTGCGCTGGCGGTTGCCGTCGGGGCAGGTGGTCGGGCCCGACGCCTTCATTCCGGCGCTCGAGGAATCCGGACAGATCGTCGAGGTGGGCACCTTCGTGCTCAACGAGGCGTGCCGGATGACCAGGACCTGGCAGGTGCTGGGACTGCCGACCGCCGTCTCGGTGAACGTCTCACCGCGGCAGTTCGAAACGGACATGTTCGTCGACGAGGTGCACCGGGCGCTCGAACTCTCGGGCCTCGACCCGACCTCGCTGATCCTCGAGATGACAGAGACGACGCTGATGCGCGACTCGCGCGAATCCGACGTGAGGCTGGCGGCATTGAAGCACCTCGGGGCCCGGCTGGCCATTGACGACTTCGGCACCGGCTACTCGTCCCTGGCCTACCTGCAGAAGTTTCCCGTGGACATCATCAAGATCGACCGCGCCTTCATCTCCGGTGCCGTGGTCGACGGACCGAGCGCGGCGCTCGTCCACGCGCTGGTGGAGCTGGGGAATGCCTTGGGGCTCGAGACGGTGGCGGAAGGGATCGAAACGGCCGATCAGCTGATCCGGCTCCAGCACGAGGGTTGCCACGCCGGACAGGGCTTCTACTTCAGCCGGCCCCTGGAGTCGGGCGACGCCGAGCTCTTCTTGCGCGCGGCGAGCGAAGACGCCCTCCCCGCCGGCGGCGGCGGCGCCTCTCTACGCCGGTAGGGAACCCGGCGCCGTTCAGCGCAGGAGCGACACGACGAGGGCCGCTTGACCCAGGTGGTAGGTCACCATGATCCCGACGTCGGCCGGGCCGAAGGGCCGGACGAAACGATTCCAGGCGATCATCGTGTCCGACGAGACGAAGAGGCCCGCTCCGATGCCGGCCAGAACATTGCCCGTGGCCAGCGCGGTGGCCAACATGGCGCCGATGACCACCATGTAGACGGCTACCGGGAGACGTATCGGCCGTTGGCTCCGCAGGGCTTTCAGGACGCGGGCGCCGAGCGGCGACAGGCCAACCAGGACGACAGCGCCAGCCACGGCGAGGGCCGGAGCGCCAGGGTGATGCGACCAGAAGCCGGCCAGATAGAAGAGGTGGCCCAGGAGGAACGCCCCCAGTCCGGCGATGAAGAGGTCGGACGGGAGCATGAGCAGGACGTCGCCGGCGAGCGAGCAGACGAGGGCGGCCACGAACCAGTCCCTCCTGGCTCCGGCGTCGGACGCCGGGGTCAGGGCGACGGCGGTGAGGATGAGCGCGACCAGGGTGGTCGGTTTGCAGACGTACTCGAGCCGGGTGTTCTCGACCGCACGGGCGATCCAGTCGCCGATGGCCAAGAGCAGGCCGATGACGAGAAAGGCAGTGGCGAAGCCGGTCACTGCCCGTGGGCGGTGTCGGCCTCCCAGGGGTGCGTGACCGACCCCTTGACGCTCGTCCGGAACATCTCCCGGCGTTCACCGGCGTAGTCGTTCAGGGCGTTGTGCATGGTGCAGCGGTTGTCCCAGATGGCCAGGGTGTGTCGGGACCAGCGCAGACGGCAGGTGAAGTTCTCGTTGGTCGCCTGCCGGTAGATGTGGGCCAGCAGTTCTTGGGACTCGATCGGATTCCAACCTTGGAATCGGGTCGTGTAGACGGGATTGAGGTACAACGCCGGTCGCTTGGTGACCGGGTGCTCGATGACGGCGGGGTGGACGTGCTCGGCGTGGGCGTCGGGTGACGGGGTGATGGCCATGGAGGTGAGGTCCTTGACCTTGTCGAGGAATCCGCCGGTGCCGTAGGCCATCCCGGCTGAGTGGACGGCGTTCAGAGAGGTCAACGTCTGCTTCAGACCGGGCGACAGTGACTCGTAGGCCAGGTACTGGTTGGACCAGACGGTGTCGCCCCCGAAGGCCGGGACCTCCCAGGCATGGAGCAGGGTGTACGACGGGGGCTCGGGAAGGTAACTCAGATCGCTGTGCCAGGCGTTGGCGAAGTTGAGCTGATCTCCCGGCTCCTTGATGACCCGGATGACGTAGGGGCGATCTTCGAGGGGGGAGACGAAGGGGGTGAGATCTCGACCGCCCAGGAGGTCGGTGATCCGTTCCAGGTCGTCGAGATCGAGATGTTGCTCAGGCAAGAAGACCACGAGGTGGTCGGCCAGGGCCTTGCGCAGGCCGTCGAGCTGTTTGCTCTCGGTCACCGTGACCAGGTCGATCCCCGTCAGCACCGCGCCCAGCGCCCCGGCGATGGGACGGACGGCCAAGGACGTGGTGGAATTCACATTCTCCCTTTCGTCCATCGGAAAGAAGGCATCCGGACGTAGGTGTTAGCGTCGGTGAAGTGTACGCAACCGCTTGGCACAACGGAGGGCCACCGGAAGACCCGGCCGGATACGGACTCAGGCTCACCAAAGCCGACCGGGACCGCTACTTCGACTCCAGCTGGGAAGAGGTCGTTCTCGAGATGGACGGCGCTCCGGCGGCGTCCATCCCTCTGAGCCCCTCCTTCTGGCGAAGCTGCTCCGAACTGCGCTCGGCCACGATCGGCAATTGGCTTCTCTCGACCGATGCCGCGCCCTGGGCCCAGGGACGCCCACCCGGTATCGCCGTGACACCGATCGAGGGAAACCAGTTCTCCGCCCGGCTGCTCCAACGGCGGGCGCTCCAGCAGTAGCGAGCCGAAGAAGGGGCGACGTCCCATCCCCGATCCCCGAGCCGCGCGCACGCGGCGGAGCGGCACTCCCCTGGAGAGCTTCACCAGGTTCGTGGCCTCCCGGGGGGCGCCGCATCGGTCGGCTGTTGGCCGCCATCTGATCATCCCCGGTCCGCCTCGGATTTCGGCAGAACCGACTCGTCGGAGAGTGCTGATAAACATCGTCGGGTGACGCATGGGGGACGAATGACGCCGGTTGTCCGAGGAGATCGGGTCGAAGTGCCTATTTGCTTCGACAGTGCTCTCGACGGAAGGTTCTGAATGCAAATCGGGGGGGCTGTCAGAGGCCTACAGGCGGATTGGAGATTTACGGACGGGGTTCCCGCAGCCTCCCGGCGGCCCCGGACATTCCTTCGGTGGCCATCCTCCGGCACCGCTCTCGACGCCGTTTCTCATCGCCGCGCCCGGCATGAGGACGATCCGGCAGCTAGGGCGCCGTCGATCCGACCGCTGCCGACCCGATTCGGGGTCGGCAGCGGTCAAGGATCATCGGTGGGCAAAGGGGAATAGACGACGTTGCCGTAGCGGTGGAGGCTCCGTGTGACCACCTGCTCGCGGAGCCAGCGGAGGAGTTCGATCCGGCCGTGTGAGCAGATCGGTTCGTCGATGACGGTGACCACGTTCTCGGCCGCGGCGACGAGGACCTCGGGTTCGGCCTGGCCCAAAAGACGCAGACGGACGCCGGTCGAAGATCCGAGCGACGACGCCAGCGCTTCTCCGCTTTCCACCGTGAACTCAGTTCCTGTCGGCAGAGGCGGCCGTCCCCGCCGAGGTCCCGGACTCGAAACCCGGACGGCCGTGCCCGTCAGGGCGGCGGCGGCCAGGGCTTTGGCCAGCGCCTCGTCGGAGACGTCATCGCTGATCCGGAGAACGACACCGGGCGAGAAGGGCCGGTAGCGCAGCTGGTTGGACTCGGAGCGGAGGCCGGCCAGTTCCGTGGTACGGCCGAAATGGGCGTCCCACCAACGCCGGTAGTCGGCCAATGTCGCGTCGACGCCGACCTCGTGCGCATCGTGCCAACGACGGAGGCTCAGCAGATAGTTGGGCCCGCCGGTCTTGGCCGTGGGGCCGACACTGGAGCGCTTCCATCCCCCGAAGGGTTGCCGTCCGACCAGGGCACCGGTGGTCGGACGATTGACATAGAGGTTCCCCGCTTCCACGACGTCCACCCAGTGCCGGTGCTCGACCGGGTCGAGTGACTGCAGACCCGCCGTCAATCCGTAGGCCACGGCGTTCTGCCAGGAAATAGCCTGGTCGAGCGTAACGGCCCGCATGACGGCCAGGACCGGACCGAACCATTCCGTCTGGTGGGCCCACGAGCCGGGTCGCACTCCGATCCGGACGCCGGGAGACCAGAGGCGCCGGTGCTCGTCGAGGCATCGGGGTTCGACCAACCAGGACTCACCGGGATCGAGGGTGGTGACGGCCCGTTCGAGGGAATCGGTGAAGGGGCCGACGATGGGTCCGACCTGAGTGGCGGGAGAGGAGGCTGGGCCCACCCGTAGGGCGCGTACGGCATCGGCCAGCTGACGCAGAAACGGGCTCTTGTCGTAGATCGAGGCGTCGACGATGGCCAGGCTGGCAGCCGAGCACTTCTGGCCGGCGTGGCCGAAGGCCGAACGCACCAGGTCACCAACCGCCTGATCCACGTCGGCCGTGGCCGTGACGACGACGGCGTTCTTTCCCGACGTCTCGGCCAGCAGTCGTCGTGACGGAACCCAACCGGCGAACAGGCGGGCCGTGGTCCATGATCCCGTCAGGATGACGGCGCTGACCGAGGGATGGGTGATCAGGCGCCGGCCGGGCCCACCATCGGCAGCGGCCAGCACCTGGAGCCGACCGGCGTCGAGACCGGCCTGGTGCAGTTGTTGGACGAGAAGTCCTGCGGTGGCCGGGGCCTCGGGACTCGGCTTCAGGATCACCGTGTTCCCGGCGGCCAGTGCGGCCAGGACGCCCCCGGCCGGAATGGCGTAGGGGAAGTTCCACGGGGGGGAGACGACGACGACGCCACACGGCTCACTGGCCACCTCCGCCCCGAGGGTCGTGAGCAGGTCGATCCCGGCCGCGTACCACCGGGCGTAGTCGACACCCTCGGAAACCTCCGGGTCGGCCTCGGCGAAGGTCTTCGCCGTTTCCGTCGCCATCACCGACACGGCATCGGACCGGCCGGCGGCCATGACCGCGGCCGCCGCGTCGAGGTGCAGACGTCGTTGCCCCCCCGGCGTCGCCTCCCAGCCGGCGGCGGCCGCGACCGCACGGGCCACGGCGGCATCGGCGTCGCCGTGGGTCGCCTCGACCGGTGCCGGTCGTCCGGCCGCGGCCAGCGCAGCGAGGGCCCAGTGACGATTGGCGGGAACGGTCAGATCGGTATCGGGCTCGTTCGTGAACCGGTTGCCGACTTGAGCCGTCGGTGCCTCAGGAGGTGGTTGGGAGCGGTCCTGGAATTGAAACGGCACCACTGACGCGTGGGTGCGGGTCCGGACCGATGCACGAAAGCGATTCGCCTGCTCCTCCCATTCGGCGCTGCCGGGGGTCATGTCCAAGACGTGGCGCAGGAAGCCCTCCGGGGTGGTGTTCTCGTCCAGACGGCGGGCCAGGTAGGCCAAGGCATTGCGGAAATTCTGACGGGTCGTGGCCGGGACGTAGAGCAGGACGTGGCCGCAGTGAGCGATCACCGCCTCCGCCTGGCCATCGGCCATGCCGGCCAGCATCTCGATCTCGACCGGGACCCCCCGATCCCGGGAGAGCACCAGAGCCAAGGCCACGTCGAAGAGATTGTGCGAGGCCGCCCCCACACGCACTGATCCATCGGCGGCGGCGGCGAGCAGGCGCTCCAGGAGCGCCACGTAGGAGGCGTCGGTGTCGGCCTTCGTTCGGTAAGGGGCGGGCGGCCAATCGTGGCTCTCGGCGTCGACTCGTTCCATGGCCAGGTTGGCCCCCTTCACCAGGCGGATCCGGATGGGGGCCTGGCCGGCCTGCCGGCGTTGGCGGGCGAAGGACAACAACCGGTCGAGAGCCTCGTGGCTGTCGGGCAGATACGCCTGCAGGGCGATGCCGGCGACCAGCGACGCGAACTCCGGTCGACCGAGAACCCGGGTGAAGGAGGCCACCGTGAGATCGAGATCTCGGTGCTCCTCCATATCGAGATTGACGAGCTTGGTGGGCTCGAACGACGACGCCGTTCGATAGAGACGTCGGAGTGAACCGCTGATGCGGGCCACCGAACCCTCGAAATCGAGCAGCGACAGGCCCTCGGCCATCGAGGAGACCTTGACCGAGACACAGTCGATGTCCGAACGGTGCAGGAGTGCGTCCACTGCGGCCGTCCTCTTCTCGGCTTCCTGTGCACCCAGGATCGCCTCGCCCAGGAGGTTCACGTTGGGACGGCGATGGTGGACGTGCAGCCGGGCCAGGCGCCGGCCGAGCCGTGCCGGCTCCGCCGGAAAGACGAGCGGTCTCGCCTCCCGACGCAATCGGGCCGCCACCAGGCCGGTGACGGGACGTGGAGCGGGGCGGGCCATAGCGGCGGCTGCCTGCAGAAGGAGGCGATCGGCCACGGAGACCCCGTCGAGATCCCCGGAAGTCACCCGGGCCATCTGGGTGGCCGCTGTCCGGGCGTCCACCGGACGAAGTACCCGATCAGCCAGGGAAAAGGCCAAACGGGTGCCCGACGAACTGGCCAGGAGCCGGCTGAGGTGACCTTGGCGCCGGCGCTCACGTGACGAGGTCCCGGCTCGCGACGCGGTCAGGAGATCGGTGGCCAAGGCGACCGACCGCTCGATGAGCTGGTCCTCTGATGAAGACGCCACTGCTCCTATTACACCTGGATCGGGGCGGCATGGGGCCGATGGAACCGGTAGAGAAGGCAGCGCCCCACCGGGTCGTCCGCTACGACCCGGTGGGTTCACTGCCGAGCGACGCGTACGGGGCTCGAACCCGTGACCCCCGGATCGACGGCGTGTCACTCATCATCGACGACCCGGCGCTCTTTCCGCTGAGCTAACGCGTCCGGGTGGCGGGGCCCGGTCCCTTGCAGGTCGATGTCTCCTCTGGGAGGTGACACCGCGATGGCCGGTGGACAGCCGGTCGGGGCGGACCGGCTTCGTTTGGGGGAGGGGACGTGTCCACCATCCTCCGGGCTCCCGCCACAGTGCGGGCGGAGAGGGTCGAACTCTCAAGGACCGTCGGTCCGCCGGCTTTTCTGAAACCGGTGCGTCTTGCTGTTCCGCCACGCCCGCGCTGAGATCGGCAGGGGTCAGCCGTCCCCGACGGCGGTCGGGCCGATCTCATTGTTGACGATATCTTCAGTTTTCAAGGATCTATTTGGACGCGCACCGACCAACCCATAGAGGCAATTGGGCCCGCCACATCCTCAGAAGCGCAAGAAGTCCGACCTCGTGGGCCGCACCAGCGGCGACCACTCGGTAACCAGCCCCTCACCCCCCCTGGTTCACTACTCACACTGTCCGTCGGCCCGGAAAACAAAGGAGCCGCCTCCTTTCGGAAGCGGCTCCTGACGGTGTCCCGGACTTGATTGTCCTGGTCAACCCGTCAAGGGCGCCTCCGTGGCGAGATTCGCCGACGCAGCGGCGTACCCGTGCTTCGACAGGGACTTCCAGCCGCGCCACATCGACGGGGTTACTCCCCCGTCGAAATGCCGGGTGACCCGGCAGCTGGTCGTATCACTAAAGCGCATGATCAATAACATACACCAATTTGCATCGCTATTGGAAGAGTCTGTCTC
>Ga0307374_10002331_pt1 | contig 33880 bp, 32 predicted proteins | sample OX3MG_FD_202532 | JGI IMG/M metagenome (GOLD analysis project Ga0307374, IMG submission 202532) | Soil microbial communities from Risofladan, Vaasa, Finland - OX-3 | ecosystem: Environmental > Terrestrial > Soil > Coastal area > Acid sulfate soil | place: Finland: Risofladan, Vaasa | collected... | reverse complement strand
CCGTCGCCCCCGCGGACCCGCCGACCGACTGCACCCCGGTGCCGGAGCAATTGGCGTTGAAATTCGTGCCGCCGGTGAAGCTGATCGTATTGGCAACGAGCTGTGTGCATTGCGCGCCGCCGGTCGTACTGCCGCCGGAATAGTTGACGGTCTGCTCCGGAAAATAGATCGCGCCCGTGATGTTCTGCGTCGCGCCGCCGCTGAAATTGTCGGCGCTCGTCATCGGCGCGTGGCGGTCCTGGAAGAACGCGAGCCCGGCGGTCGAGCCGCTGCTGGGCGCGGTGATGGTGACATTGGCGCCGCCGCTGATATTGACGGTCGCATAGCTGCTGCCGGTGCTGCTGGTGAGAATGATGGTCACGCCGCCGCCGGCATTGACCGTCGCGCCGCCCGAGATCGTGAACGATCCGCGATCGATGATATAGATGCCCGGCGCGAGGTTGACGGTGCTGCTGGCCGATACCGAAAGGCCGTTGCAATAGACGCCGGGCTGCAGGTTCTTCGTCGCGCCGCCCGCGACGAAGAGCGACGTCCCGCCGCCGCACCCGGAAAAGGACGGGATCTGCACATTCGCATAGGGATCGCCGATCGGCGACACGCCGGTGCTGATGCCGTCGGTCGCGTTGAGCTGGGCGCCTCCGGTCGCGACGTAATTGCCGCTGACGAAGGCCGATTCCGCGTTGACGACGGCGCCGCCGCTCAGGTTCACCGACTGGCTGTATGGCGAATTCGAATAAAGGCTGCAACTGTTGAGGTTCAGCGTCGCCCCGCCGGACGCCTGAACGTCGGTGGCATTGTTGCGATCGAGGGCGAGGACGCAGCCATGGCCGGGGCCGCCGGCGGTGCCCGCGACCGCGCGGGCGGTGATGACGACGGGCGTGCCGATGAACAACGCCGAAAACAGCCGCTTCTGCGTCTGGGTGATGAACACCTCGTAATAGCCGGACTGCCCTTTGTGCGAACCCGCCTGGGGTGGCGACAGGGCCTCGACGGTGGTGCTGTTGACGCCGTTCGCGAAGCCGTGCGCGGCCGCGACCGCGAGCGCCTCGGGCGACCAGTTTCCGCCGCCGGCGCCCACTTTCGCCGCGCTGAAGGCCGCGGCGTCGGCCGCCCCTTGCATCCATTGATGGGTGTAGAACCACAGTCCGGCCTCGGTGGCGATCCCGACGAAGCCGGCGAGGACCGGCAGCAGCAGCGCGACGATCATCGAGTAGTTGCCGCGCCGGTCGCTCGACAATCGCCGCGGCACGCACAACCAGGAATTCGCGTCAGCCACTGCCGGCTTCGTCGCCCGACAGATTCAGGGTGACGCCCCGGCGCACCACGTCCTTGAGCGCCTGGAAATTGAGAATGTAGAGCGCGCGCGTGCGGCGCTCGACCACGCCGCGGCTGGCGAGTTCCGCGATCACGCGCGCCACCGACTCGCGCGTGGTCTGGGCGCGGATCGCGAGTTCCTGATGGCTCGGCAGTTCGGGCACGAGCCACTGATCGCTTCCGGGTTGGGTCACGCGGGCGAGGCGGATGATCTCGGAACAGATGCGCTGCTCGGGACCGATGCTCGAGACGAAGCTCACCTTGTCGTCGAGGTCGCGGATGATCGAGGCCCAGCGCTTCGCCATCGCCAGGGCGACCTCGCCGCGCCGCACGAGAAGCGCCTGGAATTCCTGCTTCGGCAATTCGGCGACGACGCAGTCCTCGTCCGCGATGATCGTGGCGGAGGCCGCGCCGCCATCGATCGCCGAGATCTCGCCGAGCGCATCGCCGGCGCCGACGATGGCGATGGTGACCTCGTCGCTCTCGCCGATGTGATGAACGATGCGCGCACGGCCCGCAAGGATGAAATAGACGGCGGTACCGCTGCTGAAGCGCGCCATCAGCACATCGCCAGCCGCGATGCGGCGATAGGTGCAGTGCGTCTCGAGATAGGTGCATTCCGACGCGGGCACCGTCGCCAGAATCTTCACGCCCGCCAGGGACAGCGACGCGGCCGGGCCCGATGCTTCGCTCTCTTCCGCCATGGATGCGTCAGCTCTCTCTCTTACCGTCTCGGGACGGATCGCCGCGGGCTTCGCACGTTCACCAAGGCAATACAACCTAAAGGTGCTTATAACACAAATTAAGCATCAAAAGATTGCGCATAGGCGCGTCGTCGCTTATCATCGCTTGTATTATGCCATATTTACTCTCTCTCAGATAGCAGGTTTGGGAGACCCGTCCCCAGCGGCGCTTGTACCCGTGCTTCGCAGAAGACGCGATCAAGGCCGTGCGGCTAACCATGGAGGAACTCGATGCTGCGTATGTACCTTGCCGGCGCCAGCTTCAAGAACGCTGCCTTCGGCGCGATCCACGGCGTGCGACATGACGCGTCCGGGGTCACAGCGATCGAATACGGTCTGATCGCTGGCCTCATCGCCGTCGTCATCATCGGCGTGCTCGCGCTCCTGGGCGGCGATCTCAAGAGTCTTTTCACCACCGTCGGCAGCGGGCTCACCAGCGCCGCGGGCTCCTCGTAGTGAGCCGTCGCGGCGGCGGGATGCTGGAATGGCTCGCGCTCGGCGCCTATGCCGCGGCCCTCGTCGCGGCCGGGCTGACCGATCTTGTTCGCTATGAAATTCCGAACGGGGCGAGCCTCGTCCTGGTCGCCGCGTTCGGTGCGATCGTCCCGTCGCTCTCGCTGCCGGCCGCCGCGGCGCACGTCACGGCCGGCCTCGCGGTGCTGGCGGCGACGGCAGCCTGTTTCGCGCTGCGCCTCATGGGGGGTGGGGATGCGAAGCTTCTCGCCGCGGCGGCGCTATGGATGGGCTGGCGCAATCTCTTCGCCTTCATCGTTCTCACGGCGCTCGCAGGCGCGTTTCTCGGCCTCGCGCTGCTGCTGCTGCGATGGTGCCTGCCGCGCGCGTGCGCTGCCGGACGCTGGTACAGCCGCCTGTTGAGCCCCGGCGAGGGTGTCCCCTACGGCATCGCCATCTCCGCGTCGGGGCTGGCGCTGCTGCCGCTGCTCGCGCTGGGCGGGACGGCAGGCCGGTGACGCATGCGGCTCGTCAGCGTCGTCATCGCGACCTTCGCCCTCGTTCTCGCCGCGGCGATCTATTTCGTCGTGCCCCGGTTGATGACGCACAACGCCGCGGAGACGCAACGCCAACAGCCGGCAAAGATGCCGACGCAGGACGTGCTCGTTGCGGCGAAGGATCTTCCGGCGGGGACCATTCTCGCGAACGATGACGTGCGCTGGCAGCGCTGGCCGAAAGATGCGATCGCCGCGGATTTCCTCGTGCGCGAGAAGGGCGCCGACGTGGCGCGGGACGTGGCTGGCCATGTGGTCCTCCGCGGCATCGAGAAGGATGCGCCGATCACGCCGCTGCGCCTGCTGAAGCCCGGCACGGCGGGCTTCCTCGCCGCGGCGCTGGCGCCGGGCAAATACGCTTCCTCGATCGCGATCGGTCCCGTTCCCGGCGTCAGCGGCCTGGTGCTTCCCGGCGACCGTGTCGACGTGCTGCTGACCGAGCAATATGCGGTGAAGCTCCGGTCGCCGGAGGGCGGGAGTGCGCCGCAGATCAGCAACCGCGACGTGACGAGCGTGCTGCTGCACGACGTGAGGGTGCTCGCCATCGACCAGGTGATCCGGGACATCGACAGCAAGCCCACCAAACCTGCGGCCACGGCGACCCTCGAGGTGACTCTCGATCAGGCCGAGAAGCTCGCGCTGGCGACCTCGCTGGGCGGCCTGTCGCTGACGCTGCGCAGCCTGCGGCATGCGGCGCGGCCGGCGCCAGCTTCCGGCCCCGACATCGTTCAGGACTACCAGGTGAGCCCGTTCCGCGCCTACATCCTGAAGCACTATTACGCGAGCGGCACCGGCCCGAAACCGGCGGCGCCACGCGACACGGGACGGTATCTGATGCCGCGCATCTATCACGGCGCCGTGCTCGCCGGCCCGGCCGGGCGATCGGTGCCGCAGTGACCGGCCGCCTGTGCCAGATCGCCCGCGCGTTCGCCCTGCTATCGGCACTGGCGCCGGCGGCGATACCGGCTCGGCCCCACGCGCAGCCCGCCCCTGCTGCGGTTGCCGCGGCGACGGCCCGGTCGCTGGCGCTCGACGTCAACAAGTCGCACCTGGTTCATCTCGACCGTCCCGCGCGAGATGTGCTGGTCGTCAATCCCGCCATTGCGGATGTGGTCTTGCGCACCGCCGAGACCGCCTTCGTGATCGCGAAGAAGATCGGCGAGACCGACGTCTATTTCTTCGACGGCGACGGGCATGCGATCGACGCGCTCGACGTCAACGTGACCTTCGATTCGGACGCCGTCGCGCAGGCGCTGAGGCGCGCCATCCCCAACGAGCAGATCGACGTCTCGACCGCCAACCAGAGCATCGTGTTGAGCGGCTCGGTTGCCTCCCAGCAGGTGGCGGCCAACGCCGGCACGATCGCCCGGCAATTCGTTACCGACGACAAATCCATCATCAACCTGCTCAAGGTCCGCGACCGGAACCAAGTGGTGCTGCGCGTCCGCGTGACCGAGATGGAGCGCACGGCGGTCAAGGAACTCGGCATCACCCCGGGCTTTCCCGCACCGTTCAGCTTCAACATCGGCGGCCTCGGCTTCGCTATCGCCGGCAACGCGCCGGCGTTCGTTCAGACGCCGTTCTTCGGCCTCTACACCGGGCCTGGCGCGCAGGGCAGCACGCTCAGCCCGCCCCCGGTCCCGAGCCCATTCCCGGGCGCCCCGGCCGCGCCGTCGAGCAGCTTCGCCGCACTGTTGCAGGCGCTCGAAGCGAACGGCCTCGTCCGGACGCTCGCCGAACCGACCCTGACGGCCGTCTCGGGCGAGACCGCGTCCTTCCTGGTCGGCGGCAAGTTTCCGCTGCCGACCGTCGTCGGGGTCGGCGCGTCGGCGCAGATCGTTCCCGTGTTCTATCCCTTCGGTGTGCAGCTCACGTTCACGCCGGTGGTGCTCTCGAGCGGCCTCATCAGTCTCAAGATCGCAACCTCCGTGAGCGCCACCGGGGCGCCGACCACGGTCGGCGGCACCAGTGTTCCGTCGCTCACCGAGCGCAGCGCGACGACGACGGTCGAGCTGCCATCCGGCGATGGGGTCGCGATCGCGGGCCTGCTCCAGAACGACATCCAGACCACCATCCAGGGGCTGCCGGGACTGATGAACCTGCCGGTTCTCGGCGCCTTGTTCTCGAGCAAGCAGTTCCAGCACGACGAGACCGAGCTCGTGATCGCGTTGAGCGCCTATCTGGTTCGGCCGGTCGACCCGAACGCCTTGGCCTATCCCTCGGACGGCTTCGGGCCGGCGAGCGACTTCAACCTGTATTTCCTCGGCCGGCTCAACGCCACGCGCCTGCCGCGGGGTGCCAATCCACCGCCGCCGAAGGGACCCTTCGGCTTCATCCTGGAGTGACCGCGATGGCCCTCGCCCGTTCCGGTTGGTCACGTTTCGGCATCATCGGCGCGCTCCTCGCGCTAGCCGCCTGCAGCGAGCCGATCCAGCAGGATTACACCAAGCGGTTCCCCATCGGGGCAAAGCCCGAGACCGTGAGCCTGACCGCGCCCGATCGCGGCAGCGCCGAGCCCCTCGCCGGCGGCGCCGACGCCGCGCGGTTTCGGATGTTGGTCGCGGGCTATCTCGACCGCGGTCATGGGCCGCTCACGATCACGATCGCCGCCGGCGCGCCCGAGACCCAGGCGGCGGCGCTGCGCCACCGTCTCGTCGCCGCCGGCATCCCGGCGAGCGCCATCCAGGTCGAACGCGGCGGACGCGACGCGCGCGGCACGATCACGCTCCGCTACACCCGCTATGCCGTGGTTCTGCCCACCTGCGGCGATTGGAGCGCGCCGATGGGCTTCAATCCGAGTAACCTCGACGATCCCGAATTCGGCTGCTCGGTTCAGCGCAATCTCGGGCTCATGCTCGCCGATCCCGGCGACATCGTCAGCATGCGCACGCCGCAACCCACGGACAGCGCGAACGCCGAGCGCGTCATCCGCGCCTATCGCAGCGGCGCGGTGACGGAGGCGAAACAAGGAACGATCCAGGACAGCGCCGATCAGAACGTCGCCACCGGATCGACCACAGGCGCATCCACCGCGGTCCCGAGCGCGTCGCACTAGCTCAAGGGAGGAGCGCCATACACCGGACCGATATTCACGTGTTCGTGCCCCGCAATGGGGCGAAGGAAAGCATCGAACAGGTTCTGACCGACCGGCGCCTGACCAAGGCGCGCGCGCGCTTCTTCGACGGCGCCATCGACGACGCGACGCAGCAATACGAAGGCAGTCCGAGCCCCGACCTTCTCATCATCGAGACGCACGACGACACATCCGCGATCTTCGCGAAGCTCGATGGCCTGTCGCGGGTCTGCCGCCGCGAGACCCAGCTCATCCTGATCGGCAGGCACAACGATGTCGGGCTCTATCGCGCGCTCACCAAGCAGGGCGTGCACGAATACCTGCCGCTTCCCCCCGATCCGCATCACCTGCTCGATGCCGTCGTGGCGATCTGCACCGACCCCGACGAGCGCAAGCTCGGCCGCCTCGTTTCCTTCATCGGCGCCAGCGGCGGCGCGGGCTCGACTACGATCGCCAACAACGTCGCCTGGTGTCTCGGCAAGCTCTACGACGCCGAAGCGACGCTGATCGATCTCGATCTCGCCTTCGGCACCGTGGCGATCGATTTCAATCTCGAATCGCCCGAGAACAGCCAGCAGGCACTCGCCCAATCCGACCGGCTCGACGATCAACTGCTGGCGCGCATCATCGGCAAGTACAACGAGAATCTGGGTCTCCTCACCGCGCCGGGCGATTGTGCGCGCGCGGCCGATGTGGTTCCGGCCGCGCTCGAGAGCACGCTGACGCGGCTGCGGCGGAACGCGAGCTGGGTCGTGGCCGACCTGCCGCATTGCTGGGGCGCATGGGTGCGCCAGGTGCTCGACACCTCGGACGAGGTCGTGGTGACCGCCGTGCCGACGCTGGCGAGCCTCCGGAACGCCAAGAGCATCCTCGACGCGCTCAATCCCCAGCGCAAGAACGACGCCCCCGTCCGCGTCGTCCTGAACCATGTCGGCGCCAACCCCAAGACGGACATCGCGAGCAAGGAATTCGCCGCCGCGCTCGGCAGCGCCTTGAGCGTGACCGTGCCGCATGAGCCGGCGCTGTTCGGCGAAGCGGCCAATACCGGCCACATGGTGGGGGAAGCGCCGCGGGCCAAGGGCGTGATCGACCCGTTGAACGCGCTGGCGCGGCTCGTCAGCGGACGGAGCGACGCGAGCCCGCATTCCCGCGTCAGAAAGCACGGGCTTTGGCACAAGCTCCGGCCCGCGGCGGGCGCACGGATGGCGGATCGAGCGAAGGCATAGAGGGATGTTCGGAAAGCGCGATGCGCCGACGGTTCTGCCGGAGCGGCCGGCCTCCGCGGTCCCGCCGCCGCCGGCGCCAGCACCGCCGGCCGAGACAAAGCCGGCGGCGGCGGCCGATGACGGCCGCTTCAGCGAGATCAAGGTCAGCGTCTTCAACGCGCTCCTCGATGCGGTCGACCTCAAGGAGCTATCGAAACTCGCGCCCGATGCGGTGCGCGAGGAGCTGACCGACATCATCAGCGAAATCGTCAACATCAAGCGCTTCGTGCTGAGCGCGAACGAGCAGCTCCATCTCATCGACGACATTTGCAATGACATACTGGGGCTCGGCCCGCTCGAGCCCCTGATCGCGCGCGACGATATCGCCGACATCATGGTCAACGGCAGCAACAAGGTCTATATCGAGACCGAAGGGAAGATCGTCCTCACCGACGTCAAGTTCCGCGACAACGCGCAGTTGATGAACATCTGCCAGCGCATCGTCAGCGCCGTCGCGCGTCGCGTCGACGAGTCGAGCCCGATCTGCGACGCGCGTCTGGCCGACGGCAGCCGCGTCAACGTGATCGCGCCGCCGCTCGCGATCGACGGCGCCGCGCTCACTATCCGCAAGTTCAAGAAAGAGAAGCTCACGCTCGAAAAACTGGTCGAGTTCGGCACCTGCCCGCCGCCGATGGCCGGCGTGCTCAAGGTCATCGGCCATTGCCGGTTGAACGTGCTGATCTCGGGCGGCACCGGCTCGGGCAAGACGACGCTGCTCAATTGCCTGACCCGCTACATCGACGAGGGCGAGCGTATCGTCACCTGCGAGGACGCGGCCGAGCTGCAGTTGCAGCAGCCGCACGTGGTGCGCCTCGAGACCCGTCCGCCCAACCTCGAGGGCGCGGGCCAGATCAGCATGCGCGACCTCGTGCGCAATTGCCTGCGCATGCGGCCGGAACGGATCATCGTCGGCGAAGTGCGCGGCGCCGAGGCATTCGACCTGCTCCAGGCGATGAACACGGGCCATGACGGCTCGATGGGCACGGTGCACGCGAACAATCCGCGCGAGGCGATCAGCCGCGTCGAAAACATGATCGCCATGGGCGGCTTCACGCTGCCGACCAAGACCGTGCGCGAGCAGATCGCCGGCGCCGTCAGCGTCATCGTCCAGGTGCAGCGCCTGCGCGACGGCTCGCGCAAGATCACGCATATCACCGAAATCGTCGGCATGGAGGGCGACGTGGTGACGCTGCAGGATCTGTTCGTCTACGAGGTCACCGCCGAGGACAGGAACGGCCGCCTGATCGGCCGGCACAACTACTCGGGTCTGCGGCCCCGTTTCTACGATCGTGCCCGCTATTTCGGCAAGGAGCGCGAGCTCGTCGCCGCGCTGGAGGCGGCCGAGCATGGCTAGTATCGGCCTGTCGCCCGCGGCATTGGTGATCGCGGCGCTGCTGCTGCTCGCGCTGACGAGCGCGCTCGGCCTGGTGATCGCACACAATACCGGGCCGCGTGCCAGGCTCAGGGCGCGCGTGGCGGCGATCGCCGGCGCCAAGGGCAGCGGCATGGCGGCAAAGGCCGCGGCGCCCGGAGCGCGGCGCACACGGCAGATCAGGAGCAAGATCGAGGAAGCCGCCGCCGGCACCGGCAAGCCGAGCCGCGGCGTCGAGCTCCGGCTGCTCATCGATCGCGCCGGAATCGGGCTCGACGTGCGCCGCTTCTACCTCTGGAGCGCCGCCGCGGCGGCCGCGGGCAGCGCGCTCTATCTGCTTCTCGGCTATCCGTGGTACGGGCTGTGGGCGCCGCCGGTCCTGCTCGGCGCCGGTCTTCCGCGCAAGGTGCTCGGCATGATCGCGGCGCGGCGCCAGCGTGCCTTCACGCGGCACTTTGCCGATGCGATCGACGTGATCGTGCGCGGCATCCGATCGGGGCTGCCGGTCGGCGAGTGCCTCACGATCATCGCGCGCGAGGCGGCCGATCCCGTCGCCACCGAATTCAAGCTTCTCGTCGAGGCGCAGCGGCTCGGCATGACGATGAAGCAGGCGCTCGATCGGAGCTGCCGGCGCATGCCGACCGCCGACATGAAATTCTTCGCGATCGTGCTCAACCTGCAGCAGCAGACCGGCGGCAACCTCGCCGAGACGCTCGGCGGCCTCAGCGACGTGCTGCGCCAGCGCAAGAAGATGGCCGACAAGGTGCGGGCGATGTCGTCGGAGGCGCGCACCACGGCGGGGATCATCGGCGCGATGCCGTTCTTGATCATGGGGATCATCGCGATCATCGATCCCGAATACATTTCCCTGCTCTTCACCGACCCGCTGGGAAAGAAGATCGTCGTCGGCGGCGGGCTGTGGATGGTGCTTGGCGTCCTCATCATGCGCAAGATGATTTCCTTCGAGATCTGAGGGGTGACGATGCTCGACGATCCCGCCACCGTGGTGCCGCTGCTCTTGAGCGCCCTCGCCTTCGTCACCGTGATCGCGCTGGCGCTGCCCTGGATCGAGCCCGACATCTTCGCCAGCCGGCTTAAGGTCATCACGCAGCGCCGCGGCGAGCTGAGCCAGCAGCGCAAGCAGCGGCTCGAGCAGCAACGCCCGAGCCTGCGCCGCGCCCTGGCGCCGGGGCGCGTCACTTTCATGCGCGCGGTGATCGCGAAACTGAGGCTCGACAACATCATGGAGCAGCCCGAGCTGCGGAAAAAGCTGGTGCGCGCCGGCAAGCGCAGCCAGCAGGCGCTCGTCACGTTCGCCTTTCTCAGGATCGCCTTGCCCATCCTCTTCGGCGGCGTCACCGCGCTCGTGACGTTCGGCTCGCCGAACATTCACCTGGCGCCGGCCTTGGGCATCCTGAGCTGCCTCGGCGCCGCCGGCCTCGGGTTTCTCTTGCCCGGCATCCTGGTCGTCAACGCGATCACCAAGCGGCAGCAGGAAATTCAGCGGAAATTTCCCGACGCGCTCGACCTCATGGTGATCTGCGTCGAGTCCGGCATCTCGCTCGAAGCGGCGTTCAGCCGCGTCGCCGAGGAGATGGCGACCGAGGCGCCGGCACTGTCCGAGGAGGTCGCGCTGACCACGGCCGAACTCTCGTTCCTCAGCGACCGGCGCCAGGCCTTGGGCAATCTCGCCGAGCGGACCGGCACGCCGTCGGTGAAGTCGCTCGTGACCTCGCTCGTCCAGTCGGATAAATACGGCACGCCTCTCGGCGCCGCGCTGCGCGTCGTGGCGCAAGAAGGCCGCGATGCACGCATGGCGCGGGCCGAGGAAAAGGCAGCGGCGTTGCCGGCCAAGTTGACCGTGCCGATGGTGGCGTTCTTTTTGCCGGTGCTGTTCGTGGTCATGATCGGCCCGACCATCATCCAGGTCATTCGTCTGTTCGCGAAAAGCTGAGCCCGGCGCGGGTCTGCGCGAACCGACGATCCGGTTCAGGGCTGCGGTTGGGGCGGCGCCGCGGCGGCAAGGTCGCGGTAGTATTCGATCGTCTGGCGCGCCAGCGCCGGCGGCAGGTTGCGCCGGGTCAATTCCTCGGCCTTCGGCATGTTGCCGCTCAAGGCGTAGATGAGCGCGAGATTCTGGCGCACGCGAAGATCGGCGCCTGGTGCCGCAATTGCGCGCCGTGCCAAGCCGCGCGCGCCGTCGAGATCGTTCGCCATCGCACGCGACAGGGCGAAATTGTTGAGTACGGCAGCGTTATCGGGCGCGATCCTGAGCGCTGCTTCGTAGCTCCGGTCGGCGCGGCCGTAATCGCCGAGCCGGTCATAAGCGAGCCCCAGCGCCGAGCGCAATTTCCAGTCATGGGCGTCGCCATTGACGGCCCGCGCCAGGAGCGCCGCGGCCTCCGTGGCTTCGCCCTTGGCGAGCTTCACCTTGCCGACTTCGGCGAGAACCGCGGGGTCGTCGGGCTTCAGCTTGAGCGCCTTGGCCGCGACCGCCTGCGCCTCGTCGAGCCCGCCGACCAGCCTCAGGCTGCGCATGAGTCCGATGGCGGCGGTGACGTTCTCGGGATCGCGGGTGAAGACGCCCCGGTAATACGTCGCCGCCGTGGCGGCATCGCCCTCCTCCAGCGCCGCCGCTGCCGCGTTGAGGATCGGGCGCGTGAGGTCGGGCTGGTTGTGCGAATCCGCATCGGGCGCCGGGCCGGACCGCGCGACGCACGCCGCCGCCAGCATCGACGCGAAGAAGGCGCACATGAGAGGCCGCCACGAAGCTGGCACTATCGCATCCCCGTTTCCCTGCCGCTCGGCCGCCCCGCAGCCTTCGGCGCCGGATTTACGGCCATTCTATTCCCGCCTCGTGGCCCCGGCAATTCGTTGGAATTGGGCACAGGCGAGGCGTGATCGATCGGCACCACGGCGGCAGCGGCCGCGTCAACCTGACTGCAATATCCGTGCAACACGCCTGTCACACCCAGCCCATACAGTTGCGTCGTGATAACGCAAATTTCGGGGGAACTGGAAATGACGCCCATTCCGAACAGTCGCAGCGCCGTCTTCGGTCGCAGTGCCCGGCAGAGTCTCGTTATCGGTGCGGCTTTGCTGAGCAGTTCCGGCACGGTCCTCGCCGCCGGCTCGCCGCACAGCGGCTTCGTGCCCAACACGCTGGTGGTGAGCCGGATCCAATTCAACGCGGATACGAACCCGGCGCGTTCCGGTGAGACGTACCCCGCCATCTTCAATGATCCCAACGTACCCGGCATTCAGGGCAGCATCTTTCTCGACAGCTACTGGCCGGTGCCGAATTCACCGCGCCTCGGCTCGCTGCCCCTGACCGGCTTGAGTGTGAACGGCACGCCCATCACCACGAGCTTCAGTTCGAAATCCGAAGGCGCGCTCAATCTCTCCGTCGATGGCCGGTTCCTGACCTATTTGGGCTATGTCGCGGTGCCCGGCCTCGAGGGCGTATCCAATTCCTATACGACCGATCCGAACGCGCAGCTTTCGACCCATGTCGGCCCGTTCTATGACCGTGCCGCCGCGCTCATCAAATTCGACGGCAGTTTCTCCGTCACGGCCGAGCCCGATGCCTTCAGCGGCGACAATCCGCGCGCAGCGACAACCGTGGACGGCCAGGAATTCTACATGGCCGGGAATGCAGACTCGACCGAGTATGGTGCGGCGCCCTTCACGGGACCCGGCACGACCATCGGGGTGCGGTTCGGCGCGCCGGGATCGCCCGTCTCCATTCGGCTTGGAACTTATCTCGCGACCGACCGTACCGATGAATCGACCAAGAAACACGTCAAGGACAACAACTGGCGCGGCATCGCGATTTTCAACAACAATCTTTACGTGTCGAAGGGGAGCGGCGGCAACGGCGATGACGGCGTGTTCCAGGTCCTGAACGGCACCGGCAACGGGGTGCCTGCCGGCGGGACCTCCAACCAGATCGTCCCATTGTTTGGCGTTCGCGCGACGAACCCTGTTACCAAGGCCTCGTCGTTCCTGACGCCATTCGGTTTCTGGTTCGCGAATCCGACAACCTTGTACGTGGCCGACGAGGGAAATGCCACGATCTCGACGACGGACGCCAACGGCAACCCCGTGACCCAGCTCGTCTCCGACCCGCTCGCGGGACTGCAGAAATGGGTGCTCGTCAGCAATGTTTGGACGCTCGAATACGTGATCCAGGACGGGCTGCAACTGAACCAACCGGCGAATGTGCCGGGATACCCGGTTCCGACCTACACGACAGGCCTGCGCAATCTGACCGGCCGAGTCAACGACGATGGCACCGTGACCATCTATGCGATCACGGCACAATACAGCACGATATCCGGCGGCGAGCCGGATCCGACGAGGCTCGTCGCGGTCAAGGACGCGATCGCGGCAACGGCGCTTCCGCGCGAGCGGGATGCCGACCAGCGTCAGGCCGATTTCCGCGGCAATGACGGCGACGGATTCGATGCGCATCATGGCGGCGACGCCAACGACGGCCGATGGGACGAATTCTATACGCTTCAATCTTCGCGAGCGGGCGAGGTCTTCCGCGGCGTCGCCTTCGCCCCGCAGCAGTAATCGGCCCGCCCGAGCCAAGCGGTGTGGCGCCATTCGGCGTGACGGAATCCGCCGACGCCGTCACGCGGTCGCAGGTGCGTGGCAGCTATGATTCGACCCGCGCTTTTGCTAGACATTTGCGTGCGGCGAATGCGTCTCGATGCGGTGAGGGATGGTCGACACACCCACGTATGCACGACACCAGCGATGCTGCCGTGGCGGCGCGGCGATCGGGATCGCCGTGCTCGGCACGGCATTGGCGCTCCCGATCCCGGCGGCGGCACAGCAGAGCCGGCCGGTCGTCCTGCGCGTCACCGTCGATCATGCCACCGTACTCACGCTCGCAGCCGCGCCCGCCGTCGTGCTCATTGCCGACCCGCAGGTCGCGGACATCGTCGACGAGCGGAATAATCTCATGTTCGTGCTCGGCAGAAAGCCGGGCGCGACCAACCTCCTGGCTTTCGACGGCAGCGGCCGCCGCCTGCTCGACCGCGAGATCGTCGTGGTGCCGGAAAACGCCAATACGGTGACGGTCACCCGCGCGAACGACCAGACGGAGTATATCTGCGCGCCGCGCTGTGCCTTCCGCGCGCATGTTCCGACGCAAGCGCGGACGCCGTCCGAGATCGGTATCGCGTCCGAAGGCGCCACCGGCGCGGCGCCCGTCGGCGCGCGGCCCGGCCCGCCGGGCCGATGAGCGGCGAACCGCCCCGACCGGCGCGCCGATCCCGACATCCTCAGGCCGGATAGCAGGAGCTCGCGGTGAGCGTGAGCGCGAAGGCCGGGCCGAGCGGGAGCGTGAAGCTGTAGGGATAGCTTGCCTTGACGCAATGGAAGCCCGCGGGGGTGGTCTCCGAGAAGACGCTCGCGGCGGGGCTCAGCCCATAGGCTTCGGTCACGGCAAAGGAAGCGACGTTGCTCGCCGTGCTGCAATCGGGGGTCCCGCCGGACTGCGACGAGACACTGGCGCAGCGCGCGGCCTCGGTCACGGCGTGCTGCAACGCCAATTGAAGGAACAGCGCTTGGCCGAATTCGATGATACCCATCAGGAGGAGCACGAAGAACGGCAGCAGCAATGCAAACTCGATCGCCGTCACGCCGTCCAAGAGCCGGCCCAGGCCACTCAAGGTTGCGAGTGCCTGCGCGTTTCCGGGGATCGCTTCATCCGCGGCCATGGAAGGCGCCTCTTTCGGATGCGGATCGTGCTCTACCACCGCGGCGCCGGAAAGTCGACCGGCCGCAACAGCGCGGGGTCAGGGTTCGCGGAAGCTTTCGTTGATGCCGCGCAGGAAGGGGTAAAGGAGATAGCTGACGAGCCGGCGCGATCCCACCTTGATTTCGGCGGTCGCGGTCATGCCGGGCATCAGATGGAAATCCGGCGGCGCGTGGCGCAGCGCCATCGATTGCAACGCCACCCGCACTTTGTAGAAGGGCTTGGTCTGGCCCGCATCGGGCGCCGCGCCGCTTTGGTTGTCGGGCGTGAAGCTGTCCCGCGACACGACCGTCACGCGGCCGGCCAGCGTGCCGTACTGCTGATAGGGATAAGCCTCGAGCTTGATCGTCGCCTCATCGCCGACGGCGATCTGTCCGATGTCGCGCGTCGCGATCGCCGCCTCGATCTCCACCGGCACCTTGACCGGAACGAGGGTGAAAAGGGTCTCGGCCTCGCGCATCACCGAGCCGACCGAACGCGGCGCGATCTGCAGCACGACCGCATCCATCGGCGTTCTCAGCACCACCATCTCGCCCCGACGCGTCGCCTTGCTGAGCTGATCGGCGACGGTCGCCTCGTCGCGCTGCGCGCTCACGAGGTCCTGCGCCAGGTCTTGGCGCCACTTCTTGACGAAGCTTTGGCGCTCGGCCGCGGCGCCGTCGAGCTGATGCTGGAACTCGGCGATCTCGCTCTGCGCCTGATCGACCGAACGCTCGACGTCGAGGCGTGAATCCGTTGCGGCCAGCGCCGCGATCTTCGAGCCGGTGCCATTCGCGGCGAGCTGCTTGCGCATCGTCTCGACCTGCTGCAACACGGCCAGTCGCTGGCGCAAGACGTCGATCTCGCGATTGCGCGTGGCGATCTCCGCCTGAAACTGCGCGACGCGCTGATCGTAGACCTCGAGCTGCGCCGTATATTGCCCCTGCCGGTCGCGCGCGATCCCCATCTGCACTTGCTCGTCGGCCGTCAGCGGCACCGCCGGGCTATAGGGTTCGCCGGCCAGCTCTGCCTCGTCGCGCGCGATCTGCGCGTCGAGGCTCGAACGTCGGCGCGCGAGCTCGGTGACGTCGGCGTTGGTAAAGCTTGGATCGAGATGGGCGAGCGGCTCGCCCGCATGCACCAGCTCGCCGACCCGCACGTCGATGCTGCGGATCACCGCGGTCTCGAGCGGCGCCACGACGATATTCGAGGCGGTCGTGACGACCTTGCCTTGGCCGATGACGATCTCGTTCACGCGCGAGAGCGATGCCCACGCCACCACCGCCACGATCGCCGCCGCCGTCGCATAAAGCGTCACGCCGGCCACCGGCGAGGGGCCGCGGAGTTCTGCCTCGACCGCGTCGCTCTGAAACTCCTGCATCGCCGACAGCGCTTCGCCGCGGCGCGGCGGCGGCAATTGCTTCAGTTGTACGACGCGGCGGCTCATGCGAAATGCCGCGTCTGCTGCCGCCACAGGCCGGCATAGACCGGACAGGTCGCGATCAGTTCGGCATGGCGCCCGAAGCCGATCTTGTGGCCGCGCTCCATCACCAGGATCGCATCCGCATCGGCGAGCGTGCCGAGCCGGTGCGACACGATGATGACCGTCCGGCCCGCCGCGATCCTGCGCAGGTTCGTCTGGATGATCGCCTCGCTGTCGGGGTCGAGCGCGCTCGTCGCCTCGTCGAGAATGAGCACGGCCGGACGGACGATGAGGGCGCGCGCAATCGCAAGCCGCTGCCGCTGTCCGCCCGAGAGATTGCTCGCATTCTCCTCGAGCTGCGTGTCAAATCCCTGGGGCATCCGTTCGATGAACTCGTCGGCGCCAGCAAGCGATGCCACCGCGACGATCTCTTCGATGCTGGCGCCCGGCCGGGGCGCGGCGATGTTCTCGCGTACCGTGCCGCGGAACAGGAAATTGTCCTGCAGCACCACGCCGATGCGCGAGCGCAGATGGGTGAGGTCGATGTTGCGGACATCGACGCCGTCGATGCGGATGACGCCGCCCTGCGCCTGGTTGATGCCCTGGATGAGGCGGGTGATTGTGGTCTTGCCCGAGCCGCTGTGGCCGACGACGCCGAGGATCTTTCCAGCCGGAACGGTGAAGGATACGCCGGCCAGCACCGGCTCGCCTTCGGGATGATAGCGGAACGTCACGTCGTCGAACTGGATCGCCCCGCGGATGGGCGGCTCCATGCCGCGCGCGCCGCTGCGCTCGGGCCGCGCATTCATGATCGTGGCGAGCATGCGCACCGAGAGCGCCGTGTCCTGGTACTCGTGCACCAACCCCACCAGTTGGCCGAGCGGTCCCGACACGCGCCCCGCCAGCATCTGAAAGGCGATGAGCGCGCCCACCGTGATGCTGTTGCGAAACACGAGCAGCGTGCCGACAGCCACCACGGCGATGATCATCAGCTTTTCGAGGCTTTGCATGGCGGTCTGCGCCAGCGTGGAAACGATGCCCACGCGGTAGCGCATGGTCAGCGACTCGACCGACCAGCTATCCCAGACGCGGCGCTGCTGCGTTTCGAGCGCCAGCGACTTGACCGTATGCATGCCATGGATGGCTTCGACCAGCAGCGACTGGCGGCGCGCCTCGAGCTCGTAGAGCTTTTGCAGCCGCGAGCGGAACGGCTTGATCAGCGCGGCGATGGTCGCCGCCACGAGCAGCGCGAAGACGGCGACGATCGCGGTGAGCTTGGCGCTATAGAGCAGCAGGACCGGCACGAACACCAGCAGAGCCGTGCTGTCGACAAGAGTGAGGAAAAGGCGGCCGGCGAGGAATTCGCGAATCTTCTCCGCCTGCTGCATGTGCTTGACCAGGACACCGGCGCGCGCGTTCTCGAAGAAATCGAGCGGCAGCCGCATCAGATGCGCGAAGGTCCGCGTCGCCAGGCGGACATCGATCTTGTTCGACACATGCAGGATGAGATAGCGCCGCAGGAATCCGAACAGCGCCTCGAATCCCGCCGCGGCGACGACACCGCCGGTCAGCACATAGAGCGTGGCGTAGGCCTGGTGCACCAGCACCTTGTCCACCACCACCTGGAAGAACAGCGGCACCGCCAGCCCGAGAAGATTGAGCATCACCGCGGCGATCGCGACATCGCGCAGCATGCTCTTCACTCGCCACATCTCGGCGAGGAACCAGCCGAGGCCAAAGGGCCGCTCGGTGTCGCTCAGGCGATAGCTGCGCTTCACCAGCACCGCCTCGCCGTCCCATTCCTCGCACCAGGGCCCGCGCGGGAAGAACTGGAAATTGTTGCGGTCGCGCTCGGGATCGATGACGACGAGTTCGCCGTCGCCGCCCTGGCTGGGGCGGAAGCCGGAGACGATCACCCAGGTGCCGTCGCGCCGCCGCGCCAGCAGCGGATAGGCCTCGCCGGCGGCGATGATCTCGTCCCATGTCAGCCGCGTACGCCGCGCGCGCAGCCCGTTGGCGACGGCCATCTTCACGACGAGCGCGGCCGAAGGCTCAGCCTCGAGCGGGCCGTGGGCGCGCGCCAGATTGTCGGCGTTGACGTCGATGCCATGACGCCGCGCAACCGCCGCGAGGCAATAAAGACCGGTCAGCATCCGCGAAAACTTGGCCAGCGCTATCGTTTGCGAATCTTAAGAGTAATTCGGATCCCGGGAAAGCCCCTGGAGTGGCGACCGCCCCAGACTTCTCTTATCCCGTAAAGGTTAGGGAAGCATTATTGGCAATTTTCCCGTGTGCCGCCGCCGGGCGGCACGACGGGTCGGCGCCGCTCACGCTTCGAGCGCATAAACCGCAAGGACCACGACGCCGGTGACGGCGAGCGTGGCGTGAACGCCGACCAGGAGGGCGGGGACACGCCGCCCGCGCTGCTGCAGCGCCAGCATCGCGAGGCCCAACGCGGCGGCGAGCGCCAGCACGACAGCGGCGATCATGCCGAACGACTGCGTTCCCGCGCTCGCGCCGCGGATCGGTCCCCGGAGCGCGACGACCAGCACGAAATAGCCGGCCACGGCAAGCACGAGGTGGATCACAACGAGGGCCCGCGGCCGCGCCATCCGGGCCGCGGGATACATCCGCCCGACCGCCAGGACCGAACCCGCAACCGCGGCGAGCGCAATGATCAATGTGGCGAGATCGAGCATCGAAACAGCGACGGGCACGCCCCGCCTCGCCGCACTCCATCATGTCCGGCTCGACGGGGCAACCGAAATCCATGGCCCGGCGTTTCATCGCCCGAGCCGGCGGCGGACATGCTGCGGAATTCGGCGAGCTATCTTATGAACCAGGAACAATGGTGCCCAGGGCGGCGACACGTTGGTTCTTGGCGGTCCTGCGCGCCCGCCCTTGCCACGGCGTCGATCCGCTCGCCGACGCCATCGACGCGCTCAGCGGAAACCGCCGCTACGATCCGACCATCCGCAAGCCGCTTCAGCGCAGCGGAATCGTGATGTTGAGGCTTGGCGGCATGACCACCACGGGCGGTGCATAGACGACCGGCGGCGGCGCATAGACGACCGGCGGCGCCGCATAATAGCCCGGCTGGTAATAGACCGCGGGCGGACGCCGGAAATGGCGTTCGTGGTGTTCGTGCCATTCGTGTTCACGCCACCCCCGGCCGCGATGGTCGTCATCGGCGCGCGCCGGCGGCAACGCCGTCACAAGGATGAGCGCCGCCACTGCAGCAAGCGATAATTTGCGTAAGATTCTTGAGTTCATGATCTCACCGTCCGGGACAGGGTGCTCTCACTATGATACGGCAAAATATGAAGGGACGGTTCATGCGCCGGCTGTGACAAAGATCGGGCACCCGTTCGTCCGACGGCTGCGTTCGCGGCTTCGCGCAAATACTATCTATGCACTTTGCCATAGAGCCGCGATGAAGCCCGCCGAAGCGAGCGTCACGACCGTTGTCCCGAGGATTGCAGCCGCGACGCCGAGGGCGATGACAAGACCGTCGCGTTCGACCAGCCCAAGGCCCAGTACGGAGATCGCCAGGCCCGGTATCACATTTCCGAGTGGAACCGGCAAGGTGATGATGACCGCCAACAGAAAACATATGGCCCCGATCGGAATCGTCGTCCAATCCCCCGCAAAGAAACTCTGGCGAGGCTTCACGAACCGCTCGAGACGCCGAAGCAACGGCATCATACTGTTCGCAATTGTCAGGAATCGCGAGCGAGGGATCGATTGGCGTGCAAGACAGGCGGGCAGTACGGGTCGGTGGCGCCCGATCAGCAACTGCCCTGAGATCACCATGAGCGGCAAGCCGAACAATATCGATATCCCCGGCATTGGAATGGGCAGTGCTATCGGCAATCCCAGAATCAGGAGAAGCGCGCCGCTCGATCGCTGTCCGAACTGCGCGACAACGAAGCCTAGGCTAATCGTCTCACCGGTAGCATGCGCGATGCAGCACGCCAGAAGGTTGGACATCGGCGTGCGTCCTGCATTCGATCCTGTGCCGTCACATGTCTGCATCACGCACGAAGCGATCGGTTCCGAATGCTGCCCAGCCAGCCTCCGACGATAGCGAAAATGACGACGCGAATCACGATGGCCGCCCCATTGGGAACGACAAGCTCAGGATCGGTCCAAGACTTATAGCCGTTGTCCCCGCGCCCATGGCTTACGAATAGCGCCTGTGGCCGTGGCGCTGCATTGACCCAGATCAAGTCATCCATTCCGGCTTCGGTGGGACAAGCGGTCCCTTCACGAGCGCGGTGGCTCGCACCTTTTCTGGTCGGCCCTAGCGGTGCTCGACTGGGCGCAGCCCGTTATCGACGCTGTCTTCTGGCTGCATTTTCTCAAGGCGGTCTAAAGGGTGGCGGATGTTTCCAAACAGAGCGGCGGCAAGTCCGATCAGAACGAGAAGAGCGTAGATCGAGCGCGTCGTGAACGAGTGCCAAAAGACGAGCGCGAGACGTCATTGGCTCATTGCGGCGGAGCTGCCCGAGATCTCTCCTTGATGCAGGTCAATGCGCCACGCGACGCACAGGCGAATATACGAGTGAATAAGGAGCCGATTGGGTTTCCGCCTGATAGGAGGAGCACGGCAATGGCACGCAACGTCGGACGACGAGCCATCCTTGGCATGACGTTCACCGCCCTGGTCGGCATTGCAAGTGCCGCCGTGGCGCAGCAAGGGATCGGGCCAGGCCGCGGTCCTGCGAACGGCCCTGGTCCCGGCATGATGGGCGGCGGTGGCCGCGGTGGCGGCATGGGCATGATGGGCAGGTCCTGGAATAGCGCGAGCTACCTCGACTCCCTGAAGACCGAGCTCGGCATCACCGCGGATCAGGAGCCCGCTTGGAAGGCCTATGCCGACACAGTGTCAGGTGCCGAGGAGCAGATGCAGGGCCTGCACCAGAGCATGTTCGAGGCGATGGGGACGGCGTCGTGGGAGCAGCGCCGTGACATGATGAACGCCATGTTCGAGGCGCGGCAACAGGCCTTCGACACTGTGCATGAAGCGGCCGGCAAACTGGTATCGGAACTCAATCCGACACAGCAGGAAAAGGCTAAGGGAATCCTTCCCGGGCTTGGCAACGGACCAGGCATGATGGGCCCGCGGGGGCCGGGTCGCGGTCCGCGCTGAGCGGCTTCGCGCCGTATCCGGCTTCGCGCTCACATGGTTCCGGTGCCGTTGACGACGGGGACGCGGGCAACGTTCGCAGAGCACCGGCGCCGCGCGCCCGCTGAGGAGCCCGCTTAGAACGGCAGCGAGGCGAGGCCGAGGACCGCGGCAATACGGCTTTTGAGCTGCGCGTATTCCTCCTTGTGGCCGCGGTTGAGCAGGCCCTGCTGGCTCGGCGCGTCCGCGCTCGACTGGATGCCGAGGTTGTAGACGAGAACCATGTCGCCCGAGGCCGCGACGACATAGACGGCGGTATAGCCGTCGACGATGTTTTTTGCTCGGTCGCCGCTGAAGCGCGCGTTGTCCGCGCCCTTCGCCAACGGGCGGAGAAACGTCAAGAGCAGCTTCACCGCGCCGCCCGACCCGGGAAGATCGCGAACCGCGTAGAGCTGGGTGTTGCAGTACCAGCCGAGCACCATGACATGCCGGCACTTCTTCAAGGCATAGACCTTGTCCGGCGTCATCGGCGGCCGAGCCTGCGTCGTCCACGACGCCGCGCTGCCCGGCAGTTCTGTGACCTGTGACAGCTTCAGCTCGGCGGCGTCGGAATATTCGTAATAGGTGTCGTCGGTCTTGGGCGAGCGCTCGAACCGGCTGATGATCGTCATGATTTTGGCGGCCGGACCGGCGCCGGCGCTCTTCACCGGCACGAACAGCACCTGGCGCATGACGGAAAGCGCGGGACCGTTGCCTTCGAAGCTGCGCGCGGCGCCGTCGCGCGCGGTCTCGGGACTGAAAGCCGCGACCGCGGCTTTGGTTCGCGCGATCCGCTCCGCATCGGGCGCGGCGGCAAAGGCGGAGGTCACAGCTTCGACTTCGTGCGCAATGCGCGCGACGATCTGCGCGGCGCGATCCCCACGCGACGCGTGCGTATCGAGGCTCAGTGCCGGCGCGACCGCGCTGCCAAACGCCGGATCCTTGGCTTGGGCGATCGTCGCGAGGAGGCCGCCGAGACGATCCGCCGGCACGAGCGGCTGCGACCAGACGCGCGACGGCAGCAGCAGAGCGAGGACTGCCAAGCTATAGACAAGCCTCCTCACGCGCGGTCTCCAATCGTGTCGGCCGGATTTGCGGCCCGGCCCAGGCTCGCCAATCGGCGCCCTCGGCGCAAGCCCGATTTCGGCGCGCTTGCGGCCGCGTTCAAACCGGACCGACCCCCTGCGTCATTTCCCGGCAGAGCGTCCAGCACGGAATTTCGGATGACTGACACGACATCCGGCTGAGTACATTCCGACGCTATCGCTGGTGGCAAACTTAATATTGTGTAGCTGCACATACCTACACCATCGAGGACCAATCCTATGAAACATGTACTTTCCGCGGCGCTCGTGCTCGGCCTGTTCAGCGCCGGCGCGGCCTTCGCCCAGACGGCAGCGAGCAATCAATCGCCCACGCCATCTGCCGTCGCGACCGGGAACGCTGATTCGAAAACCGCCGCAGCGCCGATTGCGGGCGCCAACAGCTTCACCGAGTCGGAGGCGAGAAGCCGCCTTGAAGCGCACGGCTACACCGATGTCACCGAGCTCATGAAAGACGATCAGTCGATCTGGCGCGGAAAGGCAATGAAGGATGGCAAGCCGGTCACCATCGCCCTCGATTTTCAGGGCAACATCGTCGCCCGGTAAGCGGCGCAGCAACTGAGATTTCTTTGTCGATGCGCCTGCAGCCGTTGGGTTCCCACGAACGACGCGACGCATCCCTTTTTCAGGAGTGAATGACATGTCGACCAAAACAATTTCCGGGCTGTATGACGTGTACGACGACGCCATGCAGACCGTGCGCGAGATCGAGGCCGTTGGCGTATCGGCGAGTAACATCAGCATGATCGCGAACAATGCCGATGGCCGATACGAGACCACGGGAAAGTCCAATGCCGGTTCGGACGCGGTGACGGGCGCCACGATCGGTACCGCCGTCGGCGGCGGTGCCGGGCTCCTCGCCGGGCTTGGGTTGCTTGCCATTCCTGGCGTCGGACCGGTCGTCGCGGCGGGGTGGCTGGTTGCGACCGCCGTCGGCGCGGTCGTCGGTGCCGGCGCGGGTGCCGCAACAGGCGGGCTGGTTGGATCTTTGACGGGGGCCGGCGTCAGCAAAGACCATGCGCACATCTATGCAGAAGGCATTCGGCGCGGCGGCACGCTTGTAACGGCGCGGGTCGAGGACAGTCGCGTCGCGGCGGTCGAATCGATCATTCGGCGTCATCATCCGGTCGACGCGGATGCGCGCGGCAAGCTCTATCGCAGCCACGGATGGACCGCATTCGAGGAGACCGCGTCGCCGTACACGCCGTCCGAACTGAAGCGCGAGCGCGAACTATACCACAGCAACACATTGGTTTGACGGCGACCCGGGCCGGAATGCCTCGAACGGCATTCCGGCGACCGGGACAAGCAAGCGCCAATCGCGCCGGGGACGATCGTCCGAAAAGGCAAGCCTTTATGGACGGGATGCAACGATGAAATACGGAGCTTTTGGCTTCTTGGCGTGCCGCTTCCGCTTCTGATCGTTGCGCACCTCGTCGTTCATAGAGCTACGGCGGCAGTTATCGAAAATTGAATTTGGAGGTAGGTGATGAAATCACGCACACGCGCTTTTCGCGACGCAAGGAAACTCGGCAATGTCACGCGGATCGCCGGGACGAACGGCCGCAAGAGCCGCGAGCTCGCGGTGGCCGCGAGTCATGTGGTAGCCAAGCGTATGACCCTCGGGGCAGCCGCGATGATCGATCCGCGCAACGCCGATCACGTCGAGTTCGCCAAGATTATCCCCGAGAAGACGACGGCCTTCTCGAACGCCGGCATGGCCTTGCTTCAGGGCTCGAGCGAGGCCGCGGTACGGATGGCAAATTTCACCACGAGCGAGTTGGCGACCGCCGCGAAGGCTGCAGTGGAGATCGCCAGTTGCAGAACGCCGGCCGGCGTCATCGCGGCGCAGAGCCGCTTCGCCACAGCGTGGTTCGCTCGAGTGCTGTCGCAATCCATCGTGCTTGCCTCCCTGGCGATGCGATCGCAGGGCACGGCAATGGCTCCCATCTACCGAGCCGCGACGGCAAACGCGCGACGGCTGAGCCGGTAACAATTTCCCATAACTCGAATTCGTCGACGAATTCGCGCCACTGTGCCCTAATGATTGCCATGCCCCAGCGTCGCCGCATCGAAGGTTATGCCATCGTCTCCGCGGATGGCATGCTGGCAAATGCTGCGGGGATCATGCCCGACTCGCTCAAATTCGAGGCCGATCGGCGCTTGGTCGAACGCGGGCTCGACGGGGTCGATGTGGTGGTGCATGGACGCCACTCTCATGAGCGGCAGCCGCATTCGTATTTGCGCCGCCGATTGATCCTGACCCGGCAGGTCCCGGCCATCGCGGCCGACCCGTCTAATGAAAAGGCGCTGTTCTGGAACCCGGCCGGCGCATCGTTCGAACAAGCCTTGGCGGCACTCGGGATGCCAGACGCCAGCATTGGCGTGGTTGGCGGCACGGGCGTGTTCGGGATGTTCCTGGACCGCTATGACGTTTTTCATCTTTCGCGGGCGCCCGATGTGCGACTACCCGGGGGGCGGCCGGTCTTTCCTGAGGTGCCCGCGCGGACACCGGAAGAAGTGCTTGCAAGCCACGGCCTCGACCGCGGCCAGCGACAGGTGCTTGATCCGGCAAGCGGCTTGGCGATCGTTCGCTGGCAGCGTTCGTCCAAGCCCGAATGATACGGCCGCGGAAATCGGTGCGCTGAGTAATTTCCGAGCCTGCCGCCGCCGCTCGGTTGCGCTTAGAGTTGGCTGTTTAGCAAATCGCGGTCGAGCGGAGCAGCAACATGAACATCTTCACCATTATCGGCGTCATCGTCGTGGTCATTTTTGTTGCCGGCTATTTCGGCTTGCACTTGCATTGATCGACCCGTGGCCGCGCTGTCCGCTGCTGCGCGGCGGCGCTCGCCGCCATGGCGCCCATGAGCCCTGCCGTGAGTACACCCATGCAGACGCCGGTCCTGCAATCCGTCATCATTCCCCTCCTCGTGCCGCAACGCACCCATAGGTCGCCTTTCACTCTCCGTGACGCACGCAATGTGCAAAGGCCTTCGCTGCGATACATTGACATAGATCAATGCGCTGGCCTCCCGGACCGATAAGGCAACGGAGGGACGCGGGGCGTCGTGATTGCGATCCTGGAGCGTCGCAGCATAGCGTATGGGCAATCGTTTTCGGCTTGGGATGGAATCGGATGGGCTGGCGATACGATTTGGTGCTGGCGAGAGGCGACCCTGATATAAGGTTCAACCACTTCAGCGACTCTCCGGTCAGCCTGGGAATGTCGGTTAAGGGGAACGAATTGCGCCGGCTTGAACGCGAACGAGAAGACGAAGAACGGGAAGATCAGCCGCGCGCAGAACATCAACACGAGATAGAGCAGCGCGAGCTGTGGAGAGCCGAGTGCGCCGAAAATTTCGGCGCTGCTGAAGCTGACTTTTCTACCGCGTATGATGCGTTACGCCGCCTTGCCTCGAGTGAACTTCTGGCTCGGGTTCGGGCATCCTTCGAAGCGGACCGGTGTGGAGGCGCCGATCGACGTCTACACGAGGATCTCTCCGAAAATATTCCGCCGTGGATACGACGTAATAAACGGCAAAGCGGGCGACGCCCAAAAGCGCAACCTCGATCGAGATGAGGCCCTCGTGAAGAACAACTCCGATACTTCCGTGCCTGGCGCGCCTCTCGGCGTTCGCCGGCGTCGACGGGAGGTTTCGGGCGCAAAGCCATTCTCAGGTTCAGCCATGCTGGCGGTTGCCGTCGTTGTCATCGCCGCACTCTACTTTGCGCGGAATATCTTCGTTCCTTTGGCGCTCGCGATTCTGCTTAGTTTCGCGCTTGGGCCGTTGGTAATGCGGCTGCGGCGATGGCACTTCGGCCGCGTGCCTTCGGTCATCGTCACCGTGCTGCTCGCTTTCGTCGTCATCTTCGGCGTCGGCACCCTCATCGGCAGCCAACTCACGCAACTGGCGGACGAACTCCCACAGTACCAGATCAATATCATCCAGAAGATTCAGTCGATACGGGGCATCGCGACGGGAAGCGGGGTGGTTGGACGTGCCTCGGAAATGCTGCAGGAACTCGGCAGCGAGATGGCAAAAACGACAGAGCCGGCGGACAACGCAGCGAGGGCACCGTTCTCGAAGTTGCGGAGTGCGCAGGGGCAACAGCCAATTCCTGTAGAGATACACGAACCGGGGGCCACGCCGTTCAGCATCATCGAAAACGTCGTCGGGCCGTTGCTCCAACCCTTGGCAACGGCCGGCATCGTCATCGTCTTTGTGATCTTCTTCCTGCTTCAACGCGAAGACCTGCGCGACCGATTCATTCGGCTCGTAGGCTCCGGCGATCTGCGGCGCACAACTGAAGCGCTCGACGACGCGGTCGGTCGCCTCAGCCGCTACCTCCTTATGCAGACCGCGATCAACACCACTTTCGGTCTGCTGATCGGCACTGGGTTGTGGCTCATCGGCGTGCCATATCCGGTGCTCTGGGGTGTTCTCGCGATGCTGCTGCGCTTCGTCCCTTACATCGGCCCGGTCATTGCCGGGATTTCCCCGGTGGCACTGGCACTAGCCGTCGATCCCGGCTGGTCAATGCCGCTGTGGACGGCGAGCCTGTTTCTGGTCGCCGAACCGATGACCGGCCAGGTCGTCGAACCCTTCCTATATAGCCACAGCACAGGTCTTTCAGCCGTCGCGGTTGTCGTGGCAGCCGTGTTCTGGACGTGGCTTTGGGGTCCGGTAGGATTGTTCCTGTCAACGCCGCTGACTTTGTGCCTCGTCGTCCTCGGTCGTCACGTGGCGCGATTGGATTTTCTCGATGTCTTGTTCGGCGACAAGCCCGCTCTGACGCTGGAGGAAAACTTCTACCAGCGAATGCTCGCAAACGACCCCGACGAGGCGGCGCACCAGGCCGAAGCTTTCCTCAAGGACAAGCCCCTGTCGGCGTATTACGACGAGGTCGCCATAAAGGGTCTGGGACTGGCACAATGGGACGTCAATCGCGGCGAACTCGACCACGAACGACGGGTGCAGATCAAGGAAGCCGTAGATGGTGTTATTGACGATCTCTCCGACCATGCATCGCTACGCGCCACCCCCGCGGTGGCGGGGAGCACGGGAGAGGAGCTTCCGAACCGTTCTCAGAATGAACTCGCGCCCGGCTGGGGTGGGAGCGCCGTGCTGTGCATCGCCGGTCGCGGCTCGCTCGACGAGGCGGCCGCCGCGATGCTCGCACAACTTTTGACCAATGAGGGGATCGGCGTCCGTATCGTGCCGAGCGAAGCCGTGTCGGCACCCAACATGTTGCAACTCGATGTCACCGGCGTGCAGATGGCCTGTCTGTCCTACTTGGAACCGGGCGATTTTGCGAACGCGCGCTATCTCGTGCGGCGCCTGCGCCGCAAGTTGCCGGGCACACCGATTGTGGTCGGCTTCTGGACATTGAGCGAAGACGACGCAAAACGCCGCAATGCCCTCGTGGAGACGGGTGCCGATGGCATCGTTACCTCGCTTCGGCATGCAGCCGAGCATGTAAGTGCGGTCGCCAAGACAGCGATTCGCCGGCCCGAAACAGCCCCTAAGGTCGCTTCTTCGGCAGCGGAATGACTGTGCTCCGCCGAATGAAGGACCAAAAAAGCCGCAACGCTGCGGTCCCCAATGTCAGTTGGTGGACGATCGCAAATTGCACGTGGCAGCAGATGAACAAGGACAACGTCTCGGCCCTCGCCGCCGCGACGGCCTTTTACGCGCTCCTCTGCGTTTTTCCCACACTCACGGCTCTTGTGTCGCTCTACGGCCTTGTTGCCGACCCGACCATGGTGGAGCGGCAAGTCGTTGCCACGGAGGGCATTCTCCCGCCGGAAGCCGTCAAACTCCTCGCCACTTGGCTACAGGTCCTAGCCCAAGAGCCAACCGCGAGGTTCGGTATAGGGCTACTCATCAGCGTCCTTCTCGCCTCATGGAGCGCGTGGTCGGCAACGGGGATGCTGATGACTGCGGTCAACATCTGCTACGGCGACCAGGAAAGGCGCGGCTTCGTTCGGTTCAACCTGGAAGCCATGGCACTAAGCGCCGGCCTCGTGCTTTTTGGCGTCATTGCGCTCGCTCTCGTCGCGGTGTTGCCCGTCCTCTTGAACCTTCTCCCGGTGTCAACGGCGTGGCTCGCCCTAATCTCGCTCGTGCGCTGGCCAATTCTAGCGGTGCTGGCCATCGTCGGGTTGGCCATCGTCTACCGATACGCACCCGCCCGGGTGCCGCGGAAGTGGGAATGGGTCAGTTGGGGCGCGGTGATCGCTACGGCATTATGGCTCGTCGGTTCGATCGCCTTCACCTTCTACGTCTCCAACGTCGGAAGTTACGACAAGACATATGGATCGCTCGGTGCGGTGATCATCCTGCTGCTGTGGTTTTATATAAGCGTCTACGTCATCTTGATAGGGGCGGAGTTGAATGCGGTGTTGGAACGTCAAGCGGCGCGGCAATGACAGTGTGTGAGTACACGCAGAACCGCCGCCTGTGGGTACGGCTGCGCGAAAAAGGCGGCAAGGCAGGTACCAAGGGGCCGATGTTCCGCACGATCGGCCGCGGCCCCGGCCAGCTCACGCGTACGCCGCTGCGGCAAGCCAATACTGGGCCGTTGCGATGATTTGATTCAGATCAGGCGGCGTGATCCGATGGAAGGCTGATGGAGATGAACATCGCGATTGACATCGAAGGCGCACGGACAGCGCAGCGTCTCCGCTGAGATGCCCTTCACGCGGTGGCAAGCTCGAGAGCAATCGGCCGATGATCGGACGGTCCGCGCTCCAATGCCCGTGCATCGGCGCAGTCAAGCCCCCGGACGAGACATCTGTCCAATCGAAATCGGAGGACGTTCCGTGCGACGTGGGTCGGCTCACGCGGTCCTACGTCTTTGAATCCTGGCAGGAAAGTCGGGCCGATGGCGTTGTAGTCGCCGATCACCGCCGCCGGGCCTTCGACCGCACGGATAACGCGCAGCAATTGCCAGCGGTTGAGCAGTTGCCCATGAGATAGATGCACATTTGCGACGGTGATGGCGCCGAGCTGAACAATCTGAGCAACGCGGGGCGGCAGGCGACCCGGCATTCGCGAGACCGGCAGCGGCAAGGCCTGCGGCGGCGGCAGCGGGTGGGGGCTCCATGCTGCGAGCCCATGAATGCGGCCAGGCAAGGGCTCCCAGTGAAAATAGCCCCCGATGAGGTTTGGCAGCGTCTCAATCTCTTCGGTCGATTCCTGCATGAGAAGAAGATCCGGCCGCTCCCGTTGCACGAGCGCAGCGACGTCCTCGACCGCGGCGCCGGTCAGGCGCAGCAAATTCCAGCTGATGACCTTCAATCCGATTTTCCCTTGAGGCCCATCCGACTATTGCACACCCGCGATACGGGGATCGCCGATAATACCGGCGGGATGCGTAACGGATGGTGACTGCGATGCAACCTTCCGCTTGGTCCTTCCAACCGGCTCGGAAGTAGCTACGGGCGTACTTCTTCACAAGTTGATCGCCTATAACGATGGTGAGTACGGCCTGCTTTAGCAAGAGGGGTTGATACGATTTGGGAGCGGCGCTTGACGCCAGCGGCCCGAGGATCCTGGGGCTCTGGACGAAGCCGCCTTCAGAGATAGGGAAGCAGCAGGCGCGCAGCAGCGTCGCGGAATCTGACCGGCAGAGAACGTCCGCCAAGAAGCGAGAATCGCCTGGCGCGCGCGATCTTACCATCGATGATGCGGTCGACTTCGGACGCCGTGCTGACCCCATAGCACTCCAGCATGAACTCGAAGTTCAGCCGCAGGCTGCGGACATCCCAGTTCGCGCTACCCAGCGCGCACCAGACCCCGTCCACGGTCGCGAGCTTGGAGTGGTCGAACGGCGCGGGGGTCAAGTAGACGGTCACGCCCGGCACCGCGATAAAGCCGAGGTGAGCCCGCATCGCCCAGTCCAATACTCTGTGGTCCGAGCGCTCCGGCAGGACGACGTCCACCTGGACGCCGCGCAGCACAGCCAACTCGATTCCGGACATCAGCCGCTGGTCCGGCAGGAAATACGGCGTGACGATGCGGAGCCTCTGTTTCGCGGCGGCGACCGCCGTCGCCAGAACGGCTTCGAGCTTACCCATGTCCTCGTCGGGTCCAGAGCTGATGCCGCGCGCGAGAACCGGTCCCGCCGGCACGATGTCTGGCCACCAGGGATCGCCGCGCAGGACCTCCCCGGTCGTGAAGTTCCAATCCTCTGCGAAAGTCAACATCAACTGCGACACGACCGGCCCATCGACGCGAAAATGGACATCGTCGACAGAGCGGGCGGGATGCAGCGTGCGCAGGTTTTCAGCGCCGAGATTGAGACCGCCGGCAAACCCGATTGTGCCGTCGACGACCAGTAGTTTCTTGTGACTGCGCATGTTGAGGAAGGGCATGCGCCAGGGAAGCCAATGGTGCATGAAGCGTGCGACGACGACGCCCGCCCGCTGCAGCTCGCGGACCGAGGATGAAACGAGATAGCCGCTGCCGATCCCGTCGACCAGCACGCGGATTTCCACGCCTCGGCCGCGCGCCTCGCGCAACGCCTCAATGAAAGCACTGCCGACGCGATCGACGCGGAAGATGTACGAGGCCAGTGCGATGCTGCGCTGCGCCGCGCCAATGGCATTGAGCATCGCCGGATAGGCCTCATCGCCGCCGCAAAACAGCGAGATGGCATTGCGCCGGGTGAGCGGATGGCTCGTCAGCCGATCGCCGACGCGCGCGATGGTGAGGACGTTCTCCGGCAGCGGCGGATTGTCCGGCGATACGGTAACGGCCGCGGCCACGGGCCCACGCCGCGCCATCCCTGACGTCAGCCGCGAGGCTCGGCGCGTCACGCGATTGACACCAAAGAAATAATAGAGAGCCGGACCGACAATCGGTGATAACCACGCCAGTCCGATCCAGCCGATGGCCGCCCGGACGTCGCGCTTTCTGAGCAGCACATGCGCCGTCACTGCCGCCGCCGCGAGCATATCGGCTAAGGCGATGAGATCCACATTCAGATCGAATGGCAGATTGAGCTCAAGAGCCGGCATGAGAGCACTCTGTCCACGCATTGGCGAAAGCCTGGCATAGCATACCGAGCCCTTGGTCGCGGCGCCTAGAGCCGGCGAGAACTCACTCGTCTTACTGAGTCGGAAAGTCAGAAAGCCGCAGGGTGGGGGGATCGAGCCTGGGATCGATTTGGGAGATTCGTTTTTGGCGGGGGAGCCGAGATGAATCTTCGGGGGACGGACGGGAGTTTCCGAGGAGATCGGCTTTCAGACCAAGCCGGAGATCGCGCGAGCTGCATGGCGAGGCTTCCACCACCACGCCGCGCTCTGCATCGCCGCTTACGGATTCCCGATCTCCGAGCGGGGAACGATTCCCCCCCTCAGGACATCGTGCCGCCGCGCGCTTCCCGCAGCTTGAGCTTCCCCCCGGTTACCGACCCAGAGGCGCCCCCGATCAGGCCCGAGCGTCACATCCCGAACTCGATCGCCATCTTGCGGCGGCGACCGATCGTCGCTCTCGCCAGGCGCTTATCGAGATGCCCGTGCTGCGCCCGAAAATCGTACGCAACACGTCTCTCATCTTATGACGCAGTAAGATTAGCCGGCGGTCGAAAAAGCGACGCGACATGCTTTGAGGATGGCGGCATCGCCGTTGTGATCGGAGTCACGCCGCGAGAATGGGATTGTGGACGGCCTGCCAACTCGCCGCAAGCTTGGTAACCGATCCGCCGCCAGTGATGGTGGTCCCGTTCATTTCCCAAACGCTCAATTGTCCACTGCCGGTGTTCTGCCACAGGATGTCGGCCACGCCGTCGCCGGTGTAATTGCCAACGGCCGCGACCGACCACGCCGCGGACATCGTCGTAATCAGGCCGCCGCCGATGATATTCGTTCCGCTCATCTCCCACAGCGAAACGGCGTTCGTCTGGGTATTGCGCCACAGGATGTCTGTTCTGCCGTCGCCGTTGAAGTCTCCAAACCCGGCGACTTTCCACTGTGCGCCGGGCGACGCGATGGGACCGCCGCCGGTCACACTGGTCCCGTTCATCTCCCACAGGGACAGTTGTCCCGTGTTCTTATTCTGCCACAGGACGTCGGCCTTGCCGTCGCCGTTGAAATCGCCGACCCCGACGACCTGCAACGCCAAGCCTGGATTCGAGAGCGGCCCGCCGCCGGTCACGCTCGTCCCGTTCATCTCCCAGATCGACGCCGCTCCGGTCGAGGTGTTTCGCCACACGATGTCGGCCATGCCGTTGCCGTAGAAGTCGCCGATCCCGGCGATCTGCCACGCCAGGCCCGGGTTCGAGAGCGCACCGCCGCCAATCACGCTCGTCCCGTTCATCTCCCAGATCGACGCCGCTCCGGTCGAGGTGTTTCGCCACACGATGTCGGCCATGCCGTCGCCGTTGAAGTCGCCGCTCCCGGCAACCTGCCATGACAAGCCCGGATTCGAGAGCGCTCCGCCGCCGATCACGCTCGTCCCGCTCATCTCCCAAATCGACGCCGCTCCGGTCACGCTGTTCCTCAGCAGGATGTCGGAACCGAGCGGATTGCCCGAAGTGTCCTCGGCAAAGAAATCATAGCCGACCGACCCGGGCCGCAACATGACACTGCCGGAGGCCGACCCCGAGGTCAGCGTGAGAGTAGTCCCGTTGTTATCGACCACGGTTTCCTCGATCGAACCGATGATTGCGGTCGTCGAGGCCGTGCTGAGCGTGAACCTTGTTGTATCTGTTGTGACCGAGGTCGAGGAGCCGCTGTTCGCTTTCAGGGTCAAAAAAGAATTCGAGACCACCGAGGCGGTGCTCGATGGGAGTCCCGTCGGATAATTCGGATTAGTGGCAACGGTCCCGATGCCGATCGAGGCCACGCCCGACCCGCTCAACACGGTCGAGATGAATTGCCCCGTCGCGGTGATCGTTCCTTGGGGACTCTGCTCGGCCATCGGCGTGTCATACGTGACTTCGACCTGAGCATTGAAATCGACCGCAAATGCCAGGCCGCCGGAATCGGTGAAAGTCCCAGCGAGCGCGATTTCTCCAATGTACGTGTCGCTCGACGTGCGCCCACCCGTCTCGACAATGACGCTATCGGGCCCTTGAGACAGCACGCTGAATTGCGAGCCGGACAAGTCCCCCGCCATGGCAATCGAGGTGACGGCACTGCCGCCGTCGGTGACGACGAGTTGTCCCTTGCTGCTGTCGTAGCTCGCGGCCGTAGCCGCCGTCCCCACGAGATCGATTTCGTCGCCCGAGGCAAGTCCGCTAATGGTGCCGTTGAAGCTTCCCAGTGTGCCGAGCCGCAGCTCACCGCCTGTACCTTCGAATTGGATGGTCGTGCCCGAGCTCACCGAGCCAGTGAGGTCCAGCACGCCGCCGCCCTCGACCACCAGCGTGCCAGAGCCGGCCACGCCATGCTGCAGGGCCAGCGTTGCGTCCGACGCGACATCCATCGTGCCGCTGTTGATGATGGGCGCGTTGAAAATGGCGACCGAGCCGGACGGTGCCTCGACGCGGCCGGCATTCGTGAAGCTTGGATATATCGTGGTTGTTCCGCTGCTGAACGTCAGCGTCGCGCCGCTTTCGTTGTAAACCGAATTGCCGGTATTGCCGTCGCTGGTGATCCCGCTGGTGGAGACCAGAAGCGAGCCGTCATTGTTGAGCGTCTCGCCCCCGGCGAGCTTG